>Ga0134124_10000776_pt1 | contig 25602 bp, 22 predicted proteins | sample KB304_FD_96880 | JGI IMG/M metagenome (GOLD analysis project Ga0134124, IMG submission 96880) | Terrestrial soil microbial communities without Nitrogen fertilizer from Kellogg Biological Station, Michigan, USA - KB3-0-4 | ecosystem: Environmental > Terrestrial > Soil > Unclassified ... | reverse complement strand
AATGAAGGGAGAGGTGCTTGACGCGCTGCGTCATCATTTCAGACCCTAGTTTCTGAATCGAGTAGACGAGATCGTCGTGTTCCACTCGCTGACCGAGGAGGACCTGAAGCAGATCGTCGACATACAACTCGACCGGCTGCGGACGCGGCTGGCGGAACGCAGGATTACGCTCGAGTTGACTGATGAGGCGAAGACGCATCTTGCACTGACGGGCTACGATCCGGTTTACGGCGCGCGGCCATTGAAGCGAGCCATACAGCGCGAAATCGAAACACCGCTGTCGAGACTGATCCTCAAAGGTGACATCAAGGACAACTCGGTCCTGCGTGTCGACGTAGCAGATGGCAAGATCGTGTTTTCACCGGTTCAACTGGCCGCCGAAGCGGACGCGACGCATTAAGACGATGTTGCTTAATAACCTTCGCGTGCTTTGCGGTCCTTTGCGCCTTTGCGTTGAGTATTGGGTATTGAAGGAGCGAGACCCAATACTCAACGCAAAGCCGCAAAGGACCGCAAAGCACGCGAAGGACTGACACGGCTCGGCGTTCGGGCGCGCCGGTTTCCGTGCTATCATGAACGCCATTGATCAGTTAATCAGCAGGCGCACCAGGAGGGCATCGAACAAGGAGGTGGGGGAATGATTTCGCACGATGACATACGCCAGTTGCAGCACTACTCATCCGGTCCAGACTCATTAATTCTGAGCCTCTACGTGAATGTAGATCAATCGAATGCCGCGAACCTGAATCGCGGATTCGAGACAAACGTCGAAGGCTTGTTTCGCCAGGCCGGAGACAACGCCGGCGAACACCACAACACCAGCGACGCCAACAGGCAGCGGTTCGATGCGGAATGCCGGCGAGTTCGAGAATTCTTGTCGGGGTACGTGCCTAAAGGAAAAGCGCTGGTTGTCTTCAGCGATTCGAAACAAGACTTCTGGTGGCAGCGCGATCTTCAAGTCGAACTGCCAACCGGCGCGCGATGGTCATCCCAGCCGTGGGTCAGACCCTTGCTCGAAGTGATCGAAGACACAGACCGCTTCGGTGTGGTGCTGATTGATAAGCACCGTGCAAGGATACTGGCGGCCGACGCCTCCGGGATTGAACAACAAGCCGAAATCGTTTCCGATGTTCCTAACAAACACGCGACCACCGGCACCGATCACATCTGGTCGCAAGGACAAATGGACCGCGATCACACGAAGCACGTGCTGTGGCATGCGAAGCGCGTCACGGACGAACTCACGCTGGTGGTCGATCGTCTCAAACTGAGCAGGATTGTAATTGGCGGGCCGGTGGAAGCAACATCAGTGTTTACGAGCGCGCTCCCGAAGCGCCTCCAGCAAATGATCATCGGCACGATTACTGCTCCCGTAGACGCCGGTCACGATCGGCTCGCAACTGAATTGCGAGTAGTCCAGGAGAGGGCGGAGCATGAGGACGAAGCGAATCTTGTTAACGCGATGATCACCGCTGCAATGAAGGGCGATCGGGCAGTACTCGGCGTACCCGGGACCTTAAGCGCAATCCAGGAAGGCCGGGTCTACAAAATGGTGGTCGCCCGGGACTTCAGAGTCGCCGGAAAGGAATGCAGCTCGTGCCACTTGTTAGTCTCTGAAGGAGACGAGAAGTGCGCGTTTTGTGACGGTAAACTCGAACCCGCGCCCGATCTGATCAATCGCGCTTCGCGTCGCGTGCTCGATAAGGGCGGCAAAGTGCAACTGGTTAACGGGGACGCGGCGGCAAAACTCGGAGACGCAGGCCTCGGTGCGGTGCTGCGATTTTGATTTAGTCCGTAGTCCGTAGTCCGTGGTCAGTAGCTCTTCCTAATGGCAGCAACTGACTACGGACCTCGGACCACGGACTACGGACTACTGACCAATGACGATGACCAACTATCTGATTCCGACCGTAGTAGAAACAACCGGCAGAGGAGAACGTCACTACGACATTTACTCCCGGCTGCTGAAAGAGCACATCATTTTTCTCGGCACCGAGATCTACGATTCCGTGGCGAACGTCGTGGTGGCGGAATTGTTGTATCTCGAATCCGAGGATCCCGATCGCGAGATTTCGATTTATATCAACAGCCCGGGAGGGTCGATCACCGCCGGGTTGGCGATCTACGACACGATGCAATTCATCAGGCCCGACATAATCACGATCTGTATGGGGCAGGCCGCTTCAATGGCGGCGCTGCTGCTCGCAGCGGGCACCAAAGGGAAACGATTCTCGCTTCCAAATTCCAGAATCCTGATTCACCAGCCCTCGGTGGAGGGCATCGCGGGTCAGGCGACCGATGTAAAAATCTACGCCGAAGAATTGCTGCGCACGCGCAACCTGCTGTCAAAACTCCTTTCGGACCTGACCGGGCAATCCTTCGAAAAAACGGATCGCGACGTCGAGCGGGACTTCATTCTCAGCCCTAACCAGGCCGTCGAATATGGAATCGTCGACAGCGTCTTAACCTCCCGCGAATTGGCGTCGAAGGTCGAAACTGCCGGGTTGCCGGGAGGCACCAGATAGTAATTTCAACTACCAGCGGAGTAAGGCTACGATGTCAAGAAGCAAGAGGGTATTCATCGAACGGCTGTCCACTGAGTACCGCCGCTCAAGCGGTCCGTTGTGGCAGCCGGCGGCCGACATATACCGGTGCCCAACCGGCTGGAAGATCAAGTTCGATCTGGCCGGGGTCAAACCGGAAGACGTCGAAGTGCTGATCGCCGACGACAGGCTGATCGTGCGCGGCGTTCGTCGGGACACCGTCATCACCGAAGGCTGGAGCTATCACCAGCTCGAGATAACCTACAGCCGCTTCGAGCGCATATTGAAAATCCCGTGCGAGTTATCCACCGCGGAGATTCAATGCGAGAGCAGGGACGGCTGGTTCATATTGCATTTGAATTGTGGTTGAGCACGCACCTGGAAGTACTCGTGTGCATGGTCAAATGAAAGGGCCAGGGAAGGGGCCGTTGAGGGCCGCTAGTAAACGGCCGGATCTTAGGGGAAAAAGATGAGCGAGAACAAAACTCTTGAGTTACCAATATTACCGCTTAGAAACATCGTGATCTTTCCATCCGGCATCACTCCGCTGACGGTCGGACGGCCGATGTCGCTCGCCGCGGCGGAAGCAGCGCTGGCAACTGAGGAAAAACTGCTCGGCGTGGTTGCCCAGCGTGAGGACGGCGAGAACGAACCAACGCCCGACAAGCTGCATACGGTCGGCACGATGGTTGTCATAAACCGGATGATGCGCTCTCCGGGGGCCGATGAAGCCCTGCATCTGATCGTGCAGGGTCAGGAGCGCTTTCGGATTATCGGCTTTACGGAACAGACGCCTTACTTGAAGGCTCGCGTCGAAATACTCCCTGAACCGATTCGCGAAAAAACTCCGGAGGTGGAAGCGCTTCAGAGAAACATCCAGGTGCTGGTCCAAAAGGCGCTCAGTCTGCTGCCGAATGTTCCGCCGGAAATCCGCAACATCATCGTTCAAGCGGACGACGCGATCCGGCTCGCTTACTTTCTCGGCTCGGTGCTCGACCTCGAGATCGCGCAGGAACAAGCGCTGCTCGAAGCAAACACCGAAAGCGAGCTGCTTCACCTCATGCACACCTATCTCGCTCGCGAGGTCGAGGTGCTGGAGATCAGAAGCAAGATCTCGAACCAGGCCCAGGAAGAACTCGGAAAGGCTCAGCGTGATTACATCCTGCGCGAGCAGATGAAGCAGATTCAGAAGGAGCTTGGCGAAACCGAACCCGAGCAAGCCGAAGCACAGCTCTTGCGCGAGAGAATCGAGAAGGCCGATCTGCCCGAGGAGGTTCGCACGGAAGCCGATCGTGAGATCAAGCGACTCGAGCGATTGCCGGCGGCGGCGCCCGACTATCATGTCATCCGAACTTATCTCGAATGGATTCTCGACCTGCCGTGGAGGAAGTCGACCGAAGAGGCCCTGGATCTTAATAAGGCTCAGGAAGTGCTCGACGAAGACCACTACGATCTGAAAGACATAAAGCAGCGGATACTCGAGCACCTTGCGGTGATCAAACTGAATCCGAAAACCAAGGCGCCGATCCTGTGCTTCGTCGGCCCGCCAGGCGTCGGCAAGACCAGCCTCGGCCAGTCGATCGCGAGGTCGATGGGGCGCAAGTTTGAGCGAATGTCACTTGGCGGCATGCGCGACGAAGCCGAGCTTCGCGGTCATCGGCGAACCTACATCGGCTCGATGCCTGGCCGCATCATTCAGGCGCTGCGCCGCGCAAACGTGAACAACCCGGTGATGATGCTGGACGAAGTCGACAAGCTCGGCATGGATTTCCGAGGCGATCCTGCTTCGGCTCTGCTGGAGATTCTGGACCCGGCTCAGAACTTTTCATTCAGAGATCATTACCTGGATCTTCCGTTCGACCTGTCGAAAGTCTTCTTCATCGCAACCGCGAACACGCTTGGGCCGATCCCGCCGGCGCTGCGTGACCGCATGGAAGTGATTACGCTTTCGGGCTACACCGAAGAGGAAAAGCTTCACATCGCGAAGCAGTATTTGATTCCGCGGCAGGTGAAAGAAGCCGGGTTGAGCGAAGAGCAGCTTCATTTCACCGACGAGGCGCTCCAGGGAATCATCAGCCGGTACACGCGCGAGGCCGGAGTGCGGCAGCTTGAACGAACGATCGGAAGCGTGGCGCGGAAGGTCGCGCTCAAGGTCGCTCAAGGCAAGGGCGATGTCTTCACCGTCACGCCCGCCGACCTCGAGGACTATCTCGGCCACGAAATGTTCTTTCACGAGATGGCTCGGCAAACGCTTCCACCGGGCGTCGCCACCGGATTGGCGGTTACAGAGATGGGCGGCGAGGTCTTGTTTATCGAGGCGACGCTGCTGCCCGGTTCCAAGGGGCTGACGCTGACCGGCCAGCTCGGAGAAGTGATGCAGGAATCGGCGAAGGCCGCATTGAGCTATCTGTGGTCACACTCGGGCGAGTTGGGATTGGACTGCGCCGACAAGTTCGGGAACAGCGGCGTTCACGTACATGTGCCCGCCGGCGCGACACCGAAGGATGGGCCTTCGTCAGGTGTAGCAATCGTTACCGCTCTTGCATCGCTGTGCTCGGGACGGCCGGTTCGCAACGACACCGCGATGACCGGAGAAATCACGCTCAGCGGACTTGTGCTTCCGGTAGGCGGCATTAAAGGGAAGGTGCTTGCGGCGCGCCGGTCGGGGATGAAACGAGTTGTCCTGCCGAAGAAGAATGAGCCTGACTTGAAGGACATTCCCGAAGAAGCTCTGAGCGATCTTGAAGTAATCTTCGTCGAGCGGATCGAAGAGCTCCTGCCGCATACGCTCACGTCCTCCGGCAATTCGCTCCCTACGACCACCGTGCCGCCCGGAGCCGAACAGGCAAACACCGGCGTGGAAGTGCGCGCAGAAAGCAGCAAGAGCGGGTCTTAGTTTTGCGGGGTCACACGACTGCTCTCTTGAGCCGACTTAAGAGCGCGAGGATGATACTTCCTCGCGCTCCTTATATTTAGCGAAACATGTATTTGACTCGCCGCCGTCCCAGGGTCCGGTTAGGAGTTGTGTATCCAACTCTTTAATAGGCAGCTCATTTTCTTGAGGGCTGCGCTTATATCTTCGAGCGTCAAGAACTCTCCCAGCCGGGATGCTTCCTTCTCTAACTCTGTTTTGAGCCTATGCATCTCTCGATTAACAACATTTCCGGCCCGACACTGCTTGTCTAGGTGCTGTAGGAACTCAATTAAAAAGTCGTCTGCCTGATCCCCTCGAAAATGATGAGATCGCGCTCTCAGGTCGGACAGAAAGCATGTGATCGGCGTATCCAAATGTCCGTTCGCAGTTAACGTGCTCATAATGTTTCCCCCAAAATCCAATCTTTTATCAAACTATTTATCGTGCGCTCACGGCAAAAAATTATCATCTGCGCCCCGGCTGAAGTCAATCGCATCACTTATGCGCCTTTGTTCGGCTTCTCTTCCCACAAGGCCCATGGCAGACCGGTGGCCGCGACCACCAATACCGGAACAGCAACATTGATTACCCCTGACTGACTTTTACGCTTGATTTCAGACCCCGACAGGTATAGGATCGCCGCCGACATTTCGGGTTCGCGCCGAACGCACAAAACAATGTCTCGGGCACAAACATAGGAACCAAGGGGAATGCGAGATGAAGAAAACAACGATTATTGCGATGGCTGTCGCCATCACATTCGCGTTAACATCTTTGGGTGTTTCCATCTCAGCTTCAGCACAGGGGCAGCTTAAGCGCGTGCGAGTTGTGGCAAAGGTGCAACACAAGCGCCTGCCTCCCGAACATGACGAACAGTTGGCCGGGCAGGCACGAACGCTGCTGCAGCAACTGCAGACTGCGCAAAGACTCGGCAAGAGCACGAAACAAACGCTACGCCAGATGAAAGAGATGGGAGCCGTCATCTCCAAGGTTCGTACCGAAAAGGGGATAGCTCTAATGATCAAATGGCCGAAAGCGGCGTGGAGTTTACCCGAACAAACCGGCACTGGCGAACAGACTGATACCGGCGAAGTCCAGTTGGAAGCGGACTTCTGCTACGATGGCTGGATGCTGGCGGACCAGCAGGACTACCTGGACGAGGGCGGCCACTCATGGTCCTTTTATACTTACCGGTGCTCGACGGGAGCAATCATGAATTGCACAACCTACGCAGGTCCTGAGGACTGTTGGGTCGTATACGACCCCTTCTTGAATTAAGCCAAGCTAGCGTGAAGTGATGACTGGATCTTCCAATCATCACTCGGTGCTCTCTGTAAAAACCACCGCCGTTCCCTTTGCATCAGCCCAGGCGTTTCACGACTGCGTCACTACGAACTTGACACAGTCGCGAAACGCCTGGGCTACGGAAAACTACCGAGGGCTCTCGCGGTTATCTGCTGAAACGAACCTCGGCGCGCTTGATTGCGAGCTCAAAGGTGCTCAAGCCCCGTAGACTCACAAACCGAAATGAGTGATCATTGAAACCCTGATCTCCATCACAGACGAGGGACCGACAATGATACTTGTGACCGGCGGCGCTGGTTACATTGGAAGCGTGACCGTCGAGTTGCTGCGTAAGCTCGGCGAAAAGGTAGCCGTGCTCGACAACTTGTCGCGAGGACACCGCGAGGCGGTTCCTCGCGACGTTCCTTTCTACGAGGGAAACATTGGCGATGTCGAGCTGGTCGCTCGAATCGCGCGCGAACACGATATCGAAGCGTGTATTCATTTTGCCGCTCTTGCTTATGTGGGCGAGTCCGTCGAACAACCCGGCCGTTACTTCGAAAACAACGTTACTCAAACGATTGCGCTGCTCAATGGATTGCTCAATTCCGGCCTCCGCCACGTTGTGTTTTCATCGACCTGCGCAACCTACGGTGAACCCCAACAGATTCCGATCTCCGAACAGCATCCGCAGGAGCCGACAAATCCTTACGGAGTGTCCAAGCTGACGGTTGAGAAGCTGCTGTCCGGCTACGAGCGCAACTTCGAGATGAGATTCGTTGCGCTTCGTTACTTCAATGCGGCGGGCGCAACCGAAACACTCGGCGAGGACCACGAGCCCGAAACTCATCTTATCCCAAACGTGCTGTCGGTCGCTCGAGGCCGAACGCCGTTTGTCTCAGTGTTCGGCAACAACTATTCGACTCCCGACGGCACTGCCATTCGAGATTATGTTCACGTCGCCGATCTCGGCAACGCACACATACTGGCGCTCGATCACCTTCGAGCAGGAGGCAAATCAGAGTTCATAAATCTTGGAAGCGGCCGAGGCAACTCAGTCCTCGAAGTCATCGAGGCCGCGCGCCAGGTGACACAGAAGCCGATCCCGATCAAGTTCGAGCCGCCGCGAGCCGGCGATCCGTCCCGGCTCGTGGCCGACGCTGAAAAAGCGCGCCGCGTCCTCGGCTGGCGGCCGGAACATGCCGAACTCGCGGCCATCCTTCGGAGCGACTGGGAATGGCGAACCAGGAATCCTCACGGGTATCGCCCGATCGACTGAGCGCCGTCACCAGGCGGCTAATTCCCTCCTCGGTAACCTGAGTGCCAGAAGTGAATACATAAGAGCTTGAACAGGGATGGACAGGATTCACAGGATAGGGAATGCGGCATTGATAGGCGAATTCGGGTCTGATCGTCTTCAAGCTCCTTGCGGCAACGCGCGCCCGCCGACGTGCGCCGTCACCAGGCGGCTAATTCCCTCCTCGGTAACCTGAGTGCCAGAAGTGAATACATAAGAGCTTGAACAGGGATGGACAGGATTCACAGGATAGGGAATGAGGCTCTCCCGGTAAAGGATCGAATGACATAGTCTCGCGGGTGCTGACCTTTGATTACATAGGAGCGTTGAACTAAACTCAGCTTCATAACCAGAACATAACCAGAACAACGGAGGCTTTATGGCAGGACAAATGGTTGAGTTCGCGAGCAACGGCGGAACTGCGAGCGGCTATCTGGCAATCCCGGCTGAGGGCAAAGGGCCCGGCGTGATCGTGATTCAGGAATGGTGGGGCCTGGTCCCTCACATCAACGATGTCTGCGACCGCTTCGCCGCGGAAGGTTTCGTCGCATTAGCCCCGGATCTTTATCACGGCAAAAGCACAACCTCACCCGATGAAGCAGGCAGGTTGATGATGGCCTTACAAATCGATGAAGCCGAAAAGGACCTGCGCGGAGCGAGTACGTTTCTTCTGGATCACGAAGCAACGTCGGCAGGCAAAGTCGGGACGGTGGGGTTTTGCATGGGCGGCGCCCTGTCGCTGTACACCGCTACGAAGAACGCTCAGGTGGGCGCGTGTGTGGTCTTCTACGGCGGGCATCCAAATGTTAAGCCGGATCTGCCGAACCTTCAGGCGCCGGTGCTTGGTTTGTACGCTGAGCGCGATGGATTCGTAACACCGGCGCTGGTGCACGCGTTGGAGAATCGATTGAAGGAACTCGGCAAGTCCGTTGAGATTCACATCTATCCGGACGCCGATCACGGCTTCTTCAACGACACTCGTCCCACGGTCTATAACGAAACGGTCGCAAAGGATGCGTGGCGCCGCGTGCTGGAGTTCTTTCGCCAACACCTGAAGTGATCCCGCCAACGTGATTCGTGAGCCGTACAGTTGCTTATAAGATTGTCACCATCGGATTTTTGGAAAGAAGCTCGACGAACCTCGCCAGGTAAGGCGGCGCGGCTTTGTGCTTTATCATCGCAGCGTTCCAATGCCGGTGAAGACCCTTTGCCGTAAGCGGTATTCCCGCGAGCGCGCCCGATTCGATTTGCGGCGCAACTGCCCAGCGGGCCATCACGCCGATTCCAAGTCCTGCTTTTACCATTTCAATGATGGCCTCGGTCAGCTCGACACGCGATACGTGCCTGGGCGAGACGCCCGCGGGAACGAGCACTTTTTGATAGATAGTCAGGTCCTCTTTCGGCAGCGCGTAAATCAGGAGATGCTCGGCCGCGAAATCTTTAGCGGTGAGATGAGAACGCGCCGCGAGGGGATGACCGGGACTCACGATCGCGACCAGCTCGTCTTTGAAGAGCGGCTTGAAGGTCAGTTTTTGATTGCGAATGACCGCGCTGGTAATCGCAAGATCGAGTCTGCCGTCCAGCAGCGCCTCGACTGGCCGCCGGGTCGCTTCGGCGACGATGCGAACTTCTACGCGAGGGAACTCGCGATTGAAAGGTTTGAGCACCGGCGGCAACCAGTGATAGCACGTGTAGCATTCAGTGCTGATTCGCAGGATGCCGTCGCGGTGCAGCGCGATCTGGCGAATGTCTTCTTCGGCGCGCTTCAACTCTTCCAGCACCGCCGGCGCGGAACTGAGCAAACGCTCGCCCGCTTGCGTCAGCAGCATTCTCTTGTTGAGCCTTAGAAACAAGGGCGCGCCGAGTTTGTCCTCGATATCGCGCAGTTGATGGCTGAGCGCAGACTGCGTCACGTGCAGCCGGCTCGCTGCCCTGGTCAATCCACCTTCCTTCGAAACCATCTCCACCAACTTCAAGTGACGTACCTCAAGATGCAACGCCATTGTTCCTCCGATCAATAGTCAGTAGTCCGTAGTCAGTGGTCAGTTGTCAGTTGTCAGTGGTCAGTGGTCAGTGGTCAGTAGTCAGTAGTCAGTGGTCAGTACTCAGTAGTCAGTAGAGGGACCGAGTATTAACTGACCACTGACCACTGACCACTGACCACTGACCACTAACCACTGACTACGGACTACGGACTACGGACTACTGACTTCTTCTATGAGCATACTTCATCAAAAGCGTGAGAACAATGAGATGTCGCGATTGACTGTTTGCGCGTACTCTCTCTTGAACCACGTCGCTTAAGGTAAGTCCGACAGACTTCAGTTTGTCGCCGCCGGTTCGCGGTTAAGCCGGCAAGCTAATTGGAGGTTGAAATGGAATCACTGCTCGCAGACATCCGTTATGGCAGCCGCATGCTCATCAAGCGGCCCGGCTTCACAGCCGTCGCGATAGTCACGCTCGCGCTTGGCATCGGCGCCAACGTCGCTATCTTTAGTGTAGTCAACGCCGTTCTGCTGAATCCCCTGCCCTACGCGAACCCGTCCGAGCTAACGGTCATCTGGCTGCAGCACCCGACAACAAATCAGTTTCAACAGCCAGCGTCATTTCCCGATTTTAGCGACTGGCAAGCCCAGAGCCGGAGTTTCGAGCGCCTCGTCGCCACGCGAACAGTCGCCGTCAACCTCACAGACGGCGACGAGCCCGAGCGAGTCACCGGCGCGCGCGTCTCCGCGGGCTTCATCTCCATGTTCAGAGCCACTCCGGTCGCCGGCCGCGACTTTCTCGAAAGCGAAACGCTGCCCGGCGGCGCCGCCGTCGCGCTGATCGGCTTCAAGCTCTGGCAGGAACGCTATGGCGGGGATCCCTCCTTGATTGGTCGAGCCGTCAGCATCGACAACATCACGTACACAATCGTCGGCGTCCTGCCTAAGAGCTTCTATTACCCGACTCCTGAGACGCAGATCTACATTCCATTGATGCAGGGAAAGAACGAAACTGCGCGCGGCAGCCGGTTCCTGCGCGTCACTGCGCGGTTGAAGCCAGGCGTCTCCCTCGTGGAAGCGCAAGCTGAAATGGACGCGATCACCGGTCGAATCGCCGAACAGTTTGCGGACTCGAACGCCGGCGTGGGAGTGCAACTCGTTCCGCTCCACGAACAAGTCGTAGGCAAGATTCGCCCGGCTCTGATGATCCTGTTTGGAGCGGCAGGGTGCGTTTTACTCATCGCCTGCGCGAACGTCGCGAACCTGTTGCTGGCTCGGGCCAGCGCGCGCCGCGCGGAACTTGCGGTGCGGACAGCGCTCGGCGCAACCCGGCTCCGTCTGATTCGTCAGTTGCTCACCGAGTGCCTGCTGCTCAGTTCGGTCGGCGGACTCCTCGGGATGGTGATAGCGATGTGGGGCGTACCCGCGCTCACCAGCATCAGCGCAAGCAGTATCCCGCGAGTCGAAGAAGTTTCAGTCAGCCTCGAGGCCTTGCTCTTTACGTTAGTCATCTCGATTGCGACCGGGATCCTGTTTGGCGTCGCACCCGCGCTCAAGTCCTCGAGTAAGCGGCTCACCGAAGACCTGAAAGAAGGGAGAAGAGGGGCGACCGGCGGAGCTATGCATCAACGACTTCTCAATCTCCTCGTGGCCGCCGAAGTCGCGCTGGCAGTAGTGCTGTTAGCAGGCACCGGATTGCTGGTGCGCAGTTTCATTTCAATCAGCGGAGTACAACCGGGCTTCAACCCCAAAGGTGTACTCACGATCGGAATTGGGTTGACGCAACCGCTCTACGCCGACATTGAACAGCAGGCGAAATTCTATGAACGGCTCACTGAAAAGGTGAGCGCGATCCCGGGCGTAGTATCGGTCGCCGGCATAAATCGCGTCCCGCTTCTGGGATTCAACGCGTCAACGTCATTCACTTTCCAGGGTAAGCCCGTTCAGGCGGGCTCCGAGCCTACCGCCGATTGCCGCATCGCAACTCCGAACTATTTCAAGACGATGGGTATTCCGCTCCTCAACGGCCGCGAATTCAATGAACGCGATGTGAAGGACTCCCCAGAGGTCGTCGTTATCAACCATGCAATGGCCGATCAATTTCTTCCGGGCGAGGACCCGATTGGAAAGAGGCTTCAGATCTATCCAAATCCGCCGCGGTGGCGCGAGGTCGTCGGCGTGGCCGCCGACGTAAAGCTCATGGGGCTGGACGCGGACGTTAATCCGGTGATCTATGTTCCAGTTCCACAGAATCCGTACGCCGGCGCAATGCGGAGCAGCTTCCTCGCGGTACGAAGCAGCGGCGATCCCGTCGCCGTGACAGCAGCAATACGACGGGAGATGAAGACAGTCGACAGCGGTGTGCCCGTGGCTCAGGTGCGTTTCCTTGACGACATCGTGGCTGATTCGGTCGCGCCGCAGCGGCTGAACATGTGGCTGCTGGTGGCGTTTGCGGGGCTTGCGGCGGCGCTCGCAGCGGTGGGGATCTACGGCGTGATGGCTTATTCGGTGACCGAACGCACGCACGAGATAGGCGTGAGAATGGCTTTGGGAGCCGCTTCCACGGATATGCTTCAAATGGTACTGGTTGACGGCGCGAAGGTCACGATGGCAGGAGTCATCGCCGGGCTCGCGGCAGCATTCGCTTTGACTCGCGCGATGTCGAGTCTTCTGTACAAAGTAAGCGCCTCGGATCCGATCACCTTTGCCGGCATCTCCGCGTTGATAGCATGCGTCTCGCTGCTTGCGAGCTACATACCCGCGCGCAAAGCTTCGCGGGTCGACCCGATGGTGGCGTTGCGTTACGATTGAAGTTCAGGGTTCAGGGTTCAGGGTTCAGAGTTCAGAGTTCAGGGTTCAGAGTTCAGGGTTCAGAGTTCAGCCTTTAGGTTGCCGCTTGGCATCCGAGACAGCAAGCTAAAGCTTGAACTCTGAACCCTGAACTCTGAACCCTGAACTCTGAACTCTGAACTCTGAACCCTGAACTACGAACCCTGAACCCTGAACTCTGAACTCCGAACCTCGCGAAAGGATGATGGTGATGAACTTTCAGCTTGAAGAAGCGACCGAAATACTGTCGCGAACTCCAGTCACGTTGAGCCGGCTGCTTAAAGGCCTGCCCGAGTGCTGGGTCCTGAACAACGAAGGCCCTGATACATGGAGCGCCTACGATATTCTGGGCCACCTTATTCACGGCGAAGAAACGGACTGGATACCTCGCGCCAGTATCATTCTTGAACACCGCGAGTCGAGGGCTTTCGAACCGTTCGATCGCTTCGCGCAGTTTGAGAAATCAAAAGGGAAATCGACAGACGACTTGTTGGACCAGTTCCAGGCGCTGCGAACAAACAACCTTGCGGCCCTCCAGCGCATGAGCATCACACCCGATCAATTGCTGCTTCGAGGAACGCATCCGGAACTCGGCAGCGTAACGCTGGGCGAACTGCTCGCTACATGGGCAGTCCATGATTTGAGCCACGTCGCCCAGGCGACAAGAGTCATGTGCAAGCAGTATTCGGAAGCGGTGGGCCCGTGGAAACCATACCTCCCCATCCTGCAGTCAGGGTCAAGGACAGATTGAGCAGGAAGCTCGCGCGTGATTGAATGTCTTGTGATATGGAGAACTCAAATCTTCCCGCCCCAATCAAGCCTGCAATCTCAATCGACTTGTTTGAAAGAATCGATGTCCGAGTCGGAACCATCCTGCGCGTTGAAGACGTGAAGGCGTCCGACAAACTGGTCAAGCTGACTGTTGACTTTGGCGATCACAAAAGAACAATCCTCGCGGGAATGAAACAGGAACGCGCGGACCCGAAAGAGATCGAAGGCAAGCAGGCGTTGTTCGTTGTCAACCTCGAGCCAAGAAAAATGATGGGCGAAGTCTCGGAAGGGATGCTGTTTGATATCGGCTATCCCGACGGCCTGACTCCGGTGCTGGCCGTCCCGGAAAAGAAAGTGCCGAACGGCACGAGAGCTGGATAAACGTCATGGTTGCCGATAACGACGAGTATCCGCGCAAATCCGTCACATCAGCCCTGGGAGCGCAGGCATCCTTGCCTGCTTTTTGGTCGTCCAGTGCCAGGCAGGCAAGGATGCCTGCGCTCCCAGGGCTGATTTGACGGGTTCACACGGGTTCTCATCTACGTTATGCACGTTACCATGAGTACGGCGCGTTCCACATTCCGGCGAAAGCAATCTCACCGATGGGTTTGCGTTCACGCGGCGCGAGTTCTTTTCCGCGAAGCTTTTCATCCAGCTCTTCAAGCGGTCCGCGATACGGATAGCCGATCGCGATCATCGCCATCGGAGTGAAGCCTTCCGGTATTCCGAACTCAACTCGCGTTCGGTCCGCGTCAAAGCCCCCCATCGCGTGCGCCGCAAGTCCCAGCTCGACAGCTTCAAGCAGAAGGTTCTCAGTCGCGATTCCTGTATCGTGCTGTCCCCAGCGATTGGGTTTCCCGTTGTACTCGAAGGTCTCGCGTGCCACCGAGATCATAAGCACCGGAGCCAGACGCGCCCAGGCGTTTCCCGGCGCCAGGCAATCCCTGGCTCTCTCCAAAGCGGCTTGATCGGTAATGTCAAACACAACGAAGTTTCTAGGCTGATCGTTGAAGCACGACGGCGACCAGCGCGCGGCCTCCAGCATCGTCAGCAGTTTTTCCTTCTCGACCGCGCGGCCTTCTTCAAACACCCGCGGGCTCCAGCGCCGCCGCATCAGCTCGCTGATGGGGTGCTCACTCTGCGCCGGCTTCTCCGGATAGATCGTCTCCGGGTGGGGATTAGCCAGGATGTCATCGACTTCAACTCCGATGTGCCGGAGATGATGCGACATGTGCGTAACGTAGTCATCGAGCACGAACCCGAGTGTCATCGGCTCGGAGCCTCCGACCGTCAGCGTGTGCGACCACGCGGGAAGGGGGACTGATTCAGCCGCCGCCAGAAGATGCGCGTTCGCCGTTCTCCAATGCGCGACAAGCTCAGTCCAATCGCGATTCCGGTAGCCGTGCAGTTCGACCCAACGATCGCCATCGTAGTCGGGCAGCGACAAGTTGTCTTCGAGCTGCGCGCGCACGATGCGTTGGTGATTGTTGGCGGCTGAATCGATCAAGTGACCCAACTCTTCCTTCGCCGACCAGTTTTCGGGTCCGGGCTTTGATGACGCGGCTTCGCTGGATATCGCGGCAAGCCTACCCGGCAAACAGGCGATAAGTGCTTTGAGCTGATCGACCCCACTCGGCGCGCTTTCTGGCAAATCTGACTTGTCGTTCATTCGTCTCCTTTGAGCATCGAGATTACACCTTCTACCACGGGAGTTGAAGAGGGATAAGCCACAGATGAACACAGATCAACACGGATTGTCGTTCTTTTTCTTCTCCGTGTTGATCTGTGTTCATCTGTGGCTTATTCTGCATTAGTCTACAAACTTGACTTGACCATCTCCCGACAATAGCATTCACGCTCACTCGCCTGGGACCACAGAAAAAGGACTAACGATGACACGTTTGATGATCGCATTAATTGTCGCGTTCGCGCTTCCCGCGTCGGCGCAGGAACGATCACAAGAGAAGCCGGCGGATAAATCTATTGCCGCTCGAATCGCCGGGCTTCAGAAGCTTGACGGCTATATGCCTCTCTACTGGGACGCGGCCGCCGGCAAGATGCTGATGGAAATCTCGCGCTTCGACGCCGAGTTCCTTTATCAGATTTCGCTGAGCACCGGTGTCGGTTCAAATCCGCTCGGACTTGACCGGGGGCAACTTGGGCGCGAACACGTGGTGCGCTTTGAGAAGATCGGCCCGAGGGTTTTGCTGACTGAGTCGAACTATCGCTACCGGGCGATCTCGAGCGATTCGGCAGAACGGCGCGCCGTTGAAGAGTCGTTCGCCCAATCGGTGCTGTGGGGCTTCAAGGTCGAAGCGTCCGAAGGAACCCGCGTGCTTGTCGACGCGACTGCCTTCTTTCTTCGCGACGCGCACGGCGTGATCGACCGATTGCGTCAAGCCAGGCAAGGCCAGTATCGCTTAGACGAGTCGCGTAGCACATATTACCTTCCGCGCACGAAAGCTTTTCCAAAGAACACTGAAGTCGAAACCGTGTTGACGTTTTCAACGGACGGCGACCCCGGACCAATGGTGCGCGAGACCGTTCCATCTCCGCAGTCGATAACCGTGCGCGAGCACCATTCACTCGTAGAACTCCCCGACAACAATTACAAACCTCGCGCCCTCGATCCGCGGGTCGGGGCGTTCGGCATCACGTTCTACGATTTCGCATCGCCGCTCAGTGAACCGGTCGAAAAGCGCTGGATCTCGCGTCACCGTCTGCAAAAGAAAGACCCGGGCGCCGCGATCTCTGAAGCGGTCAAGCCGATTGTCTACTATGTGGACAACGGCGCGCCCGAGCCTGTCCGCAGCGCGCTCATCGAAGGCGCTTCGTGGTGGAACGCGGCTTTCGAGGCGGCCGGCTTCAAAAACGCATTCCAGGTAAAGGTCCTGCCCGAAGACGCCGACCCGATGGACCTGCGTTACAACATGATCAACTGGGTTCACCGCTCGACTCGCGGATGGTCTTATGGCAGCAGCGTAACCGATCCTCGCACCGGAGAAATCATAAAGGGCAACGTCACGCTTGGTTCGCTTCGCGATCGGCAAGACTACCTGATCGGCAGCGGGCTGATACCGTTGTTCGCCAACGACGGCTGGAACAGTGCGAACGATGGGGAAGCGCTCTGCGAACTCGGCTCGTCTCCCGGCCCCGAGTATCTCGCGGATCTCGATCCGTCGACGAACCCGGTGACGATGGCATTGGCTCGACTGCGCCAGTTGTCCGCGCACGAGACCGGTCACACGCTGGGACTCGCGCACAACTTCGCCGCGAGCACCTACGGCCGGGCTTCGGTGATGGATTATCCTGCGCCGACCGTAGAGATCACGAACGGCAAGCTCGATCTGTCAAACGCCTACGCCGCGGGCATCGGCGCTTACGACAAGTTCGCGATCAAGTGCGCGTATACGGAATTTGCACCCGGAGCAAACGAACAAGCCGCGCTCGAACGCATGATCGAAGAAGGTGTCGCAGCCGGGATGCTGTTCATCTCGGATGCAGACGCGCGACCGCCGGGTGCTGCGCATCCGCTCGCGAGCTTGTGGGACAACGGCGCTGATCCGATAGCCGGGCTTCGCCACGAAATGGAGGTTCGCCGCATAGGGCTTTCGCAATTTGGTCTTGGGAACATTCCTGCCGGCACGCCGCTGTCGGTCCTCGAAGCGAAGCTCCTGCCTCTATACCTGCATCATCGATATCAGCTTCAGGCTGCGGTGAAGTCCGTGGGTGGAGTCTATTATACGTATGCCGTGAAAACGGCTTCAGGAGCCAGTCCTGGGCGTGTGCAGGAAATCGTGTCCCCCGATCGGCAACGTGAAGCGCTTGCGGCGGTGCTCGAGACTATCAAGGTGGAAGCGTTGGCGATTCCGCCGCGCATACTCGACGTCATTCCTCCGCGAGCGTTCGGCTACGAAGGCGGGACCGCCGAACTCTTCAGCAAGAGAACCGATCCGGCGTTTGATCCAATCGCGGCGGCTACGATTGCCGCGGACCTTGCTGTCTCAGGTTTGCTGGAACCGCATCGAGCGGCGCGCCTGGTGGAATTTCATTCTCGGACGAATGCAAACCCGGACTTCAAAGAAGTGCTCGATGCTCTGATCGGCGCCACCTGGAAGGTACCCACGCCGCGAGTCGCTTATCACGCCGAAGTCGCCCGCGCTGTTCAAAGCCTTACGGTCAACCGCTTGATGGAGCTAGCGGCCAACGCCGACGCATCGCCGCAGGTTCGTGCAGTTGCGACGCAAGCCCTACGGGAACTCAGCGCCTGGCTGAAGCTTCCGGTTTCCGCCGCAATCAACCCGGCTCACAGGACAGCTACACGCGAGGACATCGAGCGATTTCTGGCGCGGCCCGATGCGACGCGTAAGCAGACTGCGCCGCCGAACGCGCCGCCCGGCGACCCGATCGGAGCGAAAGGCTCGAAGAACTAGAACGGAGAACAACCTGATGCCCTACGCCGACAACGATGGTGTGAAGATCTTCTGGGAGGAAGCAGGAGTTGGTGATCCGCTCCTTCTAATCATGGGACTCGGCTACTCGCACGATATGTGGAATCGAACACTGCCTGTTGTCTCCGAGCGATATCGAACGATCAGCTTCGACAACCGGGGCGTAGGCCGCAGCGATGTGCCGCCGGGTCCTTATCCGATTCCGACCATGGCGGCGGACGCTGCCGCTGTTATGGATTCAGCGGGCGTTCGGCGCGCACACGTGTTTGGCATATCGATGGGAGGAATGATCGCTCAGGAGTTCGCGCTTCGATATCCGGACCGCGTGCGCTCGCTGATACTGGGTTGCACCACTCACGGCGGCGCGGAGGCGGTCGCAGCCGACGCCGAAGTTATCACCACACTGATGGCCCGAGGAATGATGTCGGCCGAGGATGGCATTCGAGCGATGATCCCGTTCATCTACGATCCAGCGACTTCGCGCCAGCGAATCGAGGAAGACCTCGAGATCAGAGCACGAACATATCCGTCGGCTGCAGGTTACTTCGCACAGGTTCAGGGAATCATGGCTTTCAACTCACGCAGCCGTCTGTCTCAACTGAAGGTGCCGACGCTCGTGATCCACGGGGAATCGGACCGGCTCATTCCGCCCGAGAACGGCCGGCTTATCGCGGGCCTGATCGACGGGGCCAGGCTGGTGATGATCAGCGGCGCCAGCCATATCTTTCCGACTGATCAACCGGATATTTCTCATCAGGTGATTCTCGATTTCCTCGGCGAACAGGCGGGATGACCAGTGCTAACGGGCAAGATTGTTTGAAGCGTTAGTAGTTCTCCTTTGCGTGCTTTTGCGGACCTTAGCGTCTTTGCGCGAAACGCCTAAATGTAATGTTTAAACATCGAGGTAGCAGACTTTCCCGCAAAGACGCCAAGGTCCGCAAAGACGCAAAGAAGACCTACGAGCATCGCCGTTTCACACAGTCTGTGTTGGCGGGATTACGGAACGCCGCTCACCGCAGCGTCAGTCTGTGACCTTCCGCACTGGAGAGCGAAACCCCAAGCAGCGCCGCGAGCGTCGGGGCAATGTCCCGCATATCGATCCTTCCCAGATCGAGACCCGCTCGCACGCCGGGACCTGCAATAAAGAACGAGGAGTCCATCTCCCTCACGTCGGGCATGTACCCATGAGTGCCGGCCGGTCTGGCTTGCGTAGTCACCGGGCCTTGCAGCTTCGTCCCCAGACGATAAGGCGGCCGAACGGCTACGACAAACGCCGCGTCGGGAAAACCCGCGACCCGCTGTCCTGATGTCTGATCGATCACACTGCTCACTCCGGATGCAGGATCGCTCGCAAGACGCCGCATTGTTTCGCCGGCTTTCGTTCGAGCTTCATTGTCAGACGGCTCTCTAAGCACTATTCCAGCCGACCCGCCTCCGTACCACGCGAACGCCCGCCAGGATTTGACTGCGCCTTTTTCATTCAACTCGATCAAGCCAGCGTTGTGAAGCGCCGCGTTCAAGTTCACCTCTTTATCCGAGAGCGCGAATCCGTGATCCGACACGACGCAGACGATTGCCCGTCCGCCGCCCGCCTTCTCGGCGGCCGCGCGCACCTGCGCAATTACACTATCCAGTTTTTCAAGCACCGCAAACGTCCCCGCGCTGAAGGGCCCGGTCTTGTGTTCTTCTTCATCGAGGCTGCCGAAATAAGAGAGAAAAAAGCGCGGCTTCTTCTTTTCGAGAACGTAAACATTGAACGCGGCGCGGCGCACGTCGCCGGCAATCGAATAATCGTTGCCGTCCGTGTAAGCGCCAAGCGCGTGCTCGGCTTCGGTCAGGAGACCAGGCGTGGAAAGCGCTCGGATGAGCTTGCGATCTTCTTCGTTTTCCGCGCGCCAGTATTGGGCGATATTGAAAGTAATGTTGGCTCCAACAGTGGCGGGCCAGTCGACGCTGGCGGTTACGATGCCGGCCCTTGTTGCGGCGTCCCAAAGTGTGGGGACCTTGATATCTTCGGCGTACCAGTACCAGCCGCCCATATTCTTGCTGAACGGATCGAGTGGTGAGTTGGCAACGATCCCGTGCTTCGCGGGTGAGACTCCGGTGACCATCGTCGTGTGACTCGGGTAAGTCACGGTCGGGAGCACGCCGGCGACTCCGGACGCGTGCGCGCCTTCGTCGGCCAGGCGGCGTAAATTGGGAATCTTCAAGCCGTGCTTGTCGGCTTCAAGCACGAATTGGGGTTTCAACCCGTCGATCGATATCAGCACAACCGGAACACTTGCCGGCCCGCGCGCCTGGGAGGCGAACCACGCCGGAGCAGCCAGCATGAGAAGCAACATCGCGACGAATGTCTTTTTCATTGTCCCTCCGTTCGCGACGTAGCATAGACGCCGTTTGCCGAGGTAGCAACGCCGCGCCGCAACGCCAGCGAGAACATTTATGGGCGGTGTCTTAATTTGGAGTGCGGCGGCAAGGTACTCCGCGACGCCGCTTTCATTTCCCGATCGATTCAATCACCAGCCAAAGCGGCGTCGCGGAGTACCTTGCCGCCGCACTCCAAATTAAGGCACAGCCATGCCAAGAAACTTCTTGACATCGGATTTGTATTTCTAGTATTCTAGAAATATGAAGGCAGAAGGGACGGCGAGATACGCGGATATGTTTGCGGCACTCGGGGCGGAGCCCAGACTGCAGATTGTCAGGCTGCTGCTTTCCGCCCATCCCGACGGGATGATCGTCAGCGACCTCCAGGCCGAGCTCGGCATACCGAACTCGACCCTCTCACATCACCTTGAAAAACTCAGAATGGAGGGATTGGTCTCGATCAAAAAGGACAAGCAGTGGCTGTGGTATTCGGCAAACTCAGAAGCGCTTCAGGACCTGCTTGGTTTTCTTTACGCAGAATGCTGTACCCGCAGCAACGTCGTCAAACCCGTAAGCATAACCTCTGCCAAAGCGCGGAGGTAAGCAACGGAGAGGGAAGAAACGCATTCAAAGCCGAGGCGGCCAGATTCGAAAAGAAAGGCATCACCTTTTATGAACAAGATTGAACGCACCGCGAAGAGGTTACCAGTGAAACTCTTTTGGGCCCTCTCAATGGTATGTTTCGTCACATCTCAGTCGTTCGCTCAAGACCCGTCGAAGACCCTGCCGGAAAACTACAAACTTCAATTCGAAAACGAGTGGGTGAAAGTGACGCGGGTCCACTACGGCCCGCATGAAAAGCTTCCGTCTCATCGGCACACGCAGACGGCGTCGGCTTATGTTTACTTGAACGATAGCGGCCCGGTTGTCTTCAAACACATAGGCCTGGAGTATGGCGCGGTCACTCGCCCTGCGACCAAAGCGGGCAGCTTTAGACTCTTTCGAGGGCTTTCAGAGATGCATGAAGTTGAGAATCTCTCCGAGCTCCCAAGCGATTTCCTGCGCGTCGAGTTCAAGACCGAACCCGTGAACGACAAGAGCTTGCGCGGCCGTTTCTACCGCGAGGCTTATCCGGCGGGCGAAAACTTTCAGATGGTGCAGTTTGAAAACGAGCAGATCAGAATCACTCGTTTGGTTTGTGCTCAGGGCCGCACGCTCGAAGTTTCCACAAGCCCCACGGAGCCTGCGTTGCTGGTTGCATTGACCCGTTCGAGCCTCAAGAGAACAGGAAGAAACCGTAAATCTATGTCTCTGAAACTGGAGATGGCGCAAAGCGCCTGGGTCACCGCCGATCAGGAAGACAGGCTACAGAATTCGGGGGACGGGCCTGCCGAGTTTCTACGCTTCGATTTCAAAACGAAGCCTCTCGCTAAGGAAATGCTGGAACAGGATAAGAAACATTAGTGCCTCAAAATAAATGGATGATGTCCGACAAACTTCAGTTTGTCGTCACCTGTTTGCAGGCTCAGTCCGGTAATCAACGACAAACTGAAAAGTTTGTCGGACATACAAAGGAGATCACAGTGTCAAAACAAATTGAAGAAGCAGTGAAAGACCGATACGGCACGTTCGCCGCAAGCGCGCTGTCGAGCGAGCACACTGGAGTCCGCTCGGTCGCCGAGGCCTTCGGCTATTCATCCGAAGAATTGTCGTCCATACCCGCCGAGGCGAACATGGGTTTGTCTTGCGGCAACCCAACGGCCTATGCGCATCTTCGTCCGGGAGAAGTCGTAGTCGATCTCGGCTGCGGAGGCGGGCTCGATGTGTTTCTCGCCTCTCCGGCAGTTGGCCCGGAAGGCCGAGTAATAGGGATTGATATGACCCCGGAGATGATCGAGCGGGCGCGCCGAAACGCCGCGAAAGGCGACTATCCCAACGTCGAATTCCATCTCGCGACCATCGACAAGCTCCCGCTCGAAGATAATTCGGTCGATTGCGTGATCAGCAACTGCGTGATCAATCTCGCGGCGGACAAACAGGCGGTGTTTCGCGAGATCGCGCGAGTGCTGAAACCGGGCGGGCGGCTTGCGGTAAGCGACATTGCACTCAAGAACCCACTGCCCGCTGAAGTATCCACCGATCTGCTGGCCTACGTCGGGTGCATCGCCGGCGCGATCCTGATCGAGGACTACAGGCGAGGCTTGATTGAAGCCGGTTTCGCTCACGCGGAGATCATCGACACGAAACAGGATCTCAACGTCTATTCAAAGCTCGAGAATCAGGAGAGCTGCTGCCCGACTTCGGCTGCGACTTCGACTGCGCTTCCGGTTGCAAGCGCGAGTTGCTGCGGTTCTACAAACGCTTCACCCGCTACTGATAAGCTGGCCCTCGATCGCCTGGCGGATCTGCTGACCCGCTACAGCGTGAACGACTATGCCGCAAGCGTGAAAGTGTTCGCGGTCAAGCCGGCAAGCTAATAAGGAGATGCTCAAATGAGAAAGCTGCTCGTGTTCCCGCTGGTAGCGCTTCTATGTTGTCATTCGCTGACCTCGCCGGCTCAGACGAGAAAGCTCAAGATATACATCTCTGCCGACATGGAAGGTGTAGTCGGCGTCGTCACGGCTGATCAGCTTGGTCCTCAAGGGTTCGAGTACAATCGCTTCCGCGAATTCATGACCGAAGAGGTGAAAGCGGCTACGGAAGCCGCTTTCGAGGCGGGCGCTACTGAAGTAGTGATCAGCGATTCGCACGGCAACGGCGAAAACCTGTTGATCGAAAAGCTGCCCAGGAACGTCACCGTTGTTCGCTCGTGGCCGCGCCCGTTGATGATGATGCAAGGCATCGACGAAACCTTCGACGGCGTGATCTTCATCGGCTATCACGCGAGCACCAACAACGTCGCGGGCGTGCGGGCACATACCATCTCGAGCGCGCGGCTCGCCGATGTTCGGTTGAACGGGACCTCGATGCCGGAGGCTGGAATCAACGCCGCGATCGCGGGCTACTTCAACGTGCCGGTGATCATGATTTCAGGCGATGACGTGATTGTGAAAGAAGCTACCGACCTTCTGGGCAACATCGAAGGCGCTACGGTGAAGTGGGCGGTTAGCTTTCACGCGGCAAAGACTGTTACTCCGGAGATTGCCTATGAGTTGATTCGTCAGAAGACCAGGAAGGCAATCGCGCGAATCAAAGAGTTCAAGCCATACAAGATCGCGCAGCCCGTTCAACTCGATGTGCGCTTCAAGGCCTATCGTCCGGCTGAGCTGCTCGCCTATCTGCCCATTGTCGAGCGCACCGACTCGCACAGCATCCGTTTCCGGGGCAGGGACATTATCGAAGTGTCGAAGTTTCTGGAGTTCATAACCAATTACGAGCCTTCGCTCGAACCGTGATTATTCAAAGGGCACGTAGGGCTTCTCGGTGCTAGACTAGAAGCGAGATTCGGTACCGGTTCAGTTCTGTCGCATCGACGAATTCACCGCTGATTTGCGCGGCCTTCGGTACGCTGATCGGCGCAGATCAGCGAAACGCAGTCAGCGAGAATCAGCGGTTCATTCCTCCTTGATCGCAGCAAGACTCGAACTGAACTATTACCCGAGATTGTGAGTCAGGAGTCAGGGCATCCAGCATGAAGGCGCTTAGACGATTGATCATCGCAGCCGCTGTTCTCGCAGCGACGACAGCCTTCGCACACGACGCGCGAGCCGACGTTCTCGAACTCAAAATCGATGATCAGATCTCGCCCGCAAGCGCTGAAGTCGTCACATCAGCAATTGAACGCGCCGAACGCCAGGGCGCTTCCGCGTTAATCATCACCCTCAACACTCCCGGCGGTCTCGATACCTCCATGCGCGAAATCATCTCTCGCATGGACAGCTCGCGAGTGCCCATCATCATCTACGTCGCGCCAAGCGGCGCGCGGGCGGCGTCGGCAGGATTTGTGATACTCATCGCCGCTGATGTCGCGGCGATGGCGCCGGGCACCGCTACCGGAGCGGCTCATCCCGTGATGGCTGACGGGCGCGATCTCGACAAGACGATGGCCGAGAAGATAGTCAACGATGCCGCCGCGTTCTTGAGAAGCCACGCTTCAAGCCGTGGGCGCGATGCTCAAATCGCCGAGTCCGCGATACGCGAGAGCACCTCCTTCACCGAACGTGAAGCGCTGGACAAGCACTTGATCGAGATCATCGCGCGCGACGAGAGCGACTTGCTGGCGCAGTTGGAAGGCCGAACGATCACTCGAGTCGACGGCACCAAGATGGTTTTGCACGTCGAAGGCGAAAGCCTGATCGCGATCACGCCATCGATGAGGCAGCGTTTGCTGATGGCGCTTGCGGATCCTCGGATTGCGTTTATTCTTTTTGCGCTCGGGGCGCTGTGCGTTTACTTTGAGTTCCAACATCCGGGCGCGATAGTCCCCGGAGTCGTCGGCATGCTGGCGGTGGTGCTCGCGCTGTATGGCTTTCACATGCTGCCGATTAATCTGCTTGGAGTCGTGCTGATTCTGGTAGCAATCGGGTTGTTCGTACTTGAAGCGAAGGTCGGCGGGTTTGGCGTGATCGCGCTCGGAGGGATCGTTGCGGCAGTCATCGGCTCGTTGATACTAATCGACGTTCCGTATCCCGAATTGCGATTGCCGCTGAAGCTCGTGCTTGCGGTAGTTATTCCTTTTGGAATCGTCTTTACATTCGTAATGAGGCTTGCGATGCGCGCTCGAGGAGCAAAGGTGACTACCGGCAGCGCGGGAATGATCGGGCTGATTGGCAGAGCGGAGACGGCGATCGCTCCGGAGGGAACGATCTTCGTGCGAGGCGAGTTGTGGAAGGCTCGGTCTAAAGTGAGCATTGCTCCCGGAGAGAGTGTCAGCGTTACGGGGATGGACGGGCTGACGCTTGATGTCGAAGCGAATGGCGCTACCTTCAATGGTCCTAATACCGCTCCTCCAGAGCGGCAGTAGTTTGATAACTGACCGCCTTGAGGGTCTCACGTTGGCTGAACTTCAGGCTTCCCGCAGCACTGGGCTGGATTTCCGAATCCCACCAACTGCGAGACTGTGTGAAAATGCAATGTTCGTAGTCCGGCCTTCAGGCGGAAGTTCGTAATCCGGCGTAAATACAGATACAAACTTCCGCCTGAAGGCCGGACTACGAACTTT
>Ga0134124_10000775_pt1 | contig 25620 bp, 47 predicted proteins | sample KB304_FD_96880 | JGI IMG/M metagenome (GOLD analysis project Ga0134124, IMG submission 96880) | Terrestrial soil microbial communities without Nitrogen fertilizer from Kellogg Biological Station, Michigan, USA - KB3-0-4 | ecosystem: Environmental > Terrestrial > Soil > Unclassified ... | reverse complement strand
CAAGAGAAAACCCTCCTAAACTCACCGGTTTCCAGCACTTTTCCCGCCCTTTTCCACCCTTTCCCCGCCCCCTAATCCTAGAATTACGCCCGAAACCCACCGGTTCCGCGGGTTGGGTGGGGCTATCCGCGCCTTATGAGCAAAGAAAAAAACCCTAAGAGATAATCCCTTAGGGCCAAAGACACTGTTTTTAAGCTTGCTCTTAGGTTATGTCACCAGTCTCCCTCAAGCGGCAACGGCGCAAGTCCTAGATAATCCCTCAGATAGTCAATCAAGACTCGATACCCACCCTTTCGAGACTTCCTATCTTTCCCCCTCTTAGACATTGCAACTATCTTTACACACCCATCTAAGATTCGTCTTTCCACCAACTTCAGTCTCTACTTCTGGCCGATACATCTTCCCCATACACCAAGGACAGACCCCGCTCATTATCAACATCATTCCAACTTGCCAACCATGCAGCGGTCTTACGATCTCATCTTCAAACTCTTCCGGATCTCTCGCACGTGGCATCTCGACTTTTTCCGCTGCTCTCATGACAGAAGATGGCACCTTAATCTCTTTTTCGGTGTCTCTTTCTCTATCGCTGAACTTTGCTTCATCATCCGCCGTCATGAGAGTAACCGCCCTTCTACCCCCCTTAAGTCTTTAATTCCAGAATTAGACAGGAATCGGGATAGTAGCGCCAACAACAGCCGCAATCCTATCGAGAGCATTCTGGACGTTAGTTGGTATTGGCGCTACCCAACGTGCAGCTGTCAAAGGTGTGTAAGGGACGACCGGCGCACTTAGAGGGAAGGTTACAGTAATAACTCCTCCCGGCATATTGTTTTGCTGTGCTAACGGGACTACCTGTGTACCTACAGCGAATAGAGATAACCGGTTCGCTGAAAAAACATAAGACGGTCCCGCACCCCCTCGAAAACAATTGATTGGGACTACGCCATTGACTTGTCCAGTATTCAAACAGTTTAATAAAAACTGTGTCGCTACCGTTGTTCCTGTAGTATCAACGATAAAAGCGCCAGCCGCCGGCGCATTGATAACAGCTGAATCATACATATCAAAGATGAGAATCGCGCCTTCGGGAATTGAGATCAACCTTCCGCCCGAAACGTTTACAGATACTCTTGCAAAGTCTCGCATAATGAAGTGAAAAATTTTCCCCGTTGCCGGAATAGTCATCAATACTCCGGTGCCATTATATGTTAAGCGGGCTTGAGCAATCGAGGCTATAGGCGTAGTAAAAGTTACGCCTTCTGCACAGATGATATCAACGCGATTGCTAGTCGTACCATCGCCCGGAAGTATCCCAATGAAGTTACATCCCAGCCCAAAGTCATAAGCGCCTGCTGGAATATTGCAAACGCCCCCAGCCTGATTATCAAAGTAGATAGTCTTAGGCCCTGGAGTCAATAACGTAGCAGCATAGAGAGCTGCCCACGTAGTAAAGATATTCCCTACTGCTATTCCGTTAGGACGGAAGACATATGTTGTTCTCTCAACAGCGAGTCCGTCTAAGGCAGTCTGAACAGTGGTAGGAACCGGATTCCAAACAGCTGGCGAAGCCGGATTATAGGTAATGTCAGAACCCGATGTTACCAGATCTATTAGATTCCCGTTATCATCATACACTTTTGGCGTAGGGTCGCCGACTAGATAGACCAGAGTAGAGAATCTTTCGATATTAGGCATTAGTCCCTTACCTTTTGGTGAAAGTTGATGTTACCTCTCAAACTTAATCCTAGAATTAAGCTCTGATCTGTTGAACCGATAACATCGAACCAGAGCTAACTTGCGCGTTATCGAATTCTGCTGACATCGATGCCAGGACTTTCACCGTATGAACACCAGCGGCCAAAGTGGTAGGCGACATAAGAGAAAAACTTTGCAATACCGCCGTAAGCCCAGAAGGTGAAACAGGTGTTCTAGTGACGCCCACAATCAGGCTAGAGTCATCAATCGTTACTTGAAAGACCAATCTGCCCGGAATTGCCGCATCAAGGAGTAGACCATTAACCTGTGCTGTTTCAGCCATGAATATATACGATGTAGAATCTAAAGTAATATCGACTGTCTGAACTACTGTGAAGTCATCAACGAGTAAGTCGACATTATCGTCTAGTTGTTCAATGGCGACCGCACTAGGCGTAGAAGGTTCTCCCCCAGCAAGTGGAATAAGAGTTCCGCTGCCATCCGGATTATAAGTGTATGCAGTAGTAGAATCCTCTAGATAAACAACAGGGGAATAAGTCTTAACGCTCATGAGTCAATCTCCCTTAGGGCCTTTTCCACCCTGCGATAGTTGCAATAACATCTGTGAAAACCCACGCTAAACAAGCGATAAGGAATAGCGGGGCATCCGTTAGAGCAGCAAGTATTAGAAAGACTGTTTTGAGCATAGACCTTAATCCTAGGATTACTCTTTAACCCATATGCGCATAGCGTCGAAACCGTACAGAGTAAACTCTATCACGTTACCCTCTTCCCCCACCCATTGGGCATAACCGTTCTTCACAAGACCTAAGAAGTCTGGCCTTAGAAACGGATTGCAATGAAACCTCGCCCAAGGCATAACCATTGTAGTCATATCTCGAGTGATGACCTGTTGGATGTCATCAAAACTGATAGGCGCCCAAACATCGTTTTTAATAATACAGCACGTGCGTGTGATAAGAGCAGCAGCCATCTCAAACTCAATCTTGTGCATACAGTTAAGGAGCGGGAAAGTAGCTCCTATCAAGTTGACTTGAGATGGCTTGTAGTACATATGCCCTCTTTAGAATACGTGATCACTAGGATAGAGAGAAGCTAGCGCCGCTCTCACAGCTCGTAGGATGGCACTCTCTTGAACACTGAGATTCTCACAATAAGCGACATCGAGAAAAACGATACTATTATCTTTACTCACTGTGACGCGATAGTGCCCCCTATCGTTTACAGGAGTCACTTCAACTCTGATAACAGTCCTCTCTCCTAGCTTCATCCGTCAACCCCAACCTTGACTTGGGCTATCTCTAGCTCCTTAAAAACTTGGTCGAAGATCTTCCGCTTGACGTCCGCAATCTTGGTAGCAGGAACCATCTTTTCAATCAGCGGATACTCTTTGACAGCTTGCAACATGATGGCGTCTACGATCTTGGTTGCTAGCATAGTGTTATTCATTATGTTTACTCGTCTCTACCCCTTCGGGTATTCCCCAGGGGCTCGTTATCGTTAAAGTCAACTTCCGTTTCACTGCTATGCCCGTTATCTCTGGGCCTTAATGAAGCTTCCACCGCCCTATCAGCATGTTCACTAGCAAGCTCTGCCGCTTTTTTTGATGACGTTGCTCCCCTCTTAGACATCATGACGAAAAAGCCGTTGATAAGAGCTGTTCCCAAAGCGATGATAATCTCTGTCCAGCCTATAGCACTCATGAGGAGCCTAGAATCCTAACGCTGCCTTGAAGTCTGCAACAGATTCCTTAGCAGCTGTCTTTATGTTGCCCCCTAAAGAAAGAACATCACTCCTGATATCTCGATAAACTGGAAAGAGTTTCGTCTTCGCAGTGTCGACCACTTTAATCATAGGATTAAACACTGGTCGCACCACTGCAAGCACTTTGGAAACGGGACTATTCTTGAGCTTGTTAACGTCTACGATAGCCGTACTGACTCCGAGCCTAGCAGAGATTGGGTTATTGGCTATCATTGAAGCTACCATGTTAGCCTTGACGTCTGGTTCATTCCCTACAAGACCTCGCGCGGCATAGTAAGCGGCCTTAGCATCATTGGGGAGATAGTCAGGCGCCGTAGCCACTACCCTCCCCGCATGAGCTGCTAGGGCAAGATCAAAGCCCTTCTTTTCATATTCATCGAGCTTATCCCGAATAGCATAGATAGCTTGGGGTGACACGCCACTGTTAGCCAAGAGACCTAAGCCCAAGGCATAGCCAGTCTGTTCGGTCTTTTCGACCAGGTTAGCCCCCGCTGTATAAACAGGGCTATTCGTAATGACGACTTTCCCTTGGTCGACCAAGATGTTAAGGCCAGCTGTTGAGATGTCTTTGACTGCATCTAGTGCGATGTCTTGCAATCGTTTCCCGTGGCCAATCGCAATACCAACATCCATTGCGGGCCGCGCGTAATCCGGGAGCATATCTCTAGCTTCTTCCATTGCTGCTAGAGGAATGTTCTCCCCCTTAGCTGCTCTCTGCAACACGTTAAAAGCCTTCTGTGCAGTAGGCGGGAGTTGTGCCATGGCTGCATTAAAGCTAGTAGTGAGAACGTTATCCCCCTTTGATACGTTGTAAGCAACTTCAAAAGCGGCCGCTGCCAAAGGTCCGCCCGGAAGCATATTCTTAGTGGCTACAATCAATGCATCACTAAGGGACTCCCCTTCTGCTAATGCAAGACCGGCCGCGATAGCACCATTGATGCCCGTCCCGATGCCAGGAACGAAACTAATAATGGTACGCGCTAGCGGAGCTACTTCTTTCACAGCCCCGAGATTGCGCTTGAAGTCATCTAAGACAGCTTGATCGATACGCTCCCCATTCGCTATAGCAGCCGTCAAGGTAAAGGGTCCACTTGCAATCACGATCACGCCGTGAAGTGGCGCACCAATGATAGGAACTTGTGCCGCCAAGTCTGCCACACCTTTGAAAGCCGTTGCCGTGGCGTCTGTGACTGTGCCGACAGCTTTACCAGCCGTACTAGATGCAGCGACGACAAGGGCTCCAATTGCTTCGCTCTGTTTTTGGGCTTGTTCTTGGACATAGGTTAAGGGAGCAGCTACGACGATATCTAGAGCATCTTGAAGAAAGTTGCTACTGTACTTCCCTGGATGTGCTGCACTGTCAGCTCGAAACCAGTCATAGTCTGGACTCTTGCCATATCCGGCAAGGGCAGGATTAGGATACTTAGCGAGATAGGCTTGACCTTGCTCCAAAGTCCCATTGATAGGGAAAGCCGATCTACCATCCGCCCTAGGAGCCATAGCGGCGGCGCGAAGAGCGTCATTGGTACCGGAAGCAATTCCAAACTGACTATGACTCTTCTTCCGCTTAGCCATTAGAGTGTCTCCGTATTCCACGTCTTAATCATAGAATTAAACATCCAAGGCGATAGAACAGAGATGCGCGTAGGTGCAAAGTATTCTACATAATGAGCATAGCCGGCGTTAGCAATTGCTTGCGCTTCATCGAGATGTGCGGAGTAATAAGAGACCTTATCGCGCAGATCTGAAAAGTCGGCCTTTACTTCTACGTAATGAACTCCCGCTTTAAGACCAGCATCTAACATGTCGATGTGAGCAATGGTCTGAGCAATGACACAACAGCGGAAAGCCATCCCCTCAAAAAGACGGTAAGTGATCGGATGAATGCCCCAAGGCGTGAGGGATAATCGCGTACTTGTCATCAAGTGACAGTAGGAAGAATAGGAGATACCTTCTTCTGTGATAATAACGGAAGATTCAGGAGAATTACCGTAAGGGGACCAACTCCGTAATTGGTCCTGCATTAAAGTCCTCCCCTTTCGCGGATAGCCATGAAACGTCGGGCCATGAGACCTCTCTTTAAGCTCTCTCCCCGGATGGCCATCTAGAGGAATCAACATAGGAGAGAGGTAACCTTCGCCAGTCTGGCGCGGCTTACTGGGCCAGTGGTTACGCAAAAAAGCTTTAGCTTTCTCTCTAATCCTAGGATTAACCGAGGCAGTCTCTAGGGTTTCATCCGCTTGAAAAAGAATGAAGTTCGGTACCGAAAGGAGAAACTCTCTTCGTGCTAAGTTTGGCGTCGTTGCAGAGAGGCCATAAAGCCAAAGGTTTACATCCTTATCTATTACATTAGGTCCAGAATTCGAGTAGCCCGTTATGGTGTGACCATGCTCTATCAACGCTTGGGTAATGCGTTGAATGTGGATAGAGCTTCCAATATCTTCGTTGGTTATCTTGATATGCATGGTCACACCCGAGCAAAGTGTTAGAGCAGAAGCAAGATCGCTTCAGCGTATGCCGCGGCAATGATCGCGGCATCCCCAGCATAATCCAATTGCGTTGCACTGGGGAGGGCCCGGTTCTCCCAATACGCAAAGCAGATAGATTCCATCAGAAGACGCTGCGCTACAGTGATTGTAGCGGTCGCAATCAGTGAATCCACCTTGAGCGCAAAGGCTTGTGACTTTTGCGTAGCGAGAAGGTAATTGGTCGCCGTCGAAGTATTCGGATTCTTGTTCGCAAAGTTTGCAGCAGCGAAAGAGCCCGAATAAGCCGAATCGTACAGCTCGTTATTGTTTGCCATGATCTCCTACTTTCCCTTTCTGCGATTGACGATATGTGTCAAGCGTACCAGTCGTTTCTCAAGAACTTTGAGAGGTATCTGACTGGACGCGGGACTCTTCTTTTTCTTGGCGGTTTTTTTCTTGGCCATTGATGATATCCTCCGGGACGAGCCCTTTGATCTTCATAATGTTGAAGGTGTGTTCAGCGAGATCTACTGCCCTTTCGGCGCACTTCGCAATCCCCTCGATATGACTTTGGCGAGAGATGCCGGCAAGGGAAGAAACTACGAGCACTGCAATCGCCTTCTTTTCGTCTGAGCTATAGTTCGGCATGTTACTTACTCCTTGTTCACCTAGGGGTAATCCTAGGATTACTTGTTATTGAGAAACTGGAAAGCCTTGTTAAGTGCGTTGCCCCCGATCTTCCTAAGACCCCCTTCTACCTTTTGGCTTAGTTCGTAGCGATTCATAATGGCCCAATAGACGCGGGCCATAGCGGTTGTGACTTCGACCGACGTCGGATTAGCAGGGAGACTTACGCCAAAGTATTGGGCGATCTTTTGAATCGATCGGCCCTCAAGTTCGCCGGCATAGACGAAAGGCCATGTTAGATTGTGAAGGTCGACCCACGTTCGTCCGGCAAAGATGTCCTTCCCTTTATTGCATTGATCGTAAAGACGTTGGGTCATCATGTTATCAACCACGATGACAACTCGTTCATCTCTATCAGTAAAGAGCGAAGTTCCTAGATTGCGCAATGAAACTTCTAGCGCAATACCAGACTTTCGGAGGTTATCGCTAAAGGTGACAGTGGTGTTTCCCTGGTCATCTGTCCGAATAGCAGAGATGCCAGAGATAGCCGTTTGGGATACGTTAGTCCCAACTTCGAGAGCTTCGGACGCTATTGTTAGAAAGATATGATCCACTAGAGACCTCCTACGACCTGAATCTTTTTTTCTTCGCTCTTCACGAATCCGCCAATGGCAGGCGATATACCAACAATGCGAGCCTTGGGACCGAAGGCGTTAGCTTTCGCCTTCATCACTTGTATGAAAGCATCTTCGATATCGCTAGCGTGAAGATACATCATACCAGATCTAGGCGGAGAAGTCCAGCTTTCAAAAGCAACAGCGAAGAGGGTTTTCCCGGTTTTCTTATCAGTAATGAGTATCGACATTGACCTTATCCTCCCGCTTTCTCTGCCGCCTTTTTCTTAAGATGAGATTCAAAACGTGCAAAGAGTAACCCAACAATCTCGGTAGGTAAGATAGAAGCTACGGCGCTAATCTGTTCAGGAGTAATCTTCTCTGCGATGGCTTCTACGAGCGCGCTATCTTCGGCCGCTAGAGGAAAGACCTCTCTACCGCTAAGACGATTGATAAGAGGGGGCGCAAGCTTCATGAGAGCTTGCCGATCTGCCGCTTTCTGTTGACGGTTGATGAGGTCGACTTCTCGACCATGCTCGTTTTGCGCCTTCTCTAGAATCATGTCGCGCACAATGCTAAGTGCATCGGCATTCTCTGCCATCAATCGCTCATTATGGCCCGCCAAGGTTTCGAGCATGCTGCTACTGTGTTGAAGAGCCATCCGAAAGGTCCCCTCGAGAAGTCTCATCTGTTGAGACATGATCCCTTTGGCGTCGGGAGTCTCACTCATGAGAGCGTTAGGATCTTCTTCCCCCTTACAGCGGAAAGGATGCTCTGTGAAGGCTTCTCCTTTTCCGCCTTCAAAGTAGGCCAAGAGAACGTAATATTGTACTCCCGGCCTATCTTGAGCGTTCGTCTCTGCGACCCCTCGGAACATGTCGGCCAACTTAGCAGGATCTGCGGGTTGCGCTGAAGTAATATGCACCTTATGAATCTCGGTCCGTAGGTTCCCGGTTTGATGAACCAAGACGATAAGAGCACACTTTTTCGCGCCTTCGCTTTCCGTGCGAAGCATGTTTCCGATCACATCACTTAACTGTTTACGCGCCATTGTTTAATCCTAGGATTAGCGGGATGTTTAACTACTTGAGCCACTTGCTAGCAAAGGCATAACCGAGAAGCCCGCCGGCAACTAAGCCGACGGGCCCACCAATGATAGCGCCTAGAGTTGCGAGGGTCGAAGCAATAGCAGCCTTCTCTCCTCGTTTCTCATCTTCAGGCTTAGCGGCCATGATGCTTTCCTTTGAGAGAGCCGGCTACGCCGATGACCGCGGCTGCACCGATTCCGATCTTCGCCGGAAGAGATAACCCGGTAAGGGTCGCGCCCAAGTTCCCAAAGATTCCAGCTTGGACAATAGCAGGAGTCGTAGCGGGTTTAACAGGGGTAGCAGCGGATGCAGTCTTGGGAGTACTGCTAGGAATGAAGCCGGAAGAAGTAGCTACCTGTTCAGGACTCACAACCTTGTTTCCTGTAGCGGCCGCCCAAGATGCAGGACCTACGACGCCATCCGGACTAAGCCCATGCTGTTGTTGCCATGTGATGGTTGCGCTTCGGGTACCGCTCCCAAAGTTTCCGTCCGCAGTAACACCGATGATCTTCTGCCACGCGGTCACATCCGCTCCTTTTGAGCCTTGCTTGATAGTGGCATGCACGGAAGTTCCGGGAGGGACGGCGCCAGGAACTAGAGGAATCTTCATAAACTCGCTATCAGTATTGGATAGTTGTTCCGTCGTGAGAGCATCGTAACCTAATGCTTTCAAGTCAGCCATTCCCATAGCCTTGAAGATCTCATCTCGCTTGGCTCGCGCCGTATTGTAAACGTCGGAATCGAGCGACTTGCCGAAAAAGCCTAAGTCATCATACCAGACCTTCCAAGCGGCAATGAGAGGGGCGGCCGTAACGGTAGGCTTAAGTTTGAGGATTGCTACGTTGATGGCGTCAATGTCTTCTGATTGTGACATGAGGAGATCTCCTGAATGGTTAAAGCAGCGTCTTTAAAACCTTGAAGCCTACGACTGTACCGATACCAGCAACGGCGGCAATGAGTCCCATCTGAGGGCCCGTAAGAGCGCTCTTATTGAACACGCTATCTACGGATGTCATAATGCTTGGAACATTCTTAGCAACGCCAAGAGCTTGCATCTTGGTTTGATAACCTTTGAGCCGTTCGACGTAGGAATCTACTTTATTCATGATGGTAACGCCGTCGAAAGTATGGCTATCAGCTCGTTCTTTCTTATAGAGCTCGTCCCATTCGGAAACGAAACCAGCCCATGAAGCTAAGAAGTCAGCCGGGAGTTTATCGCCCGCCGCTTCAATATCTCGTTTTATCGAGCGCACTTGAGCATCCGTCGAATCGAGATAATCGTAAACGTCTGACTCCCAAACGATGGTTCCAAGCGCACCGGCAAAGGAGGGATCTGCCGCGAACGTAGCGTTAGCCGTGTCTTCACCTAGCTCCCATCCCACTGTAGAGGCAATCTTGCGGCGCTGGTGGATATCAAAGCAGTCTTCGCCATGAGCAACCGATCTGCTCTTAGGAGCAGCGGTATTACCCTTAGCGGCTTGACTAATAGACCTCCCGGTTCCGGTTGTGACCGTCGTAGTACCAGGATTCTTAATCGAGCGGACGACTCTACCAGCGGGAGCAGACGGAGTGTCCGAGATGACCGGAACTTTTGCGGGAGCACTAGCGACAGCTGCACCGATCTTCTTTAAGCTAACTTTCTTTCGAGCATCTGCTGTGTTAGCCATGAATTGTTTAGCAGCTGCATCGGCCGCCGTGTGATAAGCTGGATTAGCTGTTGAGGCCGAACCTCCGCCACTACTCCCCCCGCCCCCGCCACCTCCGCTCCCTGCACTGCTACCGTCGGGACCGTCTTGATTCCCCTCGTCTTGAGAACTTTGACCTCCGCCCCCTTGAGGATAGTTCAGCTCTTCGGGATATGACTGTTGAGGTTGGCTAGGAACGGGAGCAGACTGGCCACCGTCGATCACATCTTCAAAGATGAGCTCTTCTTCATTGTCAGTAGGCATTAGGTATCCTTTTGAAAGTAGCGATAGAGACCTACGCCCACTAGGCTATAGGCAATCAGACTGCCCGTCGTAATGAGCGGGATGGTAATGCGCGGAAGGTTCTTAAACTGATTGTAATAGCTTGTGATGGTAGAGGTAACATCGCCTCGGGTAATCTGCCCCGTCCGGTTTGGGTCGAAACCCATGTTTTGAGTGTAGACGGCCGACCCTTCCGTAGCGATGACATCGCTAGGTTTCTTGTTAATATAAGCAGGATAGAAGATAGCAAGGTAGACATCTTCTAGCGTCTTAAGCTTTCCCTTCCAAGGTTGAAAGTACTTTTCAACATAAACTAGCTGTTGTTGGAAAGTCATCTTGGCGAGAGCTTCAGTGGTTGTCCCGAGGTTCTTGGCGGTACTTGGCATGAATTGAATCAAACCCGTTGCGCCACTACCAGCCGCGTTTTTCTTGGAAGGGCTAAAACTGCCAGCCGTTTCGAAGCTGATAGGAGTAGCTAGGTAATCGACTTGAGGGATCCCTAGTCGGTTCGCTACCTTCTGAAGTGCTATCAAGTCGGACTTTGAGAGCTTCTCGATACCGCGGACCTTGGCAACACTTCCCATGTTTCTACCCTTTTCCCAAGTCAGAGGGCCGACAATGCCATCAGGTACTAAGCCGAAGTCATTCTGAAACACTGTTGTGATTGTATAAAGGTCTTCGGTAAAAACACCATCACAGGTAATGAAACCTAGAAGCTCTTGCCAATAACTAACAGCGGGCCCTATGTTGTCTTTCTGGATGGTAATCATAGGATTAACTCTTTTTCTTGAACAAGTCTCCAATAACATAACCGGCAAGTCCGCCGACCACAGATCCCAATGGTCCGCCAATGAAAAAGCCAGCAGTGGCGCCGCTAGCAGCTCCAATGTTCTTGGTAGAGAACTTATCAGGCTTGTCTACGAAGGCGCGGTAAAGGGTGATCCCTTTATGCCAGTCAGTGATACCCCTTTCGGGCGCTGGCGGATGCGGCTCTACTCGAGCGGCGTAAGAATGACCGTCCGCTACGAAGTAGGTTATCTGACCAAGTGGACCGCCCTTGCGTAGAATGTTGGTCGAGATGTCTTGCAAGTGTTGGTTAGCGCTATCGAGAATGTAATAACCGTTCGGTGGAAGCCTAGGGATACTCTCGGGCCCGATGGTTTCGATGTTGGTTGCCATGGTTGGTAATTCCTCGGTAACTTCTTCAGCCCCTTCCTGGGACTCTTCTGTTATCGGTTCTTCCCTCTTCTCTTCTAGGACTTCGCTTGCGGGAGTGACCTTAGCCGGAGGGACCGAACGACGTTTTTTATCATTGTTAGACATAGGTGTTTATCCGTCGATTCCAAAGATGGGGAATACGAAACCGCCAAGCCACGCGGCGCCACCTTCAATTAACAAGTTTGTGCATCCGGGAGCAATCGGGACCCATTCCGCTTGTCTAGGATCATACGACTTAAGACGAGTGCCCGGAGTCGTAGTCTGAACTACTACAATGCTGTTATCCGGCGCTGGAACATGATTCGTTGTGCTGATAGCTGTAAAGACGCTGATAACTCCAGCGTCTTGAGGTACCGGATAGTTAATGCTAGATGGTCCGGCTACGAGAATGTTACTAGCTAACCCCAAAGTCCCCGAAGTATCGAGGTAGGGCGGCTGTTGTTGTGAGGGGCGAGTTCCGGGAGCTACGTTAGCTGATACGTGATATCCGGTGTACTGTGCAAGATTCGCCGGATTAATGAAACTTGCATCCGTAATACTAATGCTTACAGTTTCAGCAACTCCAGAGATTGACATACCATTAGCACATGAGACTTGACGGCGGACGTGTTGACCGTTGATTGACCACTTGAGAGTCGCGATAGCGCCAACAACTTCACCGAGCAAAGCTGTATTCCTATCTTCAATGCTAAACTGTGCAGTGAAGGTTTGCGCCTTAGGGAAGGTTGCCTGTAGACCTACGGTATCGGTCGTAACACCCGGTCTAATAATTCCACCTTGTGCCCAGCCTCCACTTTGAAGTTTTGCAAGCTGATCAACCATTGGCTTAACCCTTCAAGTAGGCTTTGAGCTGGGGAACGAAAAAAGTAATGCCCCCAAAAGTGAGAGCCCCCGGTAATCCTAGGATTAAAGCTCCTACTCCGGTCGCGATTCCGGTCGCGATAAGTCGCGTACCGTTTTTTGATAGCGGCATATTGATGATTTCTTTAGGGTCGCCGCTGAAGTGTGGATTCTCTTTGGCGTATTGAATGCAAGCATTCTTTGCCTCTACGGCGCGAGGATTCCCTTTGCTGGCATTCTCCTTAATCTTTTGAAGAATCGCGCGCGCGTTTTGATCGCCTTTACGTGACCTCTCCACTAGATCTTTTGCTCCGCTTTGAATAGCTCCCATGTCGATCTCTCCTTAAGTGGTCTTTAGAAACTTGGCACGATTGCGAAGATTGGCGGCCGCCCCCGTAGCCCCTTCATCGTCAAAAGACTTTGCAAGGGCTTCGATAGCTTCGGCATTGGTGGAATTCATTCCCTTTGAAAACGCTTCACGTCGAGCCGCTCGAACTTCGTTAGGAAGTTCTTTAAGCCCTGCCCGCTTGCGCAAAAGGGTAGCTTCTTTCTTATGGCCTTGTGCATCAAAGGTATCGGCCAAAGAACGAAGCTTGACGGGATCTCTTAGCGACGTTAGGGCAGCGTCGTAGATGCGTTGACGTTCTGGTGATAGTTTCCCCTGAACTTTCACCTTGTAATAAGCGCCGCCCGCCAGCGCTACCAATACTGCGGGCACAAGAGGGAAAGGCATGTTAGGAGACCGTTCCCATGGCGCCCTTGCGTGGCCCGGCATCGATTCCAGCCGGAACTATCAAGACACTCCCGGGCACCATTGGGAAAGTCTTGGTAGTAGGGTCTAGCCTGAAAAGGGGATTAAGACGTTTCAGCGTATTAAGGCCGCCTTCTGCACTATTGAATCGGACGGCAAGAGTTACAGCCGAGTCACCTGGCGCAATTGTGTAGAGTGAGAGAGCTTCGCTACTGATCTTTCCTGTAGAACCGAGTCCAATCTGTTTGGTGATAAGTTCGCCAGTATCAGCATAGACTGCGTGAATCTGGCCGTCCGCCATGATTCGCTTGGTAACCTCTCGTGATCCCGCAATCCTATCGTGCTCGAGTTGTTCTGCCGTCGGAAGATAGTTGCTCGTCGGTTCAATCGTGGGAGACGACGGGGCGAAAGGGGAAGAGGTAACCGGACTTGTGGTTGATTGCACTGGCGTGGCACTGCTCTTGATAGGAGCTGCCTTGTGCATCTTCCACCCAACATAGGCAATGCCAGCAATGACGGGATATGCGAGGAGAGGTAACATGTTTTATCCTTTTGCAAAGTACGCGTTTTCATCTGCACCCATACCAAGACGCCGGCTAGGATCTTCATAGCCGTAACTACTCTCTACCAGAATGTGGAAGTCTTTCACCCCCTCTTCATTCGGTCGAGGCATCCAACGGAATACCGGCATTGCCGATTCTCGTCGGGTCATTCTTTCTGCTACTAAGGCAGCAGTAAGGCTCTTACAATCACCATATCCGCGGTGATACAAGGCGGGGAGACTATCCCAAACGTTCGTACGCTTGTAGACAACTCCAGACTCATAGAGTGAAGGGAAGGTATGATACTTGAGATAGACGACGTTGGCCGCTATCAATCCGTCCAAAAGTGCTCGTAAGACAACCGCATTAGAAAGGGACGGCGAGCCTTTTTCGAAAGCGTTCTTGATATTGAAGGTAACGATCCTTCCGGCAATAGACCCAAGGTCGTAGGGTGCAACTTTGGGCCTATTGCGAAGGTACAGATTCCCGATCTTGTAGACCGGGACGAGAAGCGCCGAAAGCACATATTCGTCACGACGGGTCAAAGTTGATCCGCCGTCGACATACGGCAAGTTTACTGATATATGCACTTAGATGGCCCTTTCTCTCTTCACAGAAGCGGTTTTAATCCTAGGATTACTTCCCTAGGTTAGCCTGCCATCTGGGCCGGGCCGATGAACGCAGTCGAGAAGGGGAACGTTGCGGCAGCGACGTATCCTTGCGGGACGAGCGTAGTCGAAACGCCCGTAACGGTCGCGCGATTCGCCGGGCTGAGGGTCGGCATATCGAGACGAACGCCGACGCCAACAGCCGAAACAAAGTACGCATCGAAGGCCGAACCGCCACCAACCGTAACCGCCACGTTTGCGACGCGAATCTCGCTAATGGTAATGAAACCAGGAACGGGGGAATTCATGACGCAGCGTTGCGGACGGATCGTGACATCCGGGTTATTGCTCAGAGAGATCGCCGTAGCAGTACCTACGACGACGTTTTGAGCGAGGGGAAACAAGTACATCTCGACTTTGACGTCGGAATGCTTGTTCGGTTCGAGCATCGAAGTGCGCTTGGCAGTGTGAGCGCGCTTCTGGTACTCCTGATTCCAGACGTTGATCGCTTGTTCCGCCGTCGGGCGGGGAGCGGGTCCAGCGCCGGGCACGATGGCGGTATCGGCGCCAAAGTATCCGCCGTTTTCGTCGCCAAACTCGCCGTAACCGAAGTCGGCGCCGAACGAGCTAGGAGCGAAGAGCGAATTCTCCGCGCCAAAGTCCGCGGGCGAAGCTGCACCCATGAGAATGGCGAGAGCAGGATCACGACGGACGAGGTCAGCCATCTTAGTAGCCATATTGATAATGTCCTTTCCAGAAAAGACTAATCCCAGGAAGTGAACGGTAACCATTACCTTCAATCCTAGGATTAGTATTAAAGCTACTCACTCCGAAGAGAGAGCGCCTAACTATTATGCCCCTAAGGGACTTAGAGGGCCCGTGCGGCAGCGACTACAGGATCTTCTGTGCCGATGTCGGTCATCTCTCCCGCCATGTCGACTTCGCCAGCAATTGCCGCTGCTTTCTTCTGTGAGAGCAGAGCATCCGTTTTGCGGAACGTGAAGATCGCGAGAGCATCACTCCCCACGTTGCGAAGGTCTGCCGCATAGTCTTCTCCCGCATATGCAATCGCGCCGACCATACTCACAGCCGCGATGGTTGCATCAATGGGAATACCATGGGGATCAAGCCCTCCTTTGAGTTCTGCGTGAATAGCGCCGAGTACCGCGCCCACCACAACAGCTTCGCCCGCTTGACGAACAGCGTGCGCGCCGCTGTGAGCATGAGCTTTCGCCGAGTGATGAACTTCGGTAATCTTGCCGACCTTTTCGAACCATCGTGCCAATGCGCTCTTTTTTTCGTGCGGCATGTTTGACGATTGGATGCTTCGGAAGCTCAATAGACCGGACATGGTGTAATCTCCTTAGGGCGCTAACGTTACTATCAATCATATCACAATGATTGACCATAAGTCAAGCTTTCGACTTTAACTTTTCCCGTTCTTTCTGCGTTTTTCCTGTCTGTCTCGTAACAGGCTTGCCCCTGTTAGCTTCTTTCTCTTCGGACGTAATCCGCTCTTCTAATATCTGCTCTTCTCGTTCTTGGGTAACTCGGACGATCCAATCTTCGGCTTCTTCCACTAGTGAGGCTATAGTCTTGCCAAGAGATTCCCGGATCTTCACCTGACTGCCAAGCTCGTAGAGAGTAAAGATTCCGAAGTGTCGCCGGATCTTCCCGTCTTCATTGATGCGTCCAACTTCGATGCTATAGCGTGGGCGATAGCCTTGAAGTTGAGTAACCTGGACTACTACGACATCACGTCGAAACGACTTGATTGGAATCCAGACTTTCGAGGAACGATTATCATCATTGTTAGGCATGAGTGAAAACCTTAGGGGTTAGTGTGTAGTAATTCTAGGATTACGGGGACATCCAAAGTTGAATAGCTTCATGCTTAGATATACCGGCTTTCTTAGCAAAAGCAACCCATTGGTTTAAAGTCATACTGTAGGCGTTTAAGAAACCCTCGCGTAACTCAAGGCGATACTTCTTATCCGAAGGCATCCAATATTCATCGAAGAAAGCTTTCGGATCTGGGATTACTTTCTTAAAGTGTTTTAGTTGCCGTCTTCTTCTATTCTCTACCTCATAATCTCTAACCCGCTTCCTTCTCTTATTGGGTATTGAATGAGTCGGACCTTGTAGGGCTTGAAACTGACTGACTTTAAGGCCGGGAATTAAAAACGCGGCAGCGAGAAAACCTTTCGGCTTTGGCTTATACTTAGCTGGCCCTATCTTCTGTTCAAAGAAACCCTCAGGAATAACATGGCCTAGAATAGTCTTCGGCCTCGGTTTACCTTTCGGCTTAACCGGGGACTTCTTAGCTTTGCCGCCTTTTTTGCGTCTATTATCAGACGTCAATCAGTTAGCCTTCTGTGAAGAATACTAATCGTTTAAGTCGAGTTCTATTAGCTCGGCGTCTGGCTGCTCTTCCGCTATCTGCACAGCTTGATTAATGGCGTTCGTATCAGGAGAGATCATCGCAGGATCATAGGGAAGGGACTCATCTAATATCTTACCCCATAACTCCAATCGATTATCAGGCGATATCATACATCTCTTTGGATAAGGGCTAAAAGAGACGTTGATCGGATGTGGCACCCATTCCCCATAGTCGCGTGAACGTTTATAGAGATTACGCTTGGGGCTATGCGATATGGCAGACTTAGCGCCAACGAAGCGGGAGATCCCTTCAATCTCCAATATCTCTTTATGGCCGTCCTGTTCATATTGTTCTACAATCTTCTGCCAGTTATCATAAAGGACTTTCTTGCCAAGTCCCCGCGCCTTCACTTCTTTTAGTTGCTTCTCTGTTGGCTCAAGAGGGAAGTAGATGCCAGGGCGAACGCAAAAAACTCCTGATTCGATAACGTCGGGCTCCCAACCGCCTAGCGGCTTTTTGACGATCTTCCCCTTATCGTCTATCGCCTCCCAAGTACCTGTATCACGCGGTATAGGCAGCTTATCGCTAATGGGATAAGTTGAAGAAACAGAGTCCGTTGCGAACATAATAATATTCCACATATCGGGTACGATTGTCAAGGTATATAATAGTTGACTTCTAACGCCCGATGTGATGTTTCCGGCAAGGACCCAAGACTGGAACGGAGGGTTAGTCCCCTTCGATTGGGCTAGCTTTCCGTAGGTCGAATTAGGGCCTAGCTTAAGAACTATTCCTTTCCCGTTCTTACCTATTCGAATCCGCTCTCTGTAGATAACAGGCAGCGCACTAAAGGGCTGACAGTCACAATCAGTATGATAGAGCCAAGCGTCACTATGCGAGACATTCCTAAACGTCTTGCAAGCTTGCAGATATTCATCTTTCCAAACCCAACCGCCTTTACAAGACTTGGGGAAGATAATAGAGCCATCCCCCATGCGGACGGGGAACGGGCCCCATGCCATCCTGTCAGCTATGTAGTGAGTTTGCCAATGAATCAAAGCTAAGCGTGCATCTTCGATGTCTTTAATTCTAGGATTAAGATGGTGCTCCCACTTACCGTGAACTAGACAGGGAAGGAAAGTCGTCTGGTAAGGATAAGCACTCGAGATATCCGCCGTATAGATAGGGCCTTGCACTGGACCCACTACAGAGTTTTCAAAACGGCCGCCAAAGAATGCACTGGCAACAGCATGATTCATCTTTTCTGGATGTCTCTTGAGATAACTCTTTATCCCGAGTTTTTTAAGTAGTGCGCTCGCTGTACTGCCAGCGCCATAGAAGCTTGTCAGCTTAAGATCGACGTCCTTATGGGCAACGATGAGAGCCCTAGCAAGCTTCGCTAGATGTTGACACTCCGAAAAGCAATACTCATGTACTTGCTTAATCGAGAGTTGATCGAAAATGTCGCGCTTGTCCTTCATCTCTGCCATGGCTTCAATGTCGGCCGTCTCTCCAATGTTCCAATCAATAAGCGTTGTCGTAAACTTCCCTTGATAGAAACGAAAGATATCCCAAACGGTTATCGTCTTACTTCCGCTCTTGAGAGTTAGACGCCGATTCATGAAGTTGATAGAATAGCCTTTCCACTTCACGGGAGCGTGTTGTTCTTTCCCGTCTGCATCCTTGAACCTACGCGCATCTTCATGTAAAAGCATATACAGAAGCTCGTCAGGCATATCCTTCAAGATCTTCGTCAGATCGTACATGAAGGCATAGCCTACAATCAGAGCCTTCTCGGGAAGAGACATGAAGAACTCGAAACACTTAAGCGTAGGGAGAGCTTTCCCCTTATTGTACGCACTCCAGCGTCGGCCCTCTTCATTGACTCCAGCTAGGAAGTTATAGATATGGGGCCGACGGCCTTGACCTTCGCCGTCGACCCCTACGATCTGTTTATAATTAAGCGGCTGATACTTCCGGTCATCTCTTACGCGCGGCTCTCGAATGTGCAGATTGTAAAGATGATTGTAGACCTTCTTATAATCACGCCGTTCTAATGTGCGGTTCCTATGCGCAAAGCCTGGTCGGCCACATATTCTACAAGGATCACCGGCTGGTTTATGTTCAGGTCTAGGTGTTGACATTGTCAGTAATTCTAGGATTAAAGTTTAGATAGCTGCCGGCTTTGATCTTTAAGACGTACCTCTGCCGTGTTTGCAAAGGCTTGGGCAAACCATTGTTGTCTGCGAAGAAAGGGGATGGCGATCCAAGTATTATCTACGCGTTCAACCCCGCAACGAGAGATACATGCAGTTTGATCGTGCTCACAATATGTTTGCCCTGTACGGTTATATTCAAGTGCAATGGCTTTGGAGTCTGGTCGAAGTCTTCGCGCTGCTTGCATCCAGATTGAGATTCCACACTTCGTGCAAAGGCCATGAGTCTCTGCTGAGACTTCGCCTAGATCTTCTCCGCAATAGCACAGCATTAGAAGTTCTTTCCGCCGTGCTTGTGCGGACGCGTCTGATTGTAGATAAGCTTAGCTACAATGGCTTCGCCTAGTCTTGTCTGGCGTGCGGCTGACATATCAAGAACTCGGATGATGATATCTGCCTGTTCTTCTTCTATCGCTGTGAAGTCTGGAATATGTTCAGAAGGCTTAGAATGATCTCCTCTATAGGCTTCTAATAGCTCTGAAACTTCCGAGTGAATCAAAGCGATAATCTCGCCGTTATTCCTTTCTTCTTCCCACCAACCTTTCAAGGTTGCTAGAAGATGGGCCGTATTAGACATTCGTCGAATTGAAGTGACAAAACTATCTCTATCAAGAGCTAGTATGGTAAGCACTGAAGTCGGATCTACATTGGAGTTTTTAATCATAGGATTACCTTCTTTTTCTGTTTGGGTGTGTAAGGTTTGCATGAGTGATGGTAGTACTTGATTGACTGAAAAGGGCCGGTCGGTTTAGACGGCGGGCCGATCCAGACGTCAAGCTTGCACTGTGCGCATGGCCCGACGTTGACCTGTAGAGGGTACATCTGTCCGGCGTAACCTCTACGATGAAGAATAGGGTAGCCCTCTTCTTTGGTTCCCATTAGAGAGAGCCGCTGTCCTTTGAGACGAAGAAAAAAGCTACCAATGGTATGTATGTGTAATTCTGTTTTTCTTCATCGGATAGAAGTTCGAAACATGGGTTACATAGATGGCCATGCAAAGGAATATTATTGATAGCGTTATAGTTTGCAGACCTTTTTTCACACTTTCGACATTGGTACACGGCTGCCATCTTATTATTAACGAGTTCTGCCATCCGCTCATAAGCAAAGTGCCGAGCGTGAACATTGGCATGGTGAGAGTAGAGCAGATCTTCTTTTCCTAATGCCTCTAGTATCTCCTTACATGCCTCGGGACTAATCACAGGTTTATCAGTCATCGTTTTACCTTCTTTCCTACAGAGACGAAAAAGACTGCATCCGGTAAAGTCTTTAGAATGGTTTCTTTCGTCTTTTCGATAGTAGCTAACTCCACTATGTGATGCCATTCGTGCAATTCTCCGTCGGAGAACAATTGACAATCGAGTTGCACATATTGGCGGCCATTACTCCTCATCTCTTTATGAGAACCACTTTCTAATGGGGTAGGTGAGGAGATAGAAAAACAGATAGACCCACCCATAAAAGTTGTGTACGACGGTGAAGGTCTTACCTAGAAGCCATCCGATGGCTCCCCCTATGAACAATAGGAGAGCAACTAACATCACTTGAGTTGACATGAGATCCTTTGGGTAAAGAAAAAGGCCAGAGTGTTCGTCTGGCCTTCTCCCTTGGTTTACTTTAGATGCCCTTCACTTCTTAGGACGGCTGGCGGACACTTTTAACTGTTCTACTTGGTCCAAACCGCCACGAATGAGCCTAGTAAGTGAGATGATGAGAGCGTCTATCTCTGCGAGCAATCTACTGTTGTCATCGGCTGTGATGCGGTCATCTAGTACGATGCTCGTCCGAAGCTTCGTTAGAGTGTTGATCTCCCGCTCGAAGCCTTTACCGTCACGACGTCGGACGTTGCGTGCCATCGTGTTTAGGCTTCCGCTTCGGCCGTCTTGGGAGCAAAACGGGCGTTCGCTTCATCAAGCATCTTTTGCTCTTTGGCAGCGATGAGCTTCGTTGTTTCGTCATTGCAAAGAAGACGAAACTTCCAAAGCTCTTTTCCTCCCTTGATGTCACGTTTACCACTAGCAATAACCATCACTTCATGGCCTACATACTTCTCGAGGGGGAGAGCTGCATATTCTCCAACCGAGAAGTATTGACCCGGAAGAACTTGGACCTCTTGAGCATTGTCCGCTTCGCCTTCGAAGCAAGTCATCTTCCGCGAAGCCCGAAGAACATAGCGGATAAACTCCTCGTCTCTGGCGTCTCGGAAGAGAACGGTTCCGAGAAAAACTTTGCCGTCGCTCGGATTCCAGTAGGGCGGATACCCGGTTTGCTGGTCGGTAAAGCCTTCGGGGATACCGTATTCGCTGTCGTCTGGCGTGCTATTGCCGCTATTGTTAATCTCTCCGTCTGCTCCAATGGTCTGGACGTCTTCGGCTGTGATGGTCTGCTTTTCTGACTTTGCCATGTGCTTACCTTCTTCTCGGTTAACATACTGTTGCTAGGGATTAGGAAGATGTGCGGTTCAGTAGAGGAATGCTCTTCTTTGCCGCATTGAATGATGATAGGTTGAAAGTTTCTGGGATCTATGCACTCTCGAGTCTGCCAACATCGGGCGGTTTTAGAGGGTTTGGCCATGCGGGTTTAATTCTAGGATTAGTTTATCTGCTCGTTGGGGCCGGGAGCAGTCGCTACGGCTTCGACAACCTCAGCTAGACGGACTTCGATCTTTAACAAGGTCTGGCTAAGTAATATGAGAGCGGCGCTTGATTGGATCAAGTTCGCTTGGCAGTGTTCACAATCACAGATAGAAGCTCGCACGATAGCATCTTTAAGCACTTCAATGCTACCAGCAATGCGGTCTATAGGTTCTAAGACTTGTGTGATGAGCTGAAGTTTTTGGATGATCTTTTGATTCGATTCCAAAAGTTCTTTGGCATTGCTCACGGCTTATCACCGATGCCATCAAAAGGCTTCTCGCTAGAATCGGCGGCATGTCCTAAACGATCTCCGATCTTCGCCCAAAGTTCTTGCATGGCTGGGACACTTAGCTTCTCTACTGCTTTGAGAAACTCTATCACTGTTGGATTAGGTTGTGCTGGCGGAGTAGGGGGTAGAGATAATCTTAGGATTAGTTCTAGGTCGTTCGGGTGCAGCAAGTCTTTCCGATAGCACCAAAAGTAGGGAATAACCGCATCATTGGTAAGACACTCCCCACATTCATCGAGCCAAGGCGAGTTAGGCCGATACTCGTCGTCATAGTAGCCCGTCGTTATGATGATATCGTGCGGCTTGACATAGCCTGAAGAGCCTACAATCACAATCGGCCGTCTCCTCTCTGGAATGTGTGTAGTGGGGAAGAGGTTAACGCTCCCAAGTGTGACAGGTAATGACGATAATGACGACATAACGGTTAACCTTTCGGGATGATTAGAGGCTCTTCGCCTGTTAGCATGAAGTGCAGATCTCTTGATGATACGCGCCAGGGACCTTTGCGATTATCCCATAAAGCGCCCGAACTATTGACGATGCGAATCAATCCGTTAAGTGGCCAGTAAACGAATAGGCTCCCCCCATTCCTATAAGCTTCTACCATCTTAGGTGGCCCGCCCAACCTATGCACCATGGCAATGGTTCCGATATGTTCATACCCTTGGAAGGAATGAGGGTTTGACAATTGAACTAATATCATATACAATTATGCTGTAATTGTCAACAATTGTTTTCAAACTAATCCTAGGATTAATGATGAGATGCAACCAATGCAATACTGAATTACAAGTTGGTAAAAGTAAGTGCCACTTTTGCGGCCATACTAATATCGCCGAAGAGTTTGGAGATAACGAAGTCCTTACCCTTGATAAGATTGAGTCAAGCGACGTCCAACGAATAGACTCTGGCATATGTAACGAAGTTTGGGGGGGCGGAATCGTGCCAGATAGTGTGACTCTTCTAGGCGGCTCACCAGGGGCAGGGAAGAGCACTCTATGCTTACAGCTTGGAAGTAACTTAGGCGATGTCCTCTATATTGCCAGTGAAGAAAACCCTGGTCAGATTAAAGCTAGAGCTAATCGTATCGGCATAACGAATCAAGAGTATATTCGCATCATGCCTGTAAAGGAGGACGGTGCCATCAGAGCAGCTATCGAAAGGTATCAACCTGATGCGGTTATAGTTGATAGCTTGTCTGGTCTCTATGGTGACAAGTTCGAACCTGCTAGGGAGTTCATCAAACTACTTAAGGAGTATGCAGAAAAAGCGCGAAGTCCTATCATCTTAATTGACCATGTGACGAAGGATCTAGAGTTTGCTGGCCGAATGGCTCTCCAACACTTGGTAGACGCTACGATTACCATCTTCCCTAGCAGGGTAGGGGAGCTGTCTTCATCATTGTTTGGACCTCAAGTCAAGGCAGAAGAAGAAGACCGAACTATTATGGCAATGAAGAATCGGCATGGGCCCGCCTTCTGTAAGATGATTCTCTGCATGACACCTACAGGGTTGACTGTTAAGCTGCCAGGTGAGAGAAAGGAGTAATTCTAGGATTAAGGTAGGAAGGTGTAGGTACAGGTGTGGGGTGTAGGAGCTAATTCTAGGATTAGGGCGAAGAGAAAAGTGTTAAAGGTTTCTCGAAGGGCGCCGTTCTTAGGTGTCAGGTACGGCGAAACAGGCCGGACCAAGTACCAGGCTAGGGAATACTTAGCCCGCCCCGTTTTCAAGTCTCAAGTTTTAGGCCCTCTTTACCAGTCACTCCGGTTGACGTGCTACCGTGTAAGTGAGAGGACTTCCTAGGACCTTCGGAAACGGCGTACTTTCTCAGAAGGGGAGAAAGGTTACTCAAACACGTGTTTCTAAAAGGAGTTTTTACAATGCCATCAGTCGAAAAGAGAGTGATAGTCAGGGAAGAACATCGTATTGCAATGTATAACCTCGGAAAACTAGTCGCAGATCTTCACAAGCAGAACGATAAGCTTGCCAAGCGTATTGAAGAGATGGCAGAGTTTCCGAAGACTCGGGCGGTAGAATTCTCGAAGGAGAAAAGCAAGTGAATCGCGCTGAAGAGATGAGCGCAAAGGTTGAACAAGTGAGAGCTGCTAGAAGGCTCGCAGTCGAAGAAGTGAAAAACTTGGTCCAACTTTTGCAAACAGCTATCGAGTTGTCCGACATCTACACACTTAAGGTAGAAAGGGGCGACTTTGACGCACACTTGGACGAATTGTCCGTAATTGTAGGTGACTCGGCGATAGCTTTTCGAGCCGCTTACAGTCATCATCTATGTAAGGGTGTAAGAATAGGGAAGAAAGGGGTTTGAAGATGAAGATTCTAATTGTAGGTCTAATGCTGTTAGGTGTAGGGTGTACGGTTGGAACGGAAGTAGAAGGGAGTAACCAAGCGAACTTAGCGCTTGAACTAGCAGGATGTGCTGTAACGGCTGCTCCCGCTTGTAAGATGTTCACTAGTAGGAATGACGTCGTACAGTATATGTGTAAGGCTGTGCAACCAGGTGGGCAACCATACGACAATGCGCACCCTTACCCTTTCAATCCCTTGAATGTCACTGATGAAAAGTGTCACTTCGTAGCCTGGTATCAAGACCAAGCGAATCAAGCTATGTATTGCTGCGCGCCAGACGAAAAGCCCCTCTAGGTAATTCTAGGATTATAATTGTTGCATCCACGCCGTAACTACTGGTAGTCTAACATTGGTCTCTAATCTGAGACGATAATAGGAGAGTAACACAATGGCAAAAAACAAGATGATGAGCCTCGCGTTGACTGACATCTATATCCCGCCCGCTTGGAATGCGAGGTCAGGAGATTGGACCAAAGTCAAAGACCCCGAAACCGGGGAGGGCTGGGAAGCCTTCGTAGCGAGCATCAAGTCGGAGGGGGTCAAGAGCAATCTCGAGGTTCGCCCGGTTACGGATGGTAAGCGGAAAGAAGCTTACGAGCTGATAGCGGGCTTCCGGAGGTATCAAGCGGCGAAGGAAGTTGGGCTGACTGAGGTACCTTGTACCATCTATGCCGATATGGCAGAGATCGATGCTCGTATCCGGAATATTCAGGAGAACACTAGTCGCGAGAGTTTGAAGGGGGCCGATCTTGCTTGGGCCTTGAAAGAAGCTAGCAAGTTGGATGACAAGTTGACGCAAAAGGTGCTGGCTGACAAGGTAGGTTTGAGTCAGCCGTACGTGGGGAAGTTGCTCAAGATTCAGAGCGAAGTGTTGCCGAAGATCTTGAAGGAATGGCGCGCCGCGGTGATCGATATCAGCGTGGCGGAAGTGTACCGGCTTGTGACGGTACCGAAGGACCTACAAGAGGGGGAATGGGCGAAGCTCATCGCCAATAAGGCGCCTGTCGTAGGGGAGGACGCCGAGCGAGGTAAAGATTCGTGGATGAAGACCATGAAAAAGAAGTGCGAACGGCTCGGTAACGAGTTGGGAGTACTTCAGCGGTTGGAGTTCATCGAGCTTCACCCTGATATCGATTGGGTACGGATTGTGGAAGAGGTTATCACGATCCGAAGTACTGCGAAGAAAGCTCAAAAGAACACTTGCGCCCGGCTGCTAGCCAAGGGCTTCGAGAATGGCATGAAAGAACCGCCCCCCGAAGAGGGGGAGGACGAGGGGGAAGAAGAATAATCGGGAGTTTGCGGTTGACTTTTAGTTTCTAATTAGTCAAGTAGAATTAGGCTCTATTCCGCAAGGGATAGGGCCTTTTTCTTGTCCAGAAAGGTCTTTTCTTGTCCCGCTTGGCGCCCCACCCAACCCGCGGAACCGGTGGGTTTCGGGCGTAATTCTAGGATTAGGGGGCGGGGAAAGGGTGGAAAAGGGCGGGAAAAGTGCTGGAAACCGGTGAGTTTAGGAGGGTTTTCTCTTG
>Ga0134124_10000771_pt1 | contig 25664 bp, 28 predicted proteins | sample KB304_FD_96880 | JGI IMG/M metagenome (GOLD analysis project Ga0134124, IMG submission 96880) | Terrestrial soil microbial communities without Nitrogen fertilizer from Kellogg Biological Station, Michigan, USA - KB3-0-4 | ecosystem: Environmental > Terrestrial > Soil > Unclassified ... | reverse complement strand
TTCGTCTACGCCCACAACCTCGAGCCCAAGCTGGTCGAGAAGATCAAGGAGGCGTTCCTCTCCTTCAAGTTCGAGGGGACCAGCGTGGGGCGCGAGTTCAAGCCGCGGATCGGGTTCATGCCCCTCAACTACGCCCGCGACTGGGAGCCCGTGCTGGCCGTGCTCAAGGCCAACGGCGTGACGTTCACCAAGGACTCCGACGAGTACAAGCGCCTGCAAAAGCCCTCGCGCGAGTAATGTCTGAGGCCACGACGAGGGACGCCACGGCTGGGCCGGGGCGGCCCGAGCTTGGGGGGGTAGGGGGGGCCATTCCGGGGCCCCCCATTCAATCAGTGCTCGCAGTCACCGACCTCGCCAAGACCTACCCGACCGGCGACCGGGCGCTCCGCGGGGTCTCGCTCACGGTCGAGGGCCACGACGCGGTCTTCATCATCGGCTCCTCGGGCGCCGGCAAGTCCACGCTGCTGCGCTGCCTCAACCGGCTGATCGAGCCCGACCGCGGCTCGGTGCGCCTGGACGGCGAGGAGATCACCACGCTCAGCGGCCGCGCGCTGCGGCAGGCGCGCCGGCGGATGGCGATGATCTTCCAGGAGTTCAACCTGGTCGAGCGCCTCACCGTGATGGAGAACGTCCTGTCGGGGCGGCTCGGGTACGTCTCTCTCTGGAAGGCCTGGCGCCGCCGGTTCCCGCCGGCGGACGTCGAGGCCGCCTACCGCACCCTCGAGCGTGTCGGCCTGGAGGGATTCGAGAACAAGCGCGCCGACGCCCTCTCCGGCGGTCAGCGGCAGCGCGTGGGCATCGCCCGCGCGCTCGTGCAGCGCCCGCGCATCCTGCTGGTGGACGAGCCGACCTCCAGCCTCGACCCGCGCACCTCCGAGGCGGTGATGCGACTCATCGTGGAGCTGGCGGCCGAGGACGGTATCCCGGCGCTGGTGAACATCCACGACGTGCCGCTGGCGCGGCTGTTCGCGCGGCGGGTGATCGGCATGCGCGCCGGCGTGATCGTCTACGACGGCTCGGCGACCGGGCTCACCGCCGAGACGCTCGAGCGGATCTACGGCGCCGTGCCGGCGGCGGCGGAGCCGGGGCCGTGAACGCGACCGCCCGCGCCTGGCGGCCGCCGTCGGCCTGGCCGCGACCGTGGCTCGGCCCCCTCGTCTGGCTCGGGCTCGCCCTCTTCCTCGCCTGGAACGTCGCCAGCCTGGAGGTGAACCCCGAGCGCGTGGCCCGCGGGCTCTCGCGCCTGAGCACGGTCGCCGCCCGGGCGTTCCCGCCGGACTTCAGCCGGAGCGGACTGCTGCTGTCGGGTATCGCCGAGTCGATCGAGATGGCGACCCTGTCGACGCTGTTCGGCGTGCTGCTCGGCATCCCGGTCGCCGTGCTGGCCGCGCGCAACGTGGTGCCGGGCGGCGTCTACGCGGGCGGCCGCGGCGTCATCACGCTCGGGCGCACCTTCCACGAGCTGATCGTGGCGATCCTGTTCGTGAAGGCGGTCGGCTTCGGCCCGCTGGCCGGCGTGCTCACGCTCACGGTGAACTCGGTCGGCTTCTTCGGCAAGCTGCTGGCCGAGCAGATCGAGACCATCGACCGCGGACAGATCGAGGCGGTGCGCGCCACCGGCGCCGGCCGCGGCGCCATCCTGCTCTACGCCGTCCTGCCGCAGGTGCTGCCGCGAATCATCGGGCTGACGATCTACCAGTGGGACATCCACTTGCGCCAGTCCACGATCATCGGCATCGTCGGCGCCGGCGGCATCGGCGCCACGCTCTACAACGCCTTCTCGCGCTACGACTACGACTTCGTCCTCGCCATCCTGCTCGTGATCGTGGCCATCGTGCTGGTCGGTGAGGCGGTGAGCGCGCTCGCCCGCCGCTGGGTGCAGTAGCCGTGGCCGTGCGAGCTGAGGCGGTGGCCTCCGGCGGCGAGGCGAGCCTGTGATGACGACGGTGTGGCACCGCTACACGCCCCTGCAGCGCGCCGGCCGCCTCGGCGTCCAGCTCGCGCTGGCGGCGCTGACGGCCTGGATGCTGACGCGGCTGGGCGTCCGGTGGGACTACGTGGCCGACGCGCCGAGCCAGGTCGGCGACCTCGTCGGGCGGATGTTTCCTCCCGAGTGGACGTTCGCCGGAGCGCTCGTCGGCCCGACGCTGCAGACGATCAACATCGCCACCGTCGGCACCGCGCTGGCCGTCGCGCTCTCGCTGCCGGTCGCCTTCCTGGCCGCGCTCAACACGACGTTCAATCGCGCGACCTACGCCGCGGCCCGGCTGGTGATGGTCGCCAGCCGCTCGGTCGACACCCTCATCTGGGCCCTGATCTTCATCATCGTGGTCGGGCCCGGCTCGCTCGCCGGCGTGCTGGCGGTGGCGGTCCGCTCGATCGGCTTCGTCTCGAAGCTCCTGGCCGAGGGGATCGAGGAAATCGATCGCGGCCAGGTCGAGGCCGTCGTCGCCACCGGCGCCGACCGCTGGCGCGTGCTCGCCTACGCGATCGTGCCGCAGGTACGCCCGGTCTTCGCCGGCGTGTGCGTCTACCGCTGGGACATCAACATCCGCGAGTCGACCGTGCTCGGGCTCGTCGGCGCCGGCGGCATCGGCTTCGCCCTGAACGAGTCGATCCTGGGCCTGGAGTGGAGGCGGGTCGGTCTCATTCTGGTGGTGATCCTGGCCCTCGTGGTGGTGTCGGAGGTCGGCTCGGCCTTCCTGCGACGGCGGCTGACCTAGGAGGCGCGCGCATGATCTGCGACGTCATCCGGACGCTCTACCGCTACAACGCGTGGGCCAACGCGCGGATCCTCGACGCGGCGGCCGGCCTCGACCGCGAGCGCCTGCTGGCTCCCGGCGAGGGCTGCGACTCGATCCGCGACACGCTGGCGCACACGCTCGCCGCGCAGTGGCTGTATCTGGAGCGCTGGCAAGGCCGCTCGCCGCGCGCCATGCCCGCGGCGGCGGAGTTCCGCGACGTGGCGGCGCTGCGCGCGCGCTGGGAGGAGATCGAGCGGGCGACGGCGGCCTTCGTGGCCGCACTGACGGACGCCCGGCTCGCCGAGACCGTCGAGTACACGAACTTCCAGGGTGAGCGCTGGGCGTACCCGCTCTGGCAGCAGATGACCCACCAGGTCAACCACGCCACCCAGCACCGCAGTGAGGCGGCCGTGATGCTGACGCGCCATGGCTGCTCGCCGGGTGGGATGGACTTGCTCTACTACATCGACGTGGAGGCGTTGTCGCGCTGATCTGACTCGGAAGTCCGCGCGGGTTCTTCCGTGGCGGGCCGTAGTGTACCATTGCCTGGTCATGGCTGATTCCAAGCCGGCGGCCTACGAGGCGGCGGCCGCCGCGCCGTTCCCCGTCGCGGTCGACCGCGTCAAGCCGCACACCAAGCTCATCGGGCTGCTCGCCCTCGGTCACTTCGTGATCGACGTCAACCAGGGCTCGCTGCCGGCCGTGCTGCCCTTCGTCAAGCAGATGCACGCGCTGTCCTACGCGCAGGTGGCGATGATCGTGCTGCTCGGCAACATGACCTCGTCGATCATCCAGCCGCTGTTCGGCTACCTCTCCGACCAGATCGCGCGCCGCTGGATGCTGCCGGCCTCGGTGTTCGTGGCCGGCGCCGGCATCGCGCTGGTCGGTCTGGCCCCGGGCTACCTGGGCGTGCTGGCCCTGGTGATCGTGATGGGCCTGGGCGTGGCGGCGTGGCATCCCGAGGGCTACCGGACGGCGACCGTCGTGGCGGGCGACCGCAAGGCCACCGCGCTCTCCTGGTTCTCGCTGGGCGGCAACGTGGGCATCGCGGTGGGGCCGCCCCTGATGACGTTCCTCGTGACCGGCTTCGGCATGCACGGCACGCTGGGAATGCTGGCGCCGACGGCGCTGGTCGGCGTGCTGCTGCTGGCCGCGCTGCCCCTGTTCACGAGCGAGGCGACGGCGCCGCGCGCGGTGAAGGCCAAGGGCGCCGGCGCCAACATGCCGGGCGCGATGGCGCTGCTGATCGCGGTGGTGGGCGTCCGCTCGTGGGCGTCGCTCGGCTTCTCGACGTTCGTGCCCTTCTACTACATCGACGTCCTCAAGGCCGATCCGCGCCTGGTCGGCGTCCTGCTCTTCGTCTTCCTCGGCTCGGGCGCGCTGGCCACCGTCATCGCCGGACCGATCGCCGACCGCGTGGGGCCGCGCGCGTTCATGCAGTGGGTGCTGCTGGCCGCGCTGCCGTTCGGCGTGCTCTTCCTGCTCTCGAGCGGGCCCATCGCCTTCGTCATGCTCGGCATCTTCGGCGGCGTGCTCACCTCCAGCTTCACGGTCTCGGTCGTGCTCGGCCAGGCCTACCTGCCGCGCAACGCCGGCATGGCGTCGGGCCTGATCGTGGGCTTCGCCATCGGTCTCGGCGGCGCCGGCGTGACGGCGCTCGGCTGGGTGGCCGACCGCTGGGGTGTGGCGACGGCGCTGTGGATCAGCGCGCTCACGCCGCTGGTCGCGTTCGCCCTGACGCGGCTGCTGCCGGCGCCGCGCGACGCCGCCGCGTGAACGAGCGGCTCCCGTTCCAGGATGGTGAGCAGGTCCTGCTCATCGATCAGCGTGGGAAGCGTCACCTGATCTTCCTGCGCAAGTCGGAGACGTTCCACTCCGACCGCGGCTGGATCCCTCACGATTCCGTGATCGGGCAGCCGGAGGGCTCGTGGGTGCGCTCCTCGATGGGGCTGCGCTACCTCGCCCTGCGCCCGACGCTCGCCGAGTTCGTGCTGGAGATGCCGCGCGGCGCCCAGGTCATCTACCCCAAGGACCTGGCGATGATCCTGTTCTGGGCCGACGTCTATCCCGGCTGCCGCGTGCTGGAGGCCGGGACCGGCTCCGGCGCGCTCACGCTCGCCCTGCTGCGCGCGGTCGGGCCCGAGGGGCGCGTGATCACCTTCGAGCAGCGCGAGGAGTTCGCGCGGCGCGCGGTCGCCAACATCCACATGCGGGTGGGTGAGGTCACCAACCTGACCGTGCGGCTGATCCCCGTCGAGGAAGGGCTCGCCGACGAGGAGCCGGTGGATCGCGTCGTCTTCGACCTGCCGGAGCCGTGGCGGCTCACCGAGGCGGTGGCCCGCGTGCTCCGCCCGGGCGGCATCTTCATGTGCTACGTGCCCACGATCATCCAGTCGCACCAGATCGCCGAGACGCTCAACCACGAGCGGTCGTGGGCGCTGGTGGAGACGTTCGAGACGCTGGTGCGGCCCTGGAATATCGACGGCACGTCGGTCCGGCCGTTCCACCGCATGGTCGCCCACACCGGATTCATCACGGTGGCCCGGCGCGTCGTGCCCGAAGAGGGCGCGCGGGGACCGCGGCCGCCGATGCCCGAACGGGACGAGTAGAGGCTCGCCCCCCGGGCGCCAACGAGGAGTTTCGATGATCACGTTCATGCGCAAATATCGCAAGGGCCTGCAGATCGGCCTGCTGATCGTCATCGCCGCGTTCGTCGCCTCGCTCTTCGTGTTCGGCTCGAGCGGGTTCGACAAGGGCGGCGAGCGCGCCGACGCGGTGGCCAAGGTCAACGGCGAGACGATCTCGCGCCGGCAATACCAGGACCGCTTCCAGGGCTATCTCGAGATGTACTCGCGCGGCAACCAGGGCCGGCTCACGCCGGAGCTGGCCGAACAGCTCGGCCTGCCCCAGCGCGTCGTCGACGAGCTCGTGACCGAGGCCGCCGTCGTCCAGCGCGCGCAGGCGGAGGGCCTCGGCCTCAGCGACGAGGAGTTCAACGCCGCGGTGCACGCGATGCGCGAGTTCCAGGACAACGGGCGCTTCTCGATGGACCGCTACCGCCGCTTCCTGCAGGTCCGTGGCGTCGAGGCCGAGCGGGAGCTCCGCCGCTACCTGACCCTGCGCAAGGTGCAGCGCCTGATCGTCAGCGGCGTGCGCGTGACCGACGCCGAGGTCGAGCAGGCGTGGGGGCTCCGTCGCGAGGAGGTGCGCACGGCCTGGGCGCTGGTCGAGCTGCAGCCGCTGGTGACGGCCGCCACCGCCGGTGACGACGAGATGGCCGAGTACCTCAAGAGCCACGGCGACGAGTTCAAGCAGCCCGAGCGTCGCAAGGTGCAGTACGTCACGCTGGTCGCGAAGGACTTCACGCCGAGGCTGAGCGACGCCGAGATCGAGAAGTACTACACCGAGCACATCAAGGACTTCGAGACGCCGCGCCAGCTGATGGCCAGCCACGTGCTGGTGCGGGTGAGTGAGACGGGGGGCAGCGAGGCCGAGGATCGCGCGCGCGAGAAGATCGCGGCCGTGATCAAGCGCGCGAAGGCCGGCGAGGATTTCGCCAAGCTCGCCCGCGAGGTATCCGAGGACCCCGGCTCCAAGGACAAGGGCGGCGACCTCGGCTGGGTGAGCCAGGGCATGATGGTGCCGCAATTCGAGCAGGCGCTGTTCGCGCTCAAGAAGGGCGAGCTCAGCGCCGAGCCGGTGCGCACGCCGTTCGGCTTCCACGCGATCAAGGTGACCGACGCTCGCGAGGCCTCGCGCAAGCCGATGAAGGAGGTCGCGCCGCAGATCCGCGACCGCCTGGCCGCGGAGGCGGCCGATCGTGCCGCCAAGGCCAAGGCCGACGAGATCCGCCCGGCGCTGCAGACCGCCAAGGACTTCTCCGCCGAGGCGCGCAAGCTGGGGCTGACGCCCATCGAGACGACGATGACGAAGCTCGGCCGGCCGCCCGCGATGCCCGGCATGCCCGCCACCGACACGCTGGAGGAAGCGGCCTTCGGCCTCGCCGTGGGCGGCGTCACGACGCCGGTCAACACGCCGGCCGGCTGGGTCGTGCTCAAGGTCGTGGACACGATCCCGCCCGGCGTTCCGCCGCTGGCCGAGATCCGCGACCGCGTGGCCGCGGCCGTGAAGCGCGGCAAGGCCGACACCGTGGCCGCCGATCGCGTCAAGCAGCTCACCGACTACGCCAAGGGGGGCGATCTGCAGGCCGCCGCCAAGAAGGCCGGCGCCACGTTCGGGGACGCGGCGCGCTTCTCTCGCGCGAAGCCGGCCGAGAAGCTGCCGGGCGACGTGCAGATCGCCGCGCTGCAGACGCCGGCGGGCGAGATGAGCACGCCGGTGAAGACACCCCAGGGCTACTACGTCGTGAAGGTGCTCGAGCGCGCCCCGGCGGGCCCCGTGGATCCGGCCGAGCGCGACAAGCTGCAGCGCGAGCTCACCAACCAGAAGCAGAGCCAGGCGTGGGAGCGCTGGGTCCTGGCCGCGCGCGCCGACGCCAAGATCGACATCCTCGGGCAGCAGCGCCCGCGGGGACGCGGCTGATGCGCTCGTCGTTCTACGAGGGCGGGCGGCGGTTCCGCGTCGGCGAGGCGGCGATGCCCAAGCCCGGCGCCGACGAGGCGCTGCTGCGCGTGCGCCGTGTCGGGATCTGCGGCACCGACCTGCACATCTTCCAGGGGCACCTCGATCACCGCATCCCCCGCGGCGGCGTCATCGGCCACGAGACGCTGGCGGAGATCGCCGAGGCGCCGGCCGCTTCCGGCTTCCGCGCGGGCGAGCGCGTCGTGGTCGAGCCGCTGCGCACGTGCGGCGCCTGCCGCGCCTGCCGGATGGGCGCCGCCTATCTGTGCTATCGCCTGCGCGTGCTGGGCGTAGAGGAGCCGGGCGGAATGCAGGAGTTCTGGACGGTGCCGGTCGATCGCCTGCTGCGCGTGCCCGTCACGCTCGGCGACGACGAGGCGGCGGTGATCGAGCCCCTCGCGGTGGCGACGCACGACGTCCGCCGGGCCGAGGTGAGGGCCGGCGACGCCGTCCTGGTGCTCGGCGGCGGTCCCATCGGCGCGCTGATCGCGATGGTGGCCCGCCATCGCGGCGCCCGGGTCCTGGTGAGCGAGCTGAACCCGTTCCGCATCGAGATCCTGCGCAAGCTCCGGATCGACGTCGCCGACCCGGACCAGGATCTGAAGGGCCTCGTCGACGCGTGGACGGCCGGCGACGGCGCCGACGTGGTGTTCGAGGTCACCGGCAACCCGGCCGCCGTGCGGGTGATGACGTCCCTCGTCCGCGTGTGGGGCACCATCAGCATGGTCGCGATCCACGGCGAGTCCGTTCCGGTCGACCTCTACCCCTTCTTCGCCCGTGAGCTCACCTTGCACGGCAGCCGCCTCTATGCGCGCGAGGACTGGGTGGAGGCCATCGCGCTCGCCAGCACCGGCGCCGTCTCGCTGGCCCCCCTCGTGACCCACAGCCTGCCGCTCGCCTCGCTGCAGCACGGCATGGAGGAGGCGTTGCGCGGCGGCCCCGTGATGAAGGTGTTGATCGACCTCAGCGCCTGACCCCACGCATTGAGCGGCACGCCGCTTGCTCTCTGCGTTCTCATGTCAGCTCTACGAAATTATCCGAGGCTCGCGAGAATCGTCACCGATCCGGTGGAATCGGCGAAGCTCGCCGGACTCCACTACGTCAGCGAGACGGGGCCGGGGTTCCGACGGCGGCGTGTCGGACGCGGCTTCACCTACCTCGACACCGCCGGCCGGCGCGTGAGTGACCTCGAGACAGTACGACGCATCCGCGCGCTCGTCATTCCGCCGGCGTGGAGCGACGTCTGGATCTGCGCCTCGCCCAACGGACACATCCAGGCGGTCGGCCGCGACGCGCGCGGGCGCAAGCAGTATCGCTATCACGCACGCTGGCGCGAGGCCCGCGACGAGACCAAGTACACGCGGATGCTGGCCTTCGCCCGTGCGCTGCCCCGGATTCGCGCGCGGGCCGCGCGTGACCTCGGCGGCCCGCGGCTGACGCGCGACAAGGTGCTGGCGACGGTCGTCCGCCTGCTGGAGACGACGCTGATCCGCGTCGGCAACGAGGAGTATGCGCGCGCCAACGGCTCTTTCGGGCTGACGACCCTGCGCGGCCGGCACGTCGACGTCAAGGGCGCCGAAGTGCGGTTCTCGTTTCGCGGCAAGGGGGGCAAGGACCACACGGTGGGCGTGCGCGATCGTCGCGTGGCTCGCATCCTGCGACATCTGCAAGACCTGCCCGGCCAGGAGCTGTTCCAGTACGTCGACGAGGACGGCGAGCGGCGGACGGTCGACTCGGCCGACGTCAACGCCTACCTCCACGAGGCCACCGGCGAGGACTTCACGGCGAAGGACTTTCGGACGTGGGCCGGCACCGTGCTGGCGGCCCTGGCGCTGGCCGAGGTGCGCGGCTTCGCCACCGAGCGCGAGGCCAAGCGCAACATCGTGCGCGCGATCGAGCGGGTGGCCGCCCGCCTCGGCAACACGCCGGCCATCTGCCGGAAGTGCTACGTCCACCCCGAGGTCTTGCAGGCCTATCTCGATGGCGTGACGATCCGCGCGCTGAAGGCGCGCACCGAGCGCGCGATAGGAGAAGGGCTCCAGGCCCTCGGCGCCGAGGAAGGCGTGGTGCTCGGTCTGTTGCAGCAGCGGCTGGCCCGGGCCGAGACGGCCCGAGCCGCCGCGTAGCAGCCGAGAGCCTAGCGAGTCGACGGCGAGGCCGCCGGGGCGCCGGGCGGGGTGATCGTCACCTCGAGCGTGACGTTGTCGCCCTTCTTGATCTGACGGAGCGTCTCCTTCGGGACCTTGATCTCGAAGGAGTCGTTGGCCGTCCTGATCTTCACTTCGCCGCCCTTGTCGACGTCGGTGACCGTCCCGTAGACGGTCTGTCGCACACCGACGGGGACGGCCATCGCGGGCGCCGCCGGCGTCGTCGTCACCACGACGGGATTCTGCGCGACCACTCCGGGCGGCGGGCTGACCGTGACGTACTGGCCGTTGCGGAGCATCACGACTTCCCCGGACTGGATCATGATGCGCTGCCCGGGCGCGACCGCGGTGATCGGCGCCGGCTGGTTGTCGACCACCAGCACCGTGTTGGGCGTCACGCGATACATCCGGCCATCGTCGAGCACGACGACCCTGGACTGCGGGTCGACGCGAACGACGGTGCCGGTCTCCATCTGCGCCGAGGCGACGGCGGCGGTCCCCAGCAGGAGCGCCGCGGCCACGAGTGCGAATGCTGAGCGCATTGCGTAGTCCTCCCCATTCGCGCGTCCTGGCTTCATCGCGCGAATCCGCGACCTGATCGGAGCAAGGGGGCGGCCACCGGGGTCGCGGGCACGTCGCTTGCTACTCGGTCAGGGGATCCGGTGGCCCACGCCTCGCACATGATGGGGCCCGTGATAACGTACCCCCATGGCGATGCCGCGGACCCCGATGACCCGAGCGGGCTACGACAAGCTCAAGGAGGAGCTCGAGCGCCTCAAGCGCATCGAGCGCCCCGCCATCATCAAGGCGATCGCCGAGGCGCGCGCCCACGGCGACCTCTCCGAGAACGCCGAGTACCACGCGGCCCGCGAGAAGCAGAGCTTCACCGAGGGCCGGATCAACGAGCTGGACGGCAAGGTCGGCGCCGCCGAGGTGATCGACACGCCGACGAGCGGCGACCGGGTGACGTTCGCCTCCACCGTGCGGCTCGAGGACGAGAAGCGCAAGGAGGTTCGCTACTGGATCGTCGGGTCCGACGAGGCCGATCCGGCCAAGGGGCGCATCTCGGTGCTGTCCCCGCTGGCGCGCACGCTCATCGGCAAGCGCGTGGGCGACACCGTCACCGCCCAGCTTCCCAACGGCAAGAAGACCTTCGACATCCTGGAAGTCAATTTCCCCTGGAGCGAGTGACCGACTGATGCCCCACGCGACGGCCGCCGACGGCGTCAAGCTGTACTACGAGGAGGTCGGGCAGGGCACGCCGATCGTCTTCGTCCACGAGTTCGCCGACGATATCAAGGGCTGGGCGGCGCAGGTGAAGTTCTTCGCCCGCCGCTATCGCACGATCGCCTTCAACGCGCGCGGGTACCCGCCCTCCGACGTGCCGCAAGATCCCGAGCGCTACTCGCAGGCCCAGGCCGCCGAGGACATCAAGGCGATCCTCGATCACCTCGGGCTCCCCAAGGCCCACGTCGTCGGCCTGTCGATGGGGGGCTACGCGACGCTGCACTTCGGCCTCATGTTTCCGGAGCGCGCCCTGTCGCTGACGGTGGGGGGCGCCGGCTACGGCAGCGTGAGCACCGATCGCGCGACCTTCCACAAGGACACCGATCACGTCATCGCGCAGTTCGAGCAGGGCGGCATGGCCAAGGTGGCCGAGTTCTACACGCGGGGGCCGACGCGCGTGCAGTTCCTCGCCAAGGACCCGGTCGGCTGGAAGGAGTTCTACGATCGGTTCGCGGGCGGCTCCGCGCTGGGCCACGCGAACACGATGCGTGGCGTGCAGCGCCGCCGGCCGTCGATCTTCGACCTGGAGACGAAGCTCGAGCGCCTCGAGGTGCCGACGCTCATCATGACCGGCGACGAGGACGAGCCGTGTCTGGAGCCGGCGCTCTACATGAAGCGCCAGATCCGTGGGGCCGGCCTGGTCGTGATCCCGAACTCCGGCCATGCGATCAACCTGGAGGAGCCCGACCTCTTCAACCGTGCGGTGCTCGACTTCCTCACCGCGGTCGACGCCGGCCGCTGGCCCCGGCGCGACCCCGCCTCGAAGTCGGGCTCGGCCATCCTTCCCGCGACCCCGCCGCCCGGCCGCTGAGCGCGGCCGTGGGCCTCGAGCACGTCGAGGTCGCCGGCGACCCGCCCGTCCGCGGCGTGCTGCACGCCGCGCCCGGTCCCGACGGCCTCGTCCTCACGCACGGCGCCGGCGGCAACAAGGACGCGCCGCTGCTCGTCGCCGTGGCGGAGGCGTTCACCGCCCGCGGTGTGAGCGTCCTGCGCTGCGAGCTGCCGTACCGCCAGGTCCGACCCCGCGGGGCGCCGTCACCGTCCGGCGCCGCCCGCGATCGCGAGGGCTTGCGCGCGGCGCTCGCCTTGCTTCGCGCGCGGGTCACCGGCCGCCTCTTCCTCGGCGGTCACTCCTACGGAGGTCGTCAGGCGTCGATGCTGCTCGCCGCGGAGCCGGCGCTGGCGAGCGCGCTGCTGCTGCAGTCCTATCCGCTGCATCCGCCCGGGCGGCCGCGCGATCTCCGCACGGCGCACCTGCCCGACCTGCGCGTGCCCACGCTCTTCGTCCACGGCGTCACCGACCCCTTCGGCTCCCCGGCCGAGCTCGAGTCGGCGCGTGCGCTGATCGCGGGGAGAACGCGCGTGCTGTCGGTCGATGGGGGCCACGACCTGGGTTGGGGGAGAAAGCGGAAGGACGATGTGCTGCCGGCGAGCATCGCCGACACATTTCTGGAGCTGGCGAGAGCGGGCTAGGGTCTAGCGGAGCGCGTCGCGAAGCTCGCGGGTCAGCGTGTCCACGGTCCCGCGGGTGCCGCCGGCCAGCTTCAGCTTCCACTCGCCCTCGGTCTCGAAGCGCCGATCGCGCAGGCGCTCGCCCCAGGGCTTGATCGCCTCGCGGATGGCGTTGAGGTCGTAGGAGTCGCGCCGCAGCTCACGGGCGCGGGCCATCACGTCGGGGGCGGTGCGGATGAAGGCGCGCAGGGCGGCGCCCGTCTTGATCGAGTACTTGCGGCCCGCCCACGCCTGCGGGAACGTCGTGGACAGCGCCTTGATGTAGTTCAGGAAGAAGCGCTTGGCGTGCGAGCGCACCTCCTGGATCTTGGCCCCGCCGCCCACCTTCTCGACGGTCTCCAGGAAGTCGACGATCTCCTCGGCCAGCGGCGCCTGGCTCACGCGGCCGCGCCCGGTGCCGAGCATCTTGATCTCGCCGTGCAGCGGCGAGGTGTCGTCCTCGTTGAGCGAGCGGATCACGTCGTGGGCCAGCGCCTGGTTGGGATCGGGGTAGAGCTTGCGGCCGGCCAGGCTGATGATGTGCGAGGGGTTCAGCCGCGTGTGCTTGGCGTTGATCGTCACGAACAGCTCGACGATCTGCCGGGCATCGAGCGAATCGAACAGCACTGCCGGCACCTCGATGCCGCCGGCCTCGCCGGCCTGGCTGAGCGAGTGCAGCGCCAGCAGCCGATGCTGGCCGTCGAGCACCCGGAGCACGCCGTGCTCCTCGGGGATCTGCAGCAGCCCCAGGTCGTGGTGACCGGCGACCGGCGTGAACGTGAAGCGCTTCTCGGAGGTGATGATGACCGCGCCCGGGATGGCCGGCAGGGTCGCGGCGTCCTTGCACTCGCGGTAGTACGCGGCCAGCTCGTCGATCTTCTTGCGGATCACCGGACGCTGGTAGGCGGTCTCGCTCTCGCTGATCCGCTTCTCGAGCATGTCCCAGTTGACTCGGGCGCGGGCGGCGCTGCGCTTGGCCTTGGGGGCATCCGCCTGGGGCCCGCCGGTGTAGCCCAGCACCTCGAACTTCACGAGGCGGTCGATGTCCTTGGCGGTGAGACCGGCCTGGTAGAACTCGACGCCGAACTGCTTGACGCGGCGCGCGGGCACGCTGATCATGGGGTGCCAATGTTAATTGATCGGCAAACCCCTGTCAACAGAGGCGTTTTCGGTCTCTAGCGCACCTTAAAGTATCGAAATGCCAGCGATCAGACCAATCCAAACGTCTGGGTGGCGAGGCCGGCGATGTGGCGGCCGATCGAGAGCGATGCGGTGGCGGCCGGAGACGGCGCGTTCACCACGTGGATGGAGTCGGGCCCGGTCGCGATGCTGAAGTCGTCCAGGAGCACGCCGTCCGCGCGCACGGCCTGGGCTCGGACGCCGGCACCGCCGGGCGTGATGTCCTCGCCCTTGAGATCGGGCACCAGCCGCTGCAGCGCCTCCACGAACTTCTTCTTCGACAGCGAGCGGTACATCTCGTACGCGCCCATGCGCCAGTACTTGCGGGCCATCGACCAGAAGCCTCCGTAGCCCAGGGTGCCGGCGAACTCGCGCGGCCGGAAGCTCGTGAAGCGATAGCCCTCGCGGGCGAAGGCGAGCACCGCGTTGGGACCCGCTTCCACCTCGCCGTGGATCGTGCGCGTGAAGTGCACGCCCAGGAAGGGGAAGGCCGGGTCCGGCACCGGATAGATCAGGCCGTGCACGAGGCTCTCGCGCTCGGGGCGCAGGAAATAGTACTCGCCGCGGAAGGGAATGATCTGCGCCTCGGTCTGCGCACCGGCCAGTCGCGCCACCACGTCGGAGTAGAGACCCGCGCAGTTGATCAGCTTGGCGGCGGTGATCGTGTGCTGGGCCGTGCTGACGGCGAGGCCGCCGCCGCGCACGCGGGTGATGGCCGAGACGGGGAAGTTGTACTCGATCGTCACGCCGCTGGCGACGAGCTCGCGCCCGATGGCGGCCGCCACCTCGCCGTAGTCGATGATGGCCGTGTTGGGCGAGTGGATGCCGGCCACCGCCCGCACGTGCGGCTCGATCTCGCGCACGCGGCCGGCGTCGATCATGGCCAGCCCCGGCACGCCGTTGGCGGTGCCGCGCTCGTAGAGCGTCTGCAGCCGGGGCAGCTCGTCCTGCGAGGTCGCCACGATGACCTTGCCGCAGCGGTCGTACTTGATCGCGTGCGCCTCGCAGAAGTCCACCATCAGCCGGGCACCCTCCACGCACAAGCGCGCCTTGAACGAGCCGGGCTTGTAGTAGATCCCCGAGTGGATGACGCCGCTGTTGTGGCCGGTCTGATGCGTGCCGAGCTCGGCCTCCTTCTCGCAGAGGACGAGCTTCAGCGACGGCTTCGTCTCCAGCAGCGCGCGGGCGGTGGCCAACCCGACGATGCCTCCACCGATGATGGCGATGTCGTAGGTCATGGCGGACGTATTATAGTCGCCGCAGAAGGCAATGGCCCGCGCTACCTGTCCGATGTGCCGGCAGCCCCATCACCGCCTCGGGGGCGCCCCGGTGCTCCCCTCGCTCGCCACCGGTCCGCGCCGCATCGTCCGCGTGGTCGGTCGGGCCCGCGCCGCCCGGCTGCGACGCCGCCCCCGGCCCCGTGAGTGGTCCGTGGTCGAGATCCTCGCGCATCTCCTGGACGCCGAGATCGCGCTGGGCTTCCGTGTCCGCTCGGCCGCCGCCGAGCCGGGCGGGCCGCTCGTCGCCTGGGATCAGGACAAGTGGACGGAGGGGCTCCGTCACCGCCGGGCCGATCCGAAAGCGACCCTGGCCGCCTTCACCGCGCTCCGCGCCGACACCGTCGCCGTGCTCCGTCGCCTGCGCCCACGCCAGCGCCGCGCCGCCGGCCGCCACCCCGAGTACGGCCGGCTCCGGATCCACCAGATCCTGCATCACTGGGCCGAGCACGACCTGATTCATCTCGAGCAGATCCGGTCGACGCTCACGACGCTCGCGCGTCGCTGACCGGTCGCCGGCGCCACCAGCCCGAAGCCGACGAGAGCTACGCCGCCCGGGTGCCCGTCACCCGCGTGAGCACACCGGGGACGAACTCGCGCACGGCGAGGTCACGGAAGCCGGCGCGGTCGAAGTAGCCCCGGCATTCGTCGACCGAGTGCGCGACGCCCGTGCTGCCCCACAGCGCCTCCGCCAGTCCCCAGAGCGCCGGGTCTCGCGGCCCGGTCCGCGCCTCGTCCAGCATCTCCCCGATCAGGTGCATCTCCCCGCCCGGCGCCAGGGCGCCAAACGCCCGGGAGATGACGGTCTGGATGATCTCGCGACTGTACTGCGGCAGGTTGCTGGCCATGATCATGACGTCGGCGCCGGCCGGCAGCGGGTCGCGCGTGAAGTCGCCGGCCACCGCGGTCACCCGGTCGGCCAGGCCGTGGGAGGCGATGAACTCGCGCGTCACCTCGACGACGGGCGACAGGTCGAGCACGGTCGCCCGCAACTGCGGATGGTGCTGGGCGGCGACGATGCAGTAGCAGCCGGAGCCGCCGCCGAGGTCGAGGATCTGCCGCCGTCGCGTGAGATCGACCTGACGCACGAAGCGTCGCGCCGCGCCCATCCCGATGGAGTACGTCGCCTCGTGGTACCTGCGCGCCTGCTCGACGGTGAACCCCTGGGCGTACTTGCCGAGGACGACGGTGTCCCGCCGCCTCAGGTGCGTGCTGAGGCGGCCCCACTCGTTCCAGTCCGGCTTGCTGAAGACCATCCACGGGCCCGCGTACGCGGGCTCGCCCTCGACGAGGAAGCGCGCGACGTCGGGCGCGTTGCGCAGGCGGGAGGTCCCGGCCTCGCCGTCACGAATCAGCAGGCCCAGCGCCACGCACGCCGTGACGAGCCGCTCGGCGTTGGTCGCGGTGAGGTCGAGTGCGCGCGCCACCGCCGCTTCGGTATCGGCGCCGCGCGCCACCTGCGTGAAGAGCCCCAGCTCCACCGCGGCCATGAGGGCGGCGGCGTCACGGTAGGAGTGCACGAGGCGCTGCAGGCGCGTGGTGTCGGGGCGGGGCGCTTCGGCAGGCATCGCGTTCACTCCTCGATCTGGAAGAAGTCGGGCTTGCCGAGGGGCCAGAACTCGCCCCAGGCCTGGCTGCCGCCGTCCACCGTGAGCACCTCCGCCGTGATGAAGCGACCGGACGGTGCCGACAGGTACACGCACGCCTCGGCCACGTCGTGCACGTCACCGAGCCGGCGCATCGGGTTGGCCGCGAAGCTGCGCCGCGCGGTGGGCGGGTAGCGCTCGAGCCCGGGGCTGGCGAAGACGCCCAGCGCGATGCAGTTGACTCGGATACCGTGGGGAGCCCACTCGACGGCGAGCGTGCGCGAGGCGGCGATCTGTCCCGCGCGCGAGGCCATGGTGTGCGGGATCCCGACACCGGGGCCGCGCTGGACGGGAATCACCATGTTGATGATCGACCCGCGCTCGCCGCGCGCGATCCAGCGGCGGCCGGCCTCCTGCATCATGTACCAGGTGCCGTAGAGGTTGGTCTCGAGCACCGCGTGCCAGCCGCGCGGTGTGATGTCGAGCGCGGGCGCGGCGAACTGGCCTCCCGCGTTGTTGATCAGCACGTCGAGCCGCCCGAAGCGCGCCCAGGTTTCGTCCATGAGCGCGGCGACCTGAGCTGGATCGCGGATCGTCATCGACCGTGTGACGTGGGGCACGCCGAGGCGATCCAGGTTGGTGGACAGGCGCGCGAGCTTCGCCTCGTCGCGTCCGCACGCGACGACGGAGGCGCCCAGGCGGCCGAAGAGATAGCAGATGGCCCGGCCGATCCCGCCACCGCCACCCGAGACCAGCACGACCTGCCCCTGCAGGAGCCCGTCGCGGAAGACCGTGGGAGCCTGCATGAGCTCCTCGTCGGTCGGGCCGACGTACGGGTCGCGCGCCGGCTCGTCGCTCAGGCGGCCACCTGCAGCGTCTGCCGCGCCGCCAGCAGCTCGGGCGCGTCCGGGGCCAGGTCGACTTCTTCCGCGCGCAGAACGAGCTGCCGGCACGCTTGCCGCTGGAGCGCGGCGTTGCCGCTTCGCTCGTAGGCCCAGGCCAGGGCGGCGAGCGACTGGACGTGATAGGGATTGGCGAGCAGGCGCCGCTGGGCCAGCTCGATCACCGGCTCCACGTGCCCGAGCCGGCGATGCAGCTCCATGAACACGTCGGGGAATATGTCCTTCTGCTCGCGGCTGCCGCCGCCCATGGTGTGGATCTGCTCCACGGCGGGCGCCATCAGCCGTACCGCCGCGGCGTCATCGCCCTCGACGATGGCCAGCTCGCCCTCCAGCAGCGAGGCCCCGAGCGTCGACCAGTAACCGCTCGGCCGGCCCTCGGGCAGGCGCCGGAGGCGCTCGACCTGCTGCCGCGCCTTGCCCCATTCCCCGGCGCGCGCGAAGGCCAGCGCGATCCAGTGGTGCATCCACACGGTCTGGAAGTCCGCGTGCTCGAGGACACGATCGGCCTGGCGGGCCAGGTCCTGCCAGACCGCCGCGTCGGTGGCGACGTGACGCAGGATCTCCAGGCGCCACAGCAGCTCGATGCGCTCGTACAGCGGCAGCGCCGGCGCGGTGGAGCTCCAGTACTCGCGCGTCATCCGCACGTGGCCCAGCAGGGCGTGCGCCTCGGCCAGGTGCCAGAGGAGGTGCGGGTAGCGCTCGAGCGACGCGGCCCGCTCGAAGGTCTCGAGCGCGCTGGCGTAGTCTCCGCGGGCCTGATAGGCGTGGCCGACCGCGTGGTACGTGTACAGGTTGGTCGGGTCCTGGGCCAGCGAGCGCGAGCTCATCTGGAGCCCCTCGTCGTTGTAGCCGGACTGCTCCAGGAAGAAACCGAGCATCGTCTGGTACTGCGGCTCGCCGGGATCGGCCTCGAGGCTCCGGCGTGCGATGTCGATGCCGCCTCGATAGTCGCCCTGGGTGATGCAGTTCAGGCCGACGATGCGCACCGCGATGCGATCCGTCGGGTACCGGGCGGCCAGCCGTTGCAGGCGATCGTAGGCGGCGATCGCGTCACCGCGCTGCATCGCCGCGACGGCTTGCACGTGCTCGCGTTCGCGCTCGTCGTGCGCCTCGTCCGCGCGCGCCGCGGCCTGCTGGGCCGCCGCCGCGGCCAGGTCGACGCGCCCCATGCGCCAGGCGACGTAGGCTCGCGTGCAGTGGGCGAGCGCGAAGGACGGATCACGCTGCGCCGCCGCGTCCAGGGCGTCCAGGGCCCCGCTGCGCCAGCGCAGGAACAGATCGACGCCGCGCTCATAGGCCGCCAGCGCGTCGGCCGAGGTCGTGGACACCGCGAGTCCCTTGAGATCAGCCTGAGCCATCCAGCCCCCCTCTCCCGTGTGTCACGCGCGGTCCGCGTCGAGAGCATCATACGTCAGCGGACGAGACACGTCAGGACCGCCGTCCACGCGCTTGACGCCGGCCCGCGCACCCTCCACACTCCGCCGCGAGACCGCACGAAAGGACTCTCCCGATGTCGTGGAGCTACGTGACCATCGATAGGCAGCCACCGCTGGCGATCGTTCGCTTCGATCGCCACGGGAACCTGAACGCCTTCAATCAGCAGCTCGTCCGGGAGCTGACCGAGGCCGCGCGCGAGTTTCACGACGATCTGGACATCCACTATGTCGTGCTGGCCGGGGCCGCCGAGGCCTTCTCGGCCGGGGCCGATCTCAAGGACGTCGCGTCCTGGCAGCTCGCGGAGAAGACCGACGTGCAGCGCCGCCACCGCTTCTACGCCGGCGTGCGGCTGTGCAAGGCATGGGAGCAGATGCCCCAGATCACGATCGCCGCCATGGAGCGCATGGCGGTGGGCGCCGGCGTCGCGATCGCGCTCGCGTGCGACTGGCGGGTGCTCGGTCGGGGCGCGTTCCTCTACGTGCCGGAGGTCAAGATCGGCCTGAATCTCCAGTGGGGCGCGTTGCCCCGTCTGGTCACCCTGGTGGGGCCGGCCAGGGCCAAGCGCATCACCCTGATGGCCGACAAGATGGACGCGGCGACGGCGCTGGATTGGGGGCTGGTGGACGAGCTGGCCGACGACGGCCGGACCGTGGAAGTCGCGCTGGCCATGGCCCGCAAGACGGCCGAGATGCCACCGGCCACCGTGCGACTCATGAAGGAGGCGATCAACGCCACCGCCGGGGCGCTGCACCTCGCCACGTCGTACGCCGACGCCGACCAGAGCCAGCTGACGTCGTCGTTCGAGGCAGCCCGCACGGCCCGCGAACGCTTCGGCAAGCGCTGAGGGCTCACCCGCCGGCGGGCGAGTCAGTGCCGCTTCAGGAAGCCGAGGACCGCCTCGTTGAACGCGTCAGGCTGCTCGAGGTTCGACAGATGGGCGGCGTCTTTCAGAATCACGAGCTCGGAGCCGGCGATGCGCTGGTGGATGGTGCGGGACATCTCGACGGTGGTGGCGGGATCATCGGCGCCGACGACGACCATGGTCGGGATCGAGATCTCGTGAAGGCGATCGGTCAGGTTGAGCTTGGAAATCGCCTGGCAGCAGGCGACGTAGCCCCCGATCGGCGTCGTGCGGACCATGGCGCGGACGGCGTCGGCCACCGCCGGCCGGTTCTTCACGGTGTCCGGGGTGAGGAAGCGCGCCACCGTGCTCTCGACCAGAGGCTCCATGCTCCCTCCGGCGTTGACGGCGTCGATGCGCTGCTGCCACAAGGCGGGATCGCCGAGCGGATCCTTGCTGGTCGTATCGCAGAGGACCAGCGTCTGCAGCACGCTCGGCTTCCGCAAGGCCATCGTCATGCCGGTCATGCCGCCCATCGACAACCCCACGAAGTGGGTCCGCGTGATCTGCAGGGCGTCGAGCAGGGCCAGCACGTCGTCGGCCAGCAGCTCGAAGCTGTACGGCCCCGGCGCCACGTCGGTCTCGCCATGCCCGCGCTTGTCGTAGCGTAAGACGCGATAGAGCTTCGTGAACGCCTCCATCTGCGCGTCCCACATCCGGTGCGTCGTCGCCAGCGAGTTGCTCATCGTGACCCACGGCGCACCCTCCGGGCCATCGATGCGGTAGTTGATCTGGATCCCGTTGACCTTCGCCTTCATCGCGTCTCCTTCATGGCGGTGGAGATCGCCGCCGAGGGGGCCGGGGGCGGCTGGAGCGGGTCCGCCGACCCGTTTCCCTGCCAACCATCACCGCGCGCAACCCAGCCGGATGGAACTCAGCCGCCGCCAATCCGACTCGGCCGCCACCCTCGTGGTCGGGGACCCGCTCGAGCCGCCCCGGCCCACGCCCGCGCGTGGGATCGCGGGGGCGGGTTACTGGAGCGGCGAGAACGGCGTCGGCTTCCAGATCTTGTTGACGACGCGCTCGACGAGGGGCCCGTTGGCCTCCGACGCCTTGCGTGCGGCCAGCCACTCGGGATCCGCCTGGAACGCCGCCCAGGCCTTGGTCCGGTGCGCGAGATCGTCGAAGGCGCAGATGTAGACGAGCTCGTTGTTCTCACCGATGACGGTGTCCCAGAAGCCGATCACCTTGATGCCGTGCTTGGCGAACAGCTTCATGGTGACGTCGTTGAAGCGCTTCTGGATGTCGGACATGCGGCCGGGCATGGCGTAGTAGGCGCGGTATTCGTAGATCATGGCGGGATGGTAGCAGGAAGGGCTAGAACCCGCCGGAATTTGCAGGCCGTGGAAATGTCTCCGCCGCTGGCCTGCCGACGCCCGGCCGCCCCGCGCCGCCGCGGGGCGGCGCGGGAGAGTCGGACACGCCTAGGGACACTTGGGCGCCTCTCGAAGATTCGCGTCAATGCGATCGCCGACCTTGAGGTCCTGGAGCGTTTCCTTCGAGGCCTGGAACTCGTGCGTCGTGCCGTTCGCCTCGCGGACGGTGATCTTGTTTTGTGCCGCATCCAGCTTGACGACCTGCCCCTCGACCTTCTGCGGCGTCATCACCCGCCCCTGCGGGTCGCAGGGCGGCTTCGCCTGCCCGAGCGCGGATCCCGACCACAGCACGATCGTCACCGACAGTCCCGCTGCCACCGCCGTCCACCTGTGCATCGCTCGGCCTCCTAGTTCTTCTTCGTGATGTCGTAGATCGCCCCGGCCGCTGCACCGACCCCGGTGCCGATGAGGGCGCCCTTGCCGGCGCCGTACCCGGTGCCATACCCGACCGCCGCTCCGGCCCCGGCGCCGACCGCGGCGCCCGTCACCGTGCCGCAGGCCGCGACGGCAACCGCGAGTGTCGACACACCCACTAGCCTCGTGATGCTCCGCTTGACCATCATCTCGTCTCTCCTTTCGGACCTACCGCTCCAGACTGAACTTGCTCGGCGCCGAGGCCGACGGCGTGCCCACGAGGGCGCCGCTCGTCGTGCGCGTCTCCCGGCTCCGGGCCACCTCGACGTCGGTCCGCCAGTAGGACGCGGGGCGAACCATCGTCGTGGTCTCCTCCCACAGCTCCTGGTCATTGGGCTGGGCGAGCACCACCGCCCGGCGCAGGCTCACCCCACCGGCGATCGGGCCGATGATCTCGAGCACCCGCACACTCTGGCCGCGCAGGTTCTGGAACTCCGTGCTGCGGGCCGCCGGGGCGGTCAGACGCGCGGCATCCGTGAAGTTGCCGGCCTGGAACTGCGCGTATGCCTGTGCGAACTCCGCCGTCTGCGTGGTGGCGCGGAGCGGCGCGGCCGGCCGTGTCGCCAGCACGTCGGGAAGTTTCTGTCCGGTCTGGCGCGCCGTCGCCTCGTCGAGGCGGCGGGTCATCTCGCCGTAAGCCGGGGCCGTACCGCCCGTGGCCGTCGGGAACGTCTCGACGCTCATCGTGCCGTCGGCGCGCTGGCGAACCAGTCGGAAGATGCCCGGGGCGGGCACGTCGACGATGCCGTCGAGCTGTCCATTGCCGTCGGCGTCCAACAGGCCGACCTGGGCGGTGGCGGCCGCACCGGGTGCGAACTGGGCCGCCAGCTCCTGGCCGATCTGATCGGCGCTCTGACCCTTCAGGCCGATGAGCGGGATCGCGCCCGCCTGGTCCTCGCGGGCGCCCAGCTCGCGGCGCCGCGTCTTCACGGCATTGTCGACGGCGGCCGGCATGTCCTGGCAGCGGATGCGGGCCGTCGAGTCCGAGGCCGGAACCTGGGTGGTGACGGCGGAAGAGGAGGAGGGGCTCGCCGGCAGCGCGGCCTGCTCGCGCTCGAGATTGGCCTTCTCCGCGTCGATCGCCTGGATCTGCGTCTGGATCTGGCCGGCCCGGCTGAGATCGAACTTCATCATGGCGCCCAGTCGCTGTTCCTCGAGGGCCTGACGATCCTTGGGGATCTGTTCCAGTCTGGCGCGAATGGCCTCGGCCCGACCCGTCGACGCGGCAGGAGTCGGCGCCGGGGCGGCGGGGGCCGCGCCCGCTTGAGCCGTCACCGCGCGACGAACGCCCTCGGATAGACGCGCGTGCTCTGCCAGTCGCTGGCGCAGGCCCTGGCATTCCGCGTCGGAGACGGTCGTGCCCTGAGCCAGGACGGGGCTGGCCTGGATCAGACACGCGCCGAGCGTGAGAGCTGTTCTCAACACAGTGTGAGCTCGCATGGTCCATCCTCCTCGGGCTTCGGTCTTGCGGGCCGGCAATTCGGCCCGACGCAGGCGTGCCGTCAACTCGAGCCCCGCTTAGCTCTAGGCAACCGAAGTGCCAGAACGGAATGCAATCAAACCTGAAGGTTGTCGATGAGAGGGACCGAGGTTACTGAGAAATGGCGACCCCGGTGGGGTGCCGGCGCCTCACTAGCGCGTTGACAGGGTCCGGTCTCGGGGCGACCATGTAGGCCCTCTGTGGCCCGGGAGCACCACAGTTTCCTCGGCAGGCCTCTCCAAAGGAGAGCTGAAGATGTCGACGCTCCGCAGGCTGACGGCGACCGTCTCGCTGGCGCTCCTGGCCCTCGTCTGCGGGTGGGTGCCGATATCAGTGGCGGGCCCCGCAGCGGCAGCGCCCACACCTGACGACTGGGACGTCTTCGCCGGGAAGGGTTGCGCCCGCTGTCATCGTGTGCGGGGCTTCGGCGAGGGCGAGGCCGGCCCTGATCTCGCTCACGTCCGTTCGGGCCCGGGCTTTTTCGTGATCGCCGCCGCCTTGTGGAACCACGTGTCCGGCATGCGCGCGCCGATGCGCGAGCGGAGCGGGGAATGGCCGCAGTTCCGCCCCCAGGAGATGTCGAACCTCGTCTCGTTCGTGTTCACGGCACAGGACCGGGACGGTTCCGGACGCGCCGTTGAAGGCGCACGCCTGTTCGTCGCGAGGGGTTGCGCCCAGTGTCACGTGGCAGGGGCCCGGGGCCAGCCTCTCGGCCCCCTGCTCGATCAGCTGAAGGGATCGATCTCGCCGGTGCTCCTGACGGCGGCCATGTGGAACCACATGTCGCATATGACCGAGGCGATGAAGGCCGCCGGCGTCGTGCGTGTCACGCTATCCGGCACCGAGCTGTCGGACATCGTCGCCTACATCCAGACGCGAGGCGGCGATGGGCAAGGCAAGTCGGCGCCGCCCCTGTTCGGCGTGGCTGAGCGCGGCAAAGCTCTCTTCGCCGACAAGGGATGCGCCTCGTGCCACGTCGTCGTGGACAACAGGTCGGCCGGCCCGAGCTTCCGCTCCAGGGCGCCACGCGGGAGCATCACCGACCTTGCGGCCCGGATGTGGAATCACGGCCGCACCGCCGGCCTCGACAGGACGACGCGCGGCACGCCTCTGTCCAGGCTCACCGGACAGGAAACGGTCGACGTCGTCGCCTATTTGCACGCGGCGTACTATTTCGATTCGGCAGAGGGGAACGTGCGCCGCGGCCAGCGTCTGCTCCAGGACAAGGGCTGCCTGCGGTGCCACTCCGTCTACAACAAGGGCGGTGGGGTGGCCCCCGATCTGGCGAGGTCCAACGTGGTCAGCACCCAGACCGGTCAGCTGGCCGCCATGTGGAACCACGGCCGATTCATGGAGAACAAGGCGCGCCGGCTGGCTGTCGTGCTGCCCACGCTCACCGCCCAGGAGCTCTCGGACATCACCCGCTATCTCGCGGGGCTGGGGAGCGTCGTTCCCACGCCTCGGTAAACGGATTCGCCGCGGCGTCGCTGTGGCGAACTTGCCCCAGGTGGGGCAGGTACTTCTCGTTCGCGCACTCCGGGTGGCGACCCAACTCTCCGGAAACCCAGTCGAACGTGTCTGGCGATCTCATTGCAGCGCTTACAGCGACCGCGGCGGAACAATCGGTATGCGATCGACCGCGTGCGACTGGAGGAGCGGGCAGGCCTACTTCGACACCAATCGGACGATCCGTGAGACGTTCGGCGGCGCGGGCTTCCCGCCGAACGGCCGATCGTCGTGCGCACCGACGGCCAGCGGGCGCCAGGCGCCCTACGGTCGCCCAGCGCGTGATGCATACCCAGCACACGAGGAGACGCGGCATGCGGACCCGACAGGCGATTGTCATCACGATATTGACGCTGCTCACGGGCGGGTGCGCGACGAGCGAGGAGTGGACGACGTGGCAGTCCCACCCGACGCACTTCGCCTCCGGTCAGCACATGACGTTCTCGGTCCGGAACGGGGAAGGCCGGACACCCAGGGTCGTCCGCAGTGACATCGCCCTGGCCAGCGATCAGGGGTGGTGGGGCAAGGCCATCGCCGTCAGCCAGGAGCAGATCCTTGAACGTTAAGCGAACGTTCCCCGCGATCGTCCTCGTCCTGGTCGTGGCGGCCGCTCTCACCGCGGCGTGCGCGAAACGCCCGGCCACGACCCAGGCGAGCGCCCCGCCGCCGACCGCAGCCGTGACCCCGACGCCCGCGCCCCCGCCTCAAGCGCTGGCTCCCGCGGCGCCGGCTCCGGCACCCGCTCCGCCGGCACCCGCAACCCCGGCTCCGGCCCCGGCGCCGGCCGCGGTGCAGCCTCCACCTCCGCCGGCGCAGTTCGCAGAGAACGCGGCGCTGGCCGATATCCACTTCGACTTCGACAAGTCGGCGATCCGCCCCGCCGACACCAAGATCCTCGAGGCCAGCGCCGCGTGGCTCAAGGCGAATCCGAAGACCCTGGTGCTGATCGAAGGACACTGCGACGAGCGGGGGACGAACGAGTACAACCTCGCGCTGGGCGAGCGCCGCGCCCAGGCCGCCCAGGCCTATCTGGTGTCTCGCGGAATCGCCGCCGGACGGATGACGGTCATCAGTTACGGCGAGGAGCGGCCGGCGTGCCTGGAGCACACCGAGGCGTGCTGGGCGAAGAATCGCCGCAGCCATTTCCTGACGAAGCCCGAATGAACCCGCGGGGCCGTCCGGCGCTCAGACCACCTCGGGCCAGTCGAAACCACACCGGGTGATGGCCCTCGTACCACTCGGGCACCGTGCGCACCGCGGTCGGCCTGTCGCGCGGCATCACCATCTCGTCGATCCGAGTGAGGTGCACCCGCATGCGCTCGCCGTCGTGCTCGAGCGCTTGCGGAGCATCGTCGG
>Ga0134124_10000770_pt1 | contig 25714 bp, 25 predicted proteins | sample KB304_FD_96880 | JGI IMG/M metagenome (GOLD analysis project Ga0134124, IMG submission 96880) | Terrestrial soil microbial communities without Nitrogen fertilizer from Kellogg Biological Station, Michigan, USA - KB3-0-4 | ecosystem: Environmental > Terrestrial > Soil > Unclassified ... | reverse complement strand
CTCCGGCAGACCCTCCTTGCTGATCCGGCTGACCGGGCCGAAGGTGATGCCGTTGCCATGGGTGAAGATGAGGCGCTCGTTGATCCAGTTCTTGCTCGGGAGGTCCGCGTAGGAGAGTTCGCGTGGCGACAGCATGACCTGGGTATACTGACCGTTCACCAGATAGCGGTCGTTATCCACATCGAAAAACTTGTAGTAGGTCCTGATCTGCTGCAGCTGACTGTATGTCTTGAGCAGCGGGGCATGATCCCAGAGCCGGATGTTCTTGATGGTGGCGTCGTTGTTGGCGATATCCGCAGCAGAAAGCTTCGCATCGACATCGAAAGGGACGGTTTCGATCTTGTCCAGATCGTAGCCGTAACGGGTGAACCTGATATTGTTCTCGATGTAGGGTGTCTCCAGGGCCAGCTCGTTTGGTGCGACCTTGAATTTCTGCAGCAGCCCCGGATAGACCCGGATGCCGACCAGATAGAGTGCCACCAGGATGACCGGCGGCAGCAGCGCCAGGCGCCAGGCGCCTTTCCATATTCCGACGGCAAGCACGGCCCCCGCAAGAGGCGTCAGGAAAGTCAGAACCCGGTAGGTCAGCAGCCGGGAGTTTACATCCACATAGCCTGCTCCTGAAAAGGCGTTGTTGCCGGGAAGCAGCAGTCCGAAGCTGTCCAGATAGAAGCCTGCTGTAATCACACAGGCGAAGATCCCGACCAGAATAGCCAGATGCCGTCGAACCTTTTCATCAATCGTCGCACCCCGATCAGTCAGGATGATGCCGCCACGGACAAAATAGACGGCTCCGGTCACGACCGCAGTTGTCACCACCATGAAGCTCGCAAATGATTTCAGAATCTCCATGAAAGGGAGGGAGAACAGGTAGAAGCCCAGATCCTTGCCGATAACCGGATCTACCGTTCCGACAGCCGACTTGTGGGCGAAAAGCAGCAGATCGTTCCATTGCATGGCACCCCAGCTGGCGGCTAAGAGTGCCAGAACGAGACAGACGATCGTGCTTGCCGGTTTAACAAGGCGATTTGCTTCATTCCTGTTTACCCGGAAGTTGCCACTCCCCACGAAGCGTATGCCGGACAGTGGCAATTTCGCCCTGTTTGCATAATAAACATTTACCTGTACAAAAATGAAGGAAAGTCCGCCAAAGAAAAGTCCCGCCACTGCCTTGGCATACAGGGTAGTGGTAAAGACCGGTGAAAAACCTGTCTCGACGAAAAACAGCCAATCGGTATAGAAGCTGACCAGGTTCGAAATGAACGGGAAAACCACTGCTAATAGTATCAGAACGAGAATAAGCCTGTTCTTAATCATGCCGAACCCCCTACTCTATCTTCCGGCTGCGCCGGTTGCCATCTTTCGGTGGATTCCTCCAGATGTGGTTGATGAAGAATGCTCCCTGAATTCAGGTAGTTCCCGTGAGTGTCGACCTTACATGCCCTTAAGTTTCCAGAGGGCGATGACTCCAAAAACCAGAAACATGAAACCGGCGCTGCGGTGGATCCAGCAGAGCGGAATAAAGCGGACCAACTGCTTGCCGGCGAATATCCCCAGCAGCGATACCGACCACAACGCCAGCGTGGATGATGCAAAGACGATACTCATCCCCCCCAGGCTGTCTGAGTGCTGGGCCGCCTGGCTTGCGGTCACCAGCTGGGTCTTGTCCCCCAGCTCGGCCATGAAGATCATGATGAAAGCGGTGCGGGCTGCAGTGGCCGCCGTACGTGGCGGGCCGTGCTCGTCTTCTCCGCTGTCGCAGGCGTGCCGTAGGGTGCTGTAGCCGAAATAAAGGAACAGCAGCGCCGACACCAATGTCACCCAGAAGATCGGCAGCAGCAGGAACAGTAACTTGCCGACCACAACCGCGCCCAGGTTCAGCACCACAAAGGCTGCCGCTATCCCCACAAAAATACGCTGCCACGGATAGCGTAGCGCCAGTGCCATGGCGGTCAACTGGGTTTTGTCCCCCAACTCCGCCAGGAAGATCAGGCCGAAGGTACTAAAAAAGATGGTTTTTCCCATGTCTATTTCTGCCCCTGTGATTTTTTATGAATAAAGCCTGGAATCTTTGTAATGTCCCCGTAATTTCTTTTCCTTCTTAGCCTGTTGTCTCACCTTTCGGGGGAATTCTCCAGATGTGGTTGATGGAGTTTGACCGGCATGCCTTGGCGGAGACGCAGGTTGAGGATCTCTACCAGCACCGAGAAGGCCATGGCAAAATAGATGTATCCCTTGGGTATGTGCATGTCGAAACCATCGCCGATTAGTGCCACTCCGATCAGGAGCAGAAAGCTCAGAGCCAGCATCTTGATGGTCGGGTGCTTTTCGACGAAGGCACTGATTTTCCCCGAGAACAGCATCATGAAGCCGACGGCAATGACGACAGCTGCAACCATTATCGCCAGCTGGCCGGCCATGCCCAGGGCGGTAATGATCGAATCAAGGGAAAAGACGATGTCCAGCAGGAGGATCTGCACAATTACCGCGCCAAAGGTCTTTCCTACACGAGCGGATGATACCACTTCTTCCCCTTCGAGTTTTTCGTGGATCTCCATGGTGCTTTTCCAGATGAGAAAGAGCCCTCCGGAGATGAGGATCAGATCGCGTCCGGAAATCTCGTTGCCCAGCACAGTAAACAGCGGTGAAGTAAGTCCCATCAGCCAGGTAAGCGAGAACAGCAGTGCGACGCGGATGAACATCGCCAATCCGAGTCCGACCAGCCTGGCTTTCTCCTGAAGGTGGGGGGGGAGTTTGCTGGCCTGAATGGAGATAAAGATTATGTTATCAATTCCTAGTACAATTTCCAGTGCACTCAGTGTCACCAGCGCCATCCAGACCTGCGGATCGGTCAGCCATTCCATTTTTTAAAACCTCCTGTTAACTACCCGGATAATAAAAAAGACCTTTACCCACAGCGTAATAAGCATTGGATAAAGGTCTTGCTTGCGATTTATACCGTTCCCGGCCCGAGTCTTTCGACTGTGTTGACGGACGTGGGATCAGCCATGTCTCCGGCTGATAGCTACTCCCCTTCATGAATTGTCACTCTAAATAAACTGCTTCACAACTGTCAAGCAGTTTATTATTTTTAATCACATACAAACCATATATCATCTTTCCTGTATCCAGGTGTAATTACTATTACATATTCATTGACAGCAGTTTGTTTGGGGTGGTATGTAGTCTGTAACTACAGATAATTATGTGCTTTTGCCTGGCTATTGGCTGGTATAGAGTGAGATCATCATGCCTGGTAGCCAGAATCAATCCACTTAGAGCTTTGCCACCGAAGCGAATCTTTCTCGAATTGGTTCGATTTAAACGGGCACAGGGGGGTAATATGAAAAAGTTCTTGATAGGTCTGTTTGTCCTGGCCACACTTAGCAGCACAGCTTTTGCGCAGGAGAAGCCGCGGATCGGGGTTATCCGCTTTACTAACAATACGCATGCCTCCTGGTGGCATGGCGGAACCGGGAGTGAGCTACAGGATATGCTGATTGCCGAGCTTGCCGCAACAGAGTCCTTTTCAATTCTCGAGCGAAAGGAACTGGACAAGGTAATCGGCGAACTGAAGCTCGGGGAGTCAGGGCTTATCGATCAGCGGACCAAGAGTGAGCTAGGGAAGCTTAAAGGCGCCAAATATCTGATTGCCGGGACCGTATCATCATTTGAAGAGAATACCAGCGGCAGTGATGCAGGTATCAGTTTCATGGGAGTCAGCGTTGGAGGCAAGAAGATGACTGCCTATCTTGCGGTAGACGTAAAGCTGATAGATGTTGAAACCGGGGAGATTGTTGAGTCGAAAACGATTGAAGCAAACTCTTCCGGTGGAGGACTCAGGGTTAGCGGTTCAGTTCTCGGTATGTCCGGCGGGCTCGGCAAACAGGAAAAAACACCTACCGGCAAAGCAATTCGCGCCTGTGTTGTCCATGTTGCCGACTATCTGGAGTGCCGCCTGACCAAGGAAGCTGACGACTCGTGTCGCAAGGAGTACGCCCAGAAAGAGAAAAAACGCCGTGAAAAGACCCGCAAGTCCATTGATCTCGATGAATGATCAGAGAAGGCTATTCTCGTAAGTGAGTCGCTGCATTGAACTTCATGGAAACGCCCCGCCACTTGTAACATTGGCGGGGCGTTTTTGCGTTCGGCTTAATGAATCATGGTTTCAGGTTTGTTTCTTGCGCAGGACGCGCTTGTCACCTACCCTGAGCGTTACTTTCCGCGCATCGAAATACTCCAGCACCGGGATCATGAACTTGCGCGACAGTCCGGTTATCTCCCGGAATTCTCCGGGAGCGATCTCTCCCTTCTCCCTCAGGTAGCTGGTCAGTATCTCCTCGATCTTACCCAGCGGCTCAGGCCGGTAGAATATGTCGCTTTTTATCTTCACCGCACGCCCTTCGCCAGCCAGCAGGTTCAGGTGCTCCAGTGCCAGTTTCTCGGTAATCTTCAACGTATCGCAGATATCCTTCAGAAACGGGGGTTCGCTCCCACCCTTGTTGAGCTCCATTTCTATCCGCCGGTGGATATCAGCCTGGGCCGTCTCGGTGCCGGCCTTCCGGCCGGCAAGCCTCACCAGCTCCCGCTCTGCGATCACCCGCCCCTCTTTTTCCAGGGCGGCAAGGCATGGTGTGAAGAAACTCTGGTCGCTCCGGACAGGAATTCTGGTTTTCAGCTCCTCCTTGCTGATCCCCTCCTTGAGCGGACTTTGCAAAAAGTAGCTGTTCATTTCGTCCAGGAGCAGGTTGCAGAGAGCAGAGAATGAATCGCGGCCCAGATATTTTTTCGGATCGCGTATCACCTGGATTATGTCGCCGGTCGACAGCAGCCCGGCCAGGGCAGCTTCCAGACGCTTTGAGGGAATTCCGCTTCTGGCTGCAATCTCGGCATGGGAGATCCCCGAGAGGAGACTCCCTGAGACCATCCCGGCGATAACCCCGGTATCTGCACCTGTCGACAGGTTTTCCAGGAGTTCCAGCGCCTCCCTGGAGCGCCGCCTGCGGCCAGGCGGAGAGGGGTCGAGTATCCTGCCTCCGGCAATGGTGGCTGAAGGGGATGAAGAGCGGAGCACGAAAGGGTCCCCGTTCAGAAGCAGGACGGGGCGGGCGAGCCGCAGCTGGGCATAGGTGCTTTCACCGGGATCGAGAGCTTCTCTGTCAAACAGGATTACCTTGACAGGAACTTCGTACGTGGCGGAATGGAGCCGCAGCCCGGCGCGGTGTTTGAGGCTGCGCGGGGCCGTTTTGAGATGATTCAGGAAAACGTCCACGATCTGCGTGGTCCGGTAGACCCCCTTGGGCACGACGACATCACCACGCCTGACTTCGTAGTGATCAACGCCCTGAAGGTTAAGGGCCAGTCTTGAACCGGCCTCTCCCGTTTCGACCTTCCGGCCGTGGGCCTGAATGCCGCGGACTCTGCAGGGGAGGGCAGACGGCAGGATCTCGGCCTCGCTTCCCACGGCGACCGTACCGGAGTGGAGTGTTCCGGTTACCACCGTGCCGAAGCCTGGCAGGGTGAAAACCCTGTCCACCGGCAGTCGGAAAGGGCCCTCGCACTTTTTTTGTTCCAGGTCGAGGGCGAGCAGGCCGAGTTCGTCCCTGAGGCGGTCGATGCCGCTCCCGTTACGCGAGGATACCGGTATGACAGAGGCTCCTTCGAGGAAGCTGCCTGCCAGGAATTCGCGCACCTCCTCGCAGACAAGTTCCAGCCAGTCGGAGTCCACCAGGTCGCTCTTGGTCAGGGCTACCAGCCCCCTTTTTACGCCGAGCAGTTGGCAGATGTCCAGATGCTCGCGGGTCTGGGGCATTACCCCCTCGTCTGCAGCGATCACCAGCATGACCAGGTCCATTCCGCCCACTCCGGCAACCATGGTCCGCACGAAACGCTCGTGACCCGGCACATCTACGATCCCGAAATGGATTTCGCCGGGAAGATCTAGACCGGCAAAGCCGAGTTCGATGGTGATGCCGCGCGCCTTCTCCTCCGGCAGGCGATCGGTGTCGATACCGGTCAGCGCCTTGACGAGCGAGGTCTTGCCGTGGTCAATATGTCCTGCAGTGCCTAGAATGAGGTGTTTCATGATACGAGATTAATAACAGATTGCAGACCTATTATCCACCTGAAAGAATAAAAAAAGCCCCTGTTTTCAAGGGACTTTAAACCCACAACTCACATCATGAAAAGGGGCTAGCAGCAAGCCATTGCCCCTGCTTCGCTATTATGTGGTGATATAATGGATACAGGGGCATGATATGAAACTTCTCAGAACGAAAACTTGGAACTGGTGGGATATCAGTTTGCTTAAATGGTGTTGCTTTCTGTTTGGGATGATTGCAGGTGCCTACCTTGGGGATATTGTGAAAGGAAATGTCTGGCTGTTTCTTGTAGCGGCAATACTTTTTACTATTAGACCTGCAATTGCTTACTGGAAAGAATAGTGGCATCAGCGATGCGACTATTTATAACTTGCGAACCAAGTACGGCGACATGGAAGCCTCCAACACGAGTGCCTGAAAACGCTTGAGACCGAGAATAAACGGCTCAACGAAGCCAGATATTTAAATTGTCAGTACTCCGAACTTTCCGATAGATGCAGCAATGGTTGCAAAAAAGAAGGATACTAATAGCCCCAGAATTATGCCGAAAATAATCCCAAGCGTGATTACCCAGTTATGTACCCCTCCCTCATATTGAAGCATCGGATAATAATTTTGCGAAGAATGAATTGCTCGAATTTCGAGGATTTTCTCTTTTACATGTCTGTAGTAAAGATAGTTACCCACTACTCCGACTGCGATATGCATAAGGATATTTACTCCTGGCATACAGAAGACAACAAATGCTATGAACGCTAAAAAGTACATCTTACGATACAGCATCCAGATAAACGTGAAACCAAAGGTTGACCAATTCCATGTCAAACAGAAACTTTCTCTGCCAGTAATATTGAACCTTGAAAACATCTGAATGTAATAATCCGCATTAGGCCCAACGAATGCCCTTATTTCGTCGTTGGTGATGATATCTGTGCACAGGCTTTGACCAATAATAGAACCACAGTAGCGGCATTTTATTGCTTCGTCTTGGATAGATTCTTTGCAATATGGACATATCATTAAAGAGAAACTCCTCGTAATCTGTTACAGGATTATTCTTTGCAAATACCTATTTTCTCCTGCACTTCAAGCTCAAGATCATCCACATTGACTCGAACGATTTTATGGTCAGATTCCTCGCCACGAACCACACCTTCTGCTACCCATTTAAGGATCAACGATTTTTCCAGACTATATTTTGCAGAAGCCTCTTCGATAGTGCACCACGTTATTCCGATAGACATGACATGTCTCCTTTAATCCGTTAATCATTCTTATTTTATTATACCAGACAGGAGTAGGTCATGTACTGATCAGGTTGATGTTATAATTGGTATCATTCCCGGGAAGTTTACAGGTTGCTAACCGGTACTTGCAGTATGTGTTATACTTGGTATGTCGGTCGTGGTCTTGAAGTCGGATTCCCATAACAGCCAAAAGAAAAGCTTCATCGTTCGTCCGACCTGAAGTTGAAAACCTGATGGGGTTATCTGACTGGCTCACATCTAGAAAATATCAGTAATAAGAGGGGGTACATTGGCCGATATTTCCGTTGAGCAATTAGGCGAAATTATGTTCTTCAGAGCAATCGGAACTTTGTCATATGATGAACTTGTTGAAACCATCGAAACATGCTACCCAGTTGTGACTCGACATATACTCTGGGATTTCAGAGACTGCGACCTTACCGGCATAACCTCGAATCAGTTCATGATGCTGCCAGCGATTGCCAGATCATTTATGGTCAACAGGAAAGGCGGCAAGTCTGCATATGTTGGTACGGATACCATTAGTTACGGCCTGTTATCCACGTATGTAGTGATTGCAGAGATTCAGGGAATAACTTATAGCTACAACGTTTTTAGGACATTAGAGGCAGCGATAGAATGGTTACAATCATCGGAGTAAAGAAGTTAGTTAAGAAAAAGTCTTATGGAACAAATCTACTTATTTTCCTACCAATGATTCGACATAATTGAACACCTCTGTAAAATTAATCGGCTTATGAAATATCCTGGTAAATTTATCCTGTACAAGACCTATATCCTCTTGAGATAGCCCTGTCAAAGCTATGACAGGTGTTGCGGTTCCTTGTACTTTCATGATTTCTGTTGCTGATGCTCCATCAAGATCCGGCATATTTAAATCAGTGATGACTACATCAAACTTTTTACCAGTAGCAATATTCAACAGATCTACTCCATTAGTGACAGCTTCAACATCATATCCCCGTTTTTTAGCTAAAACAATCAACGCATCTCTTGTTTCCCTCTGATCTTCTGCAATTAAAATCCGTTTGGCTATCATGTGTAATTCTCCACTACTGCTTGGATATTGCTGTGTGCAGAAAACTGGCTAGGTCCTTATCCGCCCAGGTGAAATGCCTTGTTGGCCATCTCAGCGCCCTTTCTTCGTGAATCCTTTCAGTTGGTTGATCCTCTTGCTTAGCATGTTTTTCCTATCAGCCGCATAAAGAAGGCTGCCAATGAGGATTACTCCAATAGCAATGAGGAAAGGAGTTAATCGTTCTTTCATAGCTGACTTGTCCTTTAGAAAAAGAATCTTAAATGAATAGCGGTACTGGGATACAGACGTTATCCTCAGAGTTAGACATACGATTACATGTCTCGCATTCAACACTTGGAGTACAAGTGAGGCTCTGGGCTTGATGTATCAGTCCTTTGCCAAGCAAGACACATAAATGTTCTTGGTGTTTTTCCTCGCATCCGCATTTACAATCCTCATCCATATAATCCTCCTGGATTCAGATATTAGATGGTTCTTTGTTTTTTTGAAGTATACCACTTTGGCTACTGTTTACTTTGCTGAAATAAAAAAAGAGCTTCGGCTATTGCCAAAGCTTATTAAAATACGGGCTGTTTTTAATGTTCTTGAAGGCGTATAATTTAATTAATTCATATATCCTTGAGGTGAAATGTTAACGAATTGAGGTGAGATATATGAAATGTGAATATGACGATGGCTTTAAGGTTGACTATTCAGGATCATTGCGAATCAAGAAGGGTGAAGATGTTAACCTTTATGTGAAGAAAGGGTTCATCCCAGGTAAAATCAAGGGAGCCTCGCAATTGGCGGCAAGGCGTAATAACTGTGTTGAGCTGAGGAAGGCCGCTTGTCAATTAACTGATACGATACCATGCACCCTAAGCATGAATAGGTGATATGTATTCTTTCCAAGTTACTTCTATTCTTAGGATACAAAAATCATTCATAAATTGGCACGTAAGCCCCCTCGTCTTCCTCCGGATTAACCAAACACTTACGAGCTGACTTTCTCGAAGCCTTATCTTCATACATTCTCGCATCTGCTTGTTTAATCGCATCAGAAAACACTTCTTTAGATTCAGCTATTGAAGTGCCCAGTGAAAATTGAAGTGCAAATCTCGGTCTAGCCGTATTGACTTCATCGAGACTTGTATTTATACGACTTACAACAAACTGAAGTGCATCATAATTCGTTTCAGTTAGCAGAATAGTAAACTCATCTCCGCCTGTGCGAAAAACATAGTCATCAACCCTGAATACCCTTTTAAGAACATCGGATGCCTTACATATCATCTTGTCGCCGGCCGAATGGCCATAAGTATCGTTTGTCTCCTTCAGACCATCCAGGTCGATAACGATTATACCTATCGGATATTGCCTGCCTTTGCCAAGTCTTTCCAACTGTGCCTCATAGAAGGCTCTATTATAAAGCCCAGTAAGAACGTCATGAGTGCTGACATACTTGAGCTTCTCTTCGTACATCTTGCGATCAGTTATATTACTGATGATTATAAGCACCTCATCTTCACCATACTTCACGAATCGCAACTCCTGATGATGCTCTTCCGGCCAATCTGACAAAACAATATCCAGCTTTTGCAGTTCGCCACTATCGAGAGTATTTTCAAGGCAGTTCATTATGTCCGGCAGAACTGCCACAGGAAACATTTCCTTGATATGCTTCCCGAAATCGACATTCATAACACCTTCTGATTCCAACCTGAAATCTACAAGAACTCCATCATGCGAAATACGAAGTATTGTATCCGGCAGAGAATCCAGGAGGGCTAGATTGTCTGCCTCGGATTTTCTTAACTCCACTTCTACCGCAACACGTCTTGCTATCTCCTTAAACATAGGCCTTGCTAATAGGTAGTAAATATCAACGAATAATATTATTACCAGAACAGCATCCTCTAGGACTTCAAACAGTCCACCGTATTGAGGATAAACTCTTCTGGCTGCAAATTCTGCCAATTCCACAAGTAGAAAGGTAGCTGTTATGACAACAAAAAGTCTTGTTAGCAATAACCTTTTGCTCGGAGGAGGGTTTATCTCACGTAGATTCACAGTTACGCTCCAAAGGATAATCAAAAGAGGCTAGGCAAATTTCATCGATATATATTGTTTTATAAAACTGACTTTACCGCCCAGACATTTATCGCCTTGCAGCCACATTAAATGTCCCGTAACCATGGCTAGCAAACGCACCTTCATCACGCGCAGCTCTCATTAAAGCCAAGCATATATTATGCCCATAATCATTTTAAGGCATGATGCACAACGTGTAATACTTTCAACTAATTGACAATATTAGTCTTTGTAACCATTGCACCACAGCTACATGCGTCATCATTAGCATACTCAGATCCATCTTTATTTCTATGCGATAATCAAACTCGATAATAACTGCATAATATGTCAGAGAGTTGCCAAATAACGGAATCATTATTGCTCTGATGCTGTTGATACACTTAAATAAAAAGGCATACCTTGTAACAGGTATGCCCATGAAGAACCTATTAATCCTCTTAATCCATATATACTTTTGGTCAAATTATAACGTAAGGCTTGCGAGTCACTGTTCAACAAATGAAAAGCCCACCAATCACTCAGTGGGCTTCTTTTATTTATCTTACTGTATACCCTTTTCAAGGTCTGTTCCGGATCTTCTTAATTCCGGATCTATGCTACAAAATTATTTATCTAACCTGCATGGTGGAGTTTCCTCGATAAGTATTCCCTCCTTTTGTGCAGAGTTAACTTCCTTCCAACTGATTCGAATTTAGCACTCTGGATATGAAAAAACAGGCTTTTTTTAATTTTTTTATCGGAGTATAGTCTGAAGATTGCCTATGGATTGGACCACTACACCCAACTAAGCACATTTTGTTATGCAGTACAATTGAGAATAAAAAAGAGCATGCCCGGTTAAGGATATGCTCTTTCTTTTTTTCATCTGTGAAGAGGAATTACTTTGCTACAGGTGCAGCAGCAGGAGCAGCTTCTTCTTTCTTAACTTCAGCAGCGAAAACAGCACCAGCAAAAGCAACAGCAACAAGAGCCGCAACAGACAAGATGACATAAACCCTTGGCTCCTGTGTAGCAAAAGAGGGTACAAAGAGTGTCAGGGTGGAAACTGTAGTTATTTTATCGTGTTAGAGGGCTGGCGGAAGCACATGGGAATCGAACCCACCGGGGAGATTTCTCATCCCCCCCACCGGTTTTGAAGACCGGGCCGCCCACCAGCGACGGACGTGCTTCCGTTTAAAATACCGACTGTTGAACTTCTATATCCTTCCGGCCGAAATATTACAAGCGGGAAAATAGCAGCGGCACAGGATCATGAAAATTGACACCGTAATTCGAGCTGATACAGTGTTATTGCATTCTCAGGACAGTAAACGGCAGACGGAGGTGTGTATGGAAAAGAGTGAGTGGACAATTCCCGATCTTCTGCAACTTTCCGGCAGCTATTGGGGAGTCTGCTCCCTGCATGCCGGGGTCAGGCTCGATGTCTTCACGGCTCTGAACGGAGTGACACGTTCTGCCGTGGAAGTTGCGGCAGCCTGTTCCTGTGATTCCAGGGCGATGGAGATGCTTCTGAATGCCCTGACATCTCAGGGGCTGCTTGAGAAAGACTCAGGCGGGTACAGGAACACTCCCTTCTCTGCCCACAACCTGGTTAAAGGCGAACCGGGCTACCTGGGGCATATCATACTGCATCACCATCATTTGATGCCGGGCTGGGCGCACCTTCACAAGGCGGTCATCAATGGCGGTCCGGTAGGCAGAGACTTTCCGCAGGAAGATGAAGCGGCAGAGCGGGAAAGTTTCCTTATGGGGATGTTCAACCTGGCCAGTCAATTGGCGCCGCGCATTGCTGCTAGCGTCGACCTGACCGGTTTTCACAGGCTGCTTGATTTCGGCGGAGGCCCGGGTACCTATGCCATCCATTTTTGCCGTCAAAATCCGGACCTCGGCGCAGTGGTCTATGATCTTCCTTCGTCACGCGCATTTGCCGAGGATGTCATTACCCGCTACGGTCTTGGTGACCGGATTTCATTCGCTTCCGGAAATTATCATCTGGATCCTGGGCCGACCGGTTTCGACGTTGCCTGGCTTTCCCATATTCTGCATGCCGAGGGGCCGGAGGGCTGCCAGACTATTTTGCGCAAGGCGGTAGAGGCGCTTCATCCCGGCGGGAAGCTGCTGGTGCAGGAATTCATCCTGAACGACGCCAAGGACGGCCCATCGTTTCCGGCGCTCTTTTCCCTGAATATGCTGCTGGTAACATCTTCCGGACGGTCTTACTCGGAGATTGAACTGCGGGGGATGATGGAAGAGGCGGGGTTGTCGGACATAAGGCGTTTGGCGATAGATCTGCCGAACGGTGCAGGTATTATGGTGGGGACAGCGGGTTAGCTTCCAGGATGGCAGGAATGGAGCCCTGATGCCAAACGGGGAAATTTGAAGAGCCTGCTCCATTTCCAGGAGCAGGCTCTTTCTTGTTCATACAGTTGCTTTTATAGACTACTTGCAGCCGGGATCAAACGCCTCCCAGGTACCGTAAACTCTTTCTCCGCGACCTCTGCAGCCTCCTTTGCAGCTTTGAGCATCCGGACACTCCGCACACTCTCCCGGCAGCGAAAGGAGTCTGGACCGGAGTGCTCTTTTCTGTTCACCTTTCGCAATCTCCATCAGGGTCATCTCTTTGAGGTTTCCAAGAGGGACCGGCATGACCGGGCAGGGGTAGACGACCCCCTCCTGATCTATGGAGAGCATCGTGTTGGCAGCCTGGCATCTCCCTTCGGGAAAAGGTGAGAGAGGAAAGATAGCCCGCCAGACGAACGGATCGTGAGCAGTTACACTCAGACCAGGGGCGGACGAGAATGTCGAGAGGGCGTCCGAAATCTCTTTCAGTCCGCTGGCAGGAATGTAAAACGGGACTTCTCCCCTGTACAGGCGCTGCATAGGGAATACGAGGTGCTTGATGCCGTTCTTCGAGCAGAAGTGGATGACATCCGGAATCTGCTCCCAGTTATGTCCGCCAAGGGGGAATGATACGCCTGAGACCGGTTGAGGAAGAGGGAAGAGAGCTCGCAGAGTATCAATACCGGTTACCTCGAAAAGGAGCACATTTGGCGGGGCAAGGGCAAGTAATTCGGCCTGCGCAGGGTATGCCGCCGGTGAGACGGTAAGGGTGACCCCCAGCCGGGCGGCTGTGCACTTTTCGAGGATCTTTAAACATGATGTGGGGATAGTGCTCCCCGTGGCAGTGATGTCGAGGATTAGGATCTTGAGCTCGATGACCCCTGCGACGATCTTTTCATGGTCCGGCGGAACAGCCGGAAGCGGGGTCAGGTCCCAGTAAATCCTGATGGGGGTTGACAGCTCAGGAAGGCTCATTCTATCCAACAGTGCGGATCAGGGTTGTTGAAGTCCCCGGTCATGGCAAGCGCCCGTGCCGAGCAGCCACCGAGGCACTCTGCATAGTCGTTGCAGGAGGCGCACTTTCCCTGCGGAGTCTTGTGCCGCAGCCTGTCGAGCACCTGGGAGTTTTTCCAGACCTCTTTCAGGTCGTCCTTGACGATATTGCCGATAACTGACGGGATGAAGCCGCACGGGGTTATGTCACCGTTAGACTTGATGTTGAGAGAGAGTTTTCCGCAGACGCTCCCCTTGACCATGGCGCTTTCGTCACGCATCCCCAGAGAAGCGATGATCGGGTCGTCAAGGGATATGTCAAGGTCGGTGCACTCCAGTTTCCTCTTCATCGCATCGCGATAGAAATCTTTCCACTGGGAAGGAGAGAGATCTAGCTCGTCCTTGTTGGCAAGACCGAGACCCGAGCATTTGAAATTGTGGAAATTCAGCTGGGATGCGCCATGCTTTCTTGCCATGCTGATCAGTTCATCGATGCTGTCGTGATTGAAGGTACAAATGACCGTCGAAATGGAGGTTTTGATCCCTGCCTGACGGAGATGGAGCAGAGCGGCAAGGGCTTTTGCATGGCTCCCCGGCATGCCGCGGAAATTGTCATGGACGTGGGCCAGGTGGCTGTCGATGCTGATGCCGATCTTGGCAAAGCCGGCATCTTTGAGCGCTTGGGCTTTTGCCCGGTCTATCAGGTAGCCGTTACTGTTCATCGAGACGCGGAAACCGGCATCTGCCGCATGACGGGCAATATCAAGGATGTCGCCCCGCAGAAGTGGCTCGCCGCCGCCGAAGTTGACGGCCATGACACCTGCTTTTGCGCACTTTGTCAGGCACTCCTTGAGGGTCGCACCGTCCAGCTCATCGCCTGTATCAACACGGCTGTAGCAGTGGCGGCAGCTGAAGTTGCAGCTGTTGTTAAGCGCCCAGTTTATCGTAAGAGGTGCTTTCAGGACTGTTTCAGACATATGAAATATACCTTTTCTCAGCAAGTTCATTCAGAAATGCAGCTACATCATGGCGGAGTATGTCGGCCTCCACCTCGAACTCTTCTAGAAGCTCGGAAACGATCTCCTCTTCCGTACGGCCTTCACACCTTTTCCAGATCTCGGTGCCGAGAAGATTCAGAGTTACCATGGTGCCGTCGGAAAAGAGAATTGCAGTGCCGATCTCGGCTGCCTCTCCACCCCCTTCAAGCAGTGCGGTTGCCTCTTCGATCGCTTCATCCTCTTCGCGCCAGAGGATATCCGGATTTCTTACTATCCGTTTCATGCTAGTCACCGGCAACAGTCATTGAGGAGATTACCAGGTTGACCGAACCGGCGTTCCTGATCCCGTGATCTTCAAAGGCCGGGACAATGACAATCTGACCCACTTTGATGGTCTCGGATTTTCCGCCGGAAAAAAACTCGCCTTCACCCTCGATCACACTCCAGATATGGTTGCCGTGATGCGTATGGGTGTGAACCTCCTGACCAGGCTTCATGCAGAGGAGACTGATCTTTGAGTGGTCGTCTGACCAGATTGTTTCAAGGGAGCGTTTGTCATCATTGAACTGCTTAAGTTTGTTCAGGTCGAGAATTGTTGGTTTCATTGATTGGTCTCCCGGTTAAAAAAAATATTGAAACGCCATATAAGGCAGCATCAAGCTTTATGTGTCAGTTTCAGGGCTTTGCCGATAAATTCTGCTGCCCTGTAAAGCAGCGGTGAAGCAACTGCAACAGGGATTTCGTCACCCTGTTTTGCGCTGTCATGGAACGTAACTCCGTAGTTTGATGATATCCGGTTAAGGTCGTCAAATTGTGGACTCTGCTCTCCAGTGGCGATCAGGAGAGCCCCGCCGAGCTTGCTGTAGGACGCAAGAGCTTTTATTTCGGATTCAGAAAGAGTTTTCCCTTCTCCGAAGAAGAGCCAGACCTGACTGTGTTTTTCCAGAAGTGCCTCAGAGATCAACGGCGTATCTTTCCTGTCGGTGAAGCTGAACTTCCTGTCGTCAGCTGCTGCGATAGTTTTCAGCTTCTCTCCCGAGACGCCATTATGCCCGGCAGAGAGATCATAAGCAAGAATACTTCCTTTCTGTTTTGTGCTGCTGTTCTCTTCGAGCCATCCGGAAATGTTCCGGATGTATTTTCCGTTATCGTGTCTCCCGGTATTATCGGAGATAAACCTCGATAGCCCCGCATCAAAGACGACAGCTCCTTCGGTTCCGAGGTTTTTTGCATAGGTGGCTATCAACGGTTTACCTGCAGGGTCCATGACAATGCGGACATCTTCTCCGCTTTTCGATATTACGGCTGAATTTCCTCCGGAGAGTGATCCAACCCCTTTAAGCAAAGCGTTTCCGGTATCGACGCCCGGTACGAAGAAAAGAGCCTGCATGCCGTATGTTATCAACAGGGTTCCGGCAAGGCAGACAAACATGTAGAGCACGAAGACCCTCTTCTTGAAGAGGGTCCAGAACATCACCATCGTCGGCAGCGCCGTCACCGGGCCGCCGATCATGAATGCCAGGGCCGCCCCGCTGTCCAGTGTACCTCCGAGCGAACTCTTTATGTGATAGATGATGCTTGAGGCACTGATCTGGTGCAGAAACATCGGGACCGATGCCAGAGTTATCCAGAGGACGTTCAGGGGGTCTTTCCTGCCGAAGAAGCGGTAGATCCATTCGCTCGGCGTGTATCTTTCGACGATGGCACCGATGATTACCCCGACCAGGACGTATTTTCCGACAAGCCAGAGCATTTCATATGATTTTGCCAGGAATATCAAGAACTTGTTGCTTGTCCTCAGAGCTACCCTGTTGCCGAAATTCTGCTTGCAGCCGCAGCGAAGTCGCTCGTCAGGGTAGTCCTCATCATGAAAATCGCCCCGGACTATGGCGCCATCGATAAAGACATTTTTTGTTTCAAAACCCCATCTTTGGATAAAATGAGTCACCAGCCCCGCAAAGATTCCCATGGAAAAGGCTGCCAGGGTCCTTATGACCGTCCATTCGGCACCGAGATCGTTCAGGGTGAGGAGATATGTGGAGGGGCTCATCAGCGGAGAGGTTACCAGGATTGCCATGACCGGGGCCAGGGGTATCCCTGCGAAGAGGAGGCTGATCGCAGTTGTCAGTGTGCCGCAGGCGCACAACGGGGTGATAATCCCGATAAACGAGGCAAGAAATACACTCATGACCCCGTAGCGTCTCAGGGTCAACTGAAGTTTGACTGCAATCTTGAAAGTCCGGATATAACCGGCAAGCAGAATGCCTGAAAGGAAATAAGGGAAGATATCCCACAGCTCCGCCAGGATGCCGTGCTTGTCGGTCAGGAGGTTCCAGAGCTCAGCACCGAGCAGGGACAGAAACGGAGCATTTGTCCGGGCGACTTCCTTGACATGTCCGGCCGGGCCATAAACCCAGACATGCCAGATTATCATCGCAAAACCGGCCAGGATCATCGCAGTGAGGGTCAGATTTGCTTTTCTGGCATGGCCGCCGTGAACCTGGCAGGACCCGCTGTTTTCCGGTGGGGAAATGGTTGAAGACATGATCGGTTACCTTCTGAATCTGCGGTACCATGCGGCGATGGTACCTGCAGCGAGTATGAACATTCCTGAGTAAACAACATATTTACCCGGGTCATGCACGATCTGAATCCCTGCGAAAGGACGTTTGTCCTGATCAAGGCTTATTTCGGTGTTGAAAAAATCCATGCCGTTCCAGTTGAACGGATGGTTTATTTCGGCAACACCACTTGTCACCACATGCCCGTTTTCGAGAAGTTCAAGGTCGACCCCGAACCTCTTTATGACAGCATCCTGAAAGGCGACCAGTTTGAAGCTGAAAGGGAAGTCGGCCGGCAGGGAAGATACCCCGAGAGTGTCGGCGGAGCCAACAAGCCTGGAGTCCTTCAGTACGGTAACCGTAACTGCTTCCCGCATCGGATCGAATTTTTCGGCCTTGACCGAATAGCCGTCAAGGAGGAACGTCTCACCGGTTTTTACGGTTTTCAGGTCGAACTTCTCTTCACCCTTCATAATCCCTATCTGGAGAGGGACCGGATGAAACTCCGTATTGATCTTTTTTACCCTGATATCATGGCCGAAAGGGGTATCCTGCTTCAGATCCCACCGGTATACAGAATTTGAACTTTCCCCTTCGTAAATGTTGATGGTAGCAACATAGCCTCTTCCGGTCAAAAAGGCTCCTGCGAGGGTTATCAGAACTCCGGCATGTACAATCAGCGTTGTCCGGGAAAGGGTTTTCCACCTTCTTGCCGTACAGATGGCCAGGTGAAGGGCGAAAGCAAATATGAGAACCTGGAATACGGGGTGATTGTAGTATTCTCTTTGTGATTTCAGCAGCGTGCCCGGAATCGCCGCTGCCGCGAGCAGCCCGAAGAGGATTAGGGAGAGTTGTGTTGACGACAACCACTGTATGACTTTATTGCCTTCGGGTAGCATCAGTTGGAAGATATGCCTTTTAGATCAGTTTCTTTGATTTGAGAAGATCTTTTGCCAGTTTCTTCGGTTTTTCATCACCCTGTGCTTTAAGAAGTCTGTGGTAACCCGAATCATTTGCTATTCCCGAGAGTTTCTGCAGTAATTTCGGAAGGGCAGGAAGGCTGCTCAGGATATCACTTGAAACGACAGGAGCAAAAAGTTTCTGACTCCCACCTCCCTGTACTGTCCCGTAAGGCTCAAGCCAGATGAGATTCAGGCTTTTCCGGTACTCGGCCTTGGCAGATTCAAAGCCGGCCTTCCCGGATTCACGGGGTTTGCCGATCATCTCCAGAGCCCTGTCGGTGTTTTCGATTACCATCCCGACCTGTCCCTGTTTCACGGCACCGTACAACTCCTTCTGCGCCTTGAATGTATCGATCTTGACAGTCGTTCCGGTGCGGGCTGTTATAAGCTGTGAGGTAAGTTCCGCCAGCATCTGCTCGTTCGGATTATCGAGAATGCCGATATGAAGAGTCTTCCCGACGCAGGCGTTCAAAGGCGATATGTAAAGTGCGGAAACGATCAGAAGCAGTGCCAGCAAGAGCCTTGACATCCTGAATCCTCCAGATGCTGATAAAATTTTTAATGTGTCATTTTAACGGCAATTGCAAACTAATTGCAACCGGTAATTTCCCGGAGGTTACATCGATTTCCTGGACACTTTCGTCGCTGACAGCCGGAGGGAACTCTGTTTCACAGCCGATACGGTATTGTCCGGGCGGAAGTTTTAGGCTGAATCTCCCGGAGTCGTCCGTCCATCCGGAGAAATATTCGGGGAGTGTTGCAGCAATTTTGCCGGTTCGTGCAAACGCATAAGCGTTTGCCGCGGCCTTGCCGTCTCTGGTTATAGTCCCGGAGATCTCAATTAGTTCATCTCTCCCTTTTTCTCTTTTTTTTGCAAGCTCTTGCATGTCTGCAACGGTAAAATCGAGTGTCAGCATGCTATCGGTTTCCGGATCTATCCTGACCGGCTCGCCGGAGTGCCTGTCTCCCGGCATAAGAGGACCGTACCGCTCACCTTTCTTTATCCTGGCAACGCCCCAGTAGACTTTCTTCGGCAGAACCAGCCTGTAAGTGCCGTTACTCCCTGTTTTGGGTGAAATGAAATCAGCCGGACGTCTTGTGTTGCTTGTTTCATAGATATAGAGCTCGGCATCCTTGACGGGATCGCCCGAGATTCCCGAGATAACCCCCTGAAGGGTGAAGGTGTCGTCGGCTCCTCTTGCCGGAGATGCCGGGAGGAACATCGGTATAAGCATGAACATGAGAAGCATTACGGTACGCTTCATCTGACACCCGCGTTTTCAAGATTTACCGGTTTTCCCAGGAATGGTTCAAAAAGGACCTTTCCGATCCCTTCTTCAATCCTTCCGTCATAAATGGTTGCTGCCGGGGTGGAACTCCCCCACCAGTTTCCCGTAGCCGGGATATCTTCGGAATTGAAATCGCCGGAGCGGATGTTGTACTCGGAGTTTGCAAAGAAATTGTTTTTCCTGATGGTAAGGCCGCCACCGCGCTCCCTGACAAAAAGGCCGATTTCATTGCCGGTTATTACATTTTCCTCGAAAACACCATTGCCGATGTATGAGCGGATGCCTATGCCATTATCCCTGAATACCGATTGCCTGACAGTGACAGGACCGCTTCTGAAGCGCATTCCGCCGTTATTATGTCGTGCCAGTACGTGGTCGAGGAGGAGATTTGTGAAGTGGCCGTGAATCCCCCAGGTCCCGTACTCTATGACAGTGAATCGAAAAGAGCTGTCAAGGGCCTGTTCAAGGACTATCTCGTCCCAGGCTCCCTGCTTCTTTTCCGAAAGGGAGGTGAAGAGGACCGGCTTTTCAGCGGTTCCTTCGGATGTCAGTCTCCCTTTCACGTTGAGTCCTGCTCCGTCGGAAAACCTGATCCTGCTGCCGCGGTACAGGGTAAGGGCAGAGCCTTGAGGGACTGCCGGATGGCCGTTAATGATGACATCCCCTGCCAGGGTCAGTTTTCCTGACAGATCATCAACAGGCCAGACGAAGGGGAAAGGGGGGTCCGAAGCCTTGTCCGCTTTCACTCTCCCCCTTGATGGATCCTTCAATCTGTCGAACACGACCGAAGAGGGTTTGTCCCCGCCCCACCAGTTTCCTGAGGCATCGATATCTTCAGGGGATTCCAGGTCGATGGCATACAGCCCGTTTCCGGTTATGTTGTTTGCGGTGATATTCCCGGAAAAGGACAATATGCCAATCCCCCGCTCTGCATTGAAGGCAATCAGATTCCCTTTTATCTCGGCTCTGGAATCCTGAAGGTTGAGCCCGTTTGAGCCGTTTCTGCCCAGATAGTTTCCGCTGATTTCCAGGTTGTCGACATTACGCAGTGCAAGCCCGGTCTCGCTGCTGTTTGCGACCAGGTTTCCCGTTATCGATCCGTAATAGATGTCGGCAAACATCATTCCGAGACGGTTTCCTGTAACGATGTTTCGGGCTACTGATGCGTTCCCCTCCCGTATCCTGACAGCTTCTTTCAGGCTGCCGGAAGCCCTGTTCCCGGAGAAAACGAGGTTGTTCCTGAAAAAATTGACCCCTTGATGATTTCCATCCAGCCGGTTGCCGGCAAATCTGACAATCGAGTCTCTCCCCTGGACAGCACTCTTGTTGGAAATGAAATCCGAATCAATGATTTCTACCGCGGACTCCTGGAACTGGATTCCGCGGTAGTTGTTCGAGAATCTTGAATCGCTGACCTTGACGGTCGAGTAGTGGAAGTGGAGTCCGCGGTAGGCATCTTCGAAGATGCAGTGCTCGATGAGGTTTTCGGCCTTGTCGCTGTTCATGAGATTGACGGAATCCCAGTCTCCCGGTTTTACGCCGCTTTCCGCAGAGCGAAAGACAATGGGAGACTGCCTGGTCCCTTTGGCTACAATGGTTCCCTGTATCAAAATCCCGTTCTCGCCGATACCGTCACCATTGGTGTCTTTTCGGGAAAACTCGATGACTGTGCCGGGAGTAACAAGAAGCCTGCTCCCCTCCGGGATCCTGAGATTGCCGTTTATCCTGATCCGTCCGCGCCAGACAGTATCTCCGACCAGCGCCTCATCGCTGTACGACCTTGCAAGGGGAGGGACGATGTCACTTCTGCGCTGCGGCTCGGGAGATTTGGGCAGTTCCTCCCTCCAGAGATCCTTTTTTCTGTTCCCGGTAACAGAAGTGCCGGTAAGATCCGGTTCAGCAGATGAGAGGATGATGATCCCGTAGTCATTATTCCTGATGGTGCTCCCCTGAATCACCGCTTTCCCGGTGCTGCCGATGACGGTCATTCCGTGGCGGTTGCCTGCAAGCTGAAGGTTGGCTGCATTAATGACACCATCGATAGAATAGAGCGCCGAATCTGCGCCGCTTATGGTGCAGTTCTTGATGTCAGCAGCACCTCCGTCGATCAGAATTCCTGCCCATTCACCCTTTTTGTCGGATTCTGCGGACAGGAAGCTGACTGGGGCGGCTATATTCCCTTCGACCTTTAATTGGCCGCGGACCATTATTTCTGTAAGCGGAGAGATGAATTCGGGATCGGTTTTTGTGCTTTCAGCAGGAGAAACTCTGATAATGGTTCCGGGGCGGACGGTGAGTGTAACGCCTTGCGGTACAAGGATGTCTTCGGAAATTACCTGTTCATTCTGCCAGACGGTATCGGTCGTGATTACGAGAGCTTCTGCCTGAAAAGGCCGGAGGAACAGGAAGATGGTAAAGATTGAGAGGAAAAATTGCTTAATGGACATAATCTCGTCGGCAAAATGGCTTAAGTTTCAGATGATAATACACGATGGGGACTGACAATAGAAACCAAAAAACGGTCATGAAAAAAAGCGGCCCCAGCCAATAAAGGCTGGAGCCGCTGTGCTGCCATGTTCCTGGTATTAAGCCAGGACTCTGTTAGAAGTTAGACCAGATAGGCGAAGTCCTGTAGTGGCAGTCCGTGTTTGAACAGGACTTCGGATTGACACCTGAAGAGGTGTTGTACAGGCCGTTGTATACAGGAGTGCTGGTGCCGAACTGTCTTGGATATGCCTGGAGGGCACCAAGGTTTATGCTGCGAGTCCCGGCTGGGTTGCTCGTGGTGTGTTGAGCAATATCCGTACTGTGACAAACTCCGCAAATTACATTAAATGTCGCTCCGCCATAAAGGTCCGACCCTGGGAGCAGAGGGAAACCGGGATTCTTGGCCTTCAGGTACTCGATATGTTTGTAATGTGCTCCTCTGCCTTCCACGAGGGAAGTGCCGCCGTAATTCTGATTTTTGACAAGACCCCAGCTGCCGGCATTTGTGTCATAGTCGTGGCAGTTGTTGCAGGCCATCGCGTAATCGTTAAGACCATTGATGTGCAGGTTCTTGTTGATGATATTGCCGCTGACATCTACGACATTGCTGTGGCAGCTATTGCATTGTGACAACAGGGTGAGGCCGCTGTGGTTACTGGGCGAAGAGTTTGGTGGCACCCCGTGACAGGTGCTGCAGGCGGGGATGCTGGGTGTTCTGGCGATCAGGTTGTTTCTGTCCCAGGATGGTTTGCGGTTCGATCCGGCGGTGTCGCCCTGAATCATCTTGGAGCCGTGGCAGTAGGTAGTCGAGCAGGTTGCTGCCTTGACTCCTGTGCCGGAGGTGAAGGAGGTGAAGACGCCGTTCTTGGTTGCTGTCGAGGCCTGGGCAAAGGTAATCGACTGTGAACTGTAGCGCGGTCCGACCATGTGGTTGTTGGTAACGTCAAACGGGTTAGAGGGTACGTAGTGACACTCGTTGCACTTGATCTGCTTCATGTACATAGACGAAAGGTGGGCGAAGTGAGCGCCGACACGCAGGTCGTTATCAGCGGTATTCTGGTCGGTGCTGGTGCCGGTCCAGGGGCCGACGGTGTTGATCCAGCCCGGAGCATACATCTTGCGGTTGGTGTTGTTGGTCGGGATATTTGCTGCCTGCGGTTGCCCGTGGCAGTGGGTACAGGTGTTGGTGGTGTTGATCGCTCCCTGGTTCGACCAGGCAGTCCGGGTCTTGCCGCCGTGACAGGCAACGTTGGTGCATTTGTATTGATCGGGTCCGGCGCCGAGTTTGTATGAGGTGTATGAGCCATAGTTGATGTCCGAGAAAAGTACGGTTTTAGTGCCGTCGGCATGCCTGAGAATGCCTGTGTAGTTCTTGAGGGTGAGGTTGGTGCCATCGAATGAGGTTGTTTTGCTGTGGCACATATTGCAGTTAACGTTGGCTGCCGGATACTTCAGGTGCTGGGAGTGTGTCGTTGAGAGCTTGAACCCTGCACTGCTGTTCGCCTGTGCGCCATTGCCGGTGCCGGCACGACCTGCGTGGCAGGAGAGGCAGGTAGTGGCGGCGCCGCCCCAGGTCGGTGGGGTGTACTGTCTATTGGCACGGCCGGTACTGTGACAGTAGGTGTTGGTGCAGGTGCCCATTACCGGAGCGTTGCTGTTGGGAACCTTTTTCCCGCCGACAGCGGTGTAGGCATTGCCGGGCAGGCTGCTGCCGGTAATGTTCTTGTAGCCGTCGGAGTGTTTGACGAGGGTGTTGTTGTAGTGGCAGGCGGTGCAGGCATAAGCGTACTGAATGTCAGTGCCTGCGGTATGCCTTTCGTGCGAGCCAACGACTGCTCCGGCCGGGTTGTTTCGTGTGCCGTCAAGCGGCGGATTGCCGTGGCAGTCGCCGCAGGAGGTTGCGCCGATCTGATATAATCTGAGCGCCGGGTTGAGGCCGACAGCGGCAAGTGCGGCTATCTGCGTGGTAGTGGTGGTTGAGGTTATTGATTCGGAGCTGGCGCCGGTGGTCACCTTGAAGTTGGCGGACAGGCTGAAGTTGGCGCCCAGATAATCCCTGTTTTCGGTGTAACCGCCTGATGCGGTTGTCTGGCCAACGTTGTTGTTCCAGTTGGCAAGGTAGACGCTCATGCCGGTGTTGCCGGCCAGACCGGCATTTGCAGTCATGGTGTAGGCGACAGGTCCGATTGTCAATGCATTAGCGGTGGTACCAAGGGAGTTGAATCCGGTGATCGGGGTGGCCTGATCGACGCCGTTAAAGACCGCTACCGTAGCGTACAGTGCCGTGAGATTGGTCGTAGTGTAGCCGGTTACCTGCAGCGTCTTGTTGCCGAGAGCACCGTTGGCAATAGCTGTTTCATTAAAGTAACCGAGCCAGATTTTGTTGTTACCGGTTGTGTTGTTGACGATAATCCCGGTCAAAGGCTGGCCGCCGTAGGTGACCGTGAAGGTCGGCGTCTGTGCTGCCGAGTACTCGGTGGCAATTGCCACCAGCATCAACCGGTTGGTGCCCATGCCGGGGGTGAACTTCCCGGTGACGGTGCCGGCATTGCCGTTGCTGACAATAGTCGGTATCGCCGGCCACTGGTTGACGAAATCAACCGACGCGGCAGCTTCCAGCGTCATGAACACCGATGTCAGCAGGCAGAAGAAAAGAGTAATACCCAATCTCAACTGCCTCCCTTTGATCTGAAACTCTTTAATCGTTTTTCCCATGCTGATCTCCTTGTTTCTGGTGGTGGTGATTACTTCTGACTGCTAATTAAATCGTGAGAAAAAGCCGATAGGTGCTGAAAGCAGACTCATTGTTTTATTGAAAAAAGGTATCAGCGCAAATTTTGTGCCTTAAATACAATTAATGATTAATCGGCCAGCAAATAAAATGCAATGACATGCCATTAATAAAAACTGGCAAACATTCCCGATGGTTATCGACTAAAATTTCTGATTTGTGTAGAGCTGAGAGTTCGAAACATATTCACCGCAAGCAGGCAGGTGTAATTTAATTAGTATTATTTATTTGTTAAAAAGTCATTTAACGGGATTAGCTGTTAATGAGTCTCCATTTGACTGCAAATAGTTTTCTCTTGAAATATCAATATGTTGTGAGCGTATTTCATGTGGCGGGTAATTTGAAGCCATGGTTTAAATTCATCGATGTCGAATCTGATGACACAATATTAATTAGGGGGCAGGTGAGTATTCAGTCTGATCCGGAAAACAGGTGAAAATATATTTCCTGAAGGCATGACTTATGCTTCATGCGACTGTAAGCGTAATTACATTCGGGCAATGGCGCCCCGGTGAGAAATCTCCGGGGTTTTCTGTTTTTTGGAGGTGTCAGATGGTAAATGGAGTGATAATAGACGACACAACCCTTCGTGATGGCGAGCAGACAGCCGGAGTGGTCTTCTCCAGGCGGGAGAAGATCGCGATTGCGAGGATGCTCGATTCCATAGGCGTTCAGGAGATCGAATGCGGTATCCCGGCGATGGGCGACGATGAACGTGCCGGAATCAAGGCGCTGGTAAATCTCGGGCTGAATGCCCGGCTCATTACCTGGAACAGGGCACTTGTGCCTGAAATTGAGGCAAGTATTTCCTG
>Ga0134124_10000769_pt1 | contig 25714 bp, 22 predicted proteins | sample KB304_FD_96880 | JGI IMG/M metagenome (GOLD analysis project Ga0134124, IMG submission 96880) | Terrestrial soil microbial communities without Nitrogen fertilizer from Kellogg Biological Station, Michigan, USA - KB3-0-4 | ecosystem: Environmental > Terrestrial > Soil > Unclassified ... | reverse complement strand
CGCGTAGCGTGCGCACGAGACCGAGCCCCCCCATCCCCGGCATGACGAGGTCGGTGAGTACCAGCGCCACGTCGCCGGCGTGGGCGGCGTGCAGCTCGAGCGCGTTCTCGGCCGAGGAGGCCGTGAGCGTCCGGTAGTTGAGGTCGGCGAGGATGTGGGCCAGCGTCTGCCGCACCGGCGCCTCGTCCTCGACGACCAGCACCATCTGGCCGTCACCCTTCGCCAGCTCCACGCCCGCCGGAGCCTCCACGGCGCCGCGCTCGTAGGGCAGGCTCGGCAGGTAGAGCATGAACCGGGTGCCCTGCCCGGGCCGGCTCTCGACCGCGATGTGCCCGCCGTGCTCCGTCACGATGCCGTACGCCTGGGACAGCCCCAGGCCGGTGCCGCGCCCCGGGGCCTTCGTCGTGAAGAACGGGTCGAAGACCCGCTCGCGAACCTCGGGCGGCATGCCGACGCCGGTGTCGCTGACCGTGAGGACGACCCACTGGCCCGGCCCCGGGCCGGACTCGCCGGCCTCGCCCTCGCGGTGCTCGAGGCCGAGGTGGAAGCGCAGCTCGCCGCCCAGCGGCATGACGTCGCGCGCGTTGACGGCCAGGTTCGTGAGGACCTGGGTGAGCTGGTTCGGGTCGGCGCTGATGACGAACGGGCCCTCGGTCGACTCGACGCTGATGCGGATGCTCTCGGGCAGCGTGCGCTCGAGCAGGCCGATCGTCTGCTCCAGGAGCTGGGCCAGGTCGACGGTCTCGAGCGAGGGCAGCGACTGCCGGCTGAAGTCGAGGATCTGGCGCACGAGCGCGGCCGCCCGCTCGCCCTGCTCGACGATCACCCCGAGCCGGCCGCGCACGAACGGCGCATCCGATTGCTTGCGCAGCCCCAGCTCGGCCGAGTTCACGATCGTCATCAGGATGTTGTTGAAGTCGTGCGCGATGCCGGCCGCCAGCTGGCCCACCGAGGCCAGCCGGGCCTGCTGCAGGGCGATCTGCTGCGCCTCGCGCTCCCGCGTCACCTCGCGGATCACCACGACGGCACCCCGGCCGCCGGCCAGGGGCCGGGCGGCGACCTGGAAGACGCCGTCCGATCCGGTGTCCGTCGCGATCTCGCGGGGCTCGATCTCGGGCCCAGCCAGCAGCCGCTCCAGCGACAGGCCGCCGACTCCCGTCACGGCGCCGTCGGCGGACGTCGTCGCCACCGCGGACAGGCGCGCGCGCGCGAACGGGTTGGCGAGCGCGATCCGGCCGTCGGGCTCGAGGAGGACGACGCCCTCGGGCATGTGCTCGACGACCGCCTGCAGGCGCTGCTGCTCGCCATCGAGGGCGGCGCGCAGTCGCGCCTGATGGATCGCCATCGCGAGCTGGGTGGCAACCTCCGACACGATCTCCGCGTGGTCGCGATCGAAGGCGTCCACCTCGCCGCGGGCGACGCAGAGCAGACCGATCGCCTCGCCGTTCGCCACCAGCGGTGCGCTGATCAGGCTCTGCGTCGTCGCGTCCAGCAAGCGAGCCGGCACCTCACCGGCGGGCAGCGCGGTGCCCTCGGCGGGTCCGCCGTCGCCGTCGATCACCATGAACCGAGCCCGATCCTGCCCGGGCTCGAAGAGCACCACGCCGCCCCACCGGTACGGCACGATCTGCCGCAGGCGCGGCAGGGCGCCGCGGGCGACGGCGTCCACCGACTCGGCGGCCAGGATGCTGCGGTCGATGTGGTGCAGGGCCTCGAGGCGCTGGGTCTTCGCGCGCACCTTCTCCTCGAGCGTGTCGCGCAGGTCGCGTGACTGCCGGACGTAGCGCTCGATCACGGCCGAGAGCTCGCCGATCTCGTCACCGGTATCCAGGCGAAGCACGCCCGCGTCGACCTCACCCGCCTCCACGCGCCGCACCGCCGAGGACAGGGCGCGGACGGCCTGCGTGGAGGCGCGACTGGCGAAGACCAGCATGCCGACGGTGACGCTCAGCACGCAGACGCCGGCGATGCCCAGCAGGCGCGCCGCCGTCATCAACGGGCCGTAGCCGTCGGTGAGCATGACCACGCCCACGAGCCGGCCGCCGAGCCGCGGCGCGTCCACGACGCCCACGACCTTCAGGTCGCCCCGGGTGTCGTGCACGATCGCCGTCCCGCCCGCGTCCACGAGCCGGCGCGTCGCCGGTGAAAAGTCAGCGCGCGGCAGCGCCTCGCCCGCGCGCAGGAGGAGCAGCCGGCCGCCCTCGCCCCACTGCGGGAAGCGGCCCAGCCGGGCCGCGGTGTCGGGCGCGGCGGCGAGGAGCGGCAGGTCGTGGGTCAGCCGCGTGCCCGCGCTCTCGCGCACGATGACCTGGAAGGCCTGGAGCGCGAACAGACTGATGAGCGCGAAACCGCTGACCGCGACGGCCAGGCTCACGCCGAGGATCCGCCCGGCCACGGTCCGCGCGACCAGGCTGCCCAGGTGCGCCTCGCGGGCGATACGTGCGCGCAGCGGCTCGAGCACGCGGTCGAGGGCGAGATGATAGAAGACCGCGAGCAGTAGCGAGGTCACCAGACCGTGGGAGACGTTCTTGGCCTGCTCGATCAGCGGCAGCGAGGCGAAGACGCGGAGCTGGAGCGCGCCGATCGTGTAGCCGGCCAGCGCGAAGCCGAACAGCAGGGCGGCCACGACGGTGGGATAGTGCATGATCCCGCGGTACACGCGGGCGGGGTCCCGGGCGACGTTGTCGCCGCGCAGCGGAAACAGGCGCTGGGCCGCGAGCACGAAGGCGCCGCCGACCACGGGCACCTCCCAGAAGAAGGCGAACGCCGTCCACTTCAGCTGCAGCTCGTCGATGTTCATCGTGAGCAGGTAGTAGATCGGCGCCGGCAGCCAGTACCAGAACGCGAGACCGCCCCAGTAGAGCGCCGTCGCCTTCGCCCGAGTGGACAGTGAGTGGCGCCGCCGCCAGAGCGCCACCGCGGCGACGCCGTGCACGAGCTGCAGCCACCCTAGCCAGGCCACGTAGATCGGCACCGTCATCGGAACGAGGTCGAGCAGCGACAGGACGGTGTAGGCGGAGGGCGCCAGGATGCAGACGGCCACCAGGATCGCCATGGCGATCAGGCGGCCCCGCAGCGCGCTCGGGTGACGATCGACGAGGTGCATGCCGGGCATGCCTCGGGGCAAGCCGTGTGCCAGCCATAGCGGCAATAACGACCTATAGTTAGAGATACGGCCTCCGCCGTCGGCGGTCAGGTTCTCTCCCGGACGTGGTCGATTCCTGGCCGCCGTACTTTGCGCTACGATGACGGCCCCGGGAGGGGGCATGACCGACACCGAGATCCTCATCGTGGGCGGCGGCATCGCCGGTGCCTCGGCGGCGTTTCACCTGGCGGCCCACGGGCGTCGCGTCACCCTGCTCGAGCGCGGCGAGATCGCCTCCGGCGCCTCCGGCGTCAATGCGGGCGCGATCGATTCCATCGGCTGGGGCGATCGGCCCGATCTGCAGGCGCACCTGACGGCCGGCAGCGTCGACATCTTCAAGGCCGTGCAGCTCGATCACGGCGAGGACATCGAGTTCCGGCAGTCGGGCGCGCTGCAGGCGATCCACACGCCCGAGCAACACGAGTTCGAGCGCCGGCGCATCCAGACGCTGAGCGCCCAGGGACACCGGGTCGAATTGCTCACGACCCGCGAGGTGCGCAGCCTGGAGCCCGGCTTCTCGCCGGCCCTGCTCGGCGCCATGTACTCGCCGCTGCGCTCGCAGGCCGATCCACGCCGGGCCACCCGCGCCTTCGCCACGCTGGCCGAGCGGCACGGCGCGCGGATTCTCACGAACCACGAGGTGAGTGCGCTCACGCCCCGCCCGGCCGGCGGCTACGTCGCCCGCACGCCGCACGGCGAGATCGCCGCCGGCGCCCTCGTGCTCGCGGCCGGCGCCTGGTGCGCGCCGGTCGGGGCACTCCTGGGCCTCGACATTCCCATCGTGCCCATTCGCGGCCAGATGTGGGCGACACCGCCGGCGCCGCCGAGCGTCTTCCAGACGATCTCCTCCGCGGAGTCGCAGCACGCGTGGCACCTGGACCCGGGCGCCGAGCCGCCGTTCCTGACGATCCGCAAGGGCGCGCGCGTGGCGCGCCACCTGTACGGCCGCCAGCGTCGGGACGGCGAGATCATCTTCGGCGGCGATCGCGAGCAGGTCGGCTGGAACACCACGCCCGATCCGGCCGGCATCGCGGTCAATCGCACGCACGCCACCGAGGTCCTGCCGTTCCTGGCCGGGCTCGGCGTGGCACGGACCTGGGCGGGGCTCATGCCGTTTCCCCTCGACGGCAAGCCGCTGATCGGGCGCGTGCCCGGGCGGGACGGCCTGTGGATCGTCAGCGGCCTGGCCTCGTCCGGCTTCGGCCGCGGACCGATGGCGGGCAAGCTCCTCGCCGACTCTCTGCACACGGGCACGCCGGCGGCCGTGCTGGCCGAGGCGGATCCGGTCGGCCGGATCAGGGAGCGCTGAGGTCGGGCGGATCCGAGAGCAGCCGCACCAGCGCCGACACCCCCGCCTCCACCACGCCGAACGAGCCGCCCAGATCCAGCGCGTGGATGTCCGCCGGCGCGCGGAATGCCCGCTCCAGCGCCTGGCGATCGCCGAGCAGCCGCACGGCCACCGTCGGATCGACCGTCGTGCGGCGCTCTTCGGCGCGCTGCAGATCGCGCACGACCGCCTGCACCTGATCGGGATCGAGCATCGACAGCGGGGCCCGACAGTGCGGGCACTCCGACTCGTGCGCGAGATCGATCGGGGCCCCGCACGCCGAGCACTTCACCGTCTGCGCGTATCGCCGCAGCTCCGCCAGTCGCTCCGGCGACAGCGGGCGCACGAAGTTCTTCTCGCGCAGGAAATCGAAGAAGGTCGTGAGCCGGCCGTCGTCACCCTCGCAACGCCAGTAGGAGAAGAGCGTGGCGCGCTGGCGGTCGACGGTGGGCCGCAGCGCCCGGCGGCAGCGCGGGCAGTGCATCGCCTCGCGCGACAGCGGATGGCGCTGGTCGCGGTGCTCGTCGAGCGCGGCGAAGAGGCGGAGAACCGCGCCGGGCGTGAGCGCGATGCTCTCGTGGCTGTCGAACCAGATGAGCGCGCAGCCGTGGCAGAGATCGAGATCGACCGAGCGGCCGTAGTGGGCGTCGAAGCTTCGCGTCTGCATCGGCTGGCCGCAGCCGGGACAGTCGAGCGGCGCGGCGGCCGTCCTGCCGCTCACCGCAGGCGGGTGCGGATGCGCTCGACGGCCTCGGCGGTCTGCTCGCGCGAGCCGAAGGCGGTGAGCCGGAAGTAGCCCTCCCCGCTCGGCCCGAACCCGGAGCCGGGGGCGCCGACGACGTGGGCCTCGGCCAGCAGCTTGTCGAAGAAGTCCCACGACGACAGCCCGGCCGGCGTGCGGGCCCAGATGTAGGGGGCGCTGCGGCCGCCGTAGACCGTGAGCCCGGCCGCCGTCAGCCCGTCGCGGATCATCCGCGCGTTCTCCATGTAGAAGTCGGTCAGCGCCCGCACCTGCTTCTGCCCGTCCGGCGTGTAGACGGCCGCCGCCGCCCGCTGGATGACGTAGGGCGGCCCGTTGGACTTCGTCGACATGCGGCGCAGCCACATCTCGTTGAGGCTGAGGTGCCGGCCGGCCGCCGTCCGCCCCTGGAGCTCCTTGGGCACGATCGTGTAGGCGAGCCGCAGCCCCGTGAACCCGGCGCTCTTGGAAAAGCTGCGCGACTCGATGGCGACCTCACGCGCGCCCTCGACCTCGTAGATCGAGTGCGGGACCTCGGGATCGCGGATGTAGGCCTCGTAGGCGGCGTCGTAGAGGATGACCGCCTCGTGGGCGCACGCGTACTCGATCCAGCGCGCCAGCGCCGGGCGTGTCATCACCGCCCCGGTGGGATTGTTCGGATAGCAGAGATAGATCAGATCGACGTGCCGGTCGGGCAGCGCGGGCTGGAAGTCGTTCTCCGCCGTGCACGGCAGGTAGACGAAGCCCGCGTAGCGTCCGGCGGCGTCGGCCGGCCCCGAGCGGCCGGCCATCACGTTGCTGTCGGCGTAGACGGGGTACGCGGGGTCCATCAGCGCGATCACGCACTCGTCGGCGAAGATCTCCTGGATGTTGGCGCTGTCGCTCTTGCCGCCGTCGCTGACGAAGACCTCGTCGGCACCGAGCCTCACGCCCCGGGCGCCGAAGTCGTGCGCGGCGATCTCCGCCCGCAGCCACTCGTAGCCGACGTAGGGCCCGTAGCCCTTGAGGGTCCTGGCGTCCGCCTGCTCCCGGGCCGCCGCTTCCAGCGCGCCGACCACCGCCGGTGGCAACGGCTGGGTGACGTCGCCGATGCCGAGCGAGATGACGTTCGCCTCGGGGTGCGCACGCCGAAACGCCTCCGTCCTCCGCTTGATCTCGGCGAAGAGATAGCTGGCGTTGAGGTTCAGGTAGTGCTCGTTGATCCTGGGCATTCGCGCACCCCACCGTGGGAGTGCGCGAATTCTAGCAGAGCCGCCGAGCGACCGCCGCCGGCGAGACTCCCGCCGCCGGCGTGTCCGCGCTACCGGACGGGCCGGGGGAACGGGGTCGTCGGGGGAGCCTCGTACTCACAGAAATTCATCTCCGCGCGCCACCAGCCACCGTTGCGCTCGCACTCCGCCTGCGGCGTGAACGCCGGCGACGCCGACCCCGACGTGGCGGCCGACGAGCATCCGGCCAGCACCAGCGCGCCGAGCACGGCGGCGACCTCCAACCGAGAGCTCATGACTGCACCTCCGACCCCGCATACCTCGTGCCGCCGGGTCTCAGGAGCGGCGCCCCACATACCTCACCAACGCGGCGGAGCTCAGCCCTTGATGCCGCCGGCGCCCCAGCCCTGGATGAGATAGCGCTGGACGGCCACGAAGAATCCGACCGTGGGGATGGTGATCATGACCCCGGCGGCCATGATCATCCCCCAGTCCACGATCGTCGCGTTGAACAGGTCGTTGACGCCGACCGGCAGCGTCTTCAGCTCGTCGGAGGTGATCAGGACGAGCGCAAAGAGGAAGTCGTTCCAGGCCAGGATGAAGGTGAAGATCCCGGCCGCGATGATGCCCGGCAGCGCCAACGGCAGGACCACGTACCAGACCGCGCGCGGCCGGCCGGCGCCGTCCACCAGCGCCGCCTCCTCCAGGTCGAGCGGGATGGCGCGGAAGAACGCGCGCAACAGCCACAGACAGAACGGCAGGCAGAACGTCGTGTACGACAGGACCAGCGCCAGGTGACGATTCACCAGCCCCACCTGCTTCATGAGGATGTAGAAGGGGATGATGATCATGATCGGCGCGAACATGTAGGTCAGGAGAATCAGCCGGCCCACCGCCTCCCGGCCGCGGAACCGGAAGCGCGTCAGCCCGTAGGCGCCGGCCGCCGACACCACGAGCGTGAGCACGACCGTCGTGAACGAGACCACCACGCTGTTGCGGAAGTAGATCGCGAAGTTCGTCTCCCTGAAGAGCTGGCGGAAGTTCTCGATCGTCGGGTGGCGGGGCGCCAGCGTCGGAGGCGTGGCGAAGATCTCGTCACCCGGCTTCAGCGAGGTCGACAGCATCCAGAACAGCGGGAAGGCGCCGAGCAGCAGCAGCAGCACGGCGCCGCCGTAGTGCACGAGCGCGCGCCGGCCACCACGACCGCGCCTCACGCGGCCGCCTCCTCGTCGGCACGCAGGATCCTGAGATAGACGACGGTGGCCGCCACCAGCGTGAGGAACATCACCACCGCCAGCGCGGCGCCCATGCCGGCCTGCAGGTAGGTGAACGTGCGCGAGTAGGCGTAGACCGGCAGCGTGCGCACGTAGCGGCTCACCGCCCCATCGCCCGCCATGAGCCACACGGTGTCGAACTTGGTGAACATCCAGATGCTGCGCAGCAGCACGATGACGACGAGGACCTGGCGCGTCTGGGGCAGCGTCACGTGCACGAAGCGGCGCCAGGGCCCGGCGCCGTCCACCTCGGACGCCTCGTACAGCTCGGGCGGGATCGTCTGCAAGCGGGCGAGGTAGGTCACGACCACGAAGGGAAAGAACTGCCAGACGCTGGTGACGATGAGCGAGGTCATGATGTGGTCCGGCCCCAGCCAGCCGACCGGCACCCGGATGGCGCCCACCCCGAGCAGCAGGGAGTTCACGAGACCGTAGGAGTCGTTGAGCAGCCACTTCCAGAGGATCACCGCGACGATGGTGGGGATCAGGTACGGGAAGAGGACGACGCCGCGCAGGAGCCCGCGGCCCCGGAAGGTCTCGTTGAGGAGCAGCGCGGCCAGCACGCCCAGCGCGAGCTGCAGGACCAGCGTGGCCCCCGAGTACACCAGCCCGTACCGGACGGCCGACCAGAACTGGGCGTCGGTCAGGAAATAGCGATAGTGCTCGAGCCCCACGAAGCGCTGGGTGGCCAGGAACGCGTGCTTGTCGAAGAGCGACAGCCAGAGGTTGTAGGCCACCGGGTAGAGCACGAGCCCACCGATGAGCAGCAGACTCGGCGCGAGCAGCAACCAGCCCCAGAGCGCATCACGACCAGCGCTTGAAGCCGAGCTGCGCAAGCAGCTCCTCCGCGCGCTTCTGGGCCCGGTCGGCCTCCGCCTTGGCATTCTTCTCGCCCACCATGACCTCGACGATGAGGTCGGCGACGATGCCGGAGCCGTCCAGCTCGGCCAGGAACGGCAGCAGGTTGTCCTCGGGCCGGCTGAAGCCGATCGGCAGGAAGCGGTTGCCCTCGAGCCCCTTCACCATGAAGTCGTGCCAGGAGCGCCACTTCTGGATGCGCGGGTTGGCCAGGTACTCGGCGTCCGCCATCATCGACTTGAAGATCGGCGTGAGGTGGATCGGCACCGTGTGGCAGTACTTCATGTAGTGCTCGCGCTTGTAGAAGAGCTTCAGGAACTCGAAGGCCTCGTTGGGATACTTCGACTGCGAGAAGACGGCCCAGTTCTCGCCGTCGAGCGCGGAGGTGCCCTTGCTCCCCTGCGGGCCGCGCGGCTTGAGCATCGGCTGGAAGTGGTCGGGATCGCGCGTGCCCTCCGGCGCGTAGCGCTCGATGTAGCCGATGGTCCTGGCGCCCGAGAGATAGACCATCGCGACCTTGCCGGTCGCCAGCGCGGCCAGCGAGTCGAGGTACTTCTGCCCCGACCAGCCCGCCGGCATGTACTTGTTCAGCTTCTGGAGATACTCGAGCGTGCTGACCATGGCCGCGCCGTTGAGCTGCGGCCGCCACGTCTTGGGATCGACCCAGCTGCCGCCGTTGGAGGCCAGCCACTCGGCGGGATGCACGAAGCCGATGTAGAGCTTCTCGCCCGGCATCTGCAGCCCCCACCGCTTGCCGTCCTCGGTGAGCGCCGCCGTGAGCTTGAGGAAGTCGTCGTAGGTCTCGGGCGGCTTGATGCCCTTGGCCTCGCGCAGGTCGCGGCGCTCGGCGATGTAGGTGGCGCCGATGGCGTGGGTGACGCCGTAGTACTTGCCCTCGAAGTACTGCAGCTTCAGCGTTGATTCATGGATGTCCTTCTCGCCGAGCGCCCGGATGAGCTCGTCCATCGGGCGCAGCAGCCCCTTCTTCCAGAGCGAGGCCGTCATGAACGGATTCAGGTGGGTGAGGTCGGGCGGGCTGCCGGCGGCCAGCGAGGCCAGGAGCTTGGTGTTGAGGTCGCCCCAGCCGAGCGCCTGCTGCTTGATCTTGAAGCCGGGGAACTTGCGCTCGAACTCCGCGATGCTCGTGTCCTGGATCGTCTTGACCGTCTGGGGCTCGACCTCGGTGTGCCACACCTGCAGCTCGCGGATCTGCTGACCGAGCGCGGCGGGGGCCGTGCCGAGGACGGCGGTGGCAGCGCCGGTGGAGATGAGGAAATTGCGCCGCGTCATCGTCGTCGCCATGGCGTCTCCTCTTTCGCGCGATGGGGCTTCGGACTCTGGCGCGGAGTCTAGGAGCCGGCCGTTCGGCTGTCAACCGAACCGGCTCCAAGGCGGCCGAGGCCCGGACTCGATCGCGGCCTGCGCCTCGCGATCCGGCGCGTCCGTCAGCGTGACCACCGCGCTCATGGCGTGAAGAGCGCCTCCCACGAGGGCACGCGACGGCCGTGCCAGGTCGGGCCCTCGCGGACGAACTGCCATTCGGGGTTGCGCTTGACGTCGCGGAGCGCGGCGCACACCTGGTGGAAGACCGGCACGCCGGCGTCGCTGCACTCGAAGTAGGTGACGAAGTCGTACTCGCCGGCGGGCGCCGGCTCCACCGCGTGCCGGTACGTGCGCCGGAGCAGGTGGGCGATGCCGGCTTCCGTCGCCAGCGCGTGGCCCTCGTTGACCATGCGGCCGTGATCGTCGTAGCGGGGCAGGAAGTAGGTGTGGCGCTCCATCCAGTCCTTGCGCCACCACGCCGCCGTCTTGCTCATCGGCACCAGGAACGCGTTGGGCATGACCGGGCCCGGCTGCTGCACGACCTGGCGGCCGTACGCCCACTTGTCCATGGCCGCGCCCGTGTAGTTCCGGGGCCGGATCTCGCCCGCGAGGATGCGCACACGGGCCGCGGGCGCCAGCAGCCGCAACACCTCGCCCACGAGCTCGGCGACGGCCTCGCGGCGCCGCGAGGCGACGTGGATGACCCAGTCGGCGCCGAGCACGTCGGCGTCGTCGATGTCGCCGGCGCTGGCGCCGTGCCGGCGCAGGAACGCGATCGACTCGCGCACCGCCGGGTCGCCGGGCTCGAACTCGTTGCGCAGGCCCAGCCGCTCGGCGAGGGCGGCGATGCCCCCCGCCCCCGCGCTCCGGACGTCGCCACCGTCCACTCGCCGCCCGCACAGATACGCTCCGTGTCCCAGGACCTCTCGCGCGAGGAACTCGTCACCAGTCATGGTCATCTCCCCTCGCCCGCGAGCGTAGGACCGCCACTCGGATGTGTCCAATGCATAGATGTGGTCGCCGCCATCCGTTATCCTGATGGCCGTGGAGACCGACCAGGTCGAGGCCTTCGTCGCCATCGTCCGGCGCGGCGGCTTCACTCGCGCGGCCGCCTCGCTGCACCTCTCGCAGCCCGCGGTCAGCCGCCGGCTCGACCTGCTCGAGCGCGAGGTGGGCCGGCCGCTCTTCGATCGCACGCGCGGCGGCGCCACCCTCACCGAGGCCGGCCGCGCCTTCCTGCCGCACGCCGAAGCCGTGCTGGCGTCGATGCGCGACGGCGTCGAGGCGGTACGCGCGCTCGATCGACCCGAGCGCGGGACCGTGACGCTGGCGATGGTGGGCACGCTGGCCGGCAGCCGCCTGACCGACCGCATGCAGCGCTTCCGTCGTGCCTACCCCGACGTCCGGCTGGCGCTGCGCACGGCGCTCAGCCGCGAGGTCAGCGCGCTCGTGCGTCGCGGCGACGCCGCGCTGGGCCTGCGCTACTTCGCCGACCCCGATCCCGACGTCGTCTCGGTGCCGCTGTACGAGGAGCCGGTGGTGACGCTGTGCGCGCCCGGCCACCGACTGGCGCGCGCCCGGCGGCTGACCCCGCGCGCGCTGGCCGGCGAGCCGTGGGTCGCCTTCCCCATGCGGCAGGGCGCGTCCGGCGAGTCCTACGCCCGGTTGCTCGCCGAGCGGCTCGCCGCGGTCGGGCTGGGCGACGCCGAGATCGTGCCCATCGACAGCCTCACCGCCCAGAAGCGGCTGGTGGAGGCCGGGTTCGGCCTGGGTCTGATGCCCGAGAGCAGCGTGGACGAGGAGCTGCGCCTGGGCACACTGCGCGCGCTGCCCGTTCCCGCCTTGCGCATGGCGGTCCCCGTGATGCTCGTGCACCGCCGCCGCGCCTACCTGAGCGGGGCGGCGCGCGCGGTCATGGCGCTGCTGCTCGAGCGACGCGACTCGAAGCCCGCGCCGCCACGCCAATGATTGACCCCGGACCGGACCTCACGCTAGCCTCGAAACGCGCGCCGCATCGCGTGGACGCGCCGCATGGACGCGCGAGGGACTCGCGGCTCGGAGAGAGGAGCGGACGTGAGCGATCAACCCCAGGTGGTGGGAACCCGCGGCGCGGATTCGGATCCCGCCAGTCCGCCGAGCGAGCCGTGCGTGATGCTCATCTTCGGCGCCTCGGGCGACCTGACCAAGCGCCTGCTGGTGCCGGCGCTCTACAACCTCGCCTGTGACGGCTTGCTGTCCGACCGCTTCGCGCTGCTGGGCGCGGCCATGGACCCGCTCACGACCGAGTCGTTCCGCGCGCGGCTCGGCGACGACATCAAGAAGTTCCACACGCGTCACGCCTTCGATCAGGCCGCCTGGGACGATCTCGTCGGCCGTTTTCACTACATCCCGGCCGGCTTCGATGACCTCGGCGCCTACCAGGCGCTCAAGGCCGAGGTCGCCCGGCTCGACGCGAAATACCAGGCGGGCGGCAACGCCCTCTTCTACTTCGCCACCGCGCCCCGCTTCTTCGGCCTGATCTGCGAGCAGCTGCACAAGGCCGGCTTCAAGGACGGCCCCGGCTGGAAGCGGATCATCGTCGAGAAGCCGTTCGGCACCGACCTGGCCTCCGCGCTGCAGCTGAACCGCGACGTGCTCACCCACTGGCACGAGAACCAGATCTACCGGGTCGATCACTACCTCGGCAAGGAGACGGTGCAGAATCTCCTGGCCTTCCGCTTCAGCAACGGCATGTTCGAGCCGCTGTGGAACAAGCACTTCATCGACAACATCCAGTTCAACGTGGCCGAGGCCGTCGACGTGGAGGGGCGGGGCGGCTACTACGACAGCTCCGGCGTGCTGCGCGACATGATGCAGAACCACATGTTCCAGATGCTCGCCTACCTCTGCATGGAGGTGCCGGGCTCGTTCGACTCGCACGCCATCCGTAACGAGAAGGCCAAGCTGCTGGAAGCGGTGCGCGTCTACACGCCCGCGGAGGTCGAGCGCTACGTCGTGCGCGGACAGTACGGACCCCAGCTCGGCGACAAGGGCGAGGTCCTCAAGCCGGGCTACCGGCAGGAGAAGGACGTCGCCCCCCAGTCGAAGACCGAGACGTTCGCGGCCGCGCGCTTCCACATCGACAACTGGCGCTGGGAGGGCGTGCCGATCTACCTGCGCTCCGGCAAGGCGCTGTGGAAGCGGGGCACCGAGATCATCGTGGAGTTCAAGAGGGCCCCCCTGGTGCTCTTCCGCAACACGCCGGTGCAGAGCCTCGGCGCCAATCGGCTGATCTTCCACATCCAGCCGTACCAGGGCATCGAGGTCCAGTTCCACGCCAAGATCCCCGGCCCCGGCCTGCGGCTGCAGCCGGTCAACATGCGCTTCGGCTACGGCGAGGCGTTCAAGGCGTCGCGGTATACCGGCTACGAGGTGATGATCTACTCGTGCTCCCACGGCGACGCCACCCTCTTCTCGCGCGGTGACCTCGTCGAGGCCGCCTGGCGGGTCGCGCAGCCGGTCCTCGACTACTGGAAGGCTACCCCGGTTGACTTCCCCAACTACGCGCGCGGCAGCTGGGGCCCCACGGTGGCCTCCGACCTCATCGAGCGCGACGGGCGCCGCTGGTTCGAGCTGCTGACCGACGACGTCCTCAAGAAGGTGACGATCTTCAGGGACGGCGATCCGCTGTTCCTGTCGCAGGTGATCCTCGCCCTGCGGCCCGAGGTGGCTGCGGCCGGCGAGGTGCTCATCCGCAAGGGCGACATCGGGCGGGAGATGTACATTCTCGTCCGCGGCGAAGCCGAGGTGATCGACGACGCCGGCCGCGTCGTCAAGACGTTCAAGGACGGCGACATCTTCGGCGAGATCGCCCTGCTCATCCACACAGCGCGCACGGCCACGGTCCGGGCCAAGACCGCCTGCGACCTGATGGCGCTGGACAAGACCAGTCTCGATCGGATCCTGCACGACTACCCGCACTTCGCCGACAGCGTGCTCGAGGTTGCCCGGGAGCGCTACGACGTGAACGTGCAGGCCGGCACGCTCCTCAGCCAGCCAGCTCCCCGCTGACCAAGCGCCTCCCAGAGCAGAACGGCGCGCACCGGACCGCCGGATGGCCCTGTTGCACCGGCCATGCTCGCGGTACCACGGCTCCATGGACCTGGATCGGCCTCCGCGCCGATCCCAGGGAGGAGGAGCGGATGGCGTCGCTGCTGGAGCTCGTGCAGGAGAGCGTCACACCTGAGATCACGCGCAAGATCAGCGGCCTCGTCGGTGAGACGCCGGCCGCCACCGACTCGGCCCTTCGTCGCGCGACTCCGACCGTGCTGGCGGGTGTCCTCAACAACGCCTCGACCACCGCCGGCACCGAGCGGGTGCGCGCCCTGGTCAACGAGGGCGGCTGGGGGGCGGACGTGCTCGGCAATCTCGGCAGCCGGCTCACCGGCGGCAGCGCGACCGGCACGTTTCTGAGCTCCGGCGCGCGACTCGTCTCGAATCTCTTCGGCAACAAGACCGACGGGCTCACCGATATCGTCGCCAGCGGCACCGGCCTGCAGCGGGGCTCGGCGTCGACGATCCTGTGCCTGGCCGCGCCGATCGTGATGAGCGTGATCGGAAAGCAGATCGCCGCGCGCGGGCTCAGCGCCTCCGGCCTGTCCACGATGCTGGCGGGCGAGCGGAGCTCACTGCTCGGCGCGCTGCCGACGGGCGTCACCGGGCTGCTCGGGATGGCGGACCCCGCGCGGCCCGCCGCCAGGATCCCCGAGACCCTGACCGAGACGCTCCCGGCCGGGGAGCCGCTCGTGCGCGAGCGGCTCGATCGGGAGCCGATCCTCGACCGGGAGCCGCTGGCGGAGCGCAGCGGTGCCAACATCACGCGCTGGTGGCCGGCGCTCCTCATCGGATTGGCCGCGGTGGCGATGCTGTTCCTCCTCACGCGGGGACGCCAGGCCGACGTCGCCTCGACGCGCACCGAGGCTCCGTCGGCGTCGCCTCGGCAGATCGCCAGCGTCACGCTGCCGGGCGGTGCCCGGGTCAACGTGGACCAGGGCGGGTCGGTGCACCAGCTCAGCACGTATCTCGCCGACAAGCCCGCGACCGACGTTCCGAAGCGGTTCGTCTTCGACGACCTCCATTTCGAGACGGGCTCGACCCGCCTCACACCCGAGGGCCAGCGGACCGTGGACTCGCTGCTGCTCGTCCTCAAGGCGTACCCGTCCGTCCAGATCGCCCTCGAGGGACACACGGACGCGACCGGCGACGCCGCGGCGAACAAGACGCTGTCCCAGCAACGCGCCGACGCCGTCAAGCAGACGCTGGTCAGCGGAGGCGTCGCGGCCGAGCGCGTCAAGGCCGAGGGATACGGACAGGAGCGCCCGGTGGCGGACAACAACACCGACGCCGGGCGCGCGCGGAACAGGCGGCTCGAGCTGGTGGTCGTGCAGCGGTAGCAGGCGCCGCCCAGGAGGACTCGCGATGGCACTGCCCGAAGACCGCGTACGGTTCGGGGCCGCGGAACGGCCCGTGGCAAGCCTGCAAGGACTGCCGTCCACGCGCGTCTCCTGGGGTGGGGTCTGGAGCGGATTCCTCGTCGGTCTCGGCGCGCTCTTGTTGCTGAGCGTGCTCGGGCTCGCGGTGGGCATCAGCGCCGTCGACGTGCGGGCGGGACAGGGCGGCGCCCGCGGGCTCGGTATCGGCGCCGCCGTGTGGGCCGGGCTCAGTCTGCTGGTCTCGTTGTTCATCGGCGGGATGGTGGCGAGTCGAACGAGCCTGATCGCCGACCGCGGGACCGCTGCGCTACAGGGCACGCTCGTCTGGGTGCTGGCGACGCTGGGGCTGCTCTACCTCGCGGCCAGCGGAGTCTCCCTCGGCGCCGGCGCGCTCTTCGGCGTGCTGGGGGGTGTCACCAGCAGTCTCGGGGCGGTAGTAGGTGGAGCCTCGGGGCTGGCCGGGCTCGCGAGCGGCGACGTCGACCAGATCCTGGCGCGCCTGGACGATCCGGGGACGGCCGAGACCATCGCGGCCGCCACCGGCATGTCGGCGGACGAGGCGCGGACCGCCTTGACCAATCTCCGCACGCGTGTGGAGGCGGCCCGCAGCGATCCTACGCGCGCGATCGCCGAGGCGCGGGAAGGTCTCCGCTCGATCGCCGCGCGGGCGGGCGAGCGGGCGACACAGGCGGCCGCGTCGGCCAAGACGTACGCGACCAGGACCAGCTGGATCGCGCTGGGCACGATGGTCCTCTCGCTGCTCGCCGCGCTCGGCGGCGCGCTGGCGGGAGCGCGCGGGCCCGCCCGGGTGCCGGTCCGCTGAGCGGCTACCTGGCGCGGGTGAGCTGGGCCGGGCCCTGCGGCCCCCAGCGATACTGCGAGTCACCGGATCCCTGCAGGCGATCGCGGTCGACCAGTCGCAGCGTGATGCGCTGATCACCGGCCGCCGAGCGGGCGCGCAACGAGAGCACCAGGGCGCCACCCGTTTGCGAGATCAAGCCGTCCACGTGCGTGGAGACACGCTCGCCGCGGATGGTGCAGGTCAGCGTGCCGATCACGGTGGGATAGCGCTGGCCGAGCACCTGCCACGGCCCCAGCACCAGGCCGGACTCGCCGGGCGCGATCGTTTGCTCGGTGACGACCAGCGTGAACGGCTCTCCGCCCCAGGTGCCGTTCCAGGACCCGCGCAGGTCGGGCGCGGACGCCGCCGGCGGGCCGGCGGGCGGGGCGGTGGCGCAGCCGGCAAGAACGAGCGCGAGCATCACCGCGAGATATCGCATGCGCTCACTCTATCCCGTCTCGCGCGCCGGAGGTGACCGTGTAACCTGAACGGCCCCGGGATATTCTTGCGTACGGGGTGGGCGGAGGCATGCGATGGACCATGAGGCTCGCGGCGGGCCGCTCACGCGGCGCGCGGTGCTACGTTTGATGACCGCCGCCGCGGCGGCCGGGCCGGCCCGCGCCGGGGCCTCGCCCTCGATCCTGCAGCGTCCCATCGCCTCCAGCGGCGAGACGCTCCCCGTCGTGGGGCTGGGCACGTGGCGGACCTTCGACGTCGGAGGCTCCGCGGCCGAGCGCACGCCGCTCAAGGAAGTTCTGCAGCGCTTCGTCGAGCTGGGGGGCCGCGTGGTCGACTCCTCGCCCATGTACGGCGCCGCCGAGTCGGTGGTCGGCGACCTCGCCGCCGGGCTCGGCGTCTCCGAGTCGCTGTTCCTCGCCACCAAGGTGTGGACGAGCGGGCGCGAGGCGGGTATCGCGCAGATGGAGCAATCTCTCCGGCGTCTGCGGACGCGGCGGCTCGACCTGATGCAGATCCACAACCTGCTGGACTGGCGGACGCACCTGCGCACGCTCCGGGAGTGGAAGCAGGCGGGCCGCATCCGCTACATCGGCGTCACGCACTACACGTCGAGCGCGTACGACGAGCTGGAGCGGGTCCTCCGGGGCGAGTCGCTGGACTTCGTCCAGGTCAACTACTCGCTGGGTGAGCGCGAGGCCGAGCGGCGCATCCTGCCGCTGGCCCGGGAGCGCGGCATCGCCGTCCTCGTGAACCGTCCCTTCTCCGAGGGCGGACTGTTCCAGCGGGTGCGGGGCCAGCCGCTGCCGGCGTGGGCCGGCGAGATCGGCTGCGAGAGCTGGGCCCAGCTGTTTCTGAAGTGGATCCTCGCTCACCCCGCCGTCACGTCCGTGATTCCGGCGACGAGCCGGCCCGAGCACCTCGTCGAGAACATGAAGGCCGGGCTCGGCGTGGTTCCGGACGCGGCGGGGCGGGAGCGCATCGCCGCGGCGGTGGCCGCGGTCCGCTGACGGCTCAGCGCGTCTGCGGGCGCTCGGTCTCCGACGGCCGCGCTCCGGCGGCGGCGGGGGGCTGAGACCTCACCCAGCGGACGATCGCCTTGCCGGCCCTCACCTCGGTCATGTGGCCGACCCACCGCCCGAGCGTCCCGGCGGCCGTGGTGACCAGCGCCCGCTCCCTCGCGATGGGTCCCGCGGAGGATTCGAGCCGCACACGCCCGTGCCCAACCGCGATGGTGCGCGCTCGATCCGAGCGAGCGACGGGCAGGATCCGTGCTGTAGACGACGGCTCTCCGCTCGGTCTGTGCGCGGCCGCGGAGAGAGCGGTTCCGGTGGGGGGCGTGACCGGCGCCGGTCGCGACGCCGAGGCACCCCGGGCGGGCACGTCGCGTGCCCCCGCCGCCAGAGTCGTCACGAGTGCTCCCGTGATGACCGCGACACCGAGCCAGGCGATCGCGGCCACGTAGGGAAGCCAGCGCCGGCCCGGCGCGTGACGGCTGGTGCTCCCCACGCGCCGCCATGCGAGGAAGCGCTCAAGCCGCTCACGTTCGTCAGGCTCGGCGCTCCGACCGGTCTTCATCCGTTGTCTCTCAGTGCATCCGACGCGCCAACGACACGCGTTGGCGATACGGCAATCGCCCGCCCCAGCCCACGAGCCGCTGAGGTGATAATGGCTTCGACCGTGAGGCTCGATTCCGTCGTGGCCGGAGGGACCATGAGCGATGCGCCGCAGATGGTACGCACGGACAGGACGATGCCGGCGGAACGCCTCCAGCAGATGCTCGCCGAGGCCTACTCGGGCCGGCTAGCGACCGCGGGCCCAGATGGATGGCCATACATCGTGCCCCTGCTGTTCGTCTGGGCGAACGGCGAGATCTGGGTCCACAACACGGCTGCGCGTGGACACTTCCGAGGCAACGTCGAGCACGATCCGCGGGTGTGCTTCGAGATCGACGAGCCCGGCGAGGTCTTCGCATACGGGCGCTTCGAGTGCGACACCTCCGTGGCCTACCGCAGCGTCGTCGCGTTCGGTCGGCTCCGGATCGTCGGGGACCCACAGCAGAAGACGGTGTTCTTCGATCGGCTGATGGGCAAGTACGGTGATCCCGCCTGGGTCCGCCCGCCGGGCTTCTATCCCCGGCTCGATCAGGTGACCGTGTACGCGATGACGGTCGAGCGCATGACGGGCAAGGAGACGCTGTTGCCAACAGCCCAGAATCGCTGGCCTGCCACGGACCAGACCAAGAGCCCCACGGCCCTCGCTCCGTCCCGAGAGTAGACGGGACTCAGCTCGCCGTGGGCCTGCTGGGCGAGTCGGGCGAAGATGATGGACACCCGCCGCCGAGTCTTGTCAGAATCATCCCCGTGATCATCGCCACACACTCCGGCCGTCGCGTGGCTCGGCGTTCCCGCCTCCTGGTGGTCGCGCTCGCAGTCTTGTCGGCCGCCTGCGGCACCGCGGGCACCCAGACCACCTCCCGGCCGACCGGCCCCGGCGCGGTGGAGGGCTTCATGGTCGTCGACTGCCAGCTGCCCGGCCAGATTCGTCAGCTCGGCGGCCAGGTCACGTACGTGACCGTCCGGCGCGCGGTGAAGACCGCCGCTCGCGACTGCGAGATCCGGGGCGGCGAGTACGTGTCGTTCGATCGAGCCAACTACGCGACGGCGCTGAAGGTCTGGCTGCCGCTGGCGGAGCAGGGCGATCAGGCTGCGCAGACCTACGTCGGCGAGATCTTCGAGAAGGGCCTCGGCGTCCAGCCCGACTACGCCACCGCCGCCACCTGGTATCGCCGGGCCGCCGACCGTGGCTACTCGCGCGCGGCGCTCAACCTCGGCAATCTCTACGAGCGCGGGCTCGGCGTGCCGCGTGACCCGACCCAGGCCCTGAGCTGGTACCGGCGCGCCGCCGGCTCCAAGGAGGTGGCCTTCGAGATCGCGCCGACGGCGGCGACGGCCGAGGTCGCGCAGCTCCGCGCCGAGGTCGGCACGCTCCGCCGCGAGCTCGACGCCAAGAGCAAGGAGCTGGCGCGCGTGCAGGGCGAGCTCGACGGCGCCCGCCGCACCCTGGACGGGCGGCGCAGCGAGGTGGACACCGAGCGGCGCACCGTGGAGCAGCTGCGCCGCGAGCTCGAGGACACGCGCCGGCGCGAGACGAACGCCGGCGCCCGGGCCAGCCGCGTGGCGGAGCTCGAGCGCTCGATCAGCGAGCGCGAGGCGACGATCGCGGCCAAGAACCGGGAGATGGACGGGCTGCGCGTGTCGGTGACGCGCCTGGAAACGGAAGCGCGCGACCAGCGTGAGCGCCTGGAGCAGCTGCGCCAGCAGACGGCGTCGACGGGCGCCGGGCCGGTGATCCAGATCCTGCAACCCGAGCTGCGCACGATGCGCGACGGCACGAGCGTGCGGGCGAGCGTGGCCAGCGACCGGCCGGTCGTCGTGGGCCGCATCACCAGCGAGACGGAGCTGGTGACCCTCACCATCAATGACCGCGCCGAGAAGCTCCTCGCCAACAACGTCTTCCGGACGGAGATCGCGCTGGCGCGTCCCGAGGAGCCGGTGCGCATCGTGGCCATCGACCGACAGGGCCGGCGCAGCACGGTCGACTTCGTCCTCGCCCGGATCCAGCAACGGGCGGCGGCGCCGGCCGGGGCCATACCGCCGGTCGGGCTGCCGCGATCCGGCTCCTCCGTGTCCTTCGGGAACTACCACGCACTGGTCATCGGCAACAACGACTACAAGCTGCTACGGCCGCTGAAGACCGCGGTCGCCGACGCGCGCGAGGTGGCCCGGGTGCTCGAGCAGGACTACGGGTTCCAGGTGCGGCTGCTGGTGAACGCCACCCGCTACGACATGCTGGCCGCGCTCAATGAGCTGCGCGAGAAGCTCACCGAGAAGGACAACCTGCTCATCTACTACGCGGGCCACGGAGAGCTGGACGATCGCAACCAGCGCGGGCACTGGCTGCCCATCGACGCCGAGCCGAACAGCACGGCCAACTGGATCTCCAACGTCGCCGTCACCGACGTGCTCAACTCCATGACCGTCCAGCAGCTGCTGGTCGTCGCCGACTCGTGCTATGCCGGCACGCTGACGCGCTCGTCCCTCGGCCGGCTGGAGGGCGGGCTGAGCGATACCGAGCGGGTACGGCTGCTCTCGGTCATGGCCCATCAGCGTTCCCGAATGGTGCTGACCTCCGGCGGCGTCGAGCCGGTGCTCGATAGCGCCGGGGGTGGCCATTCGGCCTTCGCCCAGGCCTTCCTGGGGGTCTTGCAGTCCAACGTGGGCGTCCTGCCGGGCCAGGAGCTGTTCAGCCATCTGCGGCTGCGTGTGGCCTCGGTGGCCGACCGGGTTCAGATGCGGCAGGTCCCGGAGTATGCGCCCATCAAGTTCGCCGGCCACGAGTCCGGCGACTTCGTGTTCGTTCGCAAGAACTGACACCACCCCTGGCCCCTGGGCGTCCTCCCGGCCGGATTGTTTTGAGCGCGGGCCGCAACTCTGTGATAATCCCTCACCACGATTGACGATTCTCTCGCGGAGGACGGACCCCCGATGAGGCTGCGCTGGGCCGCGTGTGTGCTGGTGATGATGGGAATCCTCGCGGTGACGGTTCCCGCCGATGCGCAAGGGCTCAACGACGTGCTCATTCGACTCTTGAGCAACGGCTGCGTGGGGCTCAACGGCAGCAGCAACACGAGCGCCTTCGGGCCTCAGCTCGGCCAGATCTGTCAGGGTGGCGGCGCGGCGTCGACCGCCGGGGGCTCCGTCGGCGCCGAGGCGCGCGGCGGCGCCGGCGTCGAGCAGCAGCAGGTCTACCGACGCCTGCGCCAGCGGCAGGGCTCCGCGAGCGCCGACACCGGTGGGCTGCATGGCCTGAGCCTCTTCGCGTCGGTCGACTATCAGAACTTCGACCAGGACACGACCCGGTTCGAGTCCGGCTTCGACCGCGACACGGTGGGCGGCACGATCGGCGCCGACTACCTGTTCAGCAACGGGATGGTCGTGGGGAGCGCGGTCAACTACGGCCACGAGTTCGGCCGCTACGATGACGGCGGCGGCTTCGATCATGACGCCTACGGAATCCTGGTCTACGGAAGCTTCGTGCCGATCACCAGCATGTTCGTCGACGCCGTGGCCGGCTACACGCGGAAGGACTATAGCTTCGATCGACGCGCGAGCTTCGCGAGCGCCACGCTCGCGACGTCGGGCCCCACCAACGGCGACACGAACGGCAACGAGTTCAGGCTCGGGGTCAACGCCGGCTACGACTTCCTGCTCGGCCGCTTCACGGTCGGGCCGCGCGTCGGAGTCCTCTACCGCGAGACGACCATCGACAGCTTCCGCGAATCGGGTAGCACCGGTCTCGAGCTGGAATACGACAACCAAAACATCCAGTCGCTGACCACCACCGTCGGCGTCTTCGGCTCGGTCGCGATCAGCACCGGCTTCGGGGTGATCGTGCCGCAGGCCAGCGCCGAGTATGTCCACGAATTCCTCGACGATCAGCGCAGCGTCGGCTTTCGACTGGTGCAGGATATGACACCACGTCGGTTCCTGTTCCAGACCGATCGGCCCGACCGCGACTACTTCAACCTCGGGGTCGGCGTGTCGATGGTGCTGGCCAACGGCTTCCAGCCGTTCCTGAACTTCCGCGAGCTGGTCGGCTACAACGACCGCAGCAGCCACACGGTCAACGTCGGGCTGCGCGTCCCCTTCTGAACCCCGGGGCGGGCTCAGTCCCGCCCTTCCTTCCCGCGCTCGAGCGCGGCCAGGACCGACGGCCAGAGGGCCGTCCAGCAGCAGCGATGGTCGAACTCCGGCACGACGACGATGTCGGCGCCGGTCGCCGCACCAAGGCGCGCCACCTCGGCCGGGACCGTCTGATCTCGCCCCCCGACGTAGTGACGCTGCAGGACGCGCGCCGGCAGTGGCGGCTGGCGCGCGGGATTGAGCGATCCAACCAGGCGTGACGACTTCTGCTGATCGGACCACGCATCCACGTCCAGATTGGCCGCGACCGTGATCACCGCGACGGTCGCCGGCACACGCGCGGCGAGCATGACGGCCAGCGCGCCGCCTCCGCTGTAGCCGAGCCAGACGACGCGCTCGGCCCCCCGCTCGGCGACGACCCGGCGGGCCGCCGCCGCCATGCTGCTCACCACCGCCTCGGAGTAGCGCGCCGACGTCCACAACGCCGGAGCGCACGGCGACGCGCCGCCGAGCCCGTGATAGCAGGGCCGCCCCAGATAGATGGCGGGCGTAGCATCGGTCGCGAGCAGGTCGAGCACGAGCGGGTCGCGAGGCGTCGGGTCGACGGCCGGATAGCCGCCCAGCCAGGGCACGCCGTCGCCATCGAGATAGACGTGCAGCGTCCGACCCGCCGGGCGCTCGTGGGACAGCACCAGGTGCTGGAAGCCGAGGCCCGTGACGACCTCGGGGCGCAGGCCGCGGTCGGCAGCGAGCGTGAGGAAGTGCTCCGACGCGGAACGGCATCCGGCCGCAACGATCAGCACGCCCAGCGTGACCAGCCTTACGATGCGACGGGTCACCGGCAGGCCTGGAAAGCCTCAGGGCCGGGCGGCGCGGGCCCGGTCGACCCGCATCTGGATGTTCTGCACGATGCCGTTCTCGACGACAATCTCCACCTCGTGCCGCTCCACGTCCCAGTGGCTCACCGCCGCCAGCCAGCTCCACGCCCAGCGGCGGTGCGGCACGTCGCGCCGCCCCCGGTAGATGAGCGTCTTGCGCTGCGGCATCGCGAAGTCCTCGCGCTCCTCCATTTCCGCTCCGCTGAGCCGCACCACCTCCTCGTACGTCGTCTCGCCGGGCACGATCGCGGCGAGGCGGTCGCGCGGGATGATGGTGCCGGTCTCGAGGCCCGAGGCCGAGGCGCGCCGGCGTCCGAGCTGCAGCCGCCCGCTGAGTCCCCGGTACAGGCGGTCACCGAGGCCGCGCGCGAGCGCGCCGGCGGCATTGCCGAGCGCGAAGAAGAGCGCAGGGATGAGGATCGGGCCCCAGGACTGCAGCCGCGAGAAGTAGCCGAACTCCACGCGCAGCACCTGGGGCGTGACACCCTCGGCGGGAGTGAGAAACAGCGAGACGACGTCGGTCGTGGCCAGCGACGGGCTCTGCTCGCGGCGCGCGGCCGGGGGGAACAGCTCGTCGACGGCGAGCCGATCGGCCCGGGCGAAGTTGGCGACGAGCCGCGCCGGGCTGGTCACCGGGAGCACGTTGTCGCGCTGCCAGTAGTACATGGAGAACATGGCCGGCGCGCCGACGTCGTTGAAGCCCAGGGCCAGCGTGCTGCGGGGTCCCGACACCGTGCGGCCCAGCCAGGTCGTCGGCTTCGGCTTCACGAGGCCCTTCGCGGTGAACCGCACGCTCATCAGCCAGGCCTGGTTGGCCAATCGAGGACTCCACGGAATGCGGATGTACGTCGCCGCCGGGCTCAGCCCCATGGGCCCACCGGTGCGGACGACCGAGACGAACGGCGCGCCCGGCTCCACCACCTCGGTGTCGGCCGGCGACTCGTAGTGTCGCTGCGCCTGCAGGCGCAGGCGCCCCCTGGCGATCACCTTCACCTGCGCGGCCACGTCGGCGGGAAGCTCGATACCGGGGCCGGAGGCGGACGCCACGACTTCGCCCGGCCAGAGCAGATAGAGGTCTTGCTCGAACTCCAGCGCGCTCCGCTCGGCCGGGATCATCAGACTGAACATCACCTCGACCGGCACGTCCGCGGCCTCCGACGAGACGTCCGCCACGATGAACAGCGGCGTCACGGCGAGGCCCGGCTGGGGGCGTGACGCGAGGAAGACCTGGGCGCCGGCTCCGGGGGGTGCCGCCCCGAGACCCGCGAGGAGAGTGAGGACAGCGATCAGGGCTCGCGCGGGCGTCACGACGGTATGATAGCGGACATGGCCGAACCCCATCGGCTCACGCTCCGCGGGTTCCTCGCCCGGTTCGCCTTCGCCTTGCTCGTCGCCGGCGTCACCTACAACCCCACGCGGTATTCGTACTACGCGTGGGCGAAGAGCACCGGCTTCGAGTGGCGGCCGCCGACCGTGTTCGTCGGGGTCGTCCTGCTGATCGGCTGGGTCATCTGCGTGCGGCTCACGCTGCGCTCGATGGGCGGCCTCGGCCTCCTCCTCGCCAACGCGCTCCTGGCCGCCTTCTTCTGGCTCGTCGCCGACTGGGGCTGGCTGCCCATCGAGAACGTCGCCGTCATCTCGTGGATCGGCCTGTTCAGCGTCGCCGTCATCCTCGCCATCGGCATGTCGTGGTCGCACCCGCGGCGGACCCTGTCGACGACGGCGACCTGAGCGGGACGGCCGCCCCTCACCGGAACCGGGGGATGACCTTCTCCGCGAACAGCTCGAGCGTCTTCAGACAGCGGTCGCGCTCGAGGATGCCCTGGCCGAACAGCAGGAACATCTCGTTGAAGGGCACGTGCGACGCGGCGTTCTCGATCATCCGCGTGACGGTGTCGGCGTCGCCGATCAGGAGCGGCGGCCGGTCCTGGCCGAACGGCACCGACCAGGAGTCCCACATCCACAGACAGTCCTCCGCCCACGCCTCCGCCTGGCTCTTGGTGTCGGCGAGCACGAGGTAGCCGCCCCACGCCGCCTCGCCGCCGCGCGGGATGTCGCGGCCGTGCGATTCCGCCACCTCGCGATAGCGGCTCCACAGCATCTCGCAGAAGTCCATCTCGCTGGCCATCACGATGGGCTTGCCGCCTTCGCGCGCCCAGTAGAGCGAGGTCTGCAGGCTGTGCGTGAAGCCGGAGTACACCGGGATCGGGTTCTGGAGCGGACGGGGGGCGATGCCGACCTCGCGGATGGCGCCGTCGCGGTCGACGCCGCGGCCGTACTTGAGATAGACCGGGTGCTCGTGGGGCTGCCGCTGGCCCGGCTGCGGGAACGACCAGTACTTGCCCTTGAACGAGAACGTGTCGTGCGTCCACGCCGTCTTGATGATGGCCACGCATTCCTCGAAGAGCTCGCGGTTCGTGGCGTCCTCGTCGGTCTTGCGGTTCCAGGGACCCGTCGACTTCAGGCCGGGGACGGCCGCGTAGTTCTCG
>Ga0134124_10000768_pt1 | contig 25718 bp, 21 predicted proteins | sample KB304_FD_96880 | JGI IMG/M metagenome (GOLD analysis project Ga0134124, IMG submission 96880) | Terrestrial soil microbial communities without Nitrogen fertilizer from Kellogg Biological Station, Michigan, USA - KB3-0-4 | ecosystem: Environmental > Terrestrial > Soil > Unclassified ... | reverse complement strand
GAAGCGCGCACGAGCCAAGCCCTGCGCTCAGCTGTGACCCGTGACGCAGTCTCTTTCGTTCAACAGCGCTTCCAGATGCCTCACCAATCCGATCAGCATGTACTCGGTGCGGCGTCATTCCTCTGCACGCTCCTGACAACCCAGCAAGCATCGCGCTTTGTCGGTCTTCTTGCGCGACGCCACGAGTCCGCGGAGGTCGTAGGGGTTTGAAGGTAGAAGCTTCACGTGGGGCGAACGCACGTCGTGGACTCACATGCCCGATGAATGGATTGTGCCAATTGCGAGTTGCGAGTTGCAATTACCAGAGAGGCGCTCTATACGGTTTCCAACACGGTTGGGTGTTGGTGCGGGAGGGTTCTATGCAAAGTTTATATTTGGGGTACGCCAAAGACATGATGGGTGTGGTGGGAACGAAGCGTCGTGCAACCTGGATCGGAGCCGGGACGGCGCGAGCTGTGCTGACTTTAGGCAGCACAGCGATCGCGATCCTTCTTGCTGGGACTGCCGCTGCTCAGACCGAGGCGAATTTGACCACGGGGACAAGTGGCTTCTACATCACCACCAACGAGACATTCACCGCGGCCTCCGGTGATGTTGCAGACGGTTGTATCGCTGCCGGGGGGCCATACAAGCTGCTTAGATTTGACTTCAAGTCGCAGAACGAGGGCAATGCCGACGTAGTGATGGCCCCAATACCGCCATCCGGTCAAAGTAACAGTACTTACGTATGGTCGGCCGCGCATGGCCATCACCATATCCCCGACTTCAACTTCTATGATCTGCTCGACCCCGTGACGCGAGCGAATCGTGCTCCGGGTCTCAAGCAGGCGTTCTGCCTTATGGACGTCGAGAAGCAAGACCCGAACGCGCCCGCAGCGAAATTCAATTGCGGTAGTCAAGGGGTGACCAGGGGCTGGGCAGACGTGTACGGCTCTAGTTTGCCGTGCCAGTACATCAACATCACCGGCATTCCGGACGGTAGTTACGTGCTCGCCGCGCGCACTACCGCGTCGAAGATCGTGCCGGAGGCCGACCAATACGACAACGGTAAGATCACTCGGCTGACCATCAGCGGCAACACGGTGACTGTCGGTGCCCCCAGTTACCAGAGCTCCATCGAGATCTTGGCTCCGACGAGCGCGGGTGTTCCGCTCAGCACTGCTGTTTCTTGGGGGAACAACCGCTACGACTTTTTCTATCGAGAACCGGCGAGCGGTAATCTCTATCACAAATCCCAAAACCCATTGACCGGCGCGTGGGCCCCGTCCGGGGCTGGCACTTTGGTCGGCCCTGCAATCGTCGGAGCGCCCAGCGCAGGGGCCTATGACAAGAACCGCTTGGACGTATTCTCGCGCACCACTACCAACAAGCTGAGTCACAGTTTGTGGACCCCCAGCGGGGGGTGGTTCACCGAGACCTTTCAGGTCAGCGTGGGTGCGCCGCCTACGTTTATCGCCCCTTCCTTTAGACGGCTTATGGTGATGTTTGTCGATACCAGCGGGGCGCTTCGCTACCAGTGGTTCAATGGCAGCGCCTGGAGCTCGGGGGTCCTCCCTGGAACCTATGTCGCCGAAGCTCCTGCTCTCACCTCGTCGGGGGCGGAGACCGTGCATGTGTTCGTACGGAACGCCAGTGGCCAAACGCTCTGGAACGTTTTTACCAACGGCGCCTGGAGTAGCTTCGTCAACCTGGGAGGTGTCATCACCGCACCGCCATCCGCCGCTTCTTGGAACGTGAACCGCGTCGACCTAGTCGGGCGCGGCACGGACAACTCCCTCTATCGAAACGTTTGGACGGGCGGTACTACCTGGAGCGGATGGTTCTACGATGGGGCCGACAATCTCGCGAGTGGTCCGGTCGTCATGAGCAACGGGCCCAACAAGCTCGAAATCTTCTATTACGAGGTCTCGGGCTTCACATACTACCGGCACTGGCGCTGGGACGGGTCGCAGTGGACTTACAACACTCCCTCTGCCTGGGCGAGCGGTGGCGGCATCAATAGCAACGTGAACCTGTTTCTTTCCTCATTCGGGGACCCGCAGTTCGGCTTGTTCCATACAATCAATGATGGATCGGTCCGAATGCGCCCGTACTGGTGATCTCGCGGAATCGCGTGCGCTGGCTTCGCAGCTGGCGCAAGCGTAAAGTCCGATAATGGCAAGGAAGCGCGATTCATTCGGGTTAGCCTCCGTTGCGATCCTCGTTGGCTTGGCGCACGTCACGGGCGCTTGCGGAAAAGCGAACGAGGACGCGGGGGTTCCGGATACCTCCGCTGCCAGCGCCGGAACAGGTGCGCAAGATGGCTCGTCGGGCTCGGCTAATGCAGTTGCGGGCCGGCCCGACGGCGCCGCGGGGGTTGAGCAGCCGGCGAGCGCCGGGAGATCTGCAAGCGGCCCCTCCGGCGGTGCGGGGCATCTCGGTGGCGCAGCCGGAGCTGCTGGCGGTATGCTGGCGAGTGCCCCGGATGGCGGCACGTTAGGGTCACCGAGTGGCGGACGGATGGGAACGGCAGAGGGTGGATCTGCAGCACCGGCTGCGGCTGCCGGTGCTGCGGCTGCCCCACCCACAGGCGGTTTCGCGGCGGATTTTAGCCCGCGAGCGCGGGCAGCTCTCAAGTCGGCCGCCCCGACGTGGACGTGTGCGACCACGCTTCCGAATGTTCCGGTCGCGGATCGCGCAGAAGCCCGAAACGCCGTGCGGGCTTTCATCGCTGGGGCGTTCGGGGTGGCGCCAACGGATATCACGATGACTGTGCCGGAATGCAGCACGCCAAGCACGAATACCTGTGCGGAAATATTCGCGCACGACACAGCCAAGAGCGGCGGCTCGATCTACAACACCGCCCGACCATTGGCACTCGAACTGGAAGCCGCCGCCACGGCAGTCGAAGAAACGATCTGGACTCCCGCGACGTTCCAGGCGGTTGTCGTCATGAGCGGAATCTCGGACGGCGTGCTCGTGGGAATGGCCGTGTTCAACGACCCTAACGTATGTAACTAGTACCTACAGAACGTGCGAGCGCGTTTTCAATATCCGGTTCACGGACCCCGTTCTGAGTGAGCGGGTGAATTGGCGGCATCTTCGTGAGGATGAAGCCAAAGACGGAAGCCGTCTGGATCGACACAAGGCAGGCAGCCGCGGCTGGTTGACATTGGCTTGGTAAGAACCTCGGCAGCAGGTATTGCGGAATCTCGCCGCGACGTGATCGCGGGGACGCCCATATATCTGTTACCCGAGGTGATCACGACCCTTTGACGATGGTCTGAATTGCATTGCGGTGACTGGTGACTGGTAACTGGCTTGTTGCGGCGGTGGTAACTCATTCTCGGTTTCGGCTGTTTTTGGCTCGGCATCGAAATTGCTCGAGGCTTCATCATGCCGATAACTAGAGTGTTTGTTTGTTGGGGGTGTTTGACGCTCGCGCCAGTGGGGGCCAGCGGTTGCTCGGCGGAGCCGGCATCTGGCGGTCCAAGGTTCCTCGGCGGTGCGCCCGGTCTTGAGGCGATCGGCGGGGCCAGCAATGACGCCGAAGGAGGCGGTGTGGCTAATGTTGAAGCGAGCGCCTCGGCGGCTGTCGGCGGGGCAAGTCCGACTGTCCGAAATGGCGCGGAAAGTGGGGCGAGCGCCTCGGTTCAGGGGGGCGCGGGTGCTGCAAATGCGGGTGGCGCAAATGCGGGTGGCGCAAATGCGGGTGGCGCAAATGCCAGTGCCGCGGGTGCCGCAGATGCCGGTGCCGCGGGTGCCGGGCTCAAGGGTTCGGTGGACGACTGCGATCTCGACGCTTTCGCACGGGACTTCACGAGGGCGCTCGCCAATTCGACGGCCCCGAGCGGCTGCGCGATAGCCATAAAAGGCGCGCCGATCGGAAAAGATCGCCCCGTCAGCGCTGCCGCGCTCGAATTCGTCGCGAGCACGCGCGCGGAGTCGCCAGACGCGCTCGCCTTCATGCTCGAGTCGTGCGACACACCGCGCACCGCGGACTGCGCAAACGTCTTCGACAAGTATGCCGGGGCGGCGGGCGGAAACTTGCAGATTTTGGCACATCCCTTTTCCGACACGATCGAGCGTTGCTCTGCCGATGTCGAGTTGTCGGTGTGGAGCGTAACCAAAGACGGCACCACGAGCGGGACGACTTACTGCTTGATGGGCGACCGAGCCGGACAAGCGATGGGCTACTGCGTTTTCGACGGAGCCTTCTGCGCGGCGCAGCGCCACTGACCCGAGAACATTGGCCGAAAGAAACCGCGTGGACGCGCGGATCCGACTGCGAGTTGTTCGCGACCCAAGTGAGCGCGAAGGATTCGAACCTGCGAGCAAAGCTCGAGCGTCGGACCGACGCTTACGGGCCCGAGTTCGCAGCCTGCAGCGCTTCGAGCTCCAGCGCCAAATAAGCCAGCGTGCCGCGCAGCAGCCGGCCGTGCTCCTCGGCCTGATCGTAGAATTCTTGCTGCGGAATGCACAGCACGACCGCGGGCCCGACCGCGCTCGCGGCGTAGTTCGGCAACGCGCTGCAGAACGCGGCCGGCCCTCCCACGACATCGCCCGCGTCATGCGTGAAGCGGAAGCCGGCGCCGTTCGAGAGCTCGATCAGGCCGGCCGCCACCACGAAGAAATCTTCCCCGTTATTTCCGACTTGGAACAAGGACTGTCCAGCCTGCAGTACCTCTGTCTCCGCGACCGCAGCCAAGCTGGCGATGGCTTGCATGCCCGCCCGGCGCAGGAACGACGCTTGGCGGAGAGCAAGGATCTTGTCGTAGTTCTCCAACGCGGATGGCACGATGCCCGGAGGGGGCTCGCTGTGGCGGGGCAAGCGAGGGGCCAGCTCTTGCCATAGGCCATGGAGCTGCGAGGCAAAGTTCCGGATCCCAGCGCGCGCCACCTCGGCGTTGTCTTCCAACAGATCGAACCAGTCAGCGCTGCGTATCCGCAGTGCCTTGCTGGGTTCGAGCGCGCGGCACGCGCGTAGCCGTGGACGGTCCAAGATCGCGTCGACCACACCCACGACGGAAACCCCAGAAAATTCGATGGAGCGCATGCTCTCGCCTTCCAGCGCCACGCGGCCCTCGATCAAGAACAGGAAGTGGTCCGGCAGATCTCCGGCCGCGAACGCGAGCGTCCCCGCGGCCAGGTCCACATCCTCGAGCAACTCGATCAAGCGCACGTGAGCCGCGGCGGGCATCAGCGGAAACAGCGAACGCAACAGCAGTTCACGTTTGACTCGTTGGCTGTCGGCGACGCTCACGCGGGGCGCTCCAAGAGTTCGAGCAGGCGCAAGCTCTCTTGCTGACGCGGCCGATCGACCGCTGCCACGGCATGAGCCGCCAAGTCTTGCAAAATGCTGTCTGGGTCTTTGGCCAGCAGTTCGAGCGTGTCGTGAGCGTTGGCGAACACGCCCACCAACTCGGTCGCGCGGCGCGCTCGTTCCTCGGCCGGCAAATCGTCGACCACCAAGCGCAGTAAGCCGGCGACGTCATCGGCCGAGCGCCCCACGCCGCGAATCAAAGCGTCGAGAAACTCGATCGCTTGGCCGCGTTGGCGGCGATCGCCCGTGCGCAGCGCCGAGAAGATCGTGCGAATGTCGTCGCCGCGGTGCATGATCTGCAGCAGCCGCCCCAGGCGATCGAGGGATTGTTGAATCTTGTCGTCGAGCAGCTCGATCACCAGCTTCACGGCCAAGCGCGCAGCAATCGCGCTGTCTCGCTCGAGCGCGGTGCGCGCCGAAAACAGCCGTAAATACTCGATCGAATTGCGCCGCAGCTCGTCCGCGATCGGCGCGGTGGGGATCGAAAGGGAGCTTTCGCGCGCCAGTTGCCCGAGGCCGCGCAGCGCCTTGTAACGAATCAAACCGTCTTTCGACCCCAGCATGATCGAGACCGAGAGCGACACGGCCTCCGCGTTCTCGAATGCGGAAATGCTGCGTGGAATGTGAATGCGCAGGCGACGGTCGATCTGCGGATCGGCGATTGCGCTGCGCAACGCCTCGAACGCAGGTGCTCCGAGCCGAACCAGCCCACGCCGAGCAACCAGGCGATTGTCCGCGTATTTCAAGCGCCCGATCAAGAACGGGATGCTCGACTCGTCCCCCACGAGCGCGAGCGATTGCGTGACTGCACCGAGCAACGCGGGGAGCTTCGCCATCTGCAGCAAGATGCGCGTCGCGTCGCTCGGCGGGTGGGCGGCCAAGGTTTCGATGAACGCCAGCTTCAGCGTATGTTGGGCGTCGTCGTCGCGAAACAGCTCCCAGGCTAGCGGATTTTTCGGCAGCGCTTTGCCGTCCAGCTGGGCCAAATACACGGCTGCAAACGCGCGCAGCGAGGGACTCGGGTGCTCCAGCACGCGCTCCAGCACGGCCGTCACCCCGGACAGAGCAAACGCACGCACGGCCGCCTGCTGGACCCGGGCACTCTCGTGATTGAGCAAGCGTTCACCGAGCGGCAGCCAATCCTTCCGATCCGTTCCGCCGAATAGTTCCAATGCGCGGACCAGCACGGCCTCGTCGCTGTGGTGCAAAATCAGGGCTGGGATCAGCTTCTCGCGTTTGCGCTCGGCCAGCACGTTCATGGCTGCGATGACCTCGTTGGCCTCGGGTTTGGCCAGCGCCTCGACCAACATCTCGAGCGAGGTGAGATCGAGCTCACCGAGTGTGAAATCGCGCTCCACGCTGCCGCGGCGGAGCGCGCTCCGGAAGAGTGCGATGTACGGCGTGCGCAAGCCGAGCCCCACCGTCAGCCAGGCAAAGGACAAACCCGCGGCGCAGATCGCCAGCAGCACCGGCGACGGGTTTCGGCTCATCGTGACCCCGAGCAAGACCACGCCAGCGAGCGCCTGCGCGCTGCGCGTGACGAGCAGATCCACCAGGCCGCGGCCGCGCGCCTGATTTTCGACCGGCGCCCAGAGCAGCTCGGAGGCGACTCGACCCAGCGAGTTACGCAAGGCCGAATCCGTGGCTTTCAGCGTCACCACGACGGCAAACGAGGCGCCCGACACCGCAGACACGGCGCTGCCCAGCGTCAGTAAGGCCGGGGCGGTCAAAGCCAAGCCCAAGACACCGACGCGCTGCACCACGCTGCTGGTCACGGTCAGCTGCAAGAGCAGCGAACCGATGTTGAGCAGCAGCTGGTAGCGCGCAAAAAACGGCGCCAGTTGCTCGGCATGCAGCGTGCTCGCGACCTTGGCGCGATACAGGTAGTCGATCACTAACGAAACCGCGACCGAGAGCGCGGCGATGGCCGCCAACCGCCACAGAAACGGATCGCGACTCATCTTGGTCAGCTCGGGGGCGAGCTGAGTCTTCGGCTTCTCGCTCTCCCGAGCTGGCTCTTCGCTTTCGAGCGGCACTTTGCTGACGAGCAAGGCGGCAGCGAAATAGGCGAGCGGGGCCGCGCTCAAAAGCGCGCGCACCGGCGTCACCTCGAGTAGCAACGTGGCCACGCCGGCGCCTGCGATCGCCCCGAGCACTCCGCCCGAGGCGAGCGGTCCGAACAAGCGCCGACTCTGCGAGGCGGAAAACAGGGTGCCCATCAGCAGCCAGAACTGGCCAATCAGCAGCGTCGCCGACAGCGTGCCGAAAACGTAGAGCGCGAACACGGTGCCCGGCGTCGGCGGCCGGCTGCGAAACCACGCGCTCACGAAGGCGGTCAGCAAAAGTGACACGACCAGCGCGTTGCGCGGCCCGGCGCGGCGCGTCAGTCGGACGTTGAGCGGCGTGATCACCAACATGCCGAGTGCGACGACGACATACACCAGCGCCAAGAGCTTCGGCGGCAGGCGGGCCAAAAACAGCGCGTCCCGCGCGGTTTCCAGCAACGTGTGTCCGGCAATGGTCAACCCGAGCACGAAGAAGACGCGCAGAAACAAGCGCACCTCGCCTGGGCGCACGTCCAGGAATCTGCTCCGGGCGAAAACGTTCACCTACCTATCCTGACAAATCCGAGAGCTTTGCGCGACGCCTCTTGCCGAGCCATCGGCCGGGGCGTAAACAAATGGGGTGTTGGCTTGCCACCAGCGAAATTTAGGGATGCGCGCGAGCAATCAGGCGCTGCGCGCGGGTGTCATGTTGGCAGGCATAGCACTGGTGGCCTTCCTCTTGGTAAGTCACCTGGGTGGGTCGCGCCAGCTGGCGTGGTTCATGGCGCTGCCTTTGGTCGCCGCCAGCTACATGGTGATTTCGGGTATCTTCGGCATTTGCATCGTGCACGGCCTGCGGGGCGATCGCCGCGCCGACTACGGGCCTGAAGCCGTGCTGGATCGCGCGAGCCGCGTGCGAATGCGCAATCGGGCGCTGTTGGCGGTCTCCGCGAGCATCGTCATCGGTTGCGGCTTCACGGCCGCGTTCGTCGCGCACGGCTGAACTCCGTCGCAGCGCGCGTCCGACGAAACACGCGTTTTGCAGCGCGAGGCTCGCATCCTGCTTGTTCGGCCCACCGAGCAGGGTAAGGTTCTGGCATGGGCGGAATGGACCTCCGAACGCGTACTTCGCTTTTTTGCGGGGTGCTCGCGTTGGCCATTGCCGTTTCCGTCCTCCTGAAGGGCAAGCCGCGCCTCCCGCAACTCTTCTTCACCGGCCTCGCCGGTGATATCGGACTTTGGTACCTCGCCCAGTGGCTGTACCACGTCGGCCGCAGTGACTTGTGGGCGCGTTGGACCGCGGTGCTCGCCGTGCTGCTGCCGCAGTTCGCCGTGCACTTGTTCGAGTCGATCGTACCCGAGCCGGGACATCCTTCCTCGTTGAAGCGGGTCGCCGGCATCGCCATGGTGCCGATGCTGGTGTTGGTGCTCACCGAGCATCAGCACGGCTTGGTGCGCGGGGCGGTGTTCTTGTACGTCTTCGGGCTGATCGCCGCGGCGCTGTGCACGCTCGCCATTCGCGGTGAGCGCAGCGGCTCGCGTGCCGTGCAAAGGCGCGTGCGTTTTTTGGTCTTCATCGGCGCCCTGGCTGCCATCTTCAGCTTGGCCGACTTCCTGTGGTTCATCGGCGCGCCGCTGCCACCAGTGAGCGCCGTGCTCAGCATCGTTTTCTTGTTCGTGCTTTCCGAGTCACTGACGCGCGAGCGCCTGGTCGATTTGTACGACATCTTGTGGCAGCTGCTGGTGTCGACGGCTCTGGCGTTCGCGCTGGCCGGCATTTTCTACGTGTTCGTGGTGCTCTTCGGCGGCTTCGAGACCATGTATCTGGGCGCCATTTTGGCGGCGATCGTGATCTTGGTGCTGTTCGAGCCGCTCCGGAGCAAGGCTGAAAATTACACGCACAAGGCGTTCTTTCGCGAGCGCGTGGATTTGGAGCGCGCCATTGCCCGCGCGCGCGCGGAGCTCGTGCACGTGCTGCAAGTGTCCGAGTTGCAAAGCGTGGTCATCTCTGCGCTCGAAGGCTCACGGCGCGCCACCGGTGCGGCGCTGTACCTGCCGGATCCGCTCGGTTCGGACTTCGCGCTGGTGTCCTCGTTCGGCCCGCTCGCGCCCAGCCGCATCGATGTCGCGACCGCGCGGCCGCTGATCGAACGGCTCACGGCCAGCTCCTCGATCGTGCTCGAGGAGATCAGCTTCAAGTTGCAGGAAACCCGCCGCTCGGGCTGGACGCCCGAAGCAGAGGCAGACGAACGCTTGCTGACCGCCGCGGAAGCGCTCGGCCCATTCAAACAAGCGGTTTGCTTGGGGGTCCACGGCGAGCGTCAGGACTTGCTCGGTATCTTGTTGCTGGTCGACGACCGGGTGCGCGATGCGTTTTCTCCAGATGAAGTGGCGCTCCTGGAGTCACTTGCCGTACAAGTCGGAGTGGTGATCGAAAATTCCAGGCAGTACCGGCGCATGCAGGAGCGCGACCGCCTAGCGGCGCTGGGCCAAATGGCGGCCGGCCTAGCGCACGAGGTCAAAAATCCTCTGGGCGCGATCAAAGGTGCGGCTCAGCTGCTCGGTGACCCGAGTCATGACACGAAGCTGGGCAAAGCCGATCTGGAGTTCGTGAGCATCATTTTGGAAGAAGTCGAGCGGCTCGACCGGGTCGTCGGCTCGGTGCTCGACTACGCGCGCCCCTCCAAGGGCGATCTGGGCGCGGTGGACGTCAACGCTGTGGTCAAGCGCACCTTGACCGTGCTGGCCTCGGACCGGACCGAGGAGTGCGAGCTGCGCACCGAATTGAGCGAAAGCTTGCCCCCGGTGCGCGCGGACGCCGAACAATTGCGCCAAGTACTGATCAACTTGGTTCGGAACGCAGTTCAAGCGATGGGTGGGCAGGGCACGGTGCAGGTAACCACCCGTCGCCGATCTGCCTCCACCGGTGTTCCTCGTGACGCCATGCCGCCCCAGGCTGATTGGGTCGAGATTGCCGTGCGCGACGAAGGCCCCGGGATTGCACCGCAGGTGCAGAAGCACCTATTCGTGCCATTTTTCACTACCAAGGACCGGGGCACCGGTCTTGGTTTGGCAATCAGCCAGCGGGTCGTGGAAGAGATGGGCGGCCGAATCGAGGTGGTTTCCCGTCCAGGGGCCGGTTCTACCTTCTCGCTGGTGCTGCCAGCGGTCGCCGAAGCCTACGTTTCACCCCGTCCGCCGCCGCCAGCGACCGGGCACGCGGGACATGTTCGTGACGAAGCCCCCGCTTCGCCTAGACTTAGCGTCGGGCCGGTTCTGACCGTTCCATCACCATCTGGCTCTGGGCGCGCTTGACCCGTTCTTCCCAGGGGACCTATGATTTTTTCTCTCCAACTTCCCAGGGCTTACCTGGTGCACCGAGCCACACCGCCTAGACCATGACTAAGCGTTTCGCGCCGAAACCAAGCGGCACCGAGCCCAGCCCGAGCGATCTGCGTTACGGCCTGCGCTTCATCTCTGGCAAATACCAGGGCGGCGAATATCCGTTGAGCGAGGGGCAGGAGATCGTGATCGGGCGATCGAGCGAGCTCGACATGGTGCTCGTCGAAGAGATGGTCTCGCGCAAGCATGCGCGGATCGCGCTCAGCGAGGGCGTGATCACGATCGAAGATTTGGGCTCGACCAATGGTACTTTCGTCAATGGCGAGAAGGTCGAACGCGGCACGCTGAAAGAAGGCGACCGCGTGCTGGTCGGCACCAACATCTTGAAGGTGATGGCGATCTCGCTAGACGGCGATCAGCAGCTCGATCCGAAAGCCGTCGCCGCCGGACGCGTGACCGCCCGGCAGAAAATGAGCCGCGTCGGGGACGAACCGCCGCGCATGTCGGGCAGCTTGGAAGAAATCCCGCTTCCGGATTTGCTTCAGTTGTTCGGCACGTCGAAAAAAAATGGCGTGTTGGTGCTGCAAACGGACACGCAAGAAGGCCGCATCTACCTCAGCGAGGGCAAAGTTCGCTTCGCCGCCCTCGAGGGGATGGACACCGTGCCGCCGCTCAAGGCCGTGTACCGCATGCTGGATTGGCATCAGGGCCAGTTCGCGCTCGATCCGCCTGACTCTCGCAAGTTCGACAATCCAGTCGATGCCGGCGCGCAAGAGATCTTGATGGAGGGCATTCGCCAACAGGATGAGTTCAACGCTCTGCGCGGTCGCTTGCCCGCCTTGGACTCGGCGTTCCGCTTGAATATTCCGCTCGAGCCCAAGCTGCGTGAGCTGACCCCGGTGCAGCTGGATGTGTTGCAAGGCGTGCTCAATTCAGCCTCGCTCGACGTCGTGTTCGACTCGGTGCCCAGCACCGACTTGGAAACGGGCCAAGCGATCCTGCATCTGTTGCAGCGCGGCTACTTGGTTTCGGCGGACTGAGCGGCAGCGGGCGCTCTCTGCGGCACGCCGGTCGCGGCCAATTCTCGCAATTCGGCTTTTAGAGCCGCGTCGCTCTCGAGCACGCTCGCTTCGCTCAGCAGGCGAGTGTGCGCCGGCCAGCGCGGGTGCTGTGCTTGGAGCGCCTTGGACGTGCTGAAGGCCGCGCGCCGCACGGGCAGTGGGCCATACTCGAGATACGCGCCCAGGTTGCGGATCACATCGCGCTCCAAGCGTATCGCGAGCTCGAGTTCTCGTGCCACCGGACCCTCGCTGAGCTGCACGGCCCGTTGCTCGGCGTGAGCCGCATGCTCACGGTCGTGAGCGTGCGCGGCTGCAGTCAAAGCGCCCGTGACGGCCCCAGACGCAGGCGGCGCTGGCGCCACGCCCGCGTCGCCCGCGATGTGGCGCTCCGCGAGTTCTTGCATCGAGAGGTAGCGCAGCCGTTCGGACAAGCGCGCGAGCGCCAGCGCAGCCGGAGCGAGGCGTGTCAGCGCGGCTTCCGGCGTCGCTGCGGCGGCGCCGGTGACCTGCGCGAGCGCGTTTTCAGCGGCCTGGCACAGCTCCGAATCGGACTTTTCCTTCAGCGCTGCGCTGCAATCGCCGAGGCTCGGCTTGGTTTGCCAGCGCGAGTTCGCACGCGCGAGCTCCTCTTGGAAGTGGCGCTCCCGTTCGCGCGCCGCGAAATCACCGCCCGCCGCGGAGACCGATGCGCTCGGCGCCGGCGCGCGCTCGTCGCGCCGGCAGCTTGCGAGCGCAAGCACGAGCAACAGTGACCGGCAGCGCGAGCAGTGTCTCAGTACACGCCGCGCCAATTGGGACCGTAGAACCCGAACTGACTGGCGGTCAGGTGCATGTAGTCGAGCACGCTCTTGTAGTTGGTGACGCGCAGCGTGAACGCCGTATCGACTTGAATGGGCTGACCAACGCAGTAGCTGACCCCGGGCGGGCAGGCCGTATTGTCGGTGTAGCGCAGCACGTTGAGCTCACCGTTCGGGTTCGTGACCGTCGAGTCGACCTTGTACGCCCGCGCAGTGAGCACGTTCATCCACTCCAACGCGCGCGCGGCGATGCCGCGCTGCACGGTCTTACCGTCGATCACCTCGGTGCCATAGCTGTGCGCGACGTACAGTTGTCCGCTTTGCGGATCGCGCCAGGCCACGGTTTCGCTGTCGGGAAAGCCGGGCAGCGTATCCACCCCGACGATCCAGACGCGCATCATGTCGACCCAGTTGAGCTTCCAGCTCTCCGCCAGGTTGAGCATCGAGAAAAAGGTAATGAATTTATGGATTTCGAAGCCCAGCTCCGGGTCGACCGCGGTCGACTCCGGGGGCGGGCCGTTGGCCAGCTCGTTCCCACTCGGGAACTCTTGGCAGAAGATGTGCCCTTGCGTTGGCCAGCACATCTGCGGTGCGTCTTTCGGCCACCACGCTCGATAGCCCATGGGTTGCGACAGCGCGCCCGAAGCGTCCGTGTTCGGCACGCCTTTGGTGGATGCCACGCGCCAGCCTTTGAGGTCTTCGTCCTCGGTCAGCGTGCTGGCGAGCAGACGCCGCATGCCCTCCGGGAACAGCGTGGCGAAGCTGGTATTGCGATAGCGACCGTCTTGGAAGTCGTCGCGTGATTGGCTGATGAAGCGATCTTCCGAGTCGGTCAGCATGTGCACGGCGATCGTCTTGTCGTAGTACGAGCCGACGTTGAGTTGATAGTCGACGGCGTAGTAGCCCTTGCTCTGATCGAGTGAGTTGTTGAGCAGCCGACCGCCCCAAGCGACGTCACTGCCGACACCCGTGGATCCGTCCGGGATCAGGTAGTTCGCGACGTCGTTCGGGACCACGCCGGGGTTTTGATCCGTGGACCGCAAAACTGCGGTACCAAAGGGACTCCAGGCCGTGTCGCTGAAATGCGCGCCGGAATTCGGGCGGGTCAAGATGCGGGCGAAGTGATCGAAGACCAGTGACGATGAAAGCGCCGCGTGGCGCAACGGCCCGCCCTCGGCGGTGAGCTGTTCGAACTGCCCCGTGGTTTGGAACAGCTCGTTGTACAAGGCGAAGCCCTTGGTCACTTCTTTCAGCTTGGCGTTGTAGCGGTTGTAACCGCGCATGAACGCGCTCTTCAGGCTGAACGTCGTGCGGTTGCGCCGATAGTCGTCGAACAGATAGCGATCTTCGTACTCGCTGATCATGTAGTGAGCGATCTCGTAGGCGTCGGCGCCGTTGTCGTGCCTCAACACCGGCAGGTTGCCGATGTCGGCGTAGTTGTCGCTGCCGAACATGTACGGCCGGCGGACACGTCCCAGGTTGTCGAAGTTGCGCTGAATGTTGTCGCCGATCGCCGGCTCTTGCACGAACCCGCCGCTGTCCGGCGAAAGCTCGCGGTACGGCACGTAGTCGGTCGGGATGCCTTTGCACACCGTGCCATTCACGATCTGGCCGTCGAACTCGGGGCTGTACACGCCGTCTTGCGCCTCGTTCCAATTGGCGGGGGGACTCGTGTCCGCGGGCTGGCAGTCGCGCACCAGATTCATTTTGGTGTGCAGTTGCGAGTAGTGGAACCACACGCGACCGTCGTTGTACCAAGGCCCGGTCAGGCCGCCGAAGCCGTCCAGCAGCGAGTGCAGGGCCGTGCCACCGGGCGTGCAGTTCGGGCCGCTGGGCGGATTGCCGAGCAGATCGGGCTTGCCGGGAACACAATTCACGTCCCTGGGTTCGTCCCACACGTCAGCAACATCCGCATACTCCATGCGCAGGGCGGCGCGGTCATAGGCGCCGAGGTCGAGCGTGTCCTGCGTCAGATCACCCGCGTAGTCCATCACCGAGGTTTGCTGCCAACGCCAGATCAGTCCGTCGCGCTCCGCTTGGGTGATGGGGTCGTACCAGCGCGGCCCGGTGCACGTGGAACCGTCGTTCACGGCGGCGGTGCACGGCCGGGTTTGCGCGCCGTCTTGCGTGCGCAATTGCCAGTATTGAGGGCGGAAATTCAGGGCGTCGAACGACGAGGTGAACTGATGGCGCAGGCCCATCGAATGACCGAGCTCGTGTTCGAGCACACCCAAGGTGAGCCGGCGGCGCACGAAATCACGCCACTTTTCGTTGCGTTCCGCGACCGCGGCGGCCGAAGCTTGCACGCCAGGTGTCCCCGAGTCCTCGTCCGTGAGCGGGAACTTCTTGTTCATGATCGCCGCCCAGTCCGCCATGCTGCTTGGCTCGGGCGCTTGCTGCGAGCAGCGACCCAGCGCCGCAAGGCGAATTTGGCGCTGCTGTTCGAAGTCCGACAAAAATTGCGCAAAGTTGCCGCGCAGCGGCGAGGCCATGTTGGCTTGGTCGTCGCTCGGCTGTTGACGCGGATCCAAACGCGCGAGGTGTTTGAACGGCGTGGTCAGCAGTTGCGATTCGACTGGCGAGCCGCGCGCGGCCGTCATTCGACCGTCGATGCCGGCGTTGCCCGTGCCGAGCACGGAGTTGCCGTACTTCTGCCGCGTCGCGGACTCCGCCCAATCAGTCAGCGCGCGCGCGCCCACACCGGGCGCGGGCAGCGCCAGCTTGCTGCCGTCGTTGAGGCGGGTGTCGATCGCCGCCAAGCGCGCCTCCACGTCCGCCTCGCTCAACAGTGGTGGGAAGGACGAGGCCGCCTGCGGGGCGCGCTGGTCCATGTTGACCGCGGTTTTTTGGTAGTTCCCGCTGCTGATGTCGGCGTTCGATAGCTCGCCCAGGTACCAGCGCATGGTGTCGACCGCGCCTTGCGCAGCCAGATCGGTCACCGAGTTCCACAGGTTGACGCTCGCGGCCACGACCTCACCGGTGATCGGATCGACCGCGTCGACCATGATGCCCCACGGCGAGTCCGATTGCGGCTTCTGGATGATGTTGACCATGTGGTAACGGAGGTCGCCGACGCGTGCGAGCAGGTTTTCCGGACCACACGCCGGGTCGTCACCCAGCTTGACGGGGTTGTGACAAAGCACGAGTATTTTGGGCAGCGTGGCGAGCGCTGACTCCAGACTCGGATCGTAGACGCTCTTGCAATAGTCGATTGCCGACTGGATGACGCCGCCGCGAATGCGAATGCATTCGGTGTAGCGTGCGGTTTGTGCGGCTTGGCGCAGCGCGCCGTCCCATTGCGCAACGGCCTCGCGGCTGACCTCGAACAGGGTCGGGTCGCTCTCGGGGCCATAGTAGAAAGGCGAGGTTTTCAGGGTGCGCTGGGAGTACGGCAGCGTGCACTTGTGGCTGAACTGATCGCAGCGCGAGCCCCCGCCCACGCTCTGGCACTCATCGTCGGTGCCGTCCGGGGTGACGTTGCCCTCGCCGTCCAGCTGGTCGCGCGAGGGGAGCGCGCCCACGGGCGTGGTCTTGTCCGTGTAGCAAGCGACCGGTTCCCCGTTTTGGTCTTGCGCGTGGCTACGCTGCCAAATGTTGTGACGCGAGACGAAGCGGTACCACTTGTCGTCGACCACGCCGTAGTTGCGGTCGTATCCCAAGCGATCGGGACTGACCGTGCCGGTCGTGAACATGCCGAACATGTCCATGCGCGCACCGTCCCAATGAATGGGCTCGTAGTCGTTGTCGGGCACGCGCCGGAAAGACAGGCGCACTTTGACTTCACTCGGGTTGCAGTTGCCGGTCGGGCCAGTGCCGCCGAAAAAGTCCGGAGTCAGGTAGCAGGCGGGCAGGTAGCCCCAGGGCGTGAATACCTTCTGCGGCGTGACGAACAACTTGTTGGTGATGTCGAAGTAGCCGCTGTCGGCGTCGAACAGGGGCGCGTCGGGATCCTGCGGATTCGTCGCCGAATAGGCGACCGGCTCGTATTGGAACGTGCCGTCGAAGGCCGTCAGGGCCGCCAACGTGTCCAGCTGATAGGCGCTCGTGATCAGGTTCTGCGACCAATCCACGCGCATGAACTGGCGGGCGTACCAAGGGCTGTCCGTGGTGTTTTCGTCGATGACGTTCAGCTCTTCGCCGGTGGTCGGGTTGTAACTGCGCTTGACGTCGAAGTGACTCTGGATTTTGAACGCAGCCACTATCTGACCGCTGTTCTGATCGGGCGAGCTCGGGGTCCCGTTGCCGGTGGTGTCCGCGATCCGCTCGTAGGTCAGGCGCGCGACCAAGAGTTCTTCGGTGATCTCGAAGCGGATGCGGGCCATGGTCTGCGCGCCGCTGGCCGTGAACAAAGAATCTTGCGTGGCCCCGTAGTCGACGTCCACGATCGTGGGTCGATAGTAGAACTCCGGGTTGTCTTTCGGATCGGCCAAGTCTTCGCCGACGAAGAACGTCTTTTTCAGCGCGTTGGCCTGGACGCGATTGATGGGCGCCCGCTCACTGGCGCAACTGTTCGCAGCCAGCACCAAACCTACACAGAGCAGCACGCGACGGATGAAGCTCGCAGACATCGACACTCCTCGCACCGAAGACAAAGGAACGCCTACGATATACCTTTGCGGGCAAGCGCGCCTGCTTACGGTTTGTTGCGGGTACGAAACTCGACCGCGCGCGCGTGCGCTTCGAGCCCCTCGGCCCGTGCAAACGCGGTAATTTTCGGGCCCTGCGCGATCAGCGCGGACGGCTCGTAGTCGATGATCGAGGTGCGTGAAACGAAGTCGTACACGCCGAGCGGCGCACCGTAGCGTGCAGCGCCGCCGGTGGGCAGCACGTGCGAGGGGCCGGCGAGGTAGTCACCCGCCGCTTCCGGGGTCATCGAGCCCACGAAAATGGCCCCCGCGCGCAGGATGCGATCCGCAAGCGCTCGCGGCTCGACGGTGTGCACGGCCACGTGCTCGGCGGCGAGCTGGTTGGCGACCGAGACCAGTCCGTCGCGATTCGCCACCACGAGCGCGTAGCCGTTGCTGCTGACGGAGACGTCAGCGATGGCTTTGCGCGGAAGATCAGCGAGTTGCCGGGCGAGCTCGAGCTGGACGCGGGGGACGAGCGAAACGTCGGTCGTCACCAGGAGCGGGTAGGCCGCTTCGTCGTGCTCGGCTTGCGACAGCAAATCTGCCGCCACGAGCACGGGATCGGCGCTGTGGTCGGCCACGACCAAGATTTCACTGGGGCCAGCGATGCTGTCGATGTCGACCTCACCGAAGACCAGGCGCTTGGCAGCAGCAACGTAGATGTTACCGGGCCCGACGATCTTGTCGACGCGCGGGACGGATTCGGTGCCGTAGGCCAGCGCGGCGACGGCTTGGGCGCCACCGGCATCCAGCAAGGCGTGCACGCCTGCCAAATGGCAGGCCGCGCGCACCTCCGGGCTGGTGTCCGGGCTGGCGACGATGATTTCCGTGACACCCGCCACTTGGGCGGGCACCGCGCACATCAGCACACTCGACGGATAGCGCGCTTTGCCGCCTGGCGCGTAGACGCCGACGCGAGCCAGCGGGGTCACTCGGCTACCGAGCGTGACGCCTTGCTCGGTGTATTCGAAACCGCCCAAGGCATCCGCTTGTCGCTGATGGTAGCGACGGATGCGTGCAGTCGCCTCGATTAGCGCTTCGGCCACCGGCTGCGGCAGGCTGCGCAGTGCGGCTTCGCCACCGTAGTCACGCTCGAGCCAAGCGGGCGGAACGCGCTTCTCGAAGCGCTCGACGTAGCGTTTGAGCCCCGCGTCTCCCTCGCTGCGCACGGCGTTCAGGATTTCGCGCACCGCGGGCTCGACGCGGTCCAAATCACTCTCACCCCGGCGGCTTAGACGCGAAAGCAGCGCGTCATAGTCGGCCGTTCCCTGCGTCGCAGTGCGCAGCGCGGCGACGGTAGTCATGTCCAGTGTCCAGCTTTGAGCGCTGCGGGATCGTACTCGCGGATCTTCGGGCCGAGGGCTTCGCGGAAGACCTGTTCGTCGTCGATGTCGATGTCGTCTTCGGGGAAGCCCTTGGCGACGTCCATGCCGACGGCCAAAATGCGCAGGAACATCGCGAAACTGGAGGCACACAAGCGCGGCTTCCACTGCTCGGTGCCGCTCATTGCCGTGTACACGGGGCAGTCCCCTTCGGGGTCCGGGCTGGATACGTCCAAAAAGTACGGATCGCCGAGCAGGGAGCTGTGCGCGATGATGATCCAGCCAGAACGCCAGCCGTTGGCCGCTGCGCCGGAGCGCAGGGTGCCGGACTCGGCGAGCGCGAAGCCGTTCTGCTCTTCGATCAAGCGTTCAGCGGGGATCAGCTTGACCCGCTCGACAGGCGTGCGTGTCTCCACGTCTTCCGGATTGGCGGCCAACAAGAACTCGCGGAAGCGCCGGGGCAGCTTCAACTGTGCCTTGAGTTGGTCAACCGTCGCGGCCTCGGCCTTGCCGAACTTAGCTCGCACGTGTCGCTGCGCGAATGCGTTACGCAGCGCAGAAATCGATTCAGCCAGATCGCTATCCAATCTCGCGAACCTTCCGCTTGGCCGAACGTGACATCACGCCGACGAGCGCGGACGGAACTCACGTTACCGCCCGGAAAGAGCCAAAGAAGGGGCTTTTTCTACTAGCACTTGGCTCGAAGGCAAGCGGGAAACGTCGCCGGCCCTAAAACCCATCAAAACGTATAGCGAAGACCCAGCCCGGAAACCCACGCCAGGGGCGGCTGATCGCTGAATTCCCGCTTGAATGTACCAATGTAGTCGCGGACCCCGCCGTGCGCGGTCAGCGCCCAATGGGGGCTGATTTGGTACCATTCCACGCCGAGCTCGGCGGCCAGGTACAAATTCAGCTTGTCCGCGTCCTCGTAACCATAGATGGACAGGACGTCGCTGGTGACCTGCGCGCCCCCGACACTGCCTTGAAGGTACAGGCCGACGCGGTCGGAGGCTTTCACCGTCCCACGCAGGCCGGCGCCGAAACCCCACAGAGCGTACGTGCGCTGGGGTGGGGGCGGAGGCGCGTACGAAGTGTTGGACAGCACCAAATCGCCCTCGATGAACACCATCAGAAAGCGCAGGGGCTCGTAACCCACCTGCAGGTGAAACCAAGGTGCCACTGGCGAGGTGTGCTTCATCTCGCCGATTTGACCCAGCGCGCCGATGCCGCTTTCGACCACGAAGCCATGGTGGCGCGGGGGCGGAAGCGGGACGAGCTGCTCCTCTTTCCCGCCCTGATCGGCGAGCGAGGCATTGTCGCCGCTTTCGTCCAGCCACGACACTACCTCGTCCGTGCTGATGGTGCGCTCTTTGGCCTCGGAGGCGGCGAGTGCGGCGTGACCCACGAGCCACGTGGCGAGCGCGCTCACCAGCGTCGCCCAGTTCCGAAGGCGCTTCGCGATCCCCGGCGGGGACAGCCTGCGCGGTGCCAGTGCCGATGGCGTGCGCTCCTGGCAACGACGACCGTGTGTCGGGCGGAGCGCGGGCATCGGCTTCAGGCTACTCCATGAAGTCGGCGCGCGTCGACAGGGTCAGCAGCGGAAGACCGGCCTCGCGAATGGTGTCCGCGCCGCCCTCCAAGCGATCGACGAGTGCGATAATTCCCACCACCACCGCACCTGCGGCCTTCAGCGTTTCGACCGCTTTCAGGCTGGAACCGCCGGTGGTCACGACATCCTCCAACAGCGCGATGCGTGTGCCTGGCTTCAGTGATTTGTCGCCTTCGACGAGTTTCGCCGTGCCGTGGTCTTTGCGTGCCTTTCGCACGTAAAAGCCGGTCAGCGGTCGGCCCTTCTGAAAGCTGACCAAGGACACCGCGCTGGCCAGTGGGCAACCGCCGAGTTCGACGCCGCCCACTGCGTCGCATGTAGGCAGATCATCCAAGGCTTGAAACATCAGCTCGCCGACCAAGGCGTGGCCCTCGGCAGTGAGGATGGTCTGCTTGCAGTCGATGAAGAAGTCGCTCTCGCGACCGGAGGCGAGCGTCACGCGCCGGCGTTCGAAGCTCAGTTCACGTAGCAGATCGATCAGTCGCGCGCGTTTCGTCGGGTCGAGCATGCGCGGAACCTACCGCTTCGATGGCGAGCCGAGCAATAGACCGCGATGGTCGACTAGTCTTGGCTCTTCTTCTTTTTTGCTTTGATGCCCTTGCTCAGTACGGGCACCACCGGCGGTGGCGGTCGACGCGGTTCCGGCTTGAGTGGGCGAACGGGTGTGAATTCCGCTTGCGGCGGAGCAGGAGCGACGCGCGGCGGTTCGGGCTTGCGGACCTCGGGCTTGGGAGGCGCGAGCTTGGGTGGTGGCGGAAGCGGCGCTCTGGCCTCGAGCTTGGCTGGCACGGGTGGCGCCTTGGCCTCCACCTTCGCCGGCACAGCCACTGGCTTGGCTTCGAATTTGGGTGCCGTCGGTGGCATCGCCGGCGAAGGTGCGATGCGCGGGGGAGGCACGACCGGGCGCGCTGGCGCCGCAGGGACGCGCGCGACAGCCGGCGCGGGTTCACCGTCGGTCTGCACGTGTCCGCGCGCGAGCGCGCCGGGCGCAATGCCCACGCGCGGCGCGGAAATATCGCCCACGACGCGGGCGCCGGCTTCGAGCAGCACGGCGATTGCGCCGCGCAAATCACCCTGCACCTGCCCGGCGATGCGCAGCTCCGCGCCGTTGACGTTGCCGCGCACCCGGCCCTCGGAGCCGATCACGACGTTGCCCGTGACGCTCACGTCGCCTTCGACGCGACCCAGAATTTCGAGCGAGCCCTGTCCGCGCACGTGCCCGCTGATCACGGTTCCCGCGCCGATCACCGAAGCTTCGGTCATGCGCCTCAGACCTCCATGTCGACGTTGCCCTTGAACGAGGCACCGTCTGCGATCGTGAAGCGTGCGGCTTTGATGTCACCGACCAGCCTTCCGCCCGCTTGAATATCGACTCGCTCGGAGGCCGTGACGTCCCCGGTCACTTGACCTGCGACGCTCAAACTCGCGCCCGTGATGTCGGCGCCGACCACCGCCGTGCCGCCCACGGTCACCGCGTCAGTGGTCGTGAGCCGCCCACGCAAATTTCCGTGGATCACGATTTCCTCGTCGCCCGAGATGTCACCTTCGATGGTGAGTCCTTCTCCAATCACCGTGCCTGCCATCCGTGTCGCCTCTTCCAATCGCTGAGAAATGAGTCAGCGGCGCTTTTGAGTGGTACCGAAATCGAGCTCGAACTCGGTTTCGAGCCGAACCGAAACCCGCGCGCCGGCCTCGATCGAAATTTCTGCGCCGCGTAGCTCGCCGCGAACCTTCGCCGAGCTGCGCACGGCGATCGCGCCGCTGGCACGCGCGTCGCCGAGCAAGCTGCCGGCGATGTCTAGACTCTCACCCTGCAAATTGCCTTCGACGCTCGCGCCTTCGCCGAGCTCGGTCTCGCCGTTGACGTTGATGTCCCCTTTGACCACGCCCTCGATGCGCAGCGCGCCGCTGCCGCTGATGCGACCGGTAATGCGGGTGCCGCTGCCGACAACGCTGAGCTCGTGGGGGTGTCGGGGCATCGGAGTGGGGCGGAACGCTAATACGCCCCGGCCGGATTTGAAACCACGCGTCTGATTTTGTTGGGTTTGCGGGTATCGCCCGCTAGCGGTTGATGTCGTCGGCTCGGTCGCTTGCAGCCCTCCGCTCGGCCGCTCAGCGCAAGAGGCTCGCGGCGAGCACCTCGCCGGCTCGAGGCACCGAGCGGAACAACGCGCGGGCATACAAACGGCGCTTCTCCACGTGCGACAAATCACCCGGCCGGCCCTGGGTGGCGGCCGACAACAGCACCGCGGCGGCGACGCTCACGTTCAAGCTCTCCACGAAGCCGCGCATCGGAATGCGCACCGCGCGCTTCGCATGCCGCAGCAGTGGCTCGCAGATCCCGTCGTGCTCGTTGCCGAGCAGCAACGCGAGTCGCGGGATGTGCGCCAAGTCCGGAGGGGTAAGTTCCCCTTGTGGATGCGTGGCCACCAGTTCGAAGCCCCGAGCCAGCAAATGCGCTGCGGCTGCTTCCGGTGTCTTGTGGTCGTGAACCTCCAGCCAGCGCTCGGTACCCTTGGTGATGCGCCGCGCGATCATGAACGATTCGACCCGCGCCACGACGTGCACGGTCGGTACGCCGAAGGCGTCACAGCTGCGCATGACCGCCGAACCGTTGTGGGGATCATGCGGTGCGTCCATCAGCACGGTCACGCTCTCCAAGCGTTGGCCGATGACCGACAGAATCCGTGCCTTCCGTTCGTCGCTTGCCAGCGGTTCGAGCGTCTCGATCACTCTATCGGCCGTCCACACCGGGCTCCACGGCTCACCTGGCAAACTCTCGGCGATCTCGGCGCCGACTTCTTCACTCGCGCGTCTCATAAGGGCCGGATATTGCACTGTTTGGCAGTGGCGCGAGGGTTTTGGGGTTGGGGCCCCAAAACTCAGGGGTGGGGCCCCGCTCGATTCACTCGAGCGGGCGCGGGGGAAAACCCCCGACGACGGGGGGGTTCCCTGACCTCGGAACAAGCATTATCTTTCACGCTGTCCCTCAATCACAGCGCAGGAGAGCGGTCCCAATGGCATCCGATAAGGTTCATGTTTTCAACGACCTCAACTTCGAGCAGGAAGTCCTGAAATCGACAGTTCCGGTCCTGGTGGATTTCACGGCGACCTGGTGCGGCCCCTGCAAGCAACTCGCGCCCATCGTCGATCAGCTGGCTGACGACCTGCACGGCACCGTCAAGGTCGGCAAGCTCGACATCGACGATTCCCCGATCACCGCCGGCAAGCTCGGCGTTCGCGGCGTGCCCACGGTGATGGTGTTCAAGAACGGCGAGCGCTCTGCCCAGCATGTCGGCCTCACCACCAAAGCCAAGCTCGCAGCTTTGGTGGACGCCTGAGCGAAGCCGTTCCGAGCCCGAGCCACGTCGCAACTGCGCGTCGCTCGGGCTCGAACGCGTCCAAACGCTTTCGTCGGCGCCTGTATTGGCTGCCGCTGGGCGTGATGGTGTGCGCGAACCTCGTGTTCGCGCTCTCGCTTTCGCGATACGTGCCCTTCGTCAGCGCGCTCGGCGTGAGCTCGCTGCTGTATCTCGTTACCCTGCGCCGGTTCATCGCGCAGATGCGCGACCAACCGCGCGCACGTTGGATCACGCTTTGGTTCGACCAACCGTTGTTCGTGCACTTCGGGGCCAGCACCTTCTCGCTGCTGTTCAGCCCAGTGGCGGCGCTGCTCGCGCTGCTACTCCTCGTAGGTCCTGGCCTCACGGGACGCGGCGGGTTCGATGATTGGCGTCTGATCGAGAGCTGTGCGTACGCGCTCGGCGTGCTCCTGTCCGTGTGGGCAATTTGGATCGAGCGGCGCTTCGTGCGCATTCGTCGCATGGACGTCGCGATCGCGGGGTTGCCGCAGGAATTCGACGGTTACCGCATCGCGCAGCTGAGCGATCTGCATGTCGGAAGCTTCGATCCGAAAGCTCGCGCGCTCGAATGGGTCGCGCTGAGCAACGCGCTCGAGCCGGACTTGGTCGCGGTCACCGGCGATTTGGTGACCAGCGGGCGCGGCTTCTATCGCGACGTGGCCGAGGCGCTGGGAGGGCTGCGCGGCAAGGACGGCGTGTTCGTGTCGATGGGCAACCATGATCTGTGGAACAACGACGAGCTTTCACGGCTAGTCACTGAACATGGCCCCACCGTGTTGCGCAACACCTCGCGCATCATCCACCGGGGTGATGCGCGCTTGAACGTGGCCGGTGTCGACGGCCGCATCGCGACGGGCCCCGAATTCGTTGGCTCGCTGTCAGAGTGCGCGGCTGGCGCGCCAGTCGTGCTGCTGGCGCATTACCCCTGGGTGTTCGATTCCGCAGTCGCGCAGGGGGTCGACTTGATTCTCACGGGCCACACCCACGGTGGGCAACTCGGGGTGCCGTTTCTGGGACAGCGGCTGAACTTGGCCCGCCTTACCGGTCAACGTTCGCGCGGCATGGTGCATTCGGGGAAGACCTCGATGTACGTCAACGCCGGGCTGGGTACGACGGGCCCGCCGATGCGGCTCGCGGTACCGCCGGAGATCGCGCTGATTACGCTGCGGCGCGGCTGAGCCGGGCTAGGGCCAAGGCGAGCGACGACGGTTGCGCGAGGTTTTGGGCAGACAGAAGCCGGGGAGAGACCACCGCCTCGCGCGAGCAGGCCCTCTCGCGCGGCATCCCTGAACACGCAACCGCAGCGCCCAGGTTGGAGTTTGGCAGGGCTGCCCCGAGCGTGAGACGTCAGGGTGCGGCCGGCGTCCTCGCGCTACGCGCTGCGGGCGCCTGGCTTCCCAAGCGCTGGCCTTCGGCCAGCGCGGTGCGCCCACGGCGGTGATGGGCGTTGCTCGGGTTCGCTCGACGTTGAGAGTGACGGCTGCGCGACCACAGGAATGGGGCAAGACGAATAGCGAGTGAAGTCATTGGCGGACGCTCAACTGCTTTCGGGACTCGCGAGCATCGTGCATCGGCGCAACCAAATCACGGCTGAGTTTCTGGTGTACTTGGCAAAGCTCGACGAGCGGCAGTTGTTTCTCGATCTTGGATACTCGTCGCTGTTCGAGTACTGCGTGGAGAAGCTGAAGTTGTGTGAGTCGACGGCGTACGAGCGCGAACTGGTGAAAGAGAGATTTGCGGTGGGCCGCAAATCTCGCGGCCGAGGGGAAACACCTGCGTCAGGCGAGCTCTCGGCGTCCGATGTTCGGAAGTCCGAACCAGCCATGCCTGAACTGCCCGCTGCCAATCCTCAGCCCAGGTTCAGCCGGCTGAAACGAACGCGCCACTGCGCTGCGGCGGTGAGGCGCGCGGTGTTCCTGCGGGACGGAGGGCAATGCATCTTTGTCTCGTCGGACGGGCGACGGTGTCGGGCGCGGCGGTGTCTCGAGCTCGACCATATCGAACCTTTCGCTGTTGGCGGCGAGGCCACGATCGAGAATCTGAGGTTGCGCTGTCGAGCCCACAATCAACGGTATGCGCGGCACTACTTCCGCGTATTTCGGCTGAACGCAGCCATTGAGAACTTCCAAAGGCGGCGCGCACCAGTGCGAGGTGAACGGCCAGGGAGCGGTGAACACGAGAGCCGCCGGAGTCGAGGCAGTGCTCGTGCAACCGCTGAAAGAACGTGACGTTCCCGGTTTCTCTCCGCAG
>Ga0134124_10000766_pt1 | contig 25730 bp, 26 predicted proteins | sample KB304_FD_96880 | JGI IMG/M metagenome (GOLD analysis project Ga0134124, IMG submission 96880) | Terrestrial soil microbial communities without Nitrogen fertilizer from Kellogg Biological Station, Michigan, USA - KB3-0-4 | ecosystem: Environmental > Terrestrial > Soil > Unclassified ... | reverse complement strand
CGGGAACTATTGTATATCCATCTCTGATAACGAATCTTACGGGCTGGATTGGTTTGCCGGGTTGTCCATGGGAAATAAAATTAGATGCATGTGTTGATGATTGTGGATTCTTACGCATTTCTTTCGAAATCTATACCAACAGTGAGCGAATTCAATATTCGCAATACGCGCCCTATGGGCGCTATGCGGCACTCGCTAGGGTTCTCCTGTTATGCTCGCTACGCTCGCCACAGGAGAACACCGTCGCTTCGCGGCTGATATCGTGAAAATATTTTTCTGTTCGATGCTTATGTTCGCATCATAATATAGAAAACATAATATGGAATCCAATAGATCACTTACAGCTGATGAATTAGTCGCAATGGCTCCGGCTGTTGAACGCGTAAATAAATACGCAAACGTATCATTTATGATAATGCTGCTAATTATTGTCATTTTAATCATTTATTTCGCTAAGAAATTTGTTATGAAACCTACCGCTGAAGGAGCGTGCGGAAACAAGTATGCATTTTAAATTCGCGTAACGCTTTATAGCTGGTTTTGTATATGTTGCGCGTAACATATTTTTTCCAACTAAACGTATTGCACGAGAAAAATTATTCATGTCAGTACAAATGGAATCATCAATAGAATTAATAAAGGATTACACCCCTAGAATACCAGGCGTAGAAGATTCTAAACCGTTCACACATATTGCACATGTTAGCGATATTCACATTGGAAGTAGATTAGACCGATATCAAGAATATAATAATGTTTTCGATACATTTGCAAAAACCATGAAAGAATCATCATTCAAAGACACATTATTGATAGTTATGACTGGAGATATTTATAACTGGAAGTCGCGTCTTGCACCGGAAGACATCACATGTTTCAATAGACTCATATCTAATCTCTATCCTCTCCCAATTTTAATAATTCCAGGCAATCATGATGCTGTATTAAATAACAAGAATAGAGAAGATTTGTTAAGTCCATTGGTGTCCCACTATCGCCATGTAGTATTTTCAAAAAATACAGAGGTGTTTACTATCCGTGGGCTTAAATTCTTTCATATTAGCGTATTTGACAGCCGCCCAGAGCCGGAGTTATATAATGCGATGCTCGCCGCATGTAATGTGCATGTTGACGCAATTAAAGCTAGTGTGGATGCGGCATCCGCGGCAGCGGCCGCTGATTCGGCACCTAAAATTACAATTATTCGAACAAATGACGAGGAGGGCACTAAACGTTCGCCTACAATCCATGCAATCACAACAAACGCCACTTTCGCTAATGTAGGTGAATTGAGGAAAGATATTGCAGCAATTCCAGCGCCACATACACAAGCTATTGTTACCCATCCGCCCAAACAAAAAACAACAAATGAGATATTGGAAGAAAAGATTAAAGGAATCCGGGAGGAAACCAAACCAATATTATTATATCATGGTTTTGTGGACGGAGCCAAAATGGGATCTCATACTGTAAGCAGTTGCGCAATATCGCGTAGAATTATGGAATTAAGCAAAATTACACTTGTAGGTGATATACACGAATCTCAATTTATATATCCCCACGCTGCATACGCAGGCAGTTTAATCCAGCAGAATGTGGGAGAGGATGCCTATAAGGGATTCATTTTGTGGAGTGTGGAAAAGAATCGTGGAAGATTCATCGAAATACCAAATAGATGTATAATGGTAAGAGTTGATTATCGCAAAGGCCAAGAAGGAATACGCATTTATGATAGAATGACTCGCGGAATGTCAGAAGAAGACAAGAAGATGTTATTGAAAAACATTACCCGGGTAACTATAATAACTCAATCGTATGGATTAATACTCAAACAACAGGTTGATGAGGTTAAGGCAACGTTCGGCAGGCTAGATAATATCTCAACTGTTGATGGTGGAATTGGTTCCCGATCTGATTCTATATTAACTAACCCCGAGATATCATTACCGGCCGACGGCGACGTAAATGGAGTTAATATAACCACATCGGCCGCGGGTCCATTAAATGCAACAGACGCAGCAGATGTCGCGAAACAGAATATAATTAACGCGGTCATGGCGGCGAGTGCTCAATTATCCCCGCTAGAAACCCAAATAGCAACTATTAAGCAGTTACTAAAGGATAAAGCCGATAAATTAATACCTGACTTGGCTGCTCTTGTGACGATTACGGGGCCAGGCGACATTAAAGCGGTTGAACAATTAACTGCACGCGGTGCTAAAATAGCCGACATTACAAACAAAATAGTGGCATTGCATCGAGAATATATGACAGACCAACCAATCCGCAAATGGAGTATAAAATCAATGAAGTGGGATAATGTTTTGATATACGGTCCGGGCAACTACATAGATTTCCGCTCAATTGCCAACAGGGGTTCTGTACACGATAACTCCATGCGCTCGGGCGGCGTTATCACCGGCTGCATAGCTCCGAACCGGAGTGGCAAGAGCTCTATATTTGATATATTAGTGTATGCGTTATTTGGTGAACATTTACGCGGCGACAAAAAGTCTATATTCCACCGCGGAAGCAGTACTTTGGCAGTGCGTGTAGATTTCGAAGTCAATGATGTTAGTTATTATATCGAGAGAGTAGACCAGAGGAATAAGAGTTCGACAATTAAACTATGCAAGTTTAATTCTGATGGAAGAACTGAGGACTTAATTACCGGAGAGAGTATCCCGGATACTTATGCAAAGATGCGGCAACTGATCGGCACACTTGATGAGTTTCTAGCAACGGGTTTATTTTATGACAATGAGAATGATATTGTGAGATTGGGGAGGAAAGCCCGTAGGGAAACTTTATCAAAATTATTTGGTTTAATTAATAATGATAATGTGATCAAAGAAGAAAAGAAAAAGTTAAAGGATCTTAATGCCAAACTGCATGAGATAGAGACCAGATTCAGGAATAAGCTAATATTGGGTGCTACGGGTGGAGGCAATAATACATCGGCTGCAATGAGCACAACTGAGGAAAGTTTCAATACTACCCTTACTGACGTCGAAGAAAAATTACTTTCACACAAATCTCAATTAACAGCGGCCGAGAAGCGTCAAAATGAACTAAAAAAGGAATCCGGGGCATTAGACGCCGAATGGTACGCGACATCTGCGGAGATAAAAGATATCAAAGATTCATTAAAATCACTCAATGAAATCAATATGATAATCAAAATGCAGATGGAGACATTGGCAAAGAAGGAATCTAGAATGAGGGATTTGAAAAATATGATCCGAGTTAGGGTGGTCGAGTTGCCCTCCGGGATGAGATCTAGCACCGTACGTCCGTTAACCGAACAAACAAAGAAAGAGTACAGTACGCTACTCGCGTCTGAACTATTGCCTTCGCAGAATTCTGTGAGTGGAGTGGATAAATTGCCTGAATATTGCCTTAGTTGGCGTTCTCAACTCGCCGACACAGAAAACGAACTCAAGGGAATAAATGAACGCATCATTGCTGTGTTTGGAGATAATAAAATAGCAAATGCGAATGCTGCGGTTGATGCCAATGCTGAGATTGCGTCGGCTGAGAAGCAAATCGCGGATTGCAATGCAAAGTTGATTGCAGAGACAGCCGAGTCAAATAAACTCATCGCGGCGACTAATGAACTATTAACTCAAATGACGTCACAGCAATCAAATAATGGTGCACAGCAGCAGATATGGACATACCATGACTTATCTACCGCAGAAGTGGCCACGTGGAATAGTGAACTGCTAAATAGCATAATCTCAACAGAACGCACTATTCGGGGTATTAATCTCGATTTGCATAAATCTAATATCATGGCCGCGGAAAGAGCAGTAAGCAATGCAGAAAGCCGAACGCAATATAAATTCAATGATGGCTGCAGTGATTGCACAAACAATATGCGGGTGTTAAATAATGATCTGATGCGTGCCAAAGAGGAACTTGCAAAGAGAATTGCCGAAGCAGAGTCTGCCACAAGTAAACACAATGCAGAGGAAGAGAAATTGGCAAGGCTAGAAAGCAAGCGTAAGGGTCTAGAATCTATTGTCGCCAGCATGCGCGCTGTGGATGCGGGGGTGGCGAAAATCAAAAATCTCAATGCTGATATTGCAAACTATACCACACGTAGAGATAAATTCCAAAAGTGCGCGGCGGAACTCTCAAACCGCGTTGTACTTGAAAAATACGCTTCTACACTCCAAGAAAAAATCAATGCGGCCGATGGGTTATACAACGACTACTTACGAGCGCAATATATCCTCACCAGGGAAGAAATAGACTTGGCAACGGAATTGCCTAAAATTAACGCGGACGTAACTGCTGCACGAGAAAAACTCACTAAATACGAGAACAAAGGAAAGTCACTAAATGCGGCGGAAGAGAAATTGACCTCGCTTACTACAAGCCGCACGGCAACGCAAACTAGTATAGTAGAATATAGTGAACTCATCGGGCAACTAAAACTCTTAATCGATGATTTAGAGGATTTCATCGCGGTTAAGAAGGAATATGATGCGAGTACACCACAACTTCGCGCAGATATTGAACTCCATACCATTTATTTGTCTCTGTTGGGCGCCAAAGGTCTGCAAACGCAGGTAATCAAGCGCAATATTTATTCCGTCGTGAGTAAAATTAATGCAGTGTTGTCATCGATTACAACCTTCCGTCTGGCTGTTGATGTTAGCGATGCTAAGATAGATTTATTCATAAGTGATAGCGTTGCTGGTGATTTAACGAAAGATATACCTATTGAATTGGCGTCTGGATTCCAGAAGTTCGTAATTTCGTTGATCTTCCGCCTTTCCTTAACCCATTCATTGTTTACGAGTAGTAGATTCGTGATTTGCGATGAGTCGTTCAGTACCTTCGATCAGAATAATTTAATGCACGTACCTGACTTGCTTAACGCGGTTAAAGAATACTATGATTTTATATTCATTATTTCGCATATTGAAGTGTTGCAACAATGTATTGAAGTGCCTATCTATATTTCCCTCGAAGAGAAGTTAGAATTAGTTAGCAGCACTAGTGCAGGAAGTACTGGGATTGGTAAAGAACGCAAACCTACAAATAGTGATAGTGTTGCCAACATAATAACAAGCAAGATAGTGGCGCCCGAAGGTGCTATCGCGCCTGTTTATACAATTCCTATTGAAATTAAACCAGATTTGAAACATATTAAAACCTGTAAAGAAGCGAAGGCGGGTGGTAGCGATACGACAGCGGTTCCAGCTGCGGCGACAAAGATTACATGCGAATGTGGTGCTATCGTGCAAAAAAGATCCCTAGCCACACATAAACAATCAGCGAAGCATCTTGCTGCATTGGCGACAAATGTAGTCACGAACGCTATTAATGCGATATAATGCACAAAAAATATATTTTTTAGCGGTGAGAATGCGATCATGTGGTTTGCAGAACATCAAATCCCGGTCGGGTAAGATAATCTCTGAAATGCATGATAATGATGACGAGATTAGTTAAAGTAGCCGCGATGTACAGTAAATCAGCGAGCAGATAGAAGATGAATATAAATTTGTAAAACTCAATATCATTGTTATCATAGCATACAGATGCCAAATAAAATACGTATATACATGCACCTGCCATAATTATTTCATTAAATACCCGGGCGATTAAAGTAGTTTTTGTTTCTATCATTCTGGTGCATCCACATATTCCCGTTTTGAATGATAATGAGATTCCAATGATGAAATTTATTACGGAAAACACAACAGAGAAAATGGAAATAGTTTTGAAAGAGCCAAATACACCGCCATTGTTGCTAGATTCTATATAATCTATCGACCATAGACATAATACCAATAACAGGATAAATTCAGTGATTGGGATCAAATAGATAATTTCTTCTATTACAAGAATAGATGTTCTTTGTTGCATTTGGAGGTATAATCTATTATAATAAACGACAAATAGTATATTCAATTTTGTACAAAAATTTGAATCCAAGACAACAGATAAACAAATATAATCGATAATGGATGCCGCGGTGGTGGCCGTAAGATATCCCTTCTTGGATGTGCTCGCTTGGTTAAGAAAGTATGGAAAAGATATTTCGGCGAGGGAGTTATGGGAACTTAAAGTGTTATATCTTCGACATCTTAGACTATCTGTTTTGCCTCCGGAAATAGGATCGTTAACAAATCTGAAACTTCTAGATGTTTCTGACAGTAATTTATCAATATTACCTTATGAAATATGTGAATTGACTAATCTTACTAGGTTAAATGCGAGCGGCAATAATTTAACATCTGTACCTCAAAATATGGACAAATTATCCTTACTTTCTGTATTAGATTTGGATAGAAACAAACTGTCCGTTGTTCCAATGAATATTTGCAAAATGTCTGCGGATGGCATACTCGATATTATTTATTTGGAATTTAATAGCGGTATTTGTACACCATTTGCATTTGGATGTACAGATTTCTGCAAATTCATATATAAACTCCATGTCCACATTCTTGCGAAAAAATATTATTATAGATGGAGATGCATAGTTATAATTCGGAGGGGATTTGCAAAAGATTATCATGAAATCTTTATTATGCAGAATTATTTATCGGTTGGGTGGTAGAGTTTTAATAACAACACGTAGCAAAATGTGCATGATTGTATTCTCGCAGCTAAAAAATGTTACGCCACCCATGACATATCGGCCTTATATTTGGCAGTTTGCTTAATATTATTGGCCGAATTATAGTTATCCAAATAGAGGTATTCAAATCCTCCACCGGATCTTGTTTTTTGTGGTTCTACTTCACATCTCAAGAATGCAGAACCGGCAGGGAATTCGCATTTGATTACGCACGCGGCATCCTGCCATTCTGATTCAATGGCAAGTTTTTCTTGTAATTCTTGCCGCAATTCTGCTGTAATTCTGCCGCTATAGAATTTGTCAGCGATGGACATGGCTTCGAAATCATCCGGGTTGAACCAATATAGTGGGACATTTTTAAACTTCCCCCTCTTAAATTCGTCGCGTTCCTGAATCCTGCAGAATTCCTTTTCCGCATTCAATACCACTACATCATATTTAAGAGCCAAATATCGTCTAGTAAATGATGCGGATGATGCGTCATGGGCGGAATTAAGATGTCTGGTCATTTCACGCACTTTTTCCGGGTTGTCAGGAAATATTTTGCATAATTTTGTGTATGCCTCGAAAAGCGCTGCATAACCTTGTACAACCATATGTACTCCATCATCACGGATAATGAATCTGCATATTTCATAACAAAACCCACTCCATTCCATAAATTCTATTCGAAATTCAATCGCTTCCGTGCTTTGCTTTTCATGATTTTTGACTGTGAAAACATAATATTTATCCTTTTCTGCAATATAACTGCTTAACATAACGAATTTGGCATGTTTGCTCGAAAATTCATTCCATTCCTCCAGTGGTATCACTTTTGCGACGGAACATTTTAGCATTCTTGATTTGATGAGGCAAATATATATGATTTTATGCATGGAATCTTCATCGCCCACATCGACAAGACATTTAATATTATTGTCAGTTTGTGCAAGTGAGAGTAATTTTGGATTCAGAAAGAATTCTTTGCACTTCGCCTCATCTTGTATGTATACTGGTTTGCCGATTTCTTTGTATTTATACGCGGCGATCATGTTCTCTTTGGTAGCGAGTTGCGGGGGCTGTGCGTATTCGGATAGGGCCATAATTTCTTCACAATAATACATTTCAATTTTGGCGTAACGCTCCCTACGGTCGCTACGCGGCGCTCGCTAGGATTTGGGCGCTCTCGCTCCCTTCGGTCGCCGCGCCCAAATCCGTCGCTTCGCGTGCGGACTGATTCAGTGACTTCACTTAGGCTATATCGTAGCCTATGAATATGTAACACTATATAGTTACCAAATAGTCGGTGGACTCTTCAGAGTCCACCTTCATGCTTCGCAGTAATGGGTCTGGCTTACTGGAGTTGTTTACACGCGAAGCGATGGTGTTTGCCGAAGGCAAACCCGAGCAAGCGCCGCATAGCGTCCGCAGGACGCGTATTGCGAAAATTTGAATACGGTGATGTTAAGAATGTAATATTCAGCACAAATGTCAACGGAAACTCCACCGCTAGTTTGCAAAGTAGATGGGTGCACGAATGGATTGGTCGAAGCCATATTCAACAAAAGAGATTTTAAATTAGATCCAACATTATTGTTAAAAAAATCATACAGATGCAGCAATGGATACTTGTTTTCGCATAGGTGTGATGTTTGCCGGATCTGCAATCAACACATACACATTGGCTCAGAAATAAATGCGCACAAAACGTTGTTATATCACATGTTGTGGAGGCATCATAATATTCACATGGAAGATGGTTGGGGGAATGCGTACACTTCTATACGCATAAGCAATAATTTTACAATATATGTGCACATGATTGGTTTACTGGATATGTTACCTCAATACCTTGGATTGAAATGCGAATATTCGTTAGAACATGTTGTCTGCAATCTATTCGAGTATTATCGCGAGCGTGAAGCCGCTCTGCGTGGTTATAATTTCAACACCCATGCATTCGTTTATTTAGACAAAAAAGCCGAAAATGGTTTCTACGAACTTATAAATGTGTTACAAGAATTGAATTATTCATGTGTGGTGTGTGGTGAAGAATATGATTGTATGCCTTCTATGGAAACATACATGCGGCATAATACTTCTCATTGCTGATAATATTTATTTTTTATACAAGCGAAAAAACAAATATTATCACCATTACTGTGGATGATAGCTAATCAAACGGTAAACACCTCCTCTGGGCATCGTCTCGGTGGTCTCAATTTCCAACCCACAAGGATTAGACTTTCCACATCGTAACCCATGTATGCTTCCTTTTGGAATTTTGCAGAAGCATTTTTTACATTGCTCATATTTGCTATTGATATTCCAATGCTCGCATCCGTGTACGGAACAATACCCACCATTTTCTGGATTGCCCAGCCCCACGCATTCAGGAACGCAACAACGACATTTTTCGCAATATTGGGATGCATTATGTGGATAGCAATATTTTTTGCATATAGTACATTTAATCGGTTCATGAACCAATTCGCATGGTTCCGACATTGGCATCCCGCACTCACATTTCTGAACGAATATACGCCTATGTATACAATATTTCGTGCATAGCACTTTCGGTGCACACACTACACACTGTGCAAAATTAATCGCATATTTGTCTACAACGGCTATTACTTTATTCACATCGGCTTTCGCTAATGTTTGGAAGTCATTGGCGATGATGTCCATCAAGCAATCATCTTCTGGTGGAAGAACGAAGGTAAATCCACTACCTGTATATGGTTTTGTGATGTCATGTCCGAACAACGCCCGGAAATAATCTGACCTTACAAACCACCAACGGAGCCGTTCGGTTTTCAAAGTAAATCTTGCACACCAATCTTGCCGCAATACGGATTTAAACGTGATATTATCAACTGGGATTTGCAATATTTCTGGAATATGCTCCATATGCGCCGAGGATAGGTTAACGGCACAGAAGAAGAATCTCCATGCGCGATGATGCGATTCATCCAGCCCTGCATCTGGATCAAACATAAAATCGATAATCGCCTTGAATTCGTCATAGTTATATGGCACGAAAATATTCGTGCATGGGGCGCACGGACGATCTTTCAATAGCTTTGTAAAATATGGGATCCATAATAACAAACGTTTGGGAAGGGTAATTATTCCTGTGCCTCCTACATGCAAATTTATCATATCTATGCCGGCACCGGAATCTCCTTCCCTCAATCGTTGAAGGAATACACGGTAATCTATTGCGGTAATGGGCAAATCTGCCATATCTACGTCCATGATTCTGGATAACTTGCTTAGTGTCACTTTAGGGATCCAGGATTCATTTTTCTTCGCGTTACGCTGCGGGGCCTCTGGCCCCTTCGCTACGCGGCGCTTGCCAGGATTTGGCCGCTCTTGCTCCCTGCGGTCGCCGCGGCCAAATCCGTCGCTTCGCGTGAATACAGATTCAGCGGCCTCATTCAAAGAGCAAGACCCTTTAAGGTTGTAATACAGCGCAGAAATTTGAATCCAGTAATGTTATTGTATTGCAGACTGTAACTGACATACACGGTATGAATAGCCTAGATAGATTAAAATATTTATGCAAATGTGGGTACAAATCCAAAAAGATAACACATGATTTGCCGTTGGAGGATGTATTATCGGATCCTTCACTGCCATTTAGAGAAGAATTTTGTTGCAATAGAGGAGGGAACGAGTCACATACGTATTATTATTGCAAATTTTCAAAATGCAACAAGATGAGTTTAATACAAGAGAGAATATGTAGCAAGAAAGGCGTAATGCTTCATATTTTGCAAAAGCATCATAAATTAAATGTGTGTACACGGGTGAATGATATGTTCGTCGGCATAAATATAAAATTAGTTTCTGATTCTTCCATATCAAGGAACTGTTTTGACCCGGATGAAAAAGTTTCAATACTTGTGGATATGGAGAATATATTGAATGTGATGCCCCAATTTATCGGGTTATCTTGCCGGAATAGTGTCATGTATTCGCAAAATAATAAATCAGTACTAATCCAACTCCTTGGCGAATTATTCTCACATCCTCTACCAGAAATTAAAAATACTTCAATGTCACATACTATTGAACCGGAAACTAATGATTTCTATTTGCTTCTTGATGCTCTCTACGGATTGAATTATTCATGCATAATGTGTGGGGAAGAATATGAGCAATTTCCGTCGAAAGAACTATACGCTTCGCACATGCGCTCCGCGCATGCTCCGCTACGTTCGCTAGGATTTGCGTTAGCAAATCCGTCGCTCACTGGCTGAGTTTAGAATTCTATTTTTTCTAAGTATATACCCTTACCAGAAGGTCGCAGCTTCGCGGGGTCGCTCGCTAGGATTTGCTCCGCAAATCCGTCGCTCGCTGCGCTACGCAGCTCCATGCTTCGCGGTAATTGGTCTAGCTTACTGGTGGAGGGGGTAAAAAACATCCGTAGGTGATGTTACGCCACCCATGATAAATCAGCCCTATAGACATTAGATAACGTAACATCTTTAGGATTCTGCAAATTGTTCAAGTAAAGGTATTCAAATCCACCACCCCGACGTGTTTTTTGTGATTCTACTTCACACTTCAAGAATACAGCGCCGGCGGGGAATTCGCATTTGATAACACAAGCCGCATCCTGCCAATCTTCTTCAATGGCGAGTTTTTCTTGTAATTCACAGCGCAGTTCGGATGTGATTTTGCCGCTAAAGAACCGATCAGCAACTTCCATGGCTTCGAATTCTGCTGGATCAAACCAATACATAGGAAGTTCATCGAATTCCTTTACCTCCAATTCGTCATCTGATTGAATCCGGCAGTATTCTTTCTTTTCATCCAATGCAACAATTTCATATTTAAGAGCTATATATTTCCGAACAAATGATGCTGATGAGTCATCGTGTGCATGGTTAAGAAGCCGTGTTAGTTTGTACACTTTTTCTGGGTCCAGCGGGAACATTCTGCATAAATCCGTATATACTCCAAACAGCACAGAATTGCCTTGTACAATAATGTTAACACTATTGTCCTTGATGCAAAATCTGCATATTTCGTAATGAAATCCGAACGTTTTCATAAAATCAATGCAGAATTGTTTTTCCATGTATATTTGGGGATAACCGGCACTGAAAACATAACATTCATCCGATTCTCCAATATATTTGCTTTTTATAATAAATTTTGCATATTTATATACAAATGCGTGCCATTTGTCAAAAGGTATCGATTTTGCAATGGAACATCTTAGCATTTTTGATTTCATGGTGCAAACACATGATATATAGTGTATAACACCACCATCGATGCAATCACGCATAGCGTCGTGAATGATTTTATCCTTTGTTGCAAGCGAAAGCACCTTTGGTTCAGATAAGAATTTCTTGTAATCGTCGTCTTTGCACCTGAGCGCGAGCCTAGCAACCTCCATGTACTCAACTGCCAATGTTATGTTTTCCTTTGTGGCGAATTGAAGGGTCTGAAGCTCTAAACCGTACATAATTTCTTCACTGTATCACTCTACGAAGACCAGATTCATTTTTCGCGTTACGCTGCGGGGCCGTTGGCCCCTTCGCTACGCGGCACTCGCTAGGATTTGGGCGCTCTCGCTCGCCCCCTACGGGGTCTTGCCACGCCCAAATCCGTCGCTTCGCGTGTATGCAGTTTCAGCTACCTCACTTAGTCCACATCATGGTCTATGAATATGTAACACTATATAGTTACCAAATGGTCGGTGAACTCTGCAGAGTTCACCTTCACGCTTCGCGGTAATTGGTCTGGCGTACCGGATCTGTTCACACGCGAAGCGACGTAAGATCCGCGGCGAGTGCAACGAGCCATGAGCGGATCTTACTAGCAAGCGATCGTGCGAAGCACGAAATAAATTTGAATCTGGCTGCAATAAGGATGCAAAGTGATCATATCCGCCCTAGCTATACAGATGACGGCGACAGAGTCCCTCCCCTCATTAATATGCAAAATAGATGTCTGCGCGCGTGAATTATTCGAAGCAAAGTTAGATACGAGTGATTACAAAATAGATCCCAGTGTATTATTAAAAAAATTATATGTATGTAGATTACGAGGTGTATGCACACACTGGCATGAAGTTTGCCGAATTTGTAATCAGCCAATATACATAAACCCATATGCAAAAATCCATGCGGAAATGATTAACCACATACTAATAGTGCATCATGAATCTCATGTGCTTAATACCGTGGGATGTGATTATGTTAGCGTGAGCACATATAATAATTTTACGATACACATTCGCATTAATAATCTGTTGAGATTATTGCCGCAATTTCTTGGATTAAGATGTGAATATTCATTGAATGACGTCGTACGTGGTTTATTCGGGGATCTTCGTGAATCTGAAGTGAAGAGAAAAAATTTAAACCCTTGTTACCATGTGTATTTATACGTGGATAGGGATACTGAACATAATACAGATGAAGTTGCGGACGCATTGCGGGGGTTAAATTATTCATGCATAATATGCGGAGAAGAATATGATTGCATGCCTTCGTTGGAGATGTATCACTCACACCTGACGGTGTGCGCTCGCTAGTGGCTACGCTCCCTACGGTCGCTTCGCTACGTTCGCTAAGATTTGCTGACGCAAATCCGTCGCTCACTGGCTGAGTTTTGCTTTCTGTTTTTTCTAAGTGTGTATTTTTACCAAGTGGTCGCTGCGTAGCTTGCTACGCAACTCCATGCTTCGCGGGAACATGTCTAGCTTACTGGATCCGTTTATACGCGAAGCGACGGAAGATCCGCGGCGAGCAGCGCGAGCCATAAACGGATCTTCCTAGCAAGCGAGCGAAGGGGCTTTTGGCCCCGTAGCATAAAATTGAATCCGACATGCATGTATGCAATAAGTGGACTATCGCCGAATCAAATATGTTGCGTAATATGACCAAATTCTTGAAAAATGTCGAAAAATATTGTCCAGATTACTTCCACACATATGCCAAAAATAATTTGCATAAACCCGAATGCAGATGTATGGATTCATGTCGCGAAACTGAAATAGAGCAGAGATACAACAGGTTAAGAATTGCCGCGTACGGGGTTCCGGCCGTGATATCTGGTAGTATAGCCGCTGCCACTTTGGATATTGAAGCAATTCCAGGAGCAATGTCTATGGGTGGAATATTCTTTGGATTATGGGGTCATTTAATCCTCGCGAATTTGAAAATCGATTCTAGGGGGTTTCAAAACCCTCACTTCTGCAAAATACGCGGGGATACTATTGCGGCGATCATAAAAGTCGGAATAGAGTCCGAACGTATTAGCATTAGTGAAGCAGAAAGCAATATCGAAAAAATGCGCCCTGACCTTGGCGATAAATTCGAGCGAAGCGATTCTGATCATACTGCATATCATTTTATGGGTGGCGATAAGAAGCCCCAAAGATAAAAACATCAATGGAGATCTGGCAGAATATTGATTTTTTCAAATTTATCTCATACTTCGCACGAAATAAAATTTGAATCCAGCCATAATAGATGTGTATTATAATCGTATTAGTCAATAAGACATTTACTGATATGCCGAAACCTAAATGTGAATGCAGGGCAAGAATGCATGAAACTGACATAAGAGACCGCGCCGAATACCAATGTGTTGTGTTTTTGCAGAAATTATATTATTGCGAAAATTATGAATATCCCCACCAAACAAATGTTTGTCAATTTCCCGACTGTAAACATTCATCATTATACAACAGGTCTTTTAATGATGTTAAAAGTACAATGTTCCATATAATCAAAACTCATCACGACTTGGGGGTTGTAGAGGGTAGTAGCGGAAATATATATGTGAATGCTGATTTTGTCTTGCAAGGACTTGGCATATGGATAAATATGTCAAATATTTTGCACGCAATACCTCATTTTCTTGGATTAGTTTGCGCGGAGTCGTGGTGTAAAATTGTTTGTGAAACGTGCGAATACGATGATAAGTCTGATAGCATGTGTTACGATGATATTATCAATGTTTTATATACGCTAGATTATTCATGTGCTTTATGTGGTGAAGAGTATGATTGCTTACCATCTGAGGAACTTTACATAGACCACGTCACAAAATGTCAGTCTCTTGCGAAATAAATATTGAATTCGCTATGTGAAGCATTCATATAATGCAACAATTAATGGATGGTTTAAATGGCCTTACAATGCAAGATGAGCAATATAAATGTTTTTGCGGGTCTGATTTAACCGAGGTTAATATTGAACCAATGCATGAGATGAATATGTCTGATAGAGTATTATTGCAATTGAGAAAAACATATGTATGCACAAATCAAACATACCAACATCCAATTGATCTATGCATAATTCCGGGATGTAAGTCTCGGTGTGTTTTCCGCGAACGTGGAACTAACACTACATCAATGTTAATTCATATGATTCATCATCATGATGATGCGTCATCACGTTTTACACAAGATGGTGTATTTGCCAATATTTCCATCCCAAATGAATATTATGTTGTGAGATTAGACATGAGTTCTATATTGCGCATAATACCCCAGTATTTTGGATTAAAATGCGAAATACCGTTAAGTAAGATAGTGCAAGATTTATTTTCTGGTATGTCTGATGAACATTTGGATGGAATGTACTTTTGTGTGGGCTACGGAGACGATAATTTCAACACCGTCATAAACATCCTTGCAAATGAACTGGATTATTCTTGCGCATTGTGCGGAGATTATTGCGGCAAACTCCCCCCTATGGAAGTCTACGCCGCTCATGTGCGTGAAGCGCATGGTAGATAATTTTTTCTCCGATAGAATGCGTATAAGTGTGCAGAACAAGAAAGAAAACTGAATTTGAAGTATTAATTAATAAAGACAATGCAGAAATTAGAAGACGGACTAAATGGCCTTACAATGCAAGATGAGCAATATACGTGCCATTGCGGACACAAATTAATCAAGACGACTGAAGAAAAGTCTGTCGAATTAGATGCAAAAATGGGTTTGTTGTCGCATTTAAGAAAATCATATGTGTGCACTCATGAAAAGTATAACCATCTAATTGATATCTGTCAAATAAGCGGTTGTAAATTTCCGCGAAAGTGGGTTTTTCATGATCGCATAGATTTACAATCAGATTACATATTATTTCACATTCTTAATCAACATTATTATATGAAAACATATGGAGGCCAAGATGGCGTATATGCCTACATATTCATCGAGGGTAGACATTATTCCGTGAGATTAAACATGAGTTGCGTATTGAGTGTGGTGCCACAATATTTTGGATTGACATGCGAAATATCGTTGAATGAGGTAGTACGCAAGTTGTTCTCAGATGTGTCTGAAGAATGTTTAGATGTTAGAAGAATTTTTATTGTGGACTACGGGGATGATAATTTCAACACTATCATAAACATCCTCGCAAATGAACTGGAATATTCGTGTGTATTATGTGGCGATTATTGCGGCAGACTTCCCCCTGTCGACGTTTATATACAACATCTCCGAGAAGCGCATGGTAGATAATTTTTTCCTACATAGAATACGCGGCATAAAACTGAATTTGCCACGTTTGCAATATATTAATATCATGTGGAGCACGCGGACTGTGACATATTTGACGGGCGAGTCGGAAACTTCTCCCAGACAAAAAGTGGAGCATTTATGCATATGTAAGCATGCATTAATTGAAATCAAGATAGATATTAATAGCGTAGAAGAATCCTTAATCCAAACGTTGAAAAAATCATATTGGTGCAATGGTAATATAGAGCGTCATAGATTCGATATTTGTCAAATTCCAGGATGCACTACTCCATTAATATATTGCAATACAGAATCAAGGGTGACTTCCTTTCTGAGACATATACTTATGTCACACCATGGATTGAGCATTCAAAGAACTCTCAGCGGCGTACATGCTTGTGTTAGTATTTCTGAAAAGCACGGCGTGGCCGTGGATATGAGTTCTGTGATAAAAATAATACCTCAATTTATGGGATTAGTATGTGAACCATCGTTGATAAATGTATTTCGCAGATTGTTCTTGGATTTACCACATAATTCTTTTGATAAATACGGTTGGTTTCACGTAGATTACGGAGATGATGATTTTAACAACCTAATTAATGTTCTTTTAAATGAGCTGGAATATTCATGTGTGTTGTGCGAGGATTATTACGATACATTTCCTTCTATAGAAATATATCTGCAACATGCTTCGCACGCTCACTAGGGATTGCCTTCGGCAATCCCGTCGTTTCGCTTTGTCGCAGCTTCACTGCGTTGCGCAGCTCCGGCTTCGCTGATACATTCAAGAGTATGATTTTTTGTATATATACGCTTCGGCAAAATAAAAATAATGAATCCGCGAGGGGTAATTTAATGAATAAGCACAGTTCTGCAAGCGGATGGATCCAATAGACGCAGAAAACATATTATTTGCATACCAGTGCACTTGCGGGGCTAGATTATATGAAATCCATCCAGAAGAAAACAAATCGGACCCGTTATTAATATTTAGAAGAGTATACCTTTGTTGCAACACTGGATGTGCTGAAGTTTATGGTTATTGCCGGTTTCCAGGTTGTATTTTTCGATTGCACGATACTTCATTTAAAAAGAATAATTGGATGATGACAAATCACATATTCGTATCGCATAAAAAACTTTACGTGTCTTTGGGTTATTCTGGGTTGCGGCTGGTTACGCGTGTAGATGTTGGTGTTGATGTTGCAATAACAGTGGATATGATAATACAAAAAATACCCCAATATCTCGGGTTAACATGTGAAACATCTCTTGATTCGGCAATTCGTAATATGTATTTGAATGGGTTATTTAATCTGGATGAAGTTACATATCATTCATTTGCAGAACTTGAAGACCGGGAGAATTATGATATTGTTGTTAGAGAATTGTGCAAGCTGGATTATTCATGCGCATTGTGTGATGCAGATTATGATACATTCCCGTCAATTGAAGTATTCGCATCGCACATGCGCTTCGCGCATGCTCGCTACGTTCGCTCGAATGATCCTGCGGATCATCCATCGCTCACTGGCTGAGCCCAGCTTTCTGTTTTTACGCTACGCTACGTTCGCTAGGATTTTCTATACGTAGTACTGCGCAAGTTACTCCGTCGCTCACTGGCTGAGTTTAGTTTTCTGTTTTTTAAGCATACACAATTACTAGATGGTCGTCGCTTCGCTTTGCTACGCAGCTCCTGCCAAGACGCTCGCTAGGATTTGCTGCGCAAATCCGTCGCTCGCTTCGCGGTAATGAGTCTGGCTTACTGGATCTGTTTGCACGCGAAGCAACGGAAGATCCGCGGCGACCGTAGGGAGCCAGTGGCGGATCTTACTAGCGAGCGAGCGGAGCGTCCGCAGGACGCGTAGCGTAAATTTGAATTTGCGGATATTAATTTGACGATCAGTACGGAATGCAAAATCATCATTATTGTACGCAGATGCGTGATTACGTATGCATGTGCAATGCGCAAATGCATGAAGTATTAATAAATTTGAATACGAGTCCTTTGGCCGCTCTCACGGCTATATATTCGTGTAATGACAAGGTAGCGCACCGCTATGTTTATTGTCGCTTTCCGAGTTGCAATTATCGGGAACATGACAGTTTAATGCGCAGAGAAATATTATTTCACCATATTTTCACAGATCACCATGGTTTTCGTGTGTTTCCGGATATTGAAAGCAGTGCAAACTGCTGTACGCGCATCAATGGGCAGCATTCTATTATGATGGATATGGGTCCGATATTAGATATGTTACCCCATTATGTTGGATTAAAATGCGAAATATCGTTAGATAATATGGTTCGCGAATTAATTTTAAACAATTCATTAGACTATTTGTGTGATATGGGTTATAGTTATCTAGATGATGGGGATGATAGTTATAACATTATAATCGCGGAGATGTTGAAATTAAACTGTTCTTGCTTATTATGCGACGAAGATTATGATACATTCCCTTCTTTGGAAGTATATAATGCCCATATGCGCTTCGCGCATGATCAGCTACGTCATGCATGCATGACGTTCACTGGCTGAGTTTTGTTTTCTGTTTTTTAGTGTGTGGCGGGTGTAAAGAAAAAGTGAATTCGCAATTAATGTGAATATAACCATAGTACTCTGCACGCAAGTGATGCAGCAGTTAGAAGATAGCTTAAATAGCCTTACAATGCAAAATAAGCAATATAAGTGCATTTGTGGGGCAGATTTAATTGAAGTGGAGGCTGACTCCACGGACACTAAGGAAATATCCATAAACTCATTGAAAAAATCATATAGATGTAAGAATAATTTAGAACTTCATAAAATGGATCTGTGTCAAATTCCAGGCTGCATTGATCCATTAATTTTCTGTGGATTGAGATCACAGATGGAATGCTTTTTAATGCATATTATTTGGAAACATCATAATATGGGAACAACAATGGAGAATGGCAATTTATACGCAGCTGTACGTGGTGAGGAAACCTACGGGTTACTTGTAGATATGAGTTCAGTCATAATAATAATACCACAATTTTTAGGATTAATATGTGAGACGCCATTAGAAAGTGTATTTCTTGACTTGTTCTCGGATTTGCGAACTTATCCGCTGGATGATGATGGTCCGCATATTTCCGCCGCAGATGGTGGTTGGTTCCTCATAAATTATTGGGATGAGAATTTCAACGATCTAATTAATATTCTTTCGAACAGAATAGACTATTGGTGTGTTTTGTGCGGTATAGATTCCCCAGATGGTTATTATGGCAATCTACCCCCGTTGGAGGTATATGCTTTGCATATACGCGAAACGCATGCGGCTACGCTCCCTACGGTCGCTTCGCCACGTTCGCTAGGATTTGCTGGCGCAAATCCGTCACTCACTGGCTGAGTTTGGAATTCTATTTTTTCTAAGTATGTATATTTACTAAGTGGTCGTTGCGTGGCAAACCACGCAACTCCTGCTTCGCGGTAATAGGTCTAGCTTACTGGAGCAATGTGAAATATTGATTATTATGCGTGTTATTGTATAATAACTCTGATTAATATGCAGTATGTGTATTTGGTTTGTGAAAGGGAATTTATTGGAAAAAATGTTTATAAAGTTGGTAAAACAATACAAAACCCTACTGATAGAATGAAAGCATATCCAAAAGGAAGCATATTAATATGTGCTATGAATGTAACAAATTGCCATATTCAAGAAAAAAAATTGAAAAGAATATTTAAACAACAATTTATCCAGAGGACAGATATTGGAATTGAATATTTTGAGGGTGATATGAATTCCATGTTGAAGATTTTTAAAAACACCGAAGATATTGTAGATCCTGAAATTCCTGAAATAGCCACCGAATATCAACATCTTCAGCAAAAAGCAAAAGTATATCACATACGGGCTAACTTATCGCGGGAGGAATTGGAGAAAGATATTAAATTGTATGAAAAGGGAAAAGCTGACAAAATTCCCAAAGATCATTTCTTAAAGGATTATCAAGGAACCGTATTTCAACAACACAAGAAAAAAATAATCACAGGGGGAGGAATTTTTATGATATTGTTGCTGGCTGCTGTGTTGTTATCGGTATTCTCAAGCAATTGATCATTCATAAAACATATATTTTTTGGAGCTGAGAAATATGAAAATTTGAATCCGATACCGCAATTGCATACAATATTCAGCCGCGCAGCGACGGTGTTTGATCGCGGCGACCGCAGGGAGCAAGAGCGATCAAACCCTAGCAAGCGTTTGTGCGAAGCACAAAATATGAAGCTTTGTCCAGTGTGCAAAGATTCAGTATTGAGGAATCGTCACAAATATCATCAAGATGGGTATGGTTTCGAAATGTTTATATATGAATTATATGAATGTGACAAAGGTTACGGTGTATGTCTTGTAAAATATCTTTATTGTGTGTTGTGCGATGAGGTGATACATTATACGTATAAATACGATCACGAACACAAAAAACATAAAAAACATTTTATTTATCCGACTTTAGAATCATATTATTCGAGAAATTTTGATTTCTCCGAATGCAGATGGTCTTTATCTACACAAACCATTGTAGGAAATTCGCTTAAGAACAGAACGTATTTATCTCTGCTGGCTTTCGACAATATTAAACCACCGGAAGAGTTAATGGATATCATAAATAGAGGACGCTTTGCATCAACAGATCCGTTTTTGATAACATCATTAACGGAGGCGTTCATATTAAATAATAATCATTCTTGCATATTTTGCGGGGAAGATTACGAAACCCTCCCGTCAGAAAAAATAGTTTATACTCATTTAAAAACGTGCAGAGTGATTGTTGCGATGAGAGAGGCAAATAAACCAACCGCATAATTTTTTCAATTACGCAAACTATTTTATTTTGCTATGGAACAAAAATTTGAATCTGACAACGCAATTGTATACAATACCCAGCCGCGCAGCGACGAATTTGATCGCGGCGAGTGCAACGAGCAAGAGCGATCAAATTCTAGCAAGTGCCGGCGTAGCGACCGTAGGGAGCATAACGCCGAATGAAGCGGTGTCCAGCGTGCAAAGATTCAGTATTGAGAAATTGTCGTAAGTCGGTGATTGATGGACATAGAATTGTGATGTATATCTATTCAGTCTATGTATGCGACATAAGTAGTAGTCCATGTCGTGAAATTTATGTTTATTGCAGATTATGCCTCGAGATGATGCATAACAACAATAGACATAAACATGAAAGCAAGAGGCATAAAGAATATTTTGCCCCCGGAACCTTCAGATCGTATGATTGGAGAAACTTCAACTTCAGTGGAGTTAAAGAAGGAATACAAGCATTTACGGATCACATTGGATGGAGATCACTTGCCGCCGGTACGAGTATATCTCTGCTAAATTTCGATAATACTAAACCGCCAGAAGAGTTACTTGATATTATAAATAATGACCAATTTAGATTAACGGATTCGTTTTTAATAACAGCACTGGCGGTGAGCCATGTATTAAATAATAATCATTCTTGTATGTTTTGCGGGGAAGATTACGAAACCCTTCCGTCAGAAAAAATGGTATATAATCATCTGAAAACGTGCGGTTTTGTGGTTAGAATGAGAGAAGCAAATAGAGAATAATTTTTTAATTGCATCATGAATAGCGCACGGAAGCCTAGTAGCATAAAACTGAATTTGGATGAGCAATATATATAATATTCAACCACGTAGAATTACGCATGAAGTTGTGTCCACGATGCCCTCAATCAATTCTTCGAAACAGTAATTACACCCAACATGAAGGATATGATGCTTATATGTTCGTTTATTCTACTTATAAATGTTACAAAAGATGTAATGCATCATACATTTATTGTAGATTATGTCTAGAATTAATAAAGAGCGAAAATAGAATTGAACATAAAAGGGAAAAACATTCTATGCTTAAATCAAGAATTCACTGGCGTTACCGTAATTTCAACTTATCCGAAATTCGTTCGACGATGAAGTATTATGTGTGTAACATCGTGTCCGATATTGTTTATGGCAGCAAACAGTTATCATTACTTAGTTTAGATAATATAACAATGTCTAGTGAAATAGTAGATATTTTGAATGATGACTTAAATAATGTGGATGATAAGTTGGTAGTTTCATTATTATTGGATCATATATTGAACAATAATTACACATGCATATTTTGCGAAGAGCCATATGAAACATTCCCGACGGAAAAAATAGTTCATACTCATTTGAAAACGTGTAGCGTGATTGTTGAGATGAGAGAGGCAAATAAAACATAATTTTACGCTACGCTACGATCCTAAAGGATCTTCCCTTCGGGCCCTGCGGTCGCTTCGCTACGTTCGCTAGTAATTTCCTAAAGGAAAAGCCGTCGCTTCTCACTGGCTGAGTTTTGCTTTCTATTTTTTCTAAGTACATCGCTTCGCACGCTCGCTAGGAATTGCCTAGGGCAATTCCGTCGCTTCGCTTTGTCGCTGCTTCGCTGCGCTATGCAGCTCCTGCTTCGCGGTAATAGATCTGGCTTACTGGAGTTGTATGTACGCGAAGCGACGGCTTTTCTCGGAGAGAAAGCCTAGCTGAGCGAGCGAAGGGGCCTTTGGCCCCGTAGCATAATATTGAATCCGTGTGCATAATATGTATACAATACTCGGCCGCGAAGCGACAGAAGGGAGCATCACGCCGGATGAAACTGTGTCCGATTTGCAAGGATTCAATATTAAAAAACAGTCACATTGTACAAACTGACGATAATAACTTAGAGTTGTTTATATATTCTTATTATCGATGCGTTAAGAGCCACGGAATATGTATTGGAAGATATGCATATTGTAGATTATGTCTTGAAATACTGAAAGTTAAAGATATGCCGTATCATGAATCAAGAAAACACAATCATTATATTCATCGCGGAGTAATTGAACCGTATTCGAATAGAAATTTCGATTTCTCTAAAATAAATACGAACATAAAAATATCTAGAACGCACATCGCATACATGACACTTTCTTACAACACTCACTTATCTTTACTAAATTTTGATAATATTATCCCATCCGATGAATTAATAAACATTCTAAATAGCCCTCCTTTCGCATCAGATATTTTGGATTTGTGTGATTTATTAATGGAAGCGTTCATATTAAATAATAACTACTCTTGTACGTTTTGCGGAGAGTATTATGAAACATTCCCGTCGGGAAAAATGGTATATACTCATTTGAAAACGTGTTGTTTCGTGGTTGAGATGAGGGAGGCAAATAAAGAGATCCAAATATGAAATATATTTTTTTAATTGCACAAAAATATTGAATTTGATGTCGCAATTGTATACAAGACCTAGCCGCGCAGCGACGGTGTTTAACCGCGACGAGCGCAGCGAGTAAGAGCAGTTAAACCCTAGCAAGCGTTTGTGCGAAGCACAAAAGATGAAGCTTTGTCCGGATTGCGGTGATTCAGTTCTGATAAATGAACATACTGCATCTTTTGGTGGTAATGGCACTGAAATGTTTATATATTCTCTTTATCAGTGCAATAAACATCACGGAATGAATGATGGAAGATATGTTTATTGTAGATTATGTTGCGAGATGGTAAATACCTGGAATCAGCCAACGCATGAATCAACGAAACACAAAAGTTATTTTATTCGTATGAGTTTTGAACCATATTCTATGAGAAATTTCGATTTCTCTAAAGTGAAAGCGGGGTTGAATATATCCACGATGACTATTGCGTATATGCCACTTTCTCTCGGTACACACATATCTCTACTAAATTTCGGTAATATTACGTTGCCCGATGAATTGATAAGCAATGTGAATGATTATTCTACAATGAATGAATTTATGAAAAAATTCGCATTGAATAATACCCATTCGTGTATGTTTTGCGGAGATGATTATGAAACATTTCCGTCGAAAAAAATGGTATATACTCATCTAAAGACGTGCATTTTCGCGGTTGAGATGAGAGAAGCGAATAAAACATAACATATTTTTTCATGCAAAATAAAAATATTGAATCCGTGCGCATAATATGTATACAATACACAGCCGCGCAGCGACGTGCATGCAAGCGTTTGTGCAAAGCACGAAAATATGAAACTGTGTCCGCAGTGCGATGATTCAGTTCTGATAGATAAGCATACCGCATATTTTGGTGGCCATGGCATTGAAATGTTTATATATTCTCTTTATCAATGCAACATATGCCCTGCGATTGGTAGGAGTGGAAGATATGTTTATTGTAGATTATGTCTTGAAATAGTTCAAACCATAGATCAGTCCATGCATGAATCAACAAAACACAGTAGTCATTTTCTTCGTATGAATTTTGAACCATATTCGAGTAGAAATTTCGATTTCTCTAAAATAAACGCGAAAAGGAACCTATCCACGACGACTATTGCGTATATGCCACTTTCTCTCGGCACACACGTATCGCTACTAAATTTCAGTAATATTACGTTGCCTGACGAATTAATAGATGCTGTGAATGATTTCCAATACGCGTCCGCTGATTATTCTACGATAAATGAATTTATGAAAGAATTCGCATTGAATAATACTCATTCGTGTATGTTTTGCGGGGATGATTATGAAACATTCCCGTCGAAAAAAATTGTCTATACTCATCTAAAAATGTGCATTTTCGCGGTTGAGATGAGAGAAACGAATAAACAGATATGATTTGATTAATAGAGTTTATGTATTTTCAATAATGAACAACGCTATTTCTTTCATTGCTGTTAAATTATTTCTATATTTGGCAACTGCTTTAATAAATGGATAATTTATTTTTCCTGGATCATTTCGTTCTTCAACAATATGCTCATCTAAATGATTGATGAATTCGATAATATTTATGAGAGTTGTTGTTTTATTTTTGACTTCGCAAAACTGGCATATATAAACACCTATCATGTTTTATGTTATGCGCTGTTTTGTTTAATTATTTAAATTTTATTATGGTTAGGAATCGTTAAGTAATTGCATATTTGAAGTGCTTGTCCATTTCTTTCCGTCTTTATATTCGCACTCAGCCCATGCGCTTTTTTGCCCAAAATTACCTCCACATTCAGTTCTATGATCCGCAACAAATGCAGCAAGGCTAACATACCTAACATTATCGCAAACAATCGCATCATGTTTTTTCATATAAATACCCATTTTTGTTGATTTTACATCTTCCTTGTGGATGACCCCGTCAGCGGTAATATTAATATTATGACGAATTGTTTGCCCGTCTGTAAAATATAAATTTAATGATTTTCCGCTCCTTACGCCTTTAACCTCAAATTCTGGCTTTTTCTTGGATTCCTCAAGGGTCTTTGCATCTTCATCATCCTTTTTCTTCTTTTCCTCATCTTCTTTCTTTTTCTTTTCTTCCTTTTTCACGGCTTCTTTTACTTTTTCTTTATCCTTCTTAATAGCCCGTTTAATTGTTTTTTCTATAGATTCTGATAATATCGGGGACTGGACAGGGGCTGCCATTATAATAGGTTGTTGGGCAGGAGTGGCCATTATAATTTGGGGAGCAGGAGACGGCATAATTATGGGCTGTTGTTGCTGCATTTGCTGCTGAGGCATCATAATAGGTTGCTGTGGCATCTGCATTTGCTGCTGAGGCATCATAATAGGTTGCTGTGGCAT
>Ga0134124_10000765_pt1 | contig 25766 bp, 17 predicted proteins | sample KB304_FD_96880 | JGI IMG/M metagenome (GOLD analysis project Ga0134124, IMG submission 96880) | Terrestrial soil microbial communities without Nitrogen fertilizer from Kellogg Biological Station, Michigan, USA - KB3-0-4 | ecosystem: Environmental > Terrestrial > Soil > Unclassified ... | reverse complement strand
GGTATATCCCCCCTGCACCGCCCATCCGCCGATTCCGCGAAATGGGTTCGGGTACTAGCCTTTTTAGGTACCTTCAAAGTCGGCCTCTAAAAATTTGCCTCGCCCGCAAACGGCCCTGCAGTCGATGACCGTCACAGGGGCGAAATTCAGGCGAAGCCCGTGAACTGTACACCACTCCGGCTCTCCGCACTACCGGCAATCCGTGCAATTCGCTTGACTTGACCCGCCGCCAGGCAGTATCCAGCACCGGCATCAATCCTGTCGCCTCCGGAGGCCTTGCCTTTGACCTGGACACAGAACTACGACCCTTTCGGCCACTGGTTGCTCTCCACCTTGGTCGCCGCGCTCCCCGTCGTCGTCCTCCTAGGCGCCCTGGCCGTCTTTCGCATCAAAGCCCACTTCGCCGCACTCCTGGGCTTGGCCACCTCGATGTTGGTCTCCGTCGTGCTTTTCGGAATGCCCGCCAAAATGAGTCTCCTGACCGCCCTCTACGGCGCCGCCTATGGTTTGTTTCCCATTGGCTGGATCATCCTCAACGTCATCTTCATGTACGACCTCAACTGCGAATCCGGCCGCTTCAAGGTGCTGCAGGAAAGCCTGATGGGCGTAACCCAGGACCGCCGCCTCCAACTCGTGCTGATCGCCTTCGCCTTCGGGGCCTTCTTCGAGGGGGCCGCCGGTTTCGGCACGCCGGTAGCGGTCACCGCAGCCATTCTAATCGGCATGGGCTTCAAACCCTTGCAGGCGTCCGGGCTGTCGCTGGTCGCCAACACCGCGCCGGTGGCCTTCGGTGCCATAGGAACTCCGCTGGTGGCATTGGCGGGGGTTACGCAGCTGAATCTGCTCCAGCTCAGCAGCATGGCCGGCCGGATCTTGCCGTTTTTCTCGCTGCTGGTGCCCTTCTGGCTGATCTGGGCCTTCTGCGGCTTCAAGGGCATGATCGAGGTTTGGCCCGCCACACTGGTGGCCGGCCTGTTCTTTGCCGTTCCGCAATTTCTGCTCTCCAACTATCACGGACCGTGGCTGGTGGACGTGGTCGCCGCCGTCTGTTCGATGGCGGGGCTGACCGCGCTCCTGCTCGTCTGGCATCCCAAACGTATCTGGGGTCTGGAGGGCCACGAAGCAGGTCGCGAGGCGCGTAGCCGGCATGGGCACAGCACCGGTAACGTGATCCATGCCTGGGTGCCCTGGGTCATTCTCAGCGTGATCGTGTTCTTGTGGGGCCTGCCGTCGGTCAAGGCGGCGCTCGACAAAATCTCCATCATCCGAATTCCGATCGCCGGCCTGCATAACCTGATTGAGCGCGTGCCTCCGGTAGTGGTAAAGCCCACTGCCGAAGCCGCCATCTTTCAGTTCAATTGGATCACTTTCTCCGGCACAGGCATCCTGATCGCCGCCGTCATTTCTGGGCTCGTGATGGGCTTCGGTCCGCTGCAACTGATCCGGCAGTACGGCAAGACGCTCTATAAGGTCCGCTTCTCGCTCGTCACCATTTCCGCGATGATGGCCATTGGTTTCATGACCCGTTATTCGGGTCTCGACGCCACCATGGGGCTGGCCTTCGCTCGCACCAAAATGTTCTATCCTTTCTTCGGCACGTTGCTCGGATGGCTGGGCGTGGCGCTCACCGGTTCGGATACCGCTTCCAACGTTTTGTTTGGCAGCCTGCAGAAAATTTCAGCGGCCCAGGTCGGCGTCTCTCCGGTCCTGATGGCCGCAGCGAACAGTTGCGGCGGCGTGATGGGCAAAATGATCGACGCGCAAAGCATCGTGGTCGCCAGCACCGCGACCCAGTGGTATGGGCACGAAGGCGACATCTTGCGGTATGTCTTCTTTCACAGCATTGCGCTGGCTTCGCTGGTCGGCATTCTGGTGTTCTTGCAGGCTTACGTCTATCCCTTCACGCAAATGGTCGTTCATTAGATTCGCCGGGTTTGACCTTCCCTGCCCGATGGGGCAAGCTTTTCTCGTTACTGTGAATTTCACCCGGGAGCAGCAGCTCATTCCCGGAAAGGCCGCCGTGGACGCCCGCATTGTTCGAGAGTTGCGCGCGATTGTTGGTGACCGCGGTCTGATCACCTCCCCTGAAGAGCTCCGCACCTACGAATGCGACGGGCTCACCAATTTCCGCGTGATGCCGAGCGCGGTGCTCCTGCCTGATTCCACTAAACAGGTGCAGGCCATCTTGCGGATTTGCCATCGCGAACGGATCCCTTTTGTGGCGCGCGGTGCGGGCACAGGTCTCAGCGGCGGGGCGCTGCCGGTCGAGAACGGGATCGTGTTGAGCCTGGCGCGGATGAATCGGATCCTCGAAACCGACCTGCCAAACGCGCGCGTCGTCGTCGAGCCGGGAGTCACCAATCTGGCCATCAGCGATCAGGTGCTGGTGCAGAACTACTTCTATGCGCCCGATCCATCGTCGCAATCGGTTTGCAGCATTGGCGGCAACGTTGCCGAGAATTCTGGCGGAGCACATTGCCTGAAATACGGCTTCACCACTACTCATGTGCTTGGGCTAGAAGTTGTGCTGGCGGACGGCACGCTGGTAAATCTCGGAGGGAAAACGCTCGACACCCCCGGGTATGACCTCGCCGGCGTTTTCGTTGGATCGGAAGGCACGCTCGGCGTGGCCACAAAAATTATCTTGCGGATCGTCAAGCGTCCAGAATGCGTGCAGACGTTGCTTGCGGCGTTTCCTTCGACCAATGAGGCGGGGGCAGCCGTAAGCGACATCATTGCTGCCGGGATGCTGCCCGCGGCGATGGAAATGATGGATAACCTGGCGATTCAGGCCGCCGAAGCAGCGGTGCATGCAAATTATCCCGACTGCGGAGCGTTGCTGCTGGTGGAACTTGACGGGCCGGTTGCCGAAGTTAAGGCATTGATGACTCACGTGGACGAAATTTGCCGGCGCAATGCCGCGTCGGAGATTCGCGTGGCACAATCGGAGGCGGAACGCGCTCTGGTTTGGAAAGGCCGCAAGGCGGCCTTCGCCGCCGTCGGAAGAATTTCACCCAACTACATCGTGCAGGATGGAGTGATACCACGCACGGCGCTGCCACGGGTGATGAGCGAAATCGAGCAGCTCAGCACGGAGGCGGGAATTCGCGTCGCGAATGTTTTTCATGCCGGGGACGGCAATCTTCATCCATTGGTCCTTTACGATCGGTCCATCGCCGGGCAGGAAGAAGCGGCGGAGGCGCTGTCGTACCGCATCCTGGAAATTTGCATCGCGGCGGGCGGTTCGATCACCGGCGAGCACGGCGTCGGTGCAGACAAGAAAATGGCCATGTCGAAAATGTTCAGCGAGCCCGATCTGGAAACCATGCAGCGGGTGCGTTGCGCTTTCGATCCATGGCAGCTCGCCAATCCCACGAAAGTTTTCCCGCGTCCGCGCATGTGCGGCGAAAAACCCGGGAAATACGTTGCTCATCCGTTGGAAGCCGCGGGCATCGCGGAGCGCTTCTGAAATGGACGGTGTTCCCTCCGCGATCGTGACGCATCATGCCGCGTTTGCCGAAGCGGCCCGTGTCATCGTGTCGAATCAATTTGTGCGCGCAGCCAGTGCCTCGGACGCTGTGGCCGGAGTGCATCCGCAAACGATCGTCGAGCCCGGGGACGAACAGGAACTCGCTGCGGTTCTGAAGCTGGCCAACGACGAAGGCCTAGGGGTGGTCCCGCGTGGCGGCGGCACCAAGCTGGGATGGGGCAATCCGCCAAAGCGCGCCGATGTGGTGCTATCGACGGCGCGGCTCAATCGCGTCCTCGAGCATGCGTGGGCGGACCTTACCGTTACCGTAGAATCCGGATGCACCATTCAGAATTTACAGGATGCCCTTGCCCGACAGGGCCAGCGATTGGCGCTCGATCCTCTTTGGCCACGGCACGCCACCGTCGGCGGCGTGCTTGCTACCAATGACAGCGGCGCCTTGCGCCTGCGTTTCGGCGCACTGCGAGACTTGATCATTGGCGTGACCCTGGCCTTGCCCGACGGCACGCTTGCCAAGAGCGGGGGCAAGGTCGTGAAGAATGTGGCCGGCTACGATTTGCCGAAACTGGTGACCGGCGCGCTTGGAACGCTCGGCGTGATTACACGCGCAGTATTTCGCTTGCATCCGCTGCCGAAAGACACGCGCACCCTTTCCTGCGTTGCCGGGAATCTCGACGACGCTCAGCGCCTCCTGCTCGCCATTCAGGATTCGCAACTCGCGCATTCTGCACTGCAGCTTCGCTATGCCGAAAACGCGGCGCTACAGCTCGACATCCTTTTTGAGGCCACCGAGACTGGTCTGGCCGCACAGATCGAGAAGCTGCAAACGATCGTGGTAGCTGCAAAACTAACCGATTCGGGTCCCGAAATCTGGAAATCGCGGCAAGCGCTGTATGACGACGCAAACTCCGGCGAAGCGCATCTCCCTGTCGCGAAGATTTCCGTTCTACCGTCATGCATCGCCAAGACGCTAAAGTTGCTCGCAAGGATTTCCGTCAACCTCAGGCCCATCCATTTTTGCGCCGTGTTGCAGGCAACAGGCTTGGGCTGTGTGCGGTTTGAAGGCTCGCCCGCAAGCGTCGCTGCCTTACTCCCGGTCCTGCGCGCGGAGGTCGAACGCGACGGCGGCTCCGTGGTGATCGCCGATCGCGGCGCCGCGCTTGTGCCTGGCGATGCCTGGGGCTCACCTGGTGATGCGCTACCGCTGATGCGCTCCATAAAGCAGCAGTTCGATCCGAAGGCTACGCTGAATCCCGGCCGGTTCGTGGGGGGCATGTGATGCCTGTTCGCGAGGCGTCGCCTGCGGGTCCCAGCGCATTCGATGCACATCACGCTCCCTCGCAAAAAATCATAGACACCTGCGTGCACTGCGGATTTTGTCTTCCCGTCTGCCCGACATATGTTTTGTGGAACGAAGAGATGGACTCGCCGCGCGGCCGAATTTACCTGATCAAGATGGCGAGCGAAGGTAAGGCAACAATTAACCCGCAGTGGGCCGGACATTTTGATACATGTCTCGGCTGCATGGCGTGCATGACGGCGTGCCCATCCGGCGTCGACTATGGAAAGCTGATCGAAGCGACGCGAGCACAGATAGAACGAAAGCCCATACGGTCGTCTTTAGACAAACTGTACCGGCGGCTCATTTTCGGCGCGTTCACCAACCCCGCGCGGCTCAGGAGGCTACGCTGGCCACTGATCGCATATCAACGATCGGGCTTGCAGGCACTTCTGCGACGCAGCGGCGTGCTTCAACTTCTGCCGAAACGTCTGCAATCGATGGAATCACTGCTGCCGAAGTTGCCGCCGCGCGAGGCGATTCCAGAGATTACGCCGGCGCAGGGCGTCAAGAGAAGGCGCGTCGGTCTGTTGCTGGGCTGTGTGCAGCGAGAGATTCTGCCGCAGATGAATTCGGCGGCGGTGCGGGTACTGGCTGCGGAGGGATGCGAGGTGGTGGCGCCGGCCGGGCAGCCCTGCTGCGGCGCATTGTTCGTGCACGCCGGCGAGGAGACACAGGCCATCTCTCTGGCCCGAGGCACGATCGATGCGTTCGAGCAGGCGGGTGTCGACACCATCGTCACCAATGCCGCAGGCTGCGGCTCCAATGTAAAGGAGTACGGACACCTATTGCGTGACGACCCGGAATACGCGGAGCGGGCTCGCGCATTTTCCGCAAAATGCAAAGACGTGACCGAGCTTCTCGCCGAGCTCGAACCGCAGGCGAAGCGCCAGCCTTTGCGGATGCGCGTCGCGTATCACGACGCGTGCCACCTGCAACATGCGCAGGGTGTGCGCATGCAGCCGCGGTCACTGCTATCGCAAATTCCCGGATTGGAGTTGATGGAGATTCCGGAGTCCGCGATTTGTTGCGGGTCGGCGGGAATTTACAACCTGGTACAACCCGATGCGGCAAGCGCATTGGGAGAGCGCAAGGCCGGGTTGATTGCGGGGTTGCAGGCGGATTTTGTGGCCACTGGGAATCCGGGGTGTTTGCTGCAGTTGCGGTCAGGGCTGGCGAGGAATGGGAGCGCGACTCGCGTGGTGCACACGATTCAGATTTTGGATGCCTCGTTGCGTGGAGAGACGCCGGAATCTTTGCGAGTATGAGATAAGGAAATGTAACGTGGGACCAGGGCGTATCACATCGATGGCGATTAGATCGATCTCGCCACGGTCCCTCCCCTGCGCGGCCCGGCGCGCAAACACCGCGCTCAAGGAAAAAGCCGGGCTGCCCCGGTCGGGATGACAGATGACAAAACTCCCTGAAGCTTCCCAGTTGAAGTACACGATCAGTGCTGTGTCAACTCTTGAGGATGGAGGCGAGGAGTTCGATGGGGTGCATGACCTGACGCTCGAAGCCGGCGTGGAGTTGTTCGGTGCAGGAGGTACCGCTGGCGATTAAGGCGCGCTGGCCGGTGCTCCGCTCCTGCTGGATGATTTGGTTGAAGAGGTCGGCGCCCACGGCCATGCTGAGATCGTAGTAGTCGGTCTTGTATCCGAAGCTGCCGGCCATGCCGCAGCATTCGACCTGGGAGGAAAGAACATCGAAGCCGATTTCGCGGAGCAATCTCTCGATTGGCGCGTCCGCCCCAATGGTCTTCTGCTGGCAGTGGGCATGGAAAAAGATCTTTGTGCCCACCGGAGAGTGCGAGGCGTCGAAGACGTCGGCAGGCTTACGCCCGGTTTTCTCCAATACTTTGATGACGTATTCGACGGGATCCCAAGCGCGCGAACGAAAGCGCTCGAAGCGCTCTTTGTTGTCGATCAGCTGTTTCATGTCGCGGCGGAACATAGCCAGGGAGCTTGGCTCGACGACGACGATATCGCGGCCTGCGGTCACATAGCGATCCAGCCCGGCGGTAGCACGCCTGGCGTGGACCTTAGCGGTGGCGATCAATCCCTGCGACAACGCCGCACGGCCTTCGGGAAGGCATTCGCTCACCACCAGATCAGCGCCGAGCGCGCGAAGCAAATCGACGGTGGCCACGCCGCGATGGGGCATGCCGTAATTCGTGAATACGTCGGCAAACAGCACGGCTTTGGGGGCTTTCGGGTTGACCCGACCGGCGGCGACCTTCTCTACGGTATTCACAAGCGTGGACTTCGGGAAGACCGGCAAGACTCGACGGCGATCCAGGCCGAACCAGCGCTCCATCGCAACGCGCAGCGGTTTGCTGCGTCCCTCCGCCTTCGATAGGGACGCAGCGCGGGCGAGTTTTGGACTGCCAAGCGAGTGTGCGAGCGAAGTAAGGCGAGCACCCCATTTCGCAAAGTAGTGATAGTTACCGAAGAAAAGTTTGGAGGCAGGGGATGAGCGGTCGTCGCTGGGGGTACCGAAGACCCGCGCGGCGGCCCGGTGAAACGGTGCGGGCTTTCCCGCGCGATTGAGGCGATCGGTGAGATTTGCGTTCAGCCAGGGGATGTCAATTCGAACGGGACATTGATTCACACAGCGAGTGCAGCCGGTGCACAGTTCGGAGAAGCGGGCGTTCTCCAGTTTGCCGGTTCCCGCTTCCCATGATCCGCCAATGCCTCCGGAGTAGGCCTCGCCGCCAAAGGCGTGGCCGCCAACGGTCTGGAAATTAGCGCAGGAATTAAGGCAGGCGCCGCAGCGAATGCAGTCCAGGGCTTCCCGGAGGACGGAGTCCTCGCGCATCTTCATGCGGCCGTTGTCGATCAAGACCAGATGGAACTCGCGTTCCTTCGAAGGCTTTCCGGGAAGGCGAAAAACCGGATCGGTGAGCGGTGGGCTCAGGAAGCTGGTATACACCGCGAGGCCCTGCCCGGTGGCGCTGACGGGCAGAAGTTCAACGAATGGGGCCATATCGCGGCGCGTGGGGATGATTTTTTCGACGCCGGAGATGGCGATGTGCAGCGGCGGGAGAAAGCTGGACATGCGGATGTTGCCTTCGCTTTCAACCAGCATGATGGTGCCAGTGTCGGCAGCGATTAGGTTTGCGCCGGTGATGCCGACATCGGCATAAAGGAATTTCTCGCGGAGTTTTTCCCGGGCGAAACGAGTCAAAGCTTCCCCAGTGTCGAGGGGGAGATCGGTTTTGAATTTGCGCTTGAACAGCGCGGTGATGCGCTCGCGGCTGTAGTGCAACGCCGGGCCGACGAAATGTGAGGGCTGCTCGTTGGCGATTTGCAGGATAAATTCGGCGAGATCGGACTCCGCGACTTCGATACCCCCGGCTTCGAGAACGGGGTTAAGACGAATTTCTTCCGACGTGATGGTCTTGCCTTTAACCACCAGCTGTGCGGCGCGCCAGTGGCAGAGGTCGAGAATATAGCGGCAGGCATCCTGGGCGGTGGCAGCGACGAAGACGTGGCCTCCGCGGGCCCGCAGGGCGGTCTTGAGGGTCTGAATCAGTTCCGGGAGCTGGGCGATCGATTTGTCTTTGATGGCACGAGCGCGGTCTTTGAGGGCCTCGTAATCGGGAATGGCAGCGGTACCGGCGTAGCGTGCGCGATTGAATTCCTGAGTATTGCGACGGACGGCGGGGCTTTCGACTTCCAGGGCCATGCGAATGGCGCGCAGCAGTCGGCTTTTGTCGCTCTTGTTGGCGACGTCGCGAGGCGCTTCGATTGCGGCACGTTTGCTGTAGGGCTCCGTCATTCTCGGCTCGGGCAACTACTCTAGCAGAAGGATCAGCAAACGATGCGGGCCATGCACACCGCGCACCAGCGGGCCCATGTCGGCGGTGGCGCTGGGACCGGTGATCACGACGATGTTGCGCCGGAGAGCCTCGCCATTGAGGCATGTAGGATCGAAAAGATCGCGAGGCCGATCGATGATGCGCTCGCTGGCGAGGAGCACGATGTGGAGGGGCATAAGCAGACTGGTGACACCGACCAGCGGGCGCCCCAATGAGACGCAAACCGAGCCAGTGCTGGCGATTCCGGCGAAGGCTTCAGTGACGCCGACAGAAGCGGCGGCAAGCTGCTCCTCATCAGGCTTGAGGATGACGCCTGCCAGGCCTCGCGCGCCGGCGAGAATTTGCGGCGCGAGAAACTCGGCTTCGCTCATGACGATGCCCTTCAGGCCTTCGCAAGCGCGTTCGATGGAGCTGCGCACGGCGAGCGGGGAGCGCTCGATCCGCCAAACGGTAGCGGCGGCAGCAATAGCATTTTGTTCGAAGCTGGCGGCAAGGTCAGGCATGGCAAATTGGACTGGATATTGTGCAGTGAGAGGCACTTGTTGTCTACATTGGCAACGGCCGGCCTCGGGTTTCCGCGCCGAACGGGATCAGCAACAGGCCGACGACGAACGCCAAAGAGGTGAGGGCTACCGGAATGCCGAGCGAGCCATAGTGCTGAATCCCCGCGCCCACCAAGAAGGTGATGGCCGCGCCGCCGAAGCGCGCGAAGGAAGTGGAAAAAGCGAAGGCGCTGGCGCGGCATTCGGTGGGGTATTGCTCGGGCAGCCAGAGGGTGTACACCGCAAAGTTGGCGCCGCCGAAACCGAGGAAGAAGAGGCAGACGAAAAACCAAGGCAGTGCCGTCGCGTCCAGGTAGAAAACTTTGCCAAAGGTGAGCGCGATGAACGTAGCCATCAGTGCGAAATACAGCGCGAGCGCGCCGCGGCGGCCGAGACGTTCGGCGAAGGCCGGCATCGCCAGGCACCCGAGGACGGTGGCGAAAGAGACGAGCATGACGGCGCGGGAGGCCAGTTGCGCGGCTTGCTGGGCGGTGCGGCCCGCGGCTTCCGCGAGTGCGGTGACAGCGGCGGGAACGTAGACGGTGCCGGCCCAAAGTCCGCAGATGGAGGCGAGCATGAAGAGCGTGTTGAGGACGGTGCGGGTTCGCCAGGTGGGGGTGAAGAGCGTGGCGAAGGGGCGCCAGATTTCCCAGGAGCGAACCTCGGCGGCTTTCTGCTGCCAGCGCGCGGGCTCGGTAACACCGTGACGGATCCAGGCGAGCAGTAACGCGGGAACGCCACCGACGGCGAACATGGCGCGCCACCCATAGTGACTGCCGATCGTGAAATTCGCCAGTGCGGCGAGAAACACGCCGACGTAGTAGCCGGTATGCATGTAGCCGGCACCGGCACGGCGGCGGCTCTCGGGCCACTCTTCAGCGACGAAAGTGCCGCCCATGGCCCATTCGCCGCCGATGCCGATGCCAGCGAGTAGACGCAGTACAGCGAGCTGCCAAACACTGGTGACAAAGGCACTGAGGAACGTGAAGAGTGAGTACCAGACGATGGTGAGCATCAGCGTGCGAACGCGGCCGAATTTGTCGCCGATCGGACCCCAAACGAAGGCGAGTCCCCAGCCGGTGAGAAAGAGCGCAAAGAGCAAGCCGCCGTAGAAGCCGATGTTTCCTTTGGTGAGAGCGATGCCGGACTGCGGGAGGAGTTCGCGGAGCGATGGCACCAGGACGAGTGCGTAGATGAAGGAATCCATGCCATCAAGGGTCCAGCCGCCCCAGGAAGCCCAAAAGCCGCGGATCTGATTGCGAGTGAGAGCGATCTTCGCAGTGCTCATAGTGACGCCAGAGGCAACGGTCGACTCAGGCATAAGCGCGAATGAAGAAATAGACGGTCATTGCTGAGCCCACAAGGATCACGAAAGTACGAACCCAGGATTGCGGCAGCTTCTGGGAATAGTGCGCGGCGGCGTATCCGCCGATGACTGCGCCAACGGTCATGACAATCGCTGGCGGCCAAACGATCACGTCGGTGACGACGAAGGTTATCGTGGCGACGCCGTTGATCACTACCCCTAGAACCACCTTGAGGGCATTCATTTCGTGGATGTCGGTCATGCCCAGAACCGAGAGCATCGCCAGATTAATGATGCCCACACCGCCACCAAAGTAGCCGCCGTAGATGGAGACGAAGAATTCGAAGATGGATGCGCCGGTGATGGCGGCATTGCTGGAGTCGTGGGAAATACCGGCTTTGATACGCCTGGTGAAATACTTGCCGAAGGCGAACAGCAGCGTGGCGCCGAGCAACATCCAAGGAAGAACTTTCAGGAAGGTTTGCGCCGGTGTGTGTATCAAAAGTATGGCGCCGGCGATGCCGCCAATGATGCTGGTGACGACCAGCGGAATCATGACCCGCCGGGGCATGTTAAGACGCTTCCAGTAGGCGCCGCCACTGGCGGTGACGCCGACCCATAGCGAGAGCGTGTTGGTAGCGTTAGCGGGAACCGGGGGTACGCCGGTGAAGAGCAAGGCTGGGAAGGCCACGAAGCTACCGCCTCCAGCGACGGCGTTGATGGCCCCACCCAGCGCGCCGGCGGCGCAGAGAAAGATCGCTTGTCGGGTATCCAAGGCACGTCTTTTATCACGAATCTGGGACGAAGTGGGCGGGATGCGTTAACCGATCATCTGATCATCCCGAGCAACAATTGACTCCCGCGCTTGCGCAGTAGCATCATTTCTGCGGCGCACTGATAGAAGAAATGGCGGCATCTTGCGTCCCGCCATGTGTCGCGTCCCATCAAGAATCGAGCTGTTTTTCCGAAGAGGAGCCCTCGCCGTGGCGAAATCACGCGACAAGAAGTCCAAGAGCAAGCCGACCCCGAAGGCGAAGGCAAAATCCTCCAATCATCAGCCGCGAGCGACCACGGGGATGTCCAGTTCTCACAAAGAGAACGAAGCGCAGATCGCTGTGCACTGGAAGGAAGAGGAGCTCTTTTATCCATCCGCCAAGCTAATAGCGCAGGCCAATCTCCATGATCCTTCCACCGTCGAGCGCTTTAGCGAACGCCATTTTCCTGAGTGCTTCCGGGAGTATGCGGAACTGTTGCATTGGGATCACTACTGGCACACGACTCTGGACACCAGTAATCCGCCATTCTGGAAGTGGTTTGTCGGCGGAAAGCTCAACGCCTGCTACAACTGCGTTGATCGGCATTTGACCGAACACAAGAATAAGGCGGCGCTGATTTTTGTCCCCGAACCGGAGGGCGAAGCGGCTTCGGTCATCACCTTCCAAGAGCTTTACCGGCGGGTGAACGAAGTGGCTGCGGTGTTGCGCGATTTTGCCGGACTGAAAACCGGGGACCGCGTCACCATTCATATGCCCATGATCCCGGAGCTGCCCATCACCATGCTGGCCTGCGCGCGTCTGGGGGTGATCCACTCCGTGGTGTTTGGCGGGTTCAGCGGTGAAGCCTGCGGTCTGCGTGCGGCAGATTCGGGCAGCCGCGTATTGATTTACGCCGACGGCTATCATCGCAACGGCAAATGGGTGGACCACAAACCCAGCGCCGACATCGCCGTCGAGACCGCGAAAAAAGAAGGCCAGACCGTCGACAAGGTCCTGATCTGGAAGCGCTATGGCGGACATTTCCGCTCGGAAGCTCCAATGATCATGGGGCGCGATTTTTTCATCGAAGACGTTTTGCATGACTACCGCAATCATATTGTCGAACCGGTTTCGCAAGATGCTGACGCACCGCTGTTTTTGATGTATACGAGTGGAACGACCGGCAAACCGAAGGGCTGCCAGCATCGTACCGGCGGTTATTTGGCGTATGCGGCGGGAACGTCGAAGTACTACCAGGACATTCATCCGACGGACGTGTATTGGTGCATGGCGGACATCGGCTGGATCACCGGGCATTCCTACATCGTGTACGGCCCGCTTGCCCTGGGCGCCACCAGCGTGTTGTACGAAGGCGTGCCGCAATTTCCGGACGCCGGGCGGCCTTGGCGGATCGCAGAACGACTCGACGTGAACATTTTTCATACCTCGCCCACCGCCATTCGCATGCTGCGCAAGGCCGGCGGTGACGAACCAAAAAAATACACCTACCACTTCAAACACATGACCACTGTCGGCGAGCCCATCGAGCCCGACGTCTGGCGCTGGTATTACGACGTTGTTGGCAAGAAAGAAGCGGCGATCGTCGACACCTGGTGGCAGACCGAAACCGGAGGCTTCCTGATCACCACCAAGCCGGCTCTCGATCCCATGAAGCCCGGCAGCGCTGGCCCTCCAGCGCTGGGGATTTATCCAATCATTTGGGACGAGGAAGGCAATGAAGTGAAGGCCGGCTCGGGCGCGGCCGGCAACATTTGCATCCGCAATCCGTGGCCTGGAATCATGCAAACGATCTGGGGAAGCCCGGACCGCTTCGTAAATCAGTACTACAAAAAATATTGCCAAGATCCAACCAGCAAGGATTGGCGGGACTGGCCGTATTACGCCGCGGACGGCGCAGTGCTGGCGGCCGACGGCTACTATCGGATTCTTGGGCGCGTCGATGACGTGATCAACGTCGCCGGACACCGCCTGGGCACGAAAGAAGTCGAATCCGCGTGCCTGTCGATCCCGGAGATTGCGGAAGCCGCAGTGGTGCCCGCGGTGGACGAGGTAAAGGGTCGCGTGCCGGTCGTTTACATTTCGTTGAAACCGGGCGTGCCTTCTTCAAAACAAATCCAGGAAAAAGTGACGTCCACCATTGAGACGATGATCGGAAAGATTGCGCGTCCAAAAACGATTCACATCGTGCCGGATATGCCCAAGACGCGCTCGGGCAAGATCATGCGGCGGGTGCTGGCCGCCATTTCGAATCAGATGGACACCGGCGACATCACCACACTGGCCAATCCAGACATCGTCGAGCAAATTCGCGAGCAAGTGCAGGGTCGTGCGCGCGGGCCGGTGAAGGAAGGGCCTGCGGATATCAAGCTGTTCGGCGAGGAAGGCTAATCCGCCAGCCCTAGTCGTGTTCGAGCTTCCATAAGATACTCCGGAGCATCCCAAGCCAGAATTCTGCGTCCGCGGCGGTCAGTTTGTGCCTGCGGAGCATTCTTCGCAACTTCTCCTGGGTCAGTCCGGCGGACCGTGATTGCAACGAACCACTCACTCGAAGCGCTTCCAGCAACACGGCCCCAACGCGTTCGAGTTCCGCTGCGGTAGCCGGCTGATCCGTGGCTGCGCCATGGCGCGCAGGTCCCGGCGGCTCCAGTGGTGTCCCCAAATCGCGAGCCAACTCGTAAAGACACACCGCCACAGCTTGCCCGAGATTGATGGACCTATGCTCTTCCCGCGTGGCAATGCGGACTAGCCAGTCGCAATGGCTGAAAGCTTCGTTGGGCAGGCCAGTCCTCTCGGATCCAAACAACAAGGCGACTCGTCCAGATGTCAGGCGTTTGCGGATCAACGCCGCGCCCTCTTTCAACCTCCGCAATGGATGCTGCAATTCTCTCCGCGTAGAAGCCGTTGTGCCGACTACCAGCGAGCAGTCGGCCACCGCCTCAGCGACGTTGCTGAACTGCTCCGCGTCGGCCAGCAGCGAAGCCGCGCCCACCGCGGAGCGTGCTTCGCGAAATGCCGGCTCGTACGGATTGACCACTCGCAGGTGCAGGAAGCCAAAGTTGCTCATGGCGCGCGCAGCGGCGCCGATGTTCAGAGGATTGCGAGTGGAAACAAGCACCACGCGCAAATGATCGAATGCGTTTCGTTCGGTCACGAGGGCGCTATCTTACCGTACCCCCACCTTCGGGGCTGGCGCCGGACGTAAGGCCGGCGAAGCTCGTTGCAGCCGAGATGGCGGTCGCCCTCGTTTCACCGGAAGATTTCGATTGACACCACTGGTTTAGCATACATACTGGTCGGTATGTTAACTGCTCCGAAGCCGGCTATCCGCCGCATACAGCGCCGCAATTCCGAGCGCACCCGCGAACGCCTGCTCCAATCCGCGTTCAGCCAGATCTACAAATCTGGATTCCAGGGCAGCGACATCGACACGATCATCGACGCTGCAGGCGTCACCAAAGGCGCGCTCTACCACCATTTCGACAGCAAGGAGGAGCTGGGTTACGCGGTCGTTGATGAAGTGATCGCCGGAATCACCCTGGAGAAGTGGGTCCGGCCGTTGCAAAATCCCGTCGACCCGATCGTGGCCTTGATCGCAATTGTGGAGTCCACTTCCCTTTCCGCCGACCATGTCCGCGGCGGCTGCCCCTTGAACAATCTGGCGCAGGAGATGTCCCCGTTGGACGAAGGATTTCGCAAACGGCTCGCAAAAGTTTTTGAGGATTGGCTCGCAGCTATCGCAGGCGCCCTGCGTGATGGGCAGCGGCGAGGTCTGGTGCGTGCGGACATCGACGCCAAGGATATGGCCGGGTTTTTGATCGCTACCTACGAAGGTTACATTTCGCTCTCGAAGAGCTCACAGGATCCGCAGGTGCTAGAGAGTGGAAAGCGCAATATTGCGCGATTTTTACAATCACTGCGCGCACCTCGGAAACGGAAGCAGCGTCCAAACGTTTGAGAGGCAGGAGGAACAATGTGCCCACTGTGCATCTCGACCGCCACGTGGTTTGTCGGCACGACATTGCTGCCCGCGGCCTTAACGGCGGTGTTCGTGAAGGTTCCTCGATCGAGCCCGCCCACTACAGCGACGCAACCCTGCGCCGGCGCATCCATCAACTTCCCCAGCAAACACTTTGACGGAAAGGAAGTAAATTCACATGCCTGAAGCGCAAATGCAGCAGTCTTTGACGCCACGCATCGAAAGCCGGGACGCGATTCTTATTGCCGGATCGCAGCGACACTACACCGCGCAAGACCTTAACGAGCTGCCGTCGCAATGGCAGAGCTTGCCATTCGGCAAAATTCCCGGGCAACGCGGAAACGCGGGCTATGGCGTGGTGTTCGACGGCAAGGAAAACGAGTGCGATTTTGAGTACTTGGCCGGAGTCGCAGTCACCACCTTCGGCGGGCTCCCCGCGGATTTCGCGCGCATGAGCGTCCCGGCACAAAAGTACGCGATCTTTCCGCACCGCGATCATGTGTCGAAGCTGAGGAACACGATCGACGCAGTGGTAAAGACCTGGCTCCCGCAGGCGCAGGCGAAAGGCTTGGCCGCAACTCCGTCGCCTGGCCAGCCGTGGATGATCGAATACTACGGCGAAGACTTTGATCCCAAAACCGGCACGGGAACCATGGAAGTGTGGTTTCCGGTGAAACAGTAAGCGAGTGATCTCTGAAAAACAGGACAAAGGAGAATGAGAGATGGCAACGCCTGCGATGCAACAACACAAAGTAGTGACTCGCGAAGAATGGCTCGCCGCTCGTAAGGATTTACTCGCCAAGGAAAAGCGACTGACTCGAGAAACGGATGCCGTGACCGCCGATCGCCTGGCCCTTCCCTGGGTGAAGGTTGAGAAGAATTACGTTTTTGACTCGCCCAGCGGTAAGAAATCGCTCGCCGACCTTTTTGGAGGCCGCAGCCAGCTGATCGTGAAGCATTTCATGTTCGGCCCAGGCTGGAAGGAAGGGTGCGTGGGTTGCTCCTTCGGATCCGACCACGTCGGAGGTGCTTTGGTCCATCTAGAGCATCATGATGTCAGCTACGTGGCGATTTCGCGCGCACCCCTTGCGGAGATCGAACCATTCAAGAAGCGCATGGGCTGGAATTTCAACTGGGTCTCTTCGGCCAACAACGATTTCAATTTCGACTACAACGTATCCTTCCAAAAAGAAGACGCAAAGGACGGCAAGGTTTACTACAACTACGAAATGGCTCCGTTCATGAGCGAGGAACTTTCCGGCCTCAGCTTCTTCTACAAAGATCCCGCCGGCAACATCTTCCACACCTATTCTACTTACGGCCGCGGTGACGAGAAGATGCTAGCGACTTACATGTTGTTGGACATGACTCCGAAAGGACGAAACGAAACCGGACCGCGCCACAATCTATCGGATTGGGTGCGCCACCACGATCGATATGACGCGGGAGGCCATGTCGACCATACCGGCCGCTACGTGGCGCTGCCGGAGTCCAATGCCCAAAAGAATTCTGAATCCGGGCGCGGCTGCCACGACTAGTGCAAATGAAAATCGGTGGAGACGCAGCTCGCCTCTCCAGGAAAAAAACACTGCCCAGGAACAGATTCCTAACACGCGAAACGCTAAGGCATTTGCTTTTAGCTGGCCGCAGCTAGACTGAACAAATATTCGACATGAGACATCGCAGCCCCGTCCATGCCTTGTACTTTGGGGTTTGTCGATTCGATCAGGTAGTACTCGTCGGGCGCGTGAGCTCCGTTGCCGTGGCCCAGCCCGAAATGCGCCGCGGGCAAACGCAAAGGGTCTCCGGTGAACACGTAACCTGGCCAGGAACCCGCTAGCCGCGGCAAGAGCACGGGGTCGATGCCATGACGCTTGTAAACTTCAGTGGCGACTTTGATCACCGCTGAGTCGGCCGGCGTGCTGGTGGGATCGTAGCCTCCACTCATGTGCACGTTGATGTCTGCGAAGCCCTTCTTCGACAGATGCGCTTTTAGCGCGGCAAGAGCTTCGGACGCGGTCATATCGGGCACGAGTCGCATATCCATCTTTGCCACGGCTTTTCCGGGAAGAATCGTTTTGCCGCCCGGACCGGTGTAGCCACCCACCAGGCCTTCAATATTGATCGTTGGTCGCGAAGTCAGCATCTGCATCGACTCTTCCCAGCCAACGTCGTTGATCCAGCGATCAACGCCCTGCAGTTTTTTGGTTTCGGCTTCGCTAAGCCGTTTGGCAGCAACGGCAATCATTTTCTTGTCTGCTTCGGACAGAGGTCGCGCCTTCGCGGCGAAGCCTTCTACGACAGGTGTATTGCCATCGGGCGACACGAGCGTGGCCAAGGCTTCCACAAGATGCCACGCTGGACTGTCGACGCGGGCCTTGTTGCTCGAATGCAAGTCTTTTTTCGGCCCGCGTCCCCAGCGCTCTCCGCTGGAAGTCAGCTCAAGTTCCACGACGCCCTTCGCGCCGAGGTATTGCGTCACTTCGCCGCCAAGGCCTTGGGACGCATAGGGCATGAAGACGCCCGTGCATTTTCTCAGCGCCTCCATGACCTCGGGTTTGCGAACCACTTGAGGGAAATGAGGCGAGCCGATCTCTTCCTCGCCCTCTGCGACAAAAACCAAGTTCACCGGCAGCTTCCTCGCGACCCCGCGAATCGCGTGGAGCGCCGCGAAGAACGTAGCTTCCGGGCCCTTTTGATTGACGGCGCCGCGGCCCGTCAGAACCTTGCCGAGCCCCGGTTTGTCTACCAGCGCGGCATCGAACGGCGGAGAAGACCATTCCGACGGATCGGCTTGTTTCACGTCGTACATGAAATAGAGGCCTACGGTGCGCGGCGCACCCGCGTCGAGCGTGGCGAATATACCGGGCTGGCCGTCAGTGGGAGATTTGCTGACCTGCTGGAAGCCCGCGTCACGCAGCATTTCCATGGTTAGCTCGCAGCCTTCGTTCATGCCGCGATTTTCTGCGGCGATCGAAGGCTGCCGGATCCAAGTCTGCAGGCGCCGCACCGCTTCTTCGTGGCGCTTCTCGATTCCCTTGCGAATCGCATCCAGGTCTTCTGAGGGCTGAAGACTTGCGGTCCAGTTCGGCAGCGGCACAGCCAGGGCCGCTGCGCTGGCCCCCACGCCTTGGAGGAATGTCCGGCGATCGACTCCAGAAACCGCGTCTATTGGACCGGATTTAGCGATGCCATTTTGTTCGTGTCGCACTCTGCCTCCACGTTCGAGTTCAACTGAGAGGGAAACGCACCAAAGGCGGGCGCAATTCCCCGCGAGAGACTACACCGCTGGCGGTCGGATGACTACACTCAGCCGAGTGCGACGGGGGCGCGAGACCACACGTCATAGGTGGGTACCAGAAGTTCCTATGGGTCCGAGAAGTGCCCACTTCTGTTATGCCGCCACACCCCAGGCTATTGACCGCGCAACCCTGCGGAGCTATCGTGGCGGCAATGGATCGATAAGGCTGCGAATTACGGGGTAGGAGTGGAGATCAATTGCGCCGGCGCTGGGCAGTCCTCAGTACGACCATCTTCATAACACTTTCTGTGGGATTGGAAATATTCGGTTCTTATCCCGTCGTCGCACAACGACCCCCGCTCCCTGGCGGGGATGGCGGCTTGCCTTCGACGACCTATGCGACACTGCTGGTGAGTGTGCGCAGTAGCGGCGGTGGACCACTTTCCGGCAACGCTCTCGTGAGCATCTCGTCAGATTTCTCTGGGTCACGCCAAACGGCTCCCACTCGCGACGGTGGCACCGCCGCGTTTCCCAACATCCGAGCGGGGGATTATGAGGTAGAGGTGCGCTCGGTTGGCTATCAGACCGCGAGAGAACGTGCTTCCATGATGGCAGGGGGCTCCAGTTACACAGTGTACGTTTACCTACATCCCGAAGGCGAGGTGTTGCCCGCCCACCAGCCTCCAGGTATGCCCACGGTCACTCCGAAGCTGCAATCTGAAATCGACAAAGGCCTAGAAAAAATGCGTCGTAAGCAGTACGACGCGGCGCAGAACCACCTGGACAAGGCCGCGAGAATGGCGCCCGGCAATCCGGACATCCTGTACCTTCTCGGCATGCTGGAATACACGCAGCAGCATATGGACCTCGCGAGGAAGAAATTCGAGTCCGCCCTTTCCATATACCCTACCCACGAACGGGCGCTGGTCTCTTTGGGCGAGTTGCAGCTGCGCGCGGGCGACGCTGGCCAAGCGGCGGAAACCTTAGAAAAGGCGTTTAAGGTGAACGGCGCAGATTGGCGCACGCACTATCTTTTGGCGTATGCATATGCCGGACAGAAAAGTTATGAAAAAGCGCGGCAGCATGCCGAGCGCGCTGCCGAGCTGAATAAGGAGCATGGCGCATCTGCGCGTCTGTTAATGGGCCGAATACTCCTGGCTGAGGGACAACTGGAGCAGGCGAAGACAGCCTTCGAACGTGTACTGCGGGATTTCCCGAACGAGCCCGCGGCAAAAGACGCCAAAGCTGCACTCGTGGAGCTGGCACAACCACCTCGAGTTCCGGTGGCCGCAACCGACCCCGAACCCGCCACTGCGCCCCCAGCCATAGCAGTGCCACCCGCGCCACCTCCCGCAATGCGACCTTGGGCCCCGCCTGACGTGGATGCCCGCGAGTATCGGGTCGCTCGTGATGTGTCATGCTCGCAAGATCAGGTCTTAAGGCGGACGCAACTGCGAACGAAGGCGCAACTCGCCAACTTTGAGAGGTTCATCGCAACCGAGCACATCGAACACCGGGAAATCGACGCTTACGGGAATCCCGGACCGGTGCGCGACAAAGACTTTACCTACCTGGCCTTCGTGCAACGCCCCGAGAAGGGCTCCGTGTACCTGGAGGAAGAAAGGAATGGCGGCCAGAACCTGGCATCGTTCCCGACGTCGCTGGCCTCCAGAGGGCTGGTCGGACTAGGTGTATTTCTTTTCACACCGGAATATGCCGGCGACCTCGAATACCGGTGCGATGGTCTGGGCGAATGGCGCGGTCAGCCAACGTGGCTGCTTCGCTTCGAGCAACGACGCGACGTGCAATCCCGGGTGATGACCTGGAGAAATATTAAGGGCGTTTATCCGGTAGCGCTCAAAGGACGCGTATGGATTTCGGCCAATAGCTATGACGTGGTGCATCTCGAAACCGACTTACGCGAGCCAATGCCCAATCTCGAGTTGCTGCTCGATCACCTGGTGATCGACTACGGCCCGGTAAATTTTGAGCATGGAAAATCAACGCTGTGGCTGCCCTGGTATGCGGAGCTGTATCTGCAGCTGCACGGCAGACGCTACCATCACCGCCACACGCTCACCAACTACGCGCTCTTCTCCGTGGATACGAGCAATCAGACTTCTGCGCCGAACCAAACTTCCACAGCAAACTAACGCATCCGAAATGAGGCCTTTGCGGAGCCCGACAAACAAGAACGCCCCGGAAGATCCGGGGCGTTGATCGAACAACGGTTAGTTGCGCGAACTTATTGCGGCTTTGGCGCGGTGGCGGATGGCTTGGGCGCCGTCGCTGCCGGCTTTGCAGCCGGCGTCGCACCAGCCTTCACCGGATATGCGCCGTCGTATAACCGCACGATGTCCTGGGTAATATCAATGTTCGTGGACGCGAACAGGATTGGCGTGTTCTGCGCCGAAGAATCGAAGATCGCGGTGAAACTGTTCTCCCGCGCGTAGCGGTCCAGCACGTCTACCATCTTGCGGCCGATGCGGTCAAAGACTTCGCCCTGTGCGGCGTTCACATCCTCTTGATACTCGTCCTGCTTGCGCTGCAACTGCCGGGTCAGAAGCTCGCCTTGCCGGGTCAGACGCGCTTGCTCCTCCTGGCTGATCTTGCCTTGGCCGGCATCGAGACGTTGACGCACGTCGCTGATCTGCTTGTTCATACCTTCCAGCTCGTTCTGGCGCGGCGCGAACTGCGACTGTAGCTCGGCGCCAGCCTGCTTTCCTTCGGCCGTACCCGCAATGGCCTGACGAATGTTGATAACTCCGATCTTGGTGGCTCCGCCGGCCGCCGGGGCCGCAGCAGCTGCCTGTGCACGAACAGCCGCGGTGCTCAGCAGGCACGCCGCAACCAAGGCGGCGGTGCGAATTAAGGTCCGGCATGATCCCGGACGGGCTTGAGTTAATACGCTGAAATTCACTGTCGTCTCTCCTTTTCAACTACTGCTGCAATCGGTCCTTGACCGAAGGCAGTCGATTTTGTCGATCGCGAGGAAGTCTTCGCGGGTCAATTTTCGACACGCCGAGCAGGCGTCTGCGCCCACTCAGCGGCCAACGCAGGCATTATGCAAACCACAAAGTATAGCCGAGCCGCGCGGCCTGCCGCAACGAGAAAGACCTCCCTAGTTCGGCATCGGGAGCAACAGCACCCGGTTATTGGCCTGGTCCACGACCACGGCCAGATTCGTAAACTGATCAATGGCCACACCAAATTGGGCCGATCCGGGCAGCCCCAAAGTCTCCACTGTCCTGGCTCCAGACAGAGTATCGACTACGGAAGCCGACTTGCCCGCGAAGTTGGAGGTGAGGAGCGCGCCGCTCTGTGGATTTACCGCCAGAGATGTGGGATTGATCCCCACGCCGGTGTTGCTGAGCCCGCCAGTATCGGGGTTGAACGACGTGATCGTATTAGCGCCGCTGGCGTTCAGATAAAACAGCCCGGGATTGGCTGTGCCGGTACTCACCGCAGGATTGAAAACAATACCGGTTGGACTCGAACTCACCGTCGAAACCGACACGGTGGTACTCAAGCTTGGAGCAACCAGGCCGATGTCTACCGGATACAGAGCCCCAGTAGCGAGCGAACCCGCATTGAGTTGCAATCCGGTAACGACCGCGAGGCCCTGGTTATTGGTACCGCGGTCAGGATCGATTGCCACGGCAATGGGCTGCTGAACTCCGCCGATACTCGCCGCTGTGAGCGATGTCGCCGGCGAAGAACCAAACAAGAGGCCGAGGTTGATCTCCGAAACGGTATTGGAGGTGAAGTTGGCCACCATCGCGACCCCGCTGGCATCGTCGATGGCCACTCCAATCGGGTTCGTTCCCACGGCTACGGCAGGGACGGGTTGCGTATTGGTGAGGAGATTGACGACGGACACGTTGTTGCTGCCATTGTTGGCGACGACGGCGAGGCCGAGCCGCGGGCTGACGGCAATTCCCTGAGGGGTAGTGCCTACCGCGATGGAATTGAGCACCGATCCAAAACTAGGACTAGCGGGGTTAATATCAATCGTCGAGATGTTGTTGCAGCCGCTGTTGGTCACCACAGCCAGCGGCGAGAAGGTGCCGTGAGCCAGCTGGTCGGCAATGGCGACCGAACTTGGCGTGGCCGGTCCACCGGTGCAAGCCACGCTCATATCCACGGCTTTGACCACGATGAACTCCGAGGCGTTAGACTGTGAGCCGCCGCTGATAACATCGAGCGCGTAATGGTGGGGCGAAGCCAGGAACGATGCCGGAATAGTCGCCGTAATCAGGCGGCCGCTGGGATCGACCACCACGTTGCCTCCCGGCAACGGAGTGCCATCCAGACGGACCTGTGCGCCGCCCACGAAACCCGAACCGAGGATTTGCACTCCGGCCAGATCCGTCGTGGAAGTCAGCGTCCCCTGCGGGACGAAAGCCTTGGGAATGCCACCAATGGCGCCAGCCCCGGGCTGCGGACTGGGAACGAGGACTTCGGTGATTTGAGTATTCTTCAGCTTGTTGGACACTCCCGGACCAAGATTGATGATCTGGATGAGATTGCTTCCGGACTCGGAGACGAAGGCCTGGTTGGTCACGGGATCCGCGGTGACGCCACCCGACAAGATGAGTGCGCCGTTAGTCCCATTTTGAACAGGAAACGAGAAAGATCCGGTGGTAGGCGTGTTCCCTGGTGCATTGAAATCAATGATGACATAGCGCTTCGCGGTAACGGGGTCGGAAATAGAGACTTGATTGACGGCTCCCGAACCGGGACGCCCGGGGTTGTAGGAAATGATGGAGTTGGTGTACGGCTGCCATGCAACTGAAGCAGTGCCGATGAACTCCGGTCCGTTGTTGCAAGTAGTGATCAGCGCGGTGCACCCCGCGAGAAGGCTGATGGACGACACGGACTGGTCGAGCTGATTTAGAACGTGGATCTGCGGAGGTACGCCCGTGGCGTCGGCGTCCACCACCGCGGCGCTATGTGTGATCGGATTGATGGCAATGCCCTGCGAAGTTGCCGAGATGCCGCCAAAGTTCACGTTGGGAGTGCCAAAGAAAACCGTCCCGCCGCTGGTGGAGCCGCTGGCAGTGGAATTGATAGCATAGGTGAAGGTCGTGCTGCTCGTGGCGTTTACCGAGAACACGCCGTTGAAGTTCACCTCGTTGGCGGTCCCGGGGTTCAGCTTCGGTACGTCTTTGATCAGCACCGTGGTGGGAATGCCGGGAACGATGCCGGTCAGCGTGGCGCTGGCAGTAACCGTCACCACTCCGGATGACAGCGTAGCGGAGGTGATTCCCAGTGATGTGGAAGGCTGCGTGACATCCACGCCGCGCATTACACCAGAGCCGCCGGGAGTGACGTAGGCAAAGTGGCCATGAGGTGCCATGGCGATTTGCGGATACTGTCCGGTATTCAGCGTAACCTGCGAATAGAGACACGGGGGAGTGCCGGTCCCACCTAGGCATCCAAACGGCGCACCAGCCCCCTGATTCAAGTTGACGACAAATCCGACATTCGCCGCCGAAGCAATCGAACTGGAGGAGTACGCAACCAATGCCAGATTCGTGTCAGGATCAACGCCAATTGAATAAGGCAGAGGCGCAGGAGAGCCCTGCCCCTGCAAGGCCCCTGAGATATCTACCGTTGCAGGTGTAACCGGAGATGGTGCGCCAGGGATCGGAACAATGGATACGCTTTGGCTGCCGTAATTGACGACCGCGACGGAGTGATTCGCGCGATTTACAGAAAGACCGGTGGGAATCTGACCGACGGCTACGGGGCCGCCGTTAGGAGTGAGAGTGCCGGGGCCGATGTTATAGAACTGGATGGCGTTGGCACCGGTCAGGGCCACCACCACGACGCCCAGCTGAGGATCGATATCAATCGCGCTTGGATTCGCACCGGTCGCAACCGGGACGCCTACCGCTGGTGGCGAGGTGGAATAGTCCGGAAATACCGAAACGGTGGTGACTGCGGGATTGTTCGGAGCCGGCAGCGGGGCGGCGGTGCGCGTCACGGTTAGAGGATACAAGCCTGGATTGGCAATGGAACTCGCCGGGAAGACGGTACTCAGCCTGCGGGAATTCGACGAACTATTTTGGGGCACCTGATTGCCCGAAAACTGAGCAGTAGCAAGCGTGCCGTTCGGGCCGAAATAACCGCCGTCAATCGTTAACGGAATCGAGGAGAGGTCCGCACCCTGAACAACCCCCGTCGGAAACGTTCCAACCACGGTGGGCCTTACAGGCACAAGCGTAACGGTGAAATTCGCCCCCGCCGTTTGAGTTACCGGCTGACCGGGATCGGTAATCGATACAGTGTATTTGGTAACGGTCTGCGGCAGATCTTTTTCCACCAACCGCACGCGAGCCCCGGTTGAGGGCGGATTGGCGGTTGTGCTTGTGGGAATCGGAAACAACACTTTTACCTGGCCGGAAGCCGAATTGAACGTATTCGCTCCGCCGTTTTGATCCGTGAAGGTGATGATCGATGCGGATGAGACGTTCGGTGCATCCAGGTAAATGTCCCACAGAGCCGCGCCCTGGGGGGCAAAGTTGGGAGAGACGCCGTTGAAGGCGATCGGGCCGCCGACAATGATGGTGACCGTTCCAGTCGCGAAACGGGTGTTATCCGCCTTGGCGGTAGCTACGATCGTGACGTCCTGGGGTGTCGTGCTCGCACCTGCGGGCGTGGAAGCCGTGGGAACCGTGGTCGGAGCTGTGTAGACGCCGCTGGAATCAATGCTGCCGCAACCCGGGCTGCATGTCGGGAGATTGGGAAAATTAACCGCGACAGCTGTCGACGTAGCAGCTGTGGGAGTGGATTGCGTGACCGACCAGGTTACCCCCTGAGTCTGTAAATCGTTCGTGAGATTGGCGGTAAAGGTTTGTTTTTCATTGGTGGGAACCGTGGCTGTGGTGGGATTCAGGCGGATGGCAATGCCGGAATCGAGTATCAGATTGGCTGCGCCTGTTTTCTTGGTGTCCTGCTGAGATTGCGCGGTAATGACGATCTGTAAGCCTGGGAATTTGGTCTGATCGGGCACTTGGGCGGGTGCGGTGTATGTCGCCGTGCCGGTGGCTTCCTGGTTGGTGATGGTGCCAAGCGAACCATCGGAGGGACAGGCAGTCGCAGCAGATGTCGTTGGAGTTGTGCCGGAAACCGTCGTAGTGGTGTACTGGCAGGGCTGCCAGTTGACGCTAGTATTGGTAGCGCCGCTGACCGTGGCCACCAAGGTGGTGGACTGGCCCAGGATCAGAACGGAACCCACCGAGGAGGTGACCGACACGGTGACCACGTTGGC
>Ga0134124_10000763_pt1 | contig 25791 bp, 22 predicted proteins | sample KB304_FD_96880 | JGI IMG/M metagenome (GOLD analysis project Ga0134124, IMG submission 96880) | Terrestrial soil microbial communities without Nitrogen fertilizer from Kellogg Biological Station, Michigan, USA - KB3-0-4 | ecosystem: Environmental > Terrestrial > Soil > Unclassified ... | reverse complement strand
TGACGTCGCCCCGCGCCGCGGATCATGAGACTATTGAGAACGGCTCATGCTGAGACGCGGAAAACGGTAGCCGATGACGTTCCTGGAAGATGCACCCGGACGTTTGCTCGCGGGCAAGTACGAGCTGGTAGAGAAACTCGGGCAAGGCGGCATGGCCATCGTCTGGCGCGCTCGAACACTGGGCGCTGCCGGTTTTTTTCGCGGTGTCGCGCTGAAGCGCATCGAGTCGTCCGTGCGCGGTTTCGAAGAAGTCACTGAAATGTTCGTCGAGGAGGCGCGCGTTGGGGCAGCGCTGCAGCATCCGAACATCGTTCAGGTTCACGACTTCGGTGAAGACGAGCAAGGCCAACTCTACCTGGTGACCGAGCTCGTCGAGGGCATTCACCTCGGCCGTTACTTGGCAAGCTTCCGCGAGCAGCAGCTCGAGACCCCCTGGCAACTCGTGACTGCCATGATGATCGAAGTGCTGCGTGCGCTCGAAGGCGCCCACACGCGCGTCGACGAACAACGCGCAATCTCCCCGATTTTGCACCGCGACGTGACGCCGGGAAATATTTTGCTGGCCGAGACCGGCCAGGTAAAGCTTGCCGACTTCGGCCTGGCTCGGGCGATGGATCGCGGTCGCATGACGCGCCCCAACATCGTCAAGGGCAAGCTGTCGTATCTGGCGCCCGAATTGCTCATGGGTCTCGCACCGACTGTCAAGTGTGATCTGTTCAGCCTGGGCGTCGTCATGTGGGAAGCGCTCGCCGGAGAACGACTATTCGACGCCGCGACCGACGCGGACGTGGTCGCCAGCATTCGAGACGGCAAGATCCCGCTGCTCAGCATGAAGCGACCGAACCTGCCCATCGCCATCACCTCGGCCGTGCATCGCGCGCTGGAGCGTGACCCCGCTCAGCGCTTCCAATCGGCGCGGCAGATGCTGGACGTGTTGACCTCGGTGCTGCGCGTCTTACCCGAAAGCGTCGATAGCCGGGCGCTCGCGCCCAGTGTGCAGGCGGCGCGCGCCCGGCTCGAGCAGCGCTAGCCGAACCTCGAGTTGCTGAAATCTAGCGGTTTTTGGGGTCGGCCCTCGGTTGAAATTGAAAATCGTTTTCAGTCCGCTACAGTTCCGACATCGCTTCGATGAACCTCGCGCAGACCCGGATCGGACAAGTAGTGACCGTCGTTCATATCGCGGGGGACGGCTCTTTTCGTCGTCGCCTGATGGAGCTCGGCCTGGTCCCAGGCACTCGAGTCGAAGTCGTGGGCGTCGCGCCGCTGGGTGATCCGCTCGAGCTGCTGGTCCGCGGGAGCAGCCTGTCGATTCGTCACGCTGAAGCCCAGGGCGTGTCCGTGAGTTTGGGTGAGGCCACGAGCGCCGAACGCGCGCCAGGGACCGCGAGCCGTAGCGAGGGCAACGGGACCCTCGCGCCCCGCGGCCTCGCTCGCAGCGCGCCGTGACTCAACCGGAGCTCAATTCGCTTTCGGGGCACGAACCGAGCGTCGTGCACAGTGCGTCACGCGCGCCGTTGCTGCTCTTGATCGGCAATCCGAACACCGGCAAGACCACGCTCTTCAATCGGCTCACGGGGCAGAACGCGCGCATCGGCAATTACCCGGGTATCACCGTCGAGCGCCGCTCGGGGGATCTGACATTGCGCACGGACGGCGCAGCACGCGTGGTCGAGGTGGTCGACGTACCGGGAGCGTACTCACTCAGCGCACGCTCTGCCGAAGAGCAAATTGCGCTGTCTGCAGTGCTCGGCTGGGCCGAAAATCCGCGACCCGACCTGTGCGTCGTGGTCGTAGACGCGGGACAATTGGCGCGTAACTTGTATCTGGTCACGCAGCTGTTGGAGCTCGACGTCCGAGTCGTCGTGGCATTGAACATGATCGACGAGGTGCGGGACAATCCGCCCAACGCCGGCGAGCTCAGCCGGTTCCTCGGGGTGCCGTGCGTCGCGACCGACGCTCGTCACGGCACTGGCATGGTCGAGCTCGAGCGGGCGATCAGCGCAGCTTTGGCACAGCCGGCACGCGCCGCGCTGCGCATCCAATACCCGAGCGCGCTCGAGCAAGATCTGGAGCGCGTGTCGACCGCGCTGCCCGCGGAATGGAACGAGAGCCCCGTGCGCGCGCGGGCGCTCGCCCTTTGGGCATTGACCAGCATCGAGCCAGACGACGAGTTGCAAGGCATCGCCCCGAGCCTGCGTGCCCGCTGCCTGGAAGTGCGCGCCCAAGCCGACACGCGCGACATCGATCACGAGGTGATCGCCACGCGCTACGCGCTGATCGACGCCGAGCTGCCCAAGCTGTACCCGCGGCTCGAAGCGCACCCGAAAAAGCGCCGGACCTCGGAGCGCGTCGATCGCGTGCTTTTGCATCCAGTGTTCGGCTTCGCGATTTTCATCGGCGTGATGCTGCTGATGTTTCAATCGCTTTTTTCCTGGTCCGATCCGGCGATTCGCCTGATCGAGGGCCTGACCAGCCAATGCGCGAACTGGGTCGAGGCCTACCTGCCGGAGTCGATCTTGCGCGACTTGCTGACGCGCGGCGTGATCGGCGGAGTCGGCAACGTGGTCGTGTTCTTGCCGCAGATTTTGCTGCTCTTTTTCTGCATCGGGATCTTGGAAGATTCCGGCTACATGGCGCGCGTGGCGTTCTTGATGGACCGCATCATGAAGTCGCTCGGCCTACACGGTCGCGCCTTCGTGCCCATGCTCTCCGGCTTTGCCTGCGCCGTGCCGGCGATCTTGGCGACACGCACGATGGAGCGTCAGCGCGACCGGTTACTGACCATGCTGGTCGTGCCATTGATGACCTGTTCGGCGCGGCTACCGGTGTACACGCTGATCATCGGTGCCTTGTTTCCTCCTTCGCGCGTCTTCGGCTGGCTGCCCGTGCAGGGTTTGTTGATGGTCGCGATGTACTTGTTCTCCACGTTCATCACGCTGATCTCGGCGGGCGTCTTGGGACGGACCGCGGTCAAAGGTCGCCGCATCCCACTGATCTTGGAACTGCCTCCCTATCGTCTGCCGAGCCTGACCGGCACGCTGTCGATGATGTGGCGGCGGGCCGCTTCATTCCTCAGAGAAGCGGGCTCGGGCATCTTGCTGTTTACGATTCTGCTCTGGGCGCTGCTGTCCTTCCCTCGCCCCGCCCACGTCGATGGCCCCCTTCCGCAGGCCGCGGCCATTCATCAGCAAGGCCGCCCACTCGAAACGAAGCCAGCGCCGGACGCAGCGGCCCCAACCCACGCCGCGTCGGCGATCGAGCAAAGCTACGGCGGGCGTCTGGGCAAAGCGATTGAGCCGGTATTGCGGCCCCTCGGCTTCGATTGGAAGATCGGCGTGGGTCTGATTGGGGCCTTTGCCGCGCGTGAAGTGTTCATTTCCACGCTCGGGCTCGTGTACGGCATCGGCGACGCGGACGAAAACACCACGCCGCTGCGCGACAAGATCCGTCAAGAGCGCAAAGCCGACGGCTCGAGCGCGTACTCGCCGTTGATGGGGCTCTCCTTGATGGTCTTCTTCGCGCTCTCTTGCCAATGCATGAGCACGTTGATGGTCGTGTACCGCGAGACGCGTTCGCTGCGCTGGCCGCTGTTCATGTTCGGCTACATGACTTCGCTGGCCTACGTCGCGAGCCTGCTACTCTATCAAGGCGGGCGTTTGCTCGGTTTCTAGTGCCGAAGAAACTGCCGCAGTTCTCAGCTTTGGCGCGTGATTTCTACGCGCGGCCAGTGCTCAGCGTCGCCAAGGCCTGTATCGGCAAGCTGCTCGTGCACCGCACCGAGCAGGGGCTGGTCGCTGGGCGCATCGTCGAGAGCGAGGCCTATCGCGGCCCGGAGGATCGCGCCGCACATTCCTACGCTGGGCGGCGCACCGCGCGCACCGAGGTCATGTTCGGTCCCCCGGGTTTCGCGTACGTGTTCTTCGTCTACGGCATGCACTATCAATTCAACCTGGTAACGACCAAAGACGGAGCGCCGCACGCGGTGCTGATCCGCGCGGTCGAACCGGTCGTGGGCGTCGAGCTGATGGCTCAGCGCCGCAAGCTGCCGCCGAGCGCACGCGAATTGTCGAACGGACCGGGCAAGCTGTGTCAAGCGCTCGGCATCGGCCGCGAGTGTTACGGCGTCGATCTGTGCGGCTCCAAGCTTTTTTTGGCCGAGGGGCCTTCCGTGCGCAGCGTGAGCGCCAAGCGCATCGGCATCGACTACGCGGGTGATTGGGCCGAAAAACCCTGGCGTTTCTACGACCCGAAAAGCCGTTACGTGTCGCGCGCTGGTCCCTGATAAAACCCTCGGGTCGATGTCCGATCGTCCCTTCCCGCCTCGCAGCCAATCTCGCCCCGCGTTCGCCGCCGTCGGACCGCGCCTGCCATCCCCACCACCCGGTCCGTCGAGCGCACCACAACGCTTCATGGGCAAGCGAATCACGGTCTGTGTCACCGGCAGTGTAGCTGCATACAAGGCGGTGCTGCTCGTGCGCGCGTTGCAAAAGGACGGCGCGTTCGTCGAAGTCGTGCTGACCCGTGCGGCGCGTGAGTTCGTCGGGCCAGCCACCTTCTCCGGTCTGACCGGGCGGCGCGTTTACTTGGACGCGTTCGACGCGGACCATCCCGGCGAACTGCACGTCAACCTGGCGGCGCGCTCGGACATGATTTTGGTCGTGCCTGCCACTGCCGACGTCCTCGCTCGTTTCGCTGGCGGTCGCGCCGATGATCTCGTCACTGCACTGGTGCTGTGTGCCACCTGCCCCGTGCTCGTCGTGCCCGCCATGCACCCCAGTATGTGGAGCCACCCGGCGACACAGCGTAACGTGGCTACGTTGGCGGCCGATCGTCGCATCGGCTTCGTTGGTCCGACGTTCGGTGAAGTGGCGTCCGGTGACACTGGCCTCGGTCGGATGGCAGAGCCGGAGCAAGTCGTGCAGGTCGCTTCCGCGCAATTCTCCGGGATCTCGCTGACGGGAAAGCACATCGTGATCAGCGCCGGGCCCACGGTCGAAGATCTCGATCCGGTGCGCTTCGTCGGCAATCGCTCATCGGGCAAGATGGGCTTTGCCTTGGCCGAGCGGGCCAAGGCGCTGGGCGCACAAGTGACGCTGATCGCAGGTCCGGTGAGCTTGCCGACGCCGGTCGGTGTGCAACGGGTGGACGTGCGCAGCGCGCTGTCCATGCGCAGCGCGCTCTGGCAGGCCCTGTCTCCCGATCTTTCGAGCGCGGATGCCTTGATCATGACCGCCGCGGTGGCCGACTACCGCCCCGCGGAGAGCCACTCCACCAAGATGAAGCGCGGGCCCGAGCCGCTCCACTTGGAACTGCTGCCCAACCCGGATTTGCTCGCGGAAGTCGGGCATGCCCGCAAGGACAAGACGCCGGTGTTGATCGGCTTCGCGCTCGAGACGGACGTGGACGAGAAGGTGATCCAATTGGCGCGCGGCAAGCTGGCGGCAAAGCACGTGGATCTGGTCGTCGCCAATCACGCCTCGGAATCGCTCGCCAAGGACGACATCCGGGCCATGCTCGTCACCCCGACGGACTGCGATCCGCTCGGCCTGCTCAGCAAGGAACAGGCCGCCGATCGCATCCTCGGCTGGCTAGCCACGCGCCTGCGGGAACTGGCCTGATGCGCATACTTTTGACGCTCGCGCTGACCTTCGCCGGCATGGCGTACAGCTTCAGCGAAGCGCGCGCCGGCAGCCCTTCGTTCTGGCTCGGGGTGAGCGTGCCGTACTTGCTGCTCACGGCACTCGCCCTGCACAAGATGTGGGACGAAGGCACGCTGCGCGATCTGCTCACGCCACGCGGGGGCGACCTCTCGATCGGCGCCGTGTCGATGATGGGGCTTCTGTTCGCGTCTTGGGCGGCGCGCAAGGTTCTCTCGCCTGTCGGCAGCCCGCGCCAAGCTTGGCTCTTTCGCCTCTATTTGCAGCTCGGCAACCCCGAACACCTGCAGCGCTCGACCGCATACACACTATTGATTTTGCTGATTTGCGCGGCCGAAGAAATCGTCTGGCGAGGCATGGTCTTGGGCGATCTGACGCAACGCTTCGGCCGGCGCGCCGCGTTGCCGTTGTCCGCTCTGGCCTATGGCTTCGCTGCGCTACCGACGCTCTGGCTGCTTCGCGATCCGGTCGCGGGCCTGAATCCACTCTTGATCACGGCGGCCGTTGGCTGCGGTCTGGTCTGGAGTTTCCTCGCCGCGCAGCTCGGTCGCCTGACGCCAGTCGTGGTCTCGCACATGGCGTTCACCTATTTCACGATCGTGCAGTTTCACCTACCCGGCCTCTGAACGCTTCCTGATGTAGGAACCGCAGAGCGCGCAGATTGCCGCGGCCTGTCGCAGGCAGTGCGCACTCGGAGCCGTGCTGCGGCTCCGAGCAGGGCGAAGGTATGCAAAAAAAGTTCGCGCGCTGCCCCTTTTCTCGGTGCTCACGCGAGCCGTTTTTGCGGGGTGCGTCGCCACATCGAGTGCTGCGACCAAAGGACAACATACTCAGCATGGCAAGCGTTCTCCGAAACACCCGCGCTAGTGCGCTCACCCTGATTTCGACCATCGGCCTGTGTCTCGCCGGCTGTGCAGCCCCTGCGGCCGCGCCGGCGTCCGATCCCAGTAACACCGCAAAAGCCGCAAAATCCCCGACCAAGCCCGCTGCTGCACCCGCCGAGGCCGAGGCTGAGGCGGCCCCCAGCGAAGCCAGTGAGGAAAGTCCGAAGCTCCCGAAGCGCGAAGACGAGGAACGCGACGGGCTGCGCAAGGCTAGCCGACCGCCGCTCGACATGTTGACCGGAAACAACGTGGTCTACGTGTTCAACTTCGCGGGCTCCCAAGTCGGGACCTCCGCCAAGGAGCAGTGCGAGAGCAAGAACGAGAACCCGGCGCAGGCGCGCGACTGCGTGGCCAAAGAGCGTGGCAAAATCCCCGTAGAATCCGTGCGTTTCGTCAAGGATGGCGCGGGGCAGTATTGGTGGGTCACCCTCAACCGCTACAAGGGCAATCTGCTCAAGTGGCACAAGATTCAGTTCGTACCCGGTAAGCAGGATGCCGACACGGTGAGCCTGAGCCTGACGGGTAAGGACAAGGGCATTGCGCCGATGGCAAAAGTGCCCGCTGCGCTCAACGTCGAGCTCCCGAACGACTACAGCATCGTGATCAAGGATCCGGAATACGGTCCGATGATGTACGACGCGAAAATTGGCCTGCTCGAACCGGAGCAGTGACGCTCTCACTCGACGAATCGGCCGCGCGACGACGATTCGCGTGATGACTCACGCGGCTTGGTAATTCGTTGTAAGAGATTGTCGCAGGACACTCCAACCGAGCGAGGACGTGTCAGAGTTTGCGCATGCGCAGACTTCGGCCGCGTTGGCTGGTTTTGCTGGGGATGGCATTGGTCGCCTGGGTCGTGTGGCGACCCGCGGCGCGCTACCTGCGCGCCGCGCAATTTCTACGGCACATGAGCCAGCCGGCAGCGCAGACGGCTGCGTCGCTCGCACCGGTCGTGCTCACCCGCGAGCTGAGCATTCCGGGCCAGAACGGTCCGGTGCGTGCCCGGTTGTACTTCCGAGCAGACCAACCACGCGGTGAAGGCATCGTGGTTGCGCATGGCGTGCACTATCGGGGCATCGACGAGGCGCGGCTCGTGCCGTTCGCGCGCGGGCTCGCGGAAAGTGGCCTTACCGTGCTGACTCCAGAACTCGCGGATCTCGCCGACTACCGCATCACGAGCAACGGCGTGGGAGTGATCCGAGATGCAGTGCGCTACCTGGCCGCGGATCGCGAACACGTGCTGAGCGAACGCGTGGGGTTGCTCGGGTTCAGCTTCGCTGGCGGGCTCTCGCTGGTTGCGGCAGAAGCGCCAGCAACGGCCGAGCATTTGTCGTTCGTCACCAGCGTCGGCGGTCATCATGATTTACGCCACGTGCTTCGCTTCTTGATCCACAACGAGATCGAAACCCCGAGCGGGATCCTGCCGCTCAAGGCCCACGAGTATGGCCTAGTCGTGCTGCTGTACGGGAACCTGGAGCAGTTCGTGCCAGCGAGCGACGTTGCGGCGATGCGCGCGGGCTTCAAAGCCTGGCTGCAAGAAGACCGCAAAGCCGCGCGGGAACTGGCCAAAGCGCGCGCGACTCCCGAAGCCAACCAACTTTGGGAGCTGCTCGAGGCAGGAAAACTGCAGACGCTGGCGCCACGCCTGGATGCCTTGCTCGAATCGCAGCAAGGCCAGTTGGCCGCGTTGTCTCCGGCGGGCCGGCTCGCCGCCGCAACCGTGCCCGTCTACCTGCTCCACGGCGCGCATGACAACGTCATCCCCCCCTCCGAAACGGATGCCGCCGGCATCGAACTCGGCGCCGCACGGCACCTCGCCCTCGTTTCACCGCTGATCGAACACGTCGAGGTCAGCAAGAGCGCCGGCCTGGGCGATCAGCTGGCGCTGGTGTCATTCATGGCGCAGCTGCTCTGAGCAGCACCCCTCGCCGGGGTCCGCTAGCCAGCGCTCAACTTCGCCAGATCTTCTTCGGAGATGTCGAAGTCGGCGTAGACGTTGGCCACGTCGTCGTGCTCGTCGAGGGCGTCGACCAAGTTCAAGCAAACTTCGGCCTCGCGCCCCGAGACCGGCTTCTTGTTCTTGGGGATCCAAGCCACCTTGCTGGCTTGGATGGGCAACTTGGCGGCTTCGAGCGCTGCGGTCACCGTGTCGCAATCATTGGGCGGCGTGTACACGACCCAGACGTCGCCTTCGTCACGGTAATCCTCTGCTCCCGCGCTCAAAGCAGCTTCCATCAGTTGGTCCTCGCTCACGGCGCCTTTGTCGAGCGTGATGGTGCCGAGACGATCGAAAGCCCATTGCGCGCCGCCTGCGCCGCCCATGGCACCGCTGTGGCGTTCGAAGATTTTTCGCAGTTCGGCTGCGCTGCGGTTGCGGTTGTCGGTCGTGCCCTCGACCAAAAATAGGGTACCGCCGGGGCCGGTGCCTTCGTACAACACGTCCTCGTAAGCGGCGCCTGCGATTTCCCCGGTACCGCGCTGGATGGCGCGCTTGATGTTGTCCGCGGGCATTTGTTGAGCACGGCAATCAGCCACCGCTTTGCGCAAGCGCGGGTTGGCGTCGACGTCGCCGCCGCCAATGCGCGCCGCCGTGACGACTTCACGGATCAGCTTGGTGAAGATTCTGCCGCGCGCTGCGTCGGTCTTGCCCTTCGCACGCTTGATTGTTGCCCACTTGGAATGGCCACTCATGCGCCGTAGCTAGCACCGCCCGGGAAAGATGTGAACCAACTCGAAAACCAGCTCAATCAGCGGCGAAACTGACCGCAAAAACCGAGGCCTGCTTCGCCCAAGGGACGGCGCGCTGCGGCGCACGGAGCGCGTCCAGCACGGCGATCACGTCCTCGTAGGCGGCCGAGTTTTGGACGTGCAGCACGGCCTCGTCCAAGGTCGGATCACTCGCGTCTTGGTGCGTGCCGTTCGCACGAAAGGAGCGCTCCAAGAAGTGTGCGAGCTCCGGGTAGTGCCGGTCACCGCGTCCTTCGATCACCACTTGCGACGGCACGTCGTCGCTGGCCACGACGGTAGCACCGGTTCGCCAGGTGACGTGAAAGCGTTGATCCTTCAGCTCGACGTGAAGCCGCTTCGGTTCGGCTTCGGGCGGCTCCAGCGACGGCTTGCCCGGAACGAGCGCGCTGCTTTGCAAGCGGGCGATGTTGGCAAAACCCAAATTGGCAAGCAGGAACACCACCAGACAGATCAAAAAGTCGATGAACGGTACGAGCGGCAATTGGTGGTTCACGGTTCTGCGCGCACGACCAGTACCGGAGTCTGAATCGATGGTTGCCATGTTGCACTCCGACACGGCGTGCCGTGCGATCCTTGGGCTGTAACCGCGACGAAAGCACCCGGAAACCTGGACCCTCCACACTCCAATACGATGTCGATTGCGCTCACCGTTCCGGAGCGAGCTCAGCGGGTGGTCGCGTCCGACCTGGAAATCAGCATTCTCGGGCCGTGTGACTTCCCTTCACCGCTCGCCGATCGCCTGAGTCAGGCGGCCGTTCACTACGTGGGTCAGGCCGATCGCGTGCTGCTCGACGATCGATTGTCGCGCCTCACCGAGTTCAAGGAGGACCTGGGGCGCGCTCCGGCCTTCGAACTCGCGGGTCCGCGTCATCGGCTGTTCTTCGATCCGAGCAAGCTCAAGTGCGGGATTGTTACCTGTGGCGGCTTGTGCCCAGGTCTGAACAACGTGGTGCGCGGCCTGGTGCTCGAACTCAATCACGGCTACGGCGTACGCCAAATCGTCGGCTTTCGTTACGGCTACGAGGGCATGATCCCCCGTTACGGGCATCAACCACTGAACCTGACCCCGGAATCAGTCGCCGAGATCCATCATGAGGGTGGCACCGTGCTCGGCACGTCACGCGGCAACCAAGATCCGAAAGAGATGGTCGACCGCTTGGTCGAACTCGGAATTGGCGTGTTGTTCGTCGTGGGCGGTGACGGCACGTGCCGCGGGGCCATGACCCTCGTCGCCGAGATCAAGCGGCGTGGCTTGTCGATCGGCGTGATCGGCATCCCCAAGACGATCGACAACGACATCCACTTCATCGACCGCAGCTTCGGCTTCGAGACTTCGTTTTCCGCCGCCGTCGACGTGATCAAGAGCGCTCACGTCGAAGCCAAGGGCGCCAAGAACGGCGTCGGTTTGGTCAAGTGCATGGGGCGGCACTCCGGTTTCATTGCCTGCCACGCCGCGCTCGCGTCCACGGACGTGGACTTCGTGCTGATCCCCGAGTTGCCGGTGGCGCTGGACGGCGAGACCGGTTTGCTACGCCTGCTCGAACGCCGCCTGGTTCGTGATTCGCACGCGGTGATCGTGGTCGCCGAAGGCGCAGGGCAGGACCTGTGTGAAACCAGCGGCCCCGCCTCCACCGACGCCAGTGGCAACGCCAAGCTGAACGACATCGGCGTCGTGTTACGCGACAAAATCATCGCTCACTGCAAGTCTCGCGGCCTCGAGATCACGCTGAAATACTTGGACCCGAGCTACCACATCCGGAGCGTGCCAGCGTCACCCGCGGACAGCGTGTATTGCTGGAACATGGCACGCAACGCCGTACACGCCGCCCTCGCCGGCAACACGGAGATGTTGATTGGGCGCTGGCACGGACGCTTCGTGCACGTGCCGATGCCACTCGCCACGCGTTACCGCAAGCAAGTCGACACTGCGGGTGATCTGTGGACGAGCGTGATCGAATCGACGGGGCAGCCGGTCGCCTTCAATATGTGAGTGGAGGCTCGAACGCTCTCCCACGCGGACGGCGCCAAAGCCCGTCGCTAGCGCTTGTAGCGATCACCGGCGGCGCCGCCGATCACGAGCTTCTCCACGTGCTTCGGCATGACCGGCGGAGCTTGGCGGATGACCGCGGTCTTCTGCTGCATCACCACGGTACCGCGGGCCTTCTGCTCTGCGGCGCGCTTGGCTTGTGCGGGCTCTGGGCTGTTGCGAAGCGGCGTGATCTTGCGATCGAGGCGACTCGCGTGCGCGAAGGCTTGCGCCACTTGGTCGACCAGCGGCCGAGCACAGGCCAGCGTTCGCTCGAGCTGGGCCTTCTTTCGCGCCACCGCGGCTGCGTCCGAGGCCCGACGCGACAGATCGGCCAGCTCGACGAGCGCCACGTCCAACATCTGAATGTAGGCTTGATCCAGCGCGTACAAACTACAGCGCTTGCGCACGCCCGGAGAACCGCGCTCCAGCAACTCGCGCGCGGTGTCGCGTAGATTCGTGAGCGCACCGGTGAAGGCGGCCGCAGCGTCCTCGACCTCGGCGGGGACGCCCTGCTGGGGCACTCCCGACACGGTCTCGACCACCGAGCGCGCTTGTTCCGCCAAGGCTTCCGCGCGTTCGAGCGCCGCGGCGAGCTGTTCACCCGCGCCTTTGACGTTGGCTTCGCTCTGTCGGTATTCGGCGAAGCTGCGGTCCAAGCGCAGACATTGATCGGCTGCCAAGCCAATCAAATCGAGTGAGCAGCCGCGCAGCAGCGCGCGCTGCTCCGGTGTCGTCTCGCGCCAACGCTGGTGCGCGCCCACGCAGATCTCGGCGGCTTCCTCCAGAAACTTGGGAATCGCCGCCAAATCGAGCGGGGGGAGCGTGGCGAGCAGCGTTTCACTCGCCGCGTCGAGCAAGCCCTGATCCGGCTGACCCAGCTGCCGGACCAACCGTTCGAGTTCCGACAGGGCCGTCGATCGCTGAGGCGGCCGCGCTGAATCGCGGCGATTCACGGCTGTGCCTGGTGCTGCATGGTTTCCCTACTGGCGAGGAACGGCCAACCCGCGCGATTCTTTGGCCTGACAGACCAACTATTTCAGGCCCGGTTCGTCGCTTAAGTTCGGCGCGTTCGAGCCGTACGCACCGCGCAGTTTCCCGTGTCCAGCTCAGCCGCTTGCCCGCCCGGAATCATTCACCATTGTGTCGATTGCGCAGCCCTTTCGCCGCGCACGAATGCAACGCTGGGCCTCGCCGATGCCGCCTGGCGGCTCAATCGTCGACCGACGCGAGATGGGCGCTTGGTGCTCGAATGGCGCTGTCCCCGCTGTTCGGGACGCCAGGCGCAAGCGCAGAATTCGGCCTAGCGCCGCTTCTTCCGGTCGCTCAGATCACGCCGCTCACGAAGCCAAGACCGAGCACCCCGAACACCACGGCGGCGACGCGCTGAACGTGGCGCGGGTTGATCATGCGGCTCAAGCGATTGCCCAAAAACACGGCTAGCGCTGCCACCGCGCACAGCGCCGAGGCGGAAGCGGCGAAGACCGTCACGGGCGAACGGAAGCGCGCGGCCATTGCTGCAGTGCCGAGCTGCGTCAGATCCCCCAACTCAGCGAAAAACACGACCGCGAAAGCCTTCAAGAAAGCCGCCCCGAAGCTCGGCTCGGTCGAATTGGCAGCGTCGGCCTCAGCCGACGGATCGGCGTCGGGAGTTTCCTCCTCTTTACTCCGCCACATGGACACTGCCGAGACCAGGAAGATGAGCCCGGCTCCGATGTGCACGGGACGAGGCGGGAGCAAGGCCAACACACCGCCGGCAGCCACGGCGATCAGGCTCTGCACGATCAACGCCGATGCGGTGCCGGCGAACACGGGCAACGCTCGATGACGTGTTGCCAATACCAATGCAGCGACGGCCGTCTTGTCCGGCAGCTCCGCAATGAAGATCACCCCGAAAACGGTGGCGAACACTTCCGGACTGAACATGCCTCGCGTGTAGACTGCACGCGCGCCCAGAGCAAGAGCCGTCCGTACCGCCGCTCAATGCAATCGCGAGCGCGCCTTGACGTCCGCCAATTGCTCTGCCGTGGGCGCCACTTCGGGTACGCCGGGCCCGAGCCAGGCGGGGTTACCGCGCCGCGGCTCGCGTTCGCTTCCCAGCCGAAACTGCCGTGCCACGAGCTCGGTCATCGGCCGCAGCGACGACTTTTCGTAACACTTCAGCTCGAGCTGTGCGCGATCGGCGAGCGTCGCAGCGCCGTGCGCGCCGAGCTGATGACTCCAAACGTCGGTCAGGAACACCACACGACCCTTGGCATCGAGCAGATCGCCGCGTGACAGGTCGACGCGGCCGTGATTGCCGTCATCGGCACGACCCTCGAGCACCGTGAGCGAGCCATCCGGGCGCTGCTCGTACGAGACCTGCACTCCCTCGATGTCGCCTGCCCCGTACACCGCGTCTTTGAGGCCCGGGAAAACGTACAAGAAATGGCTATACACGGCGTCGACCGCGAGCGCCGGCAAGACCGTGTACGACAGCGAGTTGTTGCCCCAAGGTCGCTCTTCCGACCAGTACACGAAGTAGCCAACGGTCAGTCGGTTGCCGTTGCGGCGCGTTCGATAGAGCACGGTGTCGCCAAGCGCCCCCGCGGACCACGAGCGAGCGCCCACGCACACCGGTTGGTCCACGACGCGCGCATCATCGCCCGAGCGCTGCTCGGCAGTCGCTGGCTTTGGCCAACCCGCTTCACGTGGCGCCACCGCGCAACCCGACAAAACGAGCAGCAAGACACAATGAGGCAGCGGTGCGGGCGTGAGCAACGTAGAACCCGACAAGCTAGCATTGTCGCCACGCTTGTCTGTTCCCAGCTAACGTCTGAGTGGTGACGAAATGAAGCGCAGCACTCACCGGAAGTGCGTGCTGGTTGTCGACTGTGCGCCGCTGTGGGCGAGCGTGTGTCTGATCGAAGCCGCGCGAGTGGACGACGCTAGAAGGAGCACTGGCCGTTGACGCACTTGGGCGTCGACGGCGGATCGCAAGGCGGGATCGGCCCCTGCGTGCAACTCGAGCAGTTCGCGTCCGCTGCGTTCGAAAGATTCGTCTCGAACGAGTCCGCGACGCCGTACCACACCGCCGCGTACGAGCAGCCTTGTTCGCACAAATTCACGGGTGCGATGATCGCGCACTCACTATTGCTCGCGCAGCCGTAGCTGTACTTTTTCAGAAATTCTGCGCGAAGCGCCGCATATTGCTGTTTGCCCTTCTCACAAAGCCCCAGGTTTCCATCCGGGGAGCAGTGCGGACAACAATCACTCGCTGCCGTTTCGACGTGATAGCCCGCAGGACATTTGAGCATCGGACAGAGCGGGCAGAGACTGCACTTCGTTGGACAGCATTGTCCCGGCTCGGTCAGTGGTTCTTGCCCGTTCAGACATTTTACCGGGCTCGAACATTTGACGAAAGCGCAGCCGCTGCCCCCAGCGCCGCCGGAGCTGGTCGTCCCAGCATTGCTCGTGCCGGCGCTGCTCGTTCCTCCGCTGCTCGTGCCGGCGATGCCCGCGCCACCCGCGCCGACGGCGCTCGAGCCGGCGCGCGACGCCACCGAGCCACCACTGCCGGCGTTCGGCGCGCTGCCCCCGCTGCCCGCAGCATCGTCAAAGGCCTCGCGAATGGTCTGATAGCGGCCACCGCAAGCGCCCGAGGAGCCAAACGAGAGCGCCGCCCAGGCGAAAGCGCAGAGTGTAGTCCGAGTCAGTGAGAAGCAGGATTTCATTCGTAGAACTCGATCAGCGAGAAACGGCCGCAATCATCGAACCATACCACTGACTAGCCAGCTTGCCGCCATTCAGCCGCTCGTTTCGTATCGCCAACGTTCAGCGAGCCTTTCAGAATCAAGCACGAGTCACCAAACTCATGCTGCAAGTAGCCTTGGCGCTGCGCGTGATGAATCGCTCGTTCGAGCAGTGGACGGGGGGCGTACGCTTCCAGCAGCGAAAAATGGCTCGTCCCTGGCTCGTGCAGCCCGGTGAGCAGCCCCGCACAGGTGCGCAGGCGCGACCCGGCGCCGAGCAACAACTCCGTGCGTTGCATCCCGCCGCGCAACACTCCCGACGCCGAAGCCGCTTCGAGCGCGCGGGTAACGCTCGTGCCGACCGCGATGATGCGCCCTCCGTTGGCTTGGGCAGCACGGAGTCGCGTTGCCGTTTCATGACTCAGCTCGTAGCGCTCCGCGACTGGCAAGCGCGCGTCGAGCGTGGGATCACCGGTCGAAGACAGGCCCGCCGCGTGGGTCAATGACGCGAGCGTGACGCCGCGCGCAGCGATTCGAAACAGCGTCTCGAAGCGCAGGGGCTTCCCGGCAGAAGGCAGCTCGAAGGCCCAGGGGCGCGCAGCGTAGGCGTTCTGCACGTCCCACAGCGCGAGCGGCGCGGGCACGTACGCGTACTGAATCGGCGCGGCCGCGCGATACAGCGCCTGCCACAGCTGTCCGCCTCGTTGCTCGAACTCGATCCGCAGCAGGCGCGACGAGCTCGGGTCCAACCAGCGCACTCGCGCGCTCAATCCGTGGCCAAAGCAGAGCTCGTCTCCCAGCGCGAGCTGCGGCGGAGCGCCGCGCTCTTCCGTGGGAATGCGATAGTCCCCGCGTCCCAAGCACAACGCCAGCCAAGTTCCGTCCTCGAGCTCCGACATCAAGCGCAGTTCAAGATCCGGACCGGCGCGCAGTGAGGCAGGCAAGGTCGCCGCATCATTGAGAACGAGCGCATCTCCCTGCCTGAAAAATTGCGGCAGGGCGTCGATCTGGTAATCCGCGAAGGCGTCGCGCGCGGGATCGATCACCAGGAGCCGCTCCTGTTCGTCGCGTGCTCGCGGCTGGGATGCGGCTTTCATGACTGAGCTCCGGCTGAATTCAGCTCCAGGCGCGCTCCGCTTTCGACCGTGTTCGCGCGGATCAGGGCTGCAATCCGCGACGCGACCACGCTTGGCTGCAAAAGCGTCGCGGGGTTTGCGTCCGGGAGCGCCGCGCGGTGCATCTCGGTATCCATCTCGCCTGGGTCGACGCTGAACGAGCGAACCCCGCGCTCGCCCAGCTCTGCCGCCCACAGCCGTGACAAGTGATCGAGCGCCGCCTTCGAAACCGAATAAGCGCCCCAATGCGAGTAAGCGTTGACGCTGGCGTCCGAGCTGACGTGCACGATCGTGCCGCGCTCGCGCAGCGCCATCGAACCGGCAATCACCCGGCTCAGCCGAAAAGGCCCGAGCAAGTTGACGGCCAATACGCGCTCGAAGTCCTCGCATTCGGTGTCGAGCAGCAGGCGCAGGGGGGTCGGGCCGAGCTCACTCGCGTTGTGAATCAACAAATCGATCGGCCCGACCAAGGCGGCAGCGGCGCCCGCCAGCGGGTACACCTCGTCTTTCGCGCCAATGTCCGCTTCCAGCGCATGCGCTTCCCCGCCCGCTTCACGGATCCGACGCACCACGGGCTGTAACCCGGCAAGATGCCGAGAAACCAGCACCAAGCGCGCTCCCTGGCGCGCGAGCTCCAGCGCCAAAGCCTGCCCCAAGCCTCGACTGGCACCGGTGATCATCGTCGCGGTTCCCGAAATGTCCATGTCTTCCTGCCTTTCACTGGAGAACCTAGACCGCGCCTGCCACTCCGTTGGCATTCCTGCCGGTATATTGGCAAACTACCATTCCATGGGCGATGACCTCGGAAGCCGCTTGGCGCGCAACGTGCGAGAACTGCGTTTGGCGCGCGGATTCACGCAAGAGCAGATGGCCAAACTCGCGGGGGTGCCCCGCGCCACCTGGTCCAACCTCGAGTCCGGCAGCGGCAATCCGACGCTCACGGTGCTGCACGCCGTGTGCAATGCATTCCAAGTGTCACTCGAGGAAATCGTGGCCCAGGCGCGCGCCAATGCCCGCCTCTACCCGAAAGGTAGCCTGCCCCTGCGCACCCGCGGCGAAGTGCAAGTCAGCTCACTCTTGCCCGACGAAATCCCCGGCATGCAAATCGAGCGTCTAGAGTTGCCCGTTGGGAGCCGCATGGTCGGCGTCCCCCACACCCCTGGCACCCGCGAGTACCTGACCTGCGAGAGCGGAGAAATCGAGCTCGTCGCCTCGGGTGAAGCCTTTCGCGTGCACGAGGGCGACGTGGTCGTTTTCCGCGGCGATCAGCGGCATTCTTACGCGAATGTCGGCCGCAAGATCGCCGTCGGCTACTCCGTGGTGATGCTCAAGCAGCTCGACTGAGAGCTCGAGGGCGGAAGCGCCGCTTCTCGCCGCCGAAGGCTACGCCGCAGCGCGCCGTGCTGCGTGACCATCAAAAAATCCCTCTCAACCAGCAGGGTCGTAGTTGAGGTTCGGGCCGAGCCAGCGTTCGACCTCGGCGATCGTCATGCCCTTGCGCGTGTGGTAGTCGGCGACTTGATCGCGATCGATCTTGCCGAGCGTAAAATAACGGGCTTCGGGGTGGGCAAAGTAGAGGCCACTGACGCTCGAGCCCGGCCACATCGCGAACGACTCGGTGAGGCGCATGCCGGTGTTCTTTTCCACGTCCAAGAGCCGCCAGAGCGCGTCTTTCTCGGTGTGATCCGGGCACGCGGGATAGCCGGCGGCGGGGCGGATCCCGCGGTATTCTTCGTGAATCAGCTGCTCTTTGCTGAGGTCTTCGGAGCGACCGTAGCCCCACTCTTCACGCGCCCGTTGGTGCAAGCACTCGGCAAACGCCTCGGCCAGCCGATCCGCGATCGCCTCGGCCATGATCGCGTTGTAGTCGTCTTGCTTGGCGCGGAAGCCGTCGCACAGTTCCTTGAGACCAATGCCCGTGGTGACCGCGAACGCGCCGATGTGGTCCGGCAAGCCGGTCGAAAGCGGTGCGACGAAGTCAGCCAGCGAACGGCACGGATCGGTCGGGCTCTTCTGCACTTGTTGACGGAGGAAGTGGAAGCGATCGAGCACCTGGGTGCGCGCTGCATCAGCGTAGAGCTCCACGTCGTCCCCGACCGCGTTGGCCGGAAAGAGCGCATAGACGCCGCGCGCCGTGAGCTGCTTCTTCTCGATGATGACGTCGAGCAGCGCGTTGGCCTCTGCAAATATTTGCTTGGCTTGTTCGCCATACTTTTCGTGCTCGAAGATGCGCGGATAAACGCCTTTCAGCTCCCAGGTGTGAAAAAAGGGCGTCCAATCAATGTAGTCGCGCAAGGTTTCGAGCGGAAAATCTGCCAGCACGCGCACCCCGGTGAACTCCGGGCTGGGCACGTCTTCCGGCTTCCAGTCGATGGGCAGGCGATGCGCGCGCGCCTCGGCGATCGGCAATAGCTTTTGCTTGGGCGAGGCGTGCGTGCGACGCAGCTTCTCGTACTCGCTGCGGTGCGCGGCGACGAAGGCGTCCTTGCCGTCATCACTGAGCAGGCTGGTGGTGACCGGCACCGCGCGGCTGGCGTCCAACACGTGCACGACCGGTTCGCTGTAGTGCGGCGCAATCTTGATCGCGGTGTGCGCCTTGCTGGTCGTGGCGCCGCCGATCAACAGCGGTAGCTTGAAGCCCTGACGCTCCATCTCGCGCGCCACGTGCGTCATTTCGTCGAGCGAGGGCGTGATCAAGCCGCTCAGGCCGATCATGTCCGCCTTCTCCGCCTTGGCGCGCTCCAAGATCTTTTCACACGGGACCATCACGCCCATGTCGATCACTTCGTAGTTGTTGCAGGCGAGCACCACGCCGACGATGTTCTTGCCGATGTCGTGCACGTCGCCTTTGACCGTGGCCAGCACGATTTTCCCCTGCGTCTTCACGACTTGGCCGGAGGCCGCCATCTCGGCCTTCTCGGCCTCCATGAACGGGAACAGATAGGCGACGGCCTTCTTCATCACGCGCGCAGACTTGACCACCTGCGGCAGGAACATCTTGCCCGCGCCGAACAGATCACCGACCACGCTCATGCCGTCCATCAGCGGACCTTCAATCACGAGCAGCGGGCGACCGAGCTTGGCCCGCGCCTCTTCGGTGTCGGCATCGATATAAGTGTCGATGCCTTTGACCAATGCGTGAGACAAGCGCGCTTCGACCGTGCCGTTGCGCCACTCTTCGGCTTCCTTCTTGCTGACGACGGTGCCAGTGCTTTCCGCCTTCAACTTGTCGCCGAACTCGACCAAGCGCTCGGTCGCGTCCGGGCGGCGATTGAGCAACACGTCTTCGACCAATACTTTGAGTTCCGGCTCGATCTCCTCGTACACCTCGAGCATGCCGGCGTTGACGATGCCCATGTCCATGCCAGCGGCGATGGCGTGATACAGAAACGCCGAGTGCATGGCTTCACGCACTTTGTTGTTGCCGCGGAAGCTGAAAGAGATGTTCGAGACACCGCCGCTCACCTTGGCGTGCGGCAAATGCTGCTTGATCCAACGGGTGGCGTTGATGAAATCGACCGCGTAGTTGTTGTGCTCCTCCATACCCGTGGCCACGGTGAGGATATTCGGATCGAAGATCACGTCTTCCGGCGGGAAGCCCAGTTCGTCGACCAAGATGTGATACGCGCGACTGCAGATCCGAATCTTGTCTTCGTACGTCGCGGCTTGGCCCTGCTCGTCGAAGGCCATCACCACCACGGCTGCGCCGTATTTGAGCACGGCACGCGCGTTCTGACGGAACTTGTCCTCGCCCTCCTTGAGCGAGATCGAGTTCACGATGCCCTTGCCCTGCAAGCACTTGAGCCCGGCCTCGATCACCTCCCACTTCGAGGAGTCGACCATGAACGGTACCTTGGCGACCTCGGGCTCGCTGGCGAGCAGCTGCAGGTAGCGCGTCATCGCGGCGACGCCGTCGATCATCCCCTCATCCATGCAGATGTCGATCACGTTGGCGCCGTTCTCGACCTGCTGGCGCGCAACGCTCACCGCTTCTTCGTACTTACCCTCTTTGATCAGCTTGGCGAACTTCGGCGAACCGGCCACGTTGGTGCGCTCGCCGAGCATCATGTACACGCCCAATTGCTGGGTGAACGGCTGCGATCCGGAGAGCCGCAGCGGGCGTTCGGCCTCGCGCTCGCTGCTCGCCACGGCTGCTGGCACACTGACGCTCACGCTGGCGGTGCCGCTTTTTGCTGCTTCGTAACTCCGCGGCGACTTGCCCTCTAACGCCTTGGCGATCGCTGCAATGTGTTCCGGCGTGTTGCCGCAGCAACCGCCCGCGATGTTGATTAGGCCGTTCTTGGCGAAGTCTCCCAGGAAGCGGGCCATGTCCGGCGGTTCCAAATCGAAACCGGTGGGCGAGAGCGGATTGGGCAGACCCGCGTTGGGGTAGCAAGAAATGGCCGTGCTCGACTTTTCGGACAGCTCAGCCAAAAACGGATACATCAAGTCGGGGCCGAGTGAGCAGTTCAGGCCGATCGACAGCGGTTTGACGTGCTTGACCGCGTTCCAATAGGCCTCGATGGTCTGAGCCGAAATCATCGTCTCGCCGCCGCGTCCAACCGCCGCAGAGATCATCACCGGCAGTTCCTTGCCGTCTTGATCGAACACGTCGCGGATGGCGACGAGCGCGGCTTTGGCGTTCAACGAATCGAAAATGGTCTCGACCAAGAGCACGTCCGAGCCGCCTGCGATGAGCGCGCGGATCTGCTGAACATACGCGGTTTTTACCTGATCGAAGCTACACACGCGGAAACCCGAGTCGTCCGCGTCGGGCGAATTCGAGAGCGACACGGTGAGCGGGCCAATCGCGCCCGCGACGAAGCGTTGCTTGCCGTCCGCGTTGGCGACGCGGTCGGCCCACTCGCGGCATTGGCGCGCGGATTGCTCGTTGATCTCCCAAGCTAGATCACCGAGGAACTTGTCTTCGATGATCTTCTGATAAAATTCCGGATCCTTGCGACCACCGTGTTCACGCGGATCGTCGACGAAGAACTCGCTCTGCGTGATGCTGGTCGCACCGAAGGTGTTGGTCTCGATGATGTCCGCCCCGGCTTCCAAAAAGCGCCGGTGGATGTCGCAGATCATCTTCGGCTGCGTCAGCGAAAAGAGGTCGCCGTTGTTCAGCAGATCTTTGCGCGAGTCTTTGAAGCGCTCGGCACGGATGTCTGCCTCCGTCATGCCGTAGGTGCGAATGGTCGTGCCCATCGCGCCGTCGATGATGGCGATCCGGTTCTGGAGCAGCTTTTGGAGGGGATGCAGATTCGACATTGTTTCGGGCGGTTCAGCTGAGCTTCTGGCTAGTGCGTTTGGTTGGGCGTTTGGGGTCGGGGCCCCAAACTCGGGGGTGGGGCCCCGCTGAATTGCGCGCTTCGCGATCCCCGAAGGGGGCATTCAGCGGGTGCGGGGGCGAAGTCCCCGAGGACCGAAGCGAAGCCTTTTCGGCGATGGCAAGCACCACCTCCAGATGGGGCTTTTTGGCTTCGCGGGCGGCAATTTCGGCAGATCGGACGTCGAGGCCCGCGGCGGAGAGCAGGCTACGGACCGCTCGCGGAGAGAACCCGGGGTGGCGCTCGCCGTAGCGCGCGGTCACCTCGTGCTGTTGATGCTGATTGAGACACAAGAGGACGAGACGCCCCCCGGGTCGCAACACGCGCGAACACTCAGTGAGCGCGCGCGCGGGCTGCTCGGCATAGGTCAGCGTGTGGAACATCATGACCTCGTCGAACGAGGCGTCCTTGAACGGGAGCGCATGCACGTCCGCGACTTGCGCGGTGACTTGCGGAAAGCGTGCCAAGCGCTCTTTGGCAACGTCGATCAACCGCGCGTTGGTGTCGATGCACGTCAGCGAACGGGCATGCGGGGCGAGTGACGCCGCAGCAGCGCCGTCGCCCGAGCCCACGTCTAAGACGTCACCCAGCTTGAGCAGCGCGGCGATGCCGAGCGCAAGCGATTGCCACGTGCGCCCCGGCGAGTAGTAACGCTCCAGCTCGTCTGCGACGGATTCGGGCAGGCCGCCACGACGCTCGGCCTCCAGCTCGTGCAGGCGTTTCTGGTCACCGATCAGCGTCGGATCTTCGGAGGCCTCGGCTTCATCCAACACCGCTTTGGCGGTACCGGGCAGTGCATCGAGCGCCAATCCGTAAAAGCACTGCGTGCCCTGCCGCCGATCCCAAACGAAACCCGCCTCACGCAGCCGGCCGAGGTGCGTCGAGACGCGCGATTGCGCCATGCCCGTCACGCGAACGAGGTCCGAAACGCACAGCTCCCGCTCGCGCAGCAACGCACACAGCCGAATTCGGCTTTCATCACCCAACAAGTTGAGCGTTTCGACGTACTGGGAGAGGGCCATCTATCCTGGTATCGAGATGTGCGGATGTATTGGTCCTTTCGGGGCAACGTGTCAAGCGGCCCTAAAACCTTTAATAATATTAGTGAGTTAAACGCGAGCGTGGCGCGCGCATGGAACGCAGGGTTCGAATTCCCTCCCTCTCCGCTGCTGCCCCCTCGCATTGCGACGATGTGAGGCGCTGGCCCCCGTCGCTCCTCACCGCCCTTCGGGCATCTGCGGGGCGCCGACCTCCCAAAAGCCGTGCTCGCCCTTCAGGCTGCGCGACGCGCTTCGCGACACCCGAAGCGGTGCGGATGCGCAATCGCAACGCAGGTAGCAATCACCCCACTGTGACCGTCTATTGTTTGCTGGCGAGCTTGCCTGGGCCGGCGCTCTAACCACGTCGAAGGCATGAAGCGCCGCGGCGCAGCTTGCGTCCGCGGCATCACTCAGCGCAAACGCGATGCGCAATCCTTCGGTTGGCGGCTCGGAGTTCGGCGCGGACATGGCGCAATGGTCGCGCACCTCGCCGGCTTGAGGCGCGCGCATCCACCACGTGACTCATGAAATCGCCGTCGCGAACCTCAGGCCTCCTCGCTCGAGCCGTGTCCCGGGGCCGACTGAGCTGTGCGAACGAGGAGGGCTGACGGATGCCGTTACTTCGCCGCTTGTTGCAATAGGTAGGCGCGTTCGTTGGCGCTGATGGCGCCTGCTGCGGCCGCGTATTCAATCAATGCCGATTCGATGTCGCCGCTGGCGTCCTCTGCGTAGCCCTCGCTGGGAGCGGCTGTCGCGACGCGGGCCCTACTCCGAGTCACGATCTGGCGACGATGAACGAGCGTCTCGTCCGCGATGTTGACGCCGTTGTCATTTTTGATGACGGTCCCAGTATAACCCATTTCATACTCGCGGGAGGGTGCGAGCGAGTTGCGGGCGAGCTTGCGGCTCGTTGCCAAGCTCGATTGGAGCTTCGCAAGTATCGACGGGTCGGTGATGACGACGACCGGATTGCGTCGCCCCGAGTACATCTGAAATTCCACGGTGACGGACGGCTTCGCAGATTGAGCGCCGGCAATACCGGTCGCTGCAGCTCCCAACACGAGCATGAACCCGCCGAGACAAAACAGGCGCAATTTGGTCATGATTTGATACTCCGCTTTCTGCCTATTGAATGTTCTCAACGCCCATGCCCTCGAACCAGTTCGAGTCAGCTAGAAAGAATCCGACGAACGTGTCGTACATTGCTCTGTTCCACGCAGCGGTGCGCGGATCGGTGATCGTAGCTCCGTTCTGGTCCTTGTTGGTCGCAGCACCGGAGCCTGGTTTGTGCGTCCAATATTGCGTGTTGCGGTCTTTTCGGTACCAGTGATAGTCCGGATTGCCCACGTGCAGACCAACGATGGACGCGATGAGGGTCTTCCCTTCGGGTGGCACGGGCATCGTTGCCGGATTGCCCAAGTACTCGAGGCCGTCTGACACTGCGGCGTTGCTCACCACGCTGGTGGAAGAAGGCGGCCAGCTCATCGGATGCCCCGAAGCTTGCCCAGGTTGGGCAAACGTGTCGGTGCGCCGGTTCGTGGAGTAGTTGTAACAGTTGTTGCTCGATTGATATAGGTTATTCCAGAAGTCAGGCGTGTAGGTTGGCGTCTTGTTGAAGTGTATCTTGGATAGATCGGTGCGCACGATGGCTACCTGCCCGCTGGTCGAGTCGCTCGTGAGCGCAAATAGGCTGTCCACGGAGCCTTGATATTTTCCGTACTCCAACTGAATTGGACTGATGCCTCGGAGGCTGCTGGCCGAGTCGACGAAGCCGTGCGTGAGGAAAGCGGTCGTTGTGCCGCCCGGATAGTCGCGCAGGTAGGGCTGAGCTTCGGTGATGCTAGGCGAGCCATCAGTGTAGAATTTGACCGCGTAATTCGGGATGTAATTGAACCAGCCGATGAGATAAGTGTTCGTACCGACGATCGTGAAACCTGTCGGTACGTACAGGCCGGTGCCGGTTTGCGATTTCAGAGTCAGCGACGATCCGTTGTACTCGTACTCGTATATCGTGGTTCCTACCGTGCTGTTTGGAACCTTGAAATATGCCCGGATCACCGAGTTGGAGATCACGCGCGTTTCGAGCGCGACGATGGTGTTGATCGAGGTCGGCAGGTTGATGGTAGTCGGTGAGGCCGAAGCCGCGTTCAGCACGAATACGGCATTGGGGTTGCTGCCCTTGCTGCGCGCGCCAACGAGCCCATAGTTGCCGGTCGTGAAGTCGATGGCATCGAGCTGAGTGGTCTTGATGTATCCGGCCGACGCCAGCGAGCCGATGTTGGCGTGTGTGACGCTCTTGATGCCCGTCGTTGTCAAAGCGTACAGATTCGTCGAAGTCACGGCGATGTCTTTATAGACAGCGCGATCCAGACCTCGGACGAGCGCATCCGAGTCCCACTCCGGGCTCTGCGTCGGCTCGCCAACGGCTTGCTCCTTAGACCCGATGTGCTCGGAGTCGGAATATTGATAATCTTGGTTTCCGCACCCCAATAGCAATGCGAAGCTTAGGCTCGACAACAGTACTCGATTCAACATTGTCTCCTCCCACTCCATCGATTTTGAGTTTCGAGTGCGAAATATGATATTTAGGGCGATACCATTGCGCGCAGACACACCAACCCAAGCGCGGTTCACGCTTGGCCGCTGTGCTGATGCGCAAAGACAACCCAAGGCGAGGCATCGGCCAGACCGATGCGCACACCTCGAGTGCCTCACTGGTGACTGCTCTCCTCCACACACTCTCTCCCAAACCGCCCGGCGACCATATTGACAATGAACCAGCTTGGCAATCACTTTTTCGCGAGCGCGCGACCGACAGCGCCCACAACAGTGACCTGATATAATGTTCGCGGGGCTGGTCGCATACTGGCGGGCTCAGCTGCCTCGCCCCCTCGCTCTATTCGTGCAGCGCTTCCGGCTCGCGCTCTCTATCAGTAATGTTGAGCGTGGATTTGACGCGAATTGTCCAGGCGACTTCCGCCAGCGTCAAGGCCGCTGCCGAAGGTCTGCTGCACGCGTGGAAGACGACGTGTGCGGGCAAGCTCTGCGCCCGGACGCAGAGGCGAACGCGCTCACGCGAGAACTCCGCTTACGCTGTAGCAAGGCGACCGGGAGCATCGCGTGCGTGCTCGGCGACATCCTCATCGTTGCGCGCTTGTTTGCGAACACGAACAGCGCGCCATCGCGCATGGGCTCGGTCCCAACGCGCTCGCGCGCCCGTCTGCGCCAGACGAATGAAATCGATGGCGGAATGCGACAGG
>Ga0134124_10000762_pt1 | contig 25809 bp, 15 predicted proteins | sample KB304_FD_96880 | JGI IMG/M metagenome (GOLD analysis project Ga0134124, IMG submission 96880) | Terrestrial soil microbial communities without Nitrogen fertilizer from Kellogg Biological Station, Michigan, USA - KB3-0-4 | ecosystem: Environmental > Terrestrial > Soil > Unclassified ... | reverse complement strand
GGCAGCACCAGGTGCACGCCTTGGCTGGGGGCAATCATCGGCTTGACGCTGGGGTCGTCGAGCTTGCGCAGGCTGTCACTGAAAGGCCCCGTTGCGTTGATGACGCAGCGGGCAGCCAGTCGATAGGGCGTACCGGTTTCTTGGTCTTGGCAGGACAGGCCGTTGATCAGACCGTCGGCATCCTTCAGCAAGCCGGTCACGCGCGTGTAGTTGAGCAAGGTCGCGCCGTGTTCCGCAGCCGTGCTCACGAGGTCGATCAGGAGTCGCGCGTCGTCGAACTGGCCGTCGTGGTATTTCACGCCACCGCGCAGGCCGTCTCGCGACAGCGTGGGGATGCGCTGGAGCACCTCTTCCCGTGACAGGATCTGTGACGGGCCGAAGCCGTATTTACCGGCGAGCATGTCGTAGACCTTCATGCCGATGCCGTAAAAGGGCGCTTCCCACCACTCGTAGTTGGGCACGATGAACTGCTGATCGTGCACGATGTGCGGCGCGTTTTGCAGCAACATGCCGCGCTCTTTCAGCGCCTCCATGACCAGCGAGACGTTACCCTGCTGCAAGTAGCGGACGCCGCCGTGCACGAGCTTGGTCGATCGACTCGAGGTGCCCTTGCCGAAGTCGTGTTGTTCGAGCAGCACCACGCTGTAGCCGCGGGTTGCCGCGTCGACCGCGATGCCCACGCCGGTCGCACCGCCACCGACGACGGCAATGTCCCATGGCTTGCGGCGCCCGGCGATGACCTGCAAGAATCTCTGGCGATCGAGCAAAACCGGGGCGCTCACTACTCGTGGTCCTCCCACTCGCGCGCGCGATTGAGCGCCTGTTGCCAGCGTGAGCGACGATGAGCTGCTTCGTCCGCGCTCATGCGTGGTTCGAACGTGCGCTCGGCTTGCCAACCGCGCGAGACCTCTTCGCGATCCTTCCAAAAGCCGACGGCCAAGCCCGCGAGGTACGCGGCGCCCAGCGCGGTGGTCTCGATGATCGTCGGGCGCACCACTGGAACCTGCAGAATATCGGCTTGAAACTGCATCAGTAGGTCGTTGGCGGAGGCGCCACCGTCGACGCGCAAGCCGTTCATCGGGATGCCGCTGTCGGCCTTCATCACTTCCAAAACGTCCGCCACCTGAAACGCGATGCCCTCGAGCGCAGCGCGCGCAATGTGAGCTGCGCTGGTGCCGCGCGTGATGCCTGCGATCACCCCGCGCGCGTACTGATCCCAATGCGGAGCGCCCAGGCCCGCGAATGCCGGCACGAGATAGACGCCTCCACTATCGGGCACGCTGGCAGCGAGCGTTTCGACCTCGGCGGAGGTCTTGATGATGCCGAGCCCATCACGCAGCCATTGCACCGCCGCGCCGCCGATGAACACACTACCTTCGAGCGCGTATTCGGTTTTGTCACCGATGCGCCACGCCACCGTGGTGAGCAGTTGGTTGCGCGAGATCTGCGGCTCGCTGCCGATGTTCATCAGCATGAAGCAACCCGTGCCGTAGGTGTTTTTGGCCAGACCGCGCTCGAAGCAATTTTGGCCGAAGAGCGCTGCTTGTTGATCGCCGGCAATGCCAGCAATTTTGATGGGCGCGCCGAGCAATCCGGTCTCGCCGTACACTTCGCTCGAGGATCGCACCTCGGGCAGCAGGCTGCGCGGAACGCCGAGCAGATTCAAGAGCTCGTCGTCCCAATACCCGCGCAAGTTGTAGAGCATGGTGCGCGAGGCGTTGGACACATCAATGATGTGATGCTCGCCGTTCGTGAGCTTCCACACGAGCCAAGAGTCGATCGTGCCGAACGCGAGCTCGCCGCGCTCCGCGCGTTCACGCGCGCCCGGTACATTGTCGAGCAGCCAACGCACCTTGCTGCCGGAAAAGTAGGCGTCGATGACGAGGCCGGCGCGCTCTTGGACGTCTGGGGCGCGACCGGCGGCTTTGAGGGCGTCACAGAATGAGGCTGTGCGCCGATCTTGCCAGACGATTGCGTTGTGGATGGGTTGACCGGTCTTGCGATCCCAGAGGAGCGTGGTCTCACGCTGGTTGGTGATGCCAATGGCGGCGATGTCGGCTGCGGTGAGGCCGGCCTTTTTCAGCGCGGCGTGTGCGGTTTCGAGCTGGGTCTGCCAGATCTCGTTGGCGTCGTGTTCGACCCAGCCGGATTGCGGGAAGATTTGCCGGAACTCTTGCTGCGCAACGGCGCGGATGGAGCCGTCGTGGTTGAAGACGATGGCTCGGGAGCTCGTGGTGCCTTGGTCGAGCGCGAGGATGGCTTTCATGGGGACCTTGGGGAAGTTCGAGGCGGCCGTTTCCATTGACGTGCCACGGTCTGGCAATCAATAGCCGCCTCAGAACGTTCAGCCAAGGGCTCGCTATTTCAAAGGATCGTGCAGCTTGCCGAACAAGTGGCTGAGGCAGCCTTTGCCTTCTTGGGGTCCCCGGTCGTCCCCGTGTTCGGATCGCACGCTTCACCAGCGTCAGCCCTCCCGTTGCCGCAGGCTTCGATCTTGCAGCTGGCGTTGCAAGCATCACCGTTGGCATGGTTTCCATCATCGCATTCTTCGGTCACGGTGTTGCGATGGCCATCGCCGCACGCCGCGGCGGTGCAGTCTGAATCGCAGCCAGCGCTGTCGGCTAGCGCCACGAAGCGATTCGAGGTGACCCCAGTACCTGGATCGCACTGTTCTCCCGTGTCCGCTCGGCCGTTCCCGCACTCCTCCTTTTGACAGACGCTGCTGCAACCGTCGCCACTCTTCGGTTGTGAGGTGGCAAATTCATCGTCACATTCCTCGCCAGCGTGGGTGTTCACATATCGATCGCCGCACCGAGCCACTGTGCAATCCTTATCGCAAGCGGCTGAATCGTTTGCTGCGACCAGGTCGCTCACCCCCGCGCCAGTGCCCGGGTCGCAAACTTCTCCAGCGAGTTGCGTCCCTATTCCGAGCGCTACGGTCACGAACTTATCGTTCTGAAATCCATCCCCGCAAAACGCCTTCGTGCAGTCGCTATCGCACGTTGGGCTGTTTCCACCAGCGTCGCACACCTCGCCGGCAGGCGTGTTTTTGAGGCCGTCGCCGCACTTCGGAAGCGTACAATCAACATCACACACGGACGAAGGCTCTGATGCGAGTTGAGGATTGCCGGTAGCGACGTTCTTGCCGAGAAGAACGCCCGGATCGCACAGCTCACCGACGGCCGTCCCGCCAGTGCTCGGTGCGATCACGAACTTTGGATTCACGGCGCCGTCACCACAGGCGGGCGGCGTGCAATCAACGTCGCACGTTGCTGATTCGCCGCCCTCGTCGCAGAGCTCTCCGCCATTCTTCGTGCCGTCACCGCAGTAGGGGACCAGCGTGTGACCGGGGCTGCCACCTTCACCCGCCGCGCCGTTCTCGCCAGCGGCGCCGTTCTCGCCAGCGGCGCCGCCCTCGCCTGTTGCGCCGCCCTCGCCAGCCGTGCCCCCTGCGCCTGCCGCGTCTCCACCCGCCAAACCCGATTCGCCGCCGCTTCCTCCCGAACCCGCATCCACCGCTGGAGCGCCGCCGACGCCGCCGTCATTCTCGTCACCCGCGCGGTATGTGGGCAGGTCCGAAGCGACCACCATGCTCGTCACGCAATTGCCGCGGTTGTCACAGGTACTGCCGTCCCCACAGCTCGAGACGGCGTTGCCCTCGGCGTTGATGCTCAACTTGTCGGAACAACGCGCGCTCAAAACCACAGTGAGCGTCGCCACGCGGTCCGTTGGAATTTGAGTCACGATCGCGTCGCGACGGTCGAGCGGGAAAGCCCCGGCCCAGCCTGTCACGCTGATTGTCGCCTGTGCAGTCGCGTTCCCATTCGAAACGATGGCCACGGTCGTAGGCAGAGCGAGCTCTTCAGGTATGCGGTACTTGTTCGCGAGCAGGCTGTGGTCAGCACTAGCGATCTCGATGTCCAAGCGATCGAGCGCCAGCGGGCCGTCCGTCGCGACGACCAACATCAAGCCCCCACGCGAAGGCCCGGTTTCACCGCAGCCGGTGAAGATCCCAGCCGCGACTAGACTCAAGGCGCCCAGTGACGGCCACGTTCGCCAATGGCGCGTTCTCATCGAGTTCCTCCCGAGATAGATTCAGCATCACGAGCGTGTTTATCCGAATCCGCTTCCTCATTTGTTCTTGCAGGCACTGTCACACTTCGCGGTGTTGGGCGGTTCGCACTGCTCGCTGAATAAATTGAGAATGGAATCTCCGCAGCGAGGCGCCTTGCAGTTGGCCTCGCAAGAGGAACTTTGGATGCCGCCGTCGTCACACTGCTCACCGGTTGCCACGTTCTTGATCAAGTCTCCACAACGAGGAGTCTTGCAATTTGCCTCACACGTCGCCGTCTGCAGCGCACCGGCGTCACATTGCTCGCCCGCGGCGGGATTCGTCGTAAAGTCGCCACAGCGCGCGAGTTTGCAGTTAGCATTGCAGCGGCTTGTCTCACCACCGTCGTCGCATTCTTCGCCGGCGGTCTGATTCGTGATCTTGTCACCGCAGCTGCGCCTCGTGCAGTCGCGGTTGCAGGTGACGGATTCGCCGGCGTCGTCGCACTGTTCGGCACGCGTTGCGTTGACTATGCCGTCGCCACAGCGCGCTAGCGTGCAATCTTCATTGCAGCGGGCCGTTTCTTTGCCGTCGTCGCATTGTTCGTTGGCGGTGATATTGAGAATGCCGTCTTGGCATTTGGCCTTCGTACAGTCCCGATTGCACTTGTTCGTTTCGCTGGCGTCGTCGCACTCCTCGATGCCCGGGTCCGCGCTGTCGATGAAGCCGTCACCGCAAGTGGCCAGCTTGCAGCTATTCGGCTTCTGGTCAACGCAGTTGTCGGTCAGAATGCCGTTGCCGTCGTCGCACGTTTCACCAGGGTCCAGTACGCCGTTGCCGCAAGCCTCCGTGGAACGACAGTCTGCGCTGCAATGATCGCCCGGCAAAGTGTTGCCGTCGTCACACTGTTCGCCTGCCGTGACGTTGCGAACACCGTCCCCACAGCGCGAGACCGTGCAGTTGGCGTTGCACAGCTTCGATTCGCCGCCGTCGTCACATGGCTCGCGTGGATCCGGCCGATGATTACCGCAACCCTCGTCCGAGGCGCCAGCAGCGCCTCCTGCGTCGGACCCGCTGCTGCCAGCGCTCCCGCCTTCACCGGCCACTCCTGCACGCCCCGCGCCTTCGCCGCCTACGCCCGACTCCCCGCCGCTTCCGCCCGACAATCCGGGATCCTCCGACGACGCACCCGCAAACCCCGCGTCGTTCTCAGCACCCGCACGGTATGTCGGCAGATCTTGGGCCTGAATCATGACCGTTACGCAATTGCCAGCGTTGTCGCAGGTGTTCCCGTCGCCGCAGCTCGAGACCGCGTTGCCGTCGACGCTCACCGTCAACTTGCTCGAACACCGGGCGCTCAGTACGACATTGAGAGCCACGACTCGGTCCGTCGGGATTTGAGTGACGATCGCGTCGCGCCGGTCGAGCGGCACGTTCCCTGACCAACCCGTCACGCTGATGGTCGCTTGTGCGGTCGCGTCTCCGTTGGAGACGATGGCTATCGACGTAGGCAGGCCGAGTTCTTCCGGAACTCGATATTTGTTGGCGAGCAAGCTACGGTCGGAAGCGTCAATCGAGATGTCCACTCGGTCGAGCGGTAGTGGGCCGTCCGTGGACACCATGAGCATCAAGCCGCCACGCGAGGCGTCTACTTTGCCGCAGCCAGTGAAGCTGCCAGCCGCAATCAAGCTCAACCCGAGCAGGGCCAATCCGCCCCGCCAGCGCTGCAGCTTCATCGTGAGCCTCCGAGCGGCAGATAGACCGTGGTCAGCTTGCCTTCGGGATGCGTGCCAGGAGTGTCTTGAGGTTTGAACAGAAGGATACCGCCAACCACGACGCCCGCAGCAACTGCTGCGCCGCCGGCAACCCAAATCCAGACGGTCGAGCCGGTCTTCTCATCCTCGAGGGCAATTTGCAGGCTGCGGGTGCTGCCAGCGAGTAGCTGAACGTGCGATTCGTACGGTTTCTTGCCTGCCGCGGTGACGCGTACGCTGTGTTCCCCCACTGCTACGGCTCCCTGCCAACGTTGCGAGCCCACGACTTTGCCGTCGATCGCGATGATGTCGCGCGCGCCCGAGGTCGTGATGCTCAGCACCGCTGGCGCGACGCTGATCTCTGGCACGGGCGACAACGTAACTGGCACCTCTAGCTCGCCGCCGCCCGCAATCTCGACATTCTTCTCGAATGGTACGAAGCCCGCCTGCTCGACGCGAAGCGCGCGTGTACCGAGATCGAGCAAGAGCGGCTCGGTCAGTGGTGTCTGCCCAACCTGAGTTCCATCAACGAGCACAGTTGCGCCGTCTGGTACGCCGCTCAGCTTCACGCTGGCGTAGAACGCGGTCAGCGCGGTTTGAGTCTCCAGAGCGCTCTTGCGTTGCGACGCAGAAATGCGATCGCCTCCTTCCTGCAAGTAGCGACCGATGAGCTCAGCTGCCCGGGCGTAGTGGCGAAGTTCCTTCTCGCAAGAGGCCATGTTCCAGAGCAGCCGCGCATCGTGCGAGACGTCATAGGCGTGCGAGAACTTTGCCAGGGCTCCTGGACTGTCCCCGTCTTCGAACAGCAAGCGGCCGCTGTCGTAGGCTGCTTTCGCTTCGCCCGAGAGCGTCTTGGTCAGCGGCGCAGGCGTTGGAGGGGTTGCACCGGAGGCAGCGAGCGGAAGGAGGAGTATCAGTGCCGCAAACCCGGCATTCAGCAGCGTGGAGCGGGCAGTCGAAAGTGTCATTGGAGCGGCATCTTCAGGGGGTTGGTGGTCGGGGCGGGTGTTTCTGGCTTGGTGAGCGCCGGCTGCGGCGCCGACGGGGTCGCCGCGGGAACCACTGGCCGGGTCACAGTGACCCGCTTCGGCACCTCTGGAGCCGCGCTAAGCGAGGGACCGGGGGGAGGCTTGTTCGTGGCTTGCGGAGTCACTTCGAGCGCGGCGCTCGGTGCGGGCGCTGAGCTGACCGGCGAATCGCTCGGCACCGCGATTGGCTCCGCCGAAAGCGACGCAAGTGAAGCCACGATAGGCGATGCCGCACTCGTCGCGGCCGTCGCCGGATGACGCCCCGAGCGCTTGAAGGCGACCGCGCCAACTATCGAGACGGCAACGAGCAGCAGCGCCGCTGTAATCAGCACCGTGCGGCGACGATGAGGTGTCGGGGCACTGCTTTGCCCCCATGAGACGTGCGTTTGCACGGCGGCCGGCGCGGGCGGAGCGTTGCCGGACAACGACGCTGGCGAAAGGCTCACGGGCGTCCCTGCGCGCTGCATCACCCGACTGATGCGCTCGACCGACACTCTCGAGTGAGGTGGCGCAAAATCGAGCAGCGCCAACGCGAGGTCGGCCACGTTTTGGTAGCGGGCGCCGCGGTCTTTCTCCAAACACTTGAACACCACTGCTTCGAGCGCTGCGGGCACTCGAGGGCAAACCACGGACAGCGCGACGGGCGGAGCTGCAACGACCTTCAAAACCAGCTCGGCCATGGTCTCGCCTGGAAATGGCAGGCGCCCAGATAGCAACTCATAGAGCACGATGCCGAGCGCCCAGATGTCCCCGCGCGGATCCACATCCTTCGCCGACTGCATTTGCTCGGGTGACATATACAGCGGAGAACCCATCACCGCCGTGGTCTTGGTCATAGCGGCATCGGCGCTGTCGGGGCCGGTGAACTTGGAGATCCCGAAGTCCAACACCTTTACCGCTAACAGGCCATCCGAACGTTGGACCACGAACAGATTGGCAGGTTTCAGGTCACGATGCACGATGCCGAGGGCGTGAGCTTCGGCGATTGCTTCACACGCTTGCAGCGTGAAGTCCACTGCTTGCGCGACGGGTAACGCGCCACGTTGCATCAACCAACCCGACAGATCGATACCCTCCAAGTACTCCATCACCATGTATGGAGCGCCGTTCTCGAGCGTGCCGACATCCGAGACCCGGGCAACGTGCTCGCTCTTGATTCTCACCGCAGCGCGTGCCTCGCGCTCGAAGCGCGCGACCGAGTCTCTATTCTGCAACGCCTCTGGCAGCAGGAACTTGAGAGCGACGCGTTCTCCCAATTGCAGGTGCGTCGCGGCCACGACCAAGCCCATTGCGCCGCGCCCCAACACGCGCTCGATTCGATATTTGCCAGCGAGAACCTGGCCCTCAGAGACTTCCATCTCGGCCGGACCTATAACATAGGTGAGCTCGCACCAACCCGGTTGTCGACGAAATGGAAATCGTTGTCCTGTCTGGACGACTCGGCAGTTCAATCGATATGCCAATCGTTGTTTTTTCTAGACTTCAATTTCGAACCCAGCCGCGAGTGACTGACGAAAACCGACGTTCGGTCGACAATTCGGCGTAGAGTGCACCCCATCGTGACGCTGCCCGATGTCGACCGCTTACCGCTCCTTCCGCTACCTCTCGTGCGTGAGCTGAACGCGCGGCTGCGCGCGCTCGGCGTGCAGCGCGAGGCGATTGCCCCATTCGTGCGTCACGGCGAGCACTTGCTCGACCGCATGCGCCGGCCGCTGCGGTCCTTCTACTTGCGTCAAGAGCGTTCAGCGTTGGTGTTCGCGCAGCGCCTGTTCGTTTTCATGGATCCCGTGACGCCCAGCGAGGCTTTGCAGGCACTGGGCAGGGAGGCGCTACTCGACGCACTGCTCGACGCGCGATTGCTGGTGGAACGCGAGCAGGGCTTGGTCTGTCCGTTCTTTCTGAACGTGATCGAAGATCAATACGTGTTCTGCGATGATCTGGCCAATCGCGGTGAAGCCGTGATGGGTGCAAGCGCTACCACCGCGGGCTTGATTCAGGCGGCTTGGCCGACTCGTCGACTCGAGCGCGTGCTGGACTTGGGCTGCGGCGCAGGCACCGCGGCTTTGATGTTCGCGCGCGAAGCGGCACACGTCGTCGGTAGCGACATCAATCCCCGGGCGATCACGCTGGCGAAGCTGAACCTGGCTTTGACCGAGCGCAACAACGTGACGTTTGTCGTGGGCGATCTATTCGCGCCCGTTGCGGACACACGCTTCGATCTGATCGTCGCTCAACCACCTTTCGTGTCGAAGCCGGATTCCGAAGAGGCGGTCACGTTCCTGCATGGCGGCGCGCGGGGCGATGAATTGTTGCTTCGGATACTGAGCGAGCTACCGCCACGCTTGGCGGCCGGTGGTCGCGCGGTGTTCCTGGTGGACTGGCCGAAGTACGACGATGTCTCGCCCGCTGAACGCATCCGCGCGGCACTCGGCGCGGGCTCGTTCGATCTATTGCTGCTCACCTCGCAGCGCAAGGATTTGGACGAATACGTGGCGCACTACGCCGCCGGCCAGCACCCTGACTTGGGTGAGCAGTATGGCCGCACAGTCCACGCGCACCTCGAGCACTTGGCGCGGCTGGGAGTCACGGAATTGCGCGCGATGTTGATCGTGGTTCGCGCCACCGAGCGCACGCCTTGGACGCACGTGGTCCCCACGCTCAGCTTCAGCGAGTCGAAACCCACCGCGGCTCAGCTCGAACGGCTGATCGCCGCGCAAGATTTGTTGGCCGGCGATCCCGCCGCCCTACGCGCAGCTCGACTGGTCGTCCCCGAGGGAACGCGCTTCGCGCGGGATGAGTCCGGCCAAGTGCGCATCGAGCTCGCTGCATCGCGATTGATCGGCAGTCTGACGTGCAGCCCGAGCGCGGCAGACTTGTTGACCGTCGTGCATCAGAGTCCATCGGTCGCAGAGGCCGTGGCCACAATGGCGCAGCGACTGAAGCTCGACGACGCCGCGGGTCGCGCTCAGATCTCGAACGGCGTACGGACCGCGCTTTCGCAAGGGCTGCTCGAACTGGAGCTCGACGGCCTCACGGCGTTGTAGCCAACGATTGCCTGCGATATCAGCCGAGCAACCGGCCCCGTAATGATCCGAAACAGCTCGGGAAGCGTGCGGCCGTTTCGTTCGATCTTTGACGATTGCACGTATTCGTCGGGCGCACGGAGCTTGGTCATTGGCGGCGCGCGTGCGGCACGATAGACTTTGTGTGGATTTTTTTGGGATGGCGGAGCTGACTTTGGCGCAATTTGCGGAGCTGACGCTCCGCCTCGAGCGCGGCGAGCTCCGGGCAGACCTGTTGCGCGAAGCCGGCATGACCGAGCAACAATGGCTCGAACAGCAGATGGCGTGGCTCGAGCGCATGGCGGCGCAGCTCGAACGTCAGCGCAGTCAACTTTTCGATCGTTACCTTGCAGTTCGCGCAAGCGCGGCGCAGGATCTGGCGAGCGTTCATGCGCCAACTGGAGCCAGCGTTCGGCCGCGCGTCGATGGAGGAAGGGCAATGACTGAAAGCCGCTCGGAAGAGAAGGACGCGACGACCGCGCCGAGTACGGGCTTCGTCAAGGTCGATCCTCCGGCTCTTTATACTCCGCCAGCAGCGGCCGTTCCTCGTGCTGCGCCGGCCGCAGCCGGGCCCGCTCAGCCGCCTATTCACCTCTCCGAAGCGTACGCACCACCGCCCGTCGTTGCTCCGGCGTTCGTGCCGCGATCGGCAGGCGTAGCGCCGCCCGCTGTGGTGGCGCCACCCGCCGCCGTTGCGCCGCCGGCCTTCGTCGCTCCCGCTGCAGGCATGTCGCAACCAGCAGCCGTCGTTTCGCCGCCCTCAATCGTCTCTCCCCCGGCAGCCGTGACGCCGCACGCGGCGATCGCACCGCCCGCCTTCGTGACACCAGGCGCCGTCGCGCCGCCCGCGGTCGTGCTACCACCGGCTCCCGTCGCGCCACCGGCGGCCGTGACGCCGCCGGCATTCGTCGAGCCCCCGGCGTTCGTATCGCCTCCCGCCGCCGTTCCGCAGCTAGGGTTCAGCGCGCCCCCCGCCTTCGTCACCGCGCCCGTCACTCCGCCTCCAGCCGCGCCTGGCGGAGCCTCGGCGCGACCCGCCTTCGCGTCGCGCACCGGGTTCGGCACTGTGGTGCGTCGCGCCCACACGCCGGCGCCCACGGTCGCATTCACGCCCGCGCCTCGAAACGACGCGGCCGTTCCAGCAACGCCCGTCGCGCCTGTTCCGCCCGCTATGCCGCCGCCCGCGCCAGCGTCACAAGTTGCAGCGAGCGCAGCTCCGGCCAAGAACTACGAACCCACGATGGCGTTCTTCGTGTCGCCGAACGCCGCCGCCCCGACACCCTCGGTACCGACGCCGATCCCCCCGAGCGACACGAACGAACCCACGCTCGCGATGACCCAGCTGGCGCTCTTGGTAGCCGAACTGACCGCGTTCCCCGATCGTAGCGCGGTGACACTGAGCGAGTCGGGCTTGGACGCAAACCAATGGCAGCGAGAATGGGCCGCTTGGCAAAGGCGCTTTGCCGACCAACCCGAGGAACGCGCGCGCTATGAGCCCCTCGTTCAGTACTACACGGCATTGCGCAAACCCGGTGGGCCCTGATGAATCGAGCACCGATGACAATCGCGCGCGCCACCGGCGAAATCGCTCTGATTCCGCTGCCTGAGGATCTCGAGCGCGCCCATGATGCGCTCGAACAGTGCGCGTTGATATTGGAACGCATCGATAGCCCGCCGATGGATCTCACCGCCGCGGTGGCGGCGTTGGAGCTCGCGTTCGATCGCCTGTACGCGAGTTATCGCGGCGTGGAAGATCCGGCCGAGTGCGTGCCGGCCGCGCAGGCAGCGCTCGCCACCTTTCAGAGCGAACTCGCGCGCGACGCGGGTCACCCCATGCTCACCATCGTTCGTGACATGGCAAGCTCTGCGGACCGGCACCTGAGCGAAGCCGAAATGCGCTTGCGGGCCGCACCCTGGGCGCCCCCGCCGCCGGTCGGCGAATTGCGAGCCAGCTTGCGCCTGCCCCGCTTGCACAGCTTGGAGCGTCCGAATCTGGTCGCCAAAGTGCGAGTCGCGAAAGCTCCGCTGCCCGAAGTGCAATCGCCCCAGCCCGAGATCCCGACGCCGACGACGTTCGAGGAGTTGGCCGCCGCCGTCGCTGGACTACGCGAACGGAGCGCGGCTCGCGCACGTCCACCCGCCGCGAGTGAAGCCCCCGCGTTGCCGCCAGAAGCAGCGGAAATTGCGCCGAATCCGTTCACGGGCCCGGCCGAAAAAGCCTGGTCACGTCGGCGCTTCAGCGAAGAACGCGCGCTCGGCGCGTTCGAAGAAGTACTGCTCGCGTGGATTCAACGATTGCCAATCGCCGGGGAACGGTGGCAAAGCGCAATCTTCATCGAACAACGATTGCTGTCCGGTGTCGACGCGCTGGCAGCGCTCGGCCCCGCGGCGCTCGCCCATTTGGATGCGCTCACTCTGGGCAATCCCACGAGTACGCCCGCGCACCTATCGGCGCTGACCTTGATCCTCGGCAGTATCGACGGCCGCGACACACTCGCGCTCGGCGAACGCTTCCTGCACGAACAAGAAAGCGTGAGCCCGGAATGGGCGGAGGCATTTGGCGCGGCGCTCGCGCTCGTCCCGCACCCGGACGCCTCGCGCTTGGCGTTCCGCTATGCGCACAGCGCCCACGTGGCACATCGCGCACTCGGTTTGCGCGCGCTCGTGCGCCGCGGCGTGTTCGACCGTGAACTGCTGGCGAGAGCGGCCCTCGACGAACCCTTGGTGGCTGCGGAGGCCCTGCCGACGTTCGGACAGATCACGGCACGTGACGAGGCGAGTTTCGTACTCGACCAAGCCATCGAGCGTAGCGAGCAACAGGCCACGTTGCGCGCGGCCACCTTGCGCGCCCTGAGCGCCAACTGCCACCTCGCCGCCGAAACGCTGCTGTTTCAGGATTTCCAGAGCAAAGACAGCGCGGAGGCGGGAATTTTACTAGCGCAAAGCAGCGGGCGTTCGGGCGCAAACAAGATCCTGGAGTGGGTCAGACCTCGCCCTACCGCAGCGGGCGTCCAAGCGCTTGGTTGGACGGGCTTGGTCGACGCCGTGCCGGTATTGATCGCAGCGCTCGCCTCGCCCGACGAGCCGATTCAAGCCGCCAGCGCCGAAGCACTCGAACGCATCACCGGTGCGCGCCTGCTCGAAGAGGTGGAGATCCAACCCGAGCGAGTCATGGAGCCGGACGTTCCGGATCCAGTGCCCGATGACCAACCATCGTTGGTTCGGAAAGTCGGCCCGGCTGATGATCGAGTCGAGACCGGGTCGCCCGACCGTATCGAGCGCATCACGCGCGACGCACAACGCTGGCGAGCGTGGTGGGCGCAAAACGGCCAGTATTTCGAGCGCTCGCAACGCTACCGGCGCGGCTATCCCTGGTCGACCAAGGTGGTCTGGACGGAGCTCTGCCGCGCGCTCGCTACTCCGGCCGAGCGTCGCTGGCTAAAGCACGAGTTGAACGTCAGGACTGGCGTGATGCTCCTTTGCGATCCGCACGATTTCGTCGCGCACCAAGAGCAGGTACTGGCGGCGTTCGAAGCAACCGCCGAGGCGACACGGGCCACGCCAGGGTCGTGGTCGGAGGCACAGCGATGAGAACAGCACCAGCACCGAACATTCCACCCATTCCCGGCATGAACCCCTGCACCTGGTTGGCCGCTGGAGGGGCGGGTGGCGGTGGTGCCGGAGCGGGCAGTGGTTCTGCCGGCAGCGGGGATGCAAGCGCGAGCGGCGGGGACGGCAACGCCGATCCCGCTGATGGCGGGAAAAACGCCGCTTCCTGCGGAAGTGGCGCGAATGACGGTGGCGGATGTCCGAATCATCACGGTCCCGGGTCCAGCGGAGGAATGTCGCGCGGGGATCCCGTCGACGTCGTCACGGGTCGCGTCTTCACCCCACCGCTCGTCGAGCTGTCATTCCCCGGGCCTTTACCCTTGCGCATCGAGCGTTCGTACTCGAGCACGAATCACACTCGCGATATCGGCCTTGGTCCAGGCTGGACGCACTCGCTTGCTTGGCAGATCATTGAAACTCGACGTTCGTTGACCGTCGTGAGCTTCGACGGCGTCACCTACGATTTCGGCAATGTCACCGCCAGCGAGGCGACGCTGGGCGCTCACGGCTGGCTCCTTCATCGCGAAGGCGAGGGATTTCGGCTGGACTTGCCCAATCGTCGGCGAATGCTCTTCCAGCATCGAACGGCGGGTGCCGGGGTGGTCGTCTACCAATTGTCGAGTATCGGTGACGAGTGGGGGAATCACATCGAGCTGCGTTATGAGCGCGAACAGCTGCTCTCGGTGACGGACTCCGTCGACCGCGTGGTGCGAATGATCCGCGAGCCGAGCGGACGCATTGCCACGATTCAAGCCGTGGCAGGTCCCGAAGGACACTCGCTCGATTTCGCCCGATACGCGTACGATGCCGAGGGACGACTGATTTTGGCCTACGACGCGGACGGCCACGCGACTCGATACACCTACGACGATCGAAACTTGCTCACCTCACACACCGCGGCGACCGGACTGACGTTCTTTTTCCGGTACGACTCGCTGCTGCGTTGTGTAGAGACGTGGGGAGAATACCCGGGACGCAATGACCCCAGCTTGGCGGAAGACGTCCCCACCACGCTGGCGGATGGCACGACTCGTGCGCGCGGGATATTCCACGTCAAGCTCGACTATCCGATGGATCTGTATTCCGAGGCGACAGACTCGGTGGCGATTCACACCTACGAGGGCAACTCGCAGGGCCTGGTTGCCGCGGCGGTTACGCCGCTCGGCGGTTTCAAACGCGCGTACGACGAGCGTGGTTTTTTAGTCGCGTTCACTGACGCGTTGGGATCGACCACGACTTGGGAAAGAGACGCACTCGGGCGGGAAACCAAAGTCGTAGATCCACTTGGCCGAACCACGCGCACGGTGCGCAACGAAGAAGGCTCGATCTTGGAGATCATCGGTCCAGAAGATGACCGAACACGGCTGGAGTACACGAAAGATAGCCTGAGTTGGACCGACCCCATCGGTGCCGATTACACGGTGCGCTTCGATTCGCGCGGTCAAGCGATCCGGATGAGCTGGCCCGACGGACGCAGCCAGACTCTGACTCGTGATCCTCAGGGGAACGTGATCGAGCACATCGACGAGCGCGGGCTTCGAACGCTCGCAACTTACGATGCCTGGGGGCGTTGCCTCGAAACGTCCGATGCCGCGGGGCGAAGAACCCGTTTCAGCTACTCCAACACCGATCGACTGCTATCGATCGTGCGCTCCGACGGCAGTACAGAGCGCACGGTCTATGATGAAGTCGGCAATCCCGTCTCCACCACGGATGCCAACGGGCAAACGACGCGCGTCCTCTACGGGGGATTCAACCGCCCGGTACGGATCGAGAAACCCAACGGCGAAGTCATCGAGCTCAGGTACAACCGAGAGGGCTGGCTCTCTTACGTGATGAACGCGCGGGGGCTCAAGCACACATTTACACGAGACGCCGCTGGCTTGATCGTGGAGGAACGCTCCTTCGATGGTCGCGTTGTACGCTATTCGTACGACGCAGTCGGCAGGGTCATCGGTACCCGCAATACGATCGGCGAACTGACGGAGTACGAGCGCGACGCTGCGGGGCAGCTCGTTGCGCGACACTACGCGGACGGCACCAGCGAGACATTTCGTTACGATGGCTCAGGTCGCGTCATCGAAGCGGAATGTCCCGCAGGACACTTCATGTTCGGTCGCAACAAGCGCGGCTGGATCGTGCGAGAAGATCAGAACGTCGGCGGTATGAATTTCAGCGTTCGCACGGACTATAGTGCGACCGGCGACGTCATCGGTCGTCACACGTCGCTCGGCCACGCCGCCCAATGGCGTCGTGACTTCCAGCACAATCGCCTCGAGCTGGTGCTGGATGGGGAAACCAGCGTACATCAGGAAGACTTGCTCGGCCGCGAGTCGCAACGTGTGCTTGCCCGAGGCGCAATCTTGGATTTTACTCGGGACTCATTGGGTCGGTTGACCGCGACGCGAGTCAGCGTCCCAGGCGTCACCAGCACCGGGCCGACACCACCGGAGTGGGTCGGGGCGTTCCCGCCGGGCACGTTGCGGCTCGAGGGCTTTTCCTACGCGCCAGACGGCCTCTTGTCCGAGAGGTGGAACGGCCATCAACAGAGCATGCAGTACACGTACGATCCTTCTGGGCAGCTGATCGGCGTTGGCAGCGCAGGCCGTGAGGTGGCGAGCTACCGCTATGACCCTTGCGGTAATCGGTTCGACGACACACCCGGCGCACCCGCGTGCGCATACGACAGCGGCGACCGACTAGAGCGAAATGGACCGCGAACGTATCTCTGGGACTTCGACTCGCGACTTCGAGAAGAGCGCACGAACTCACCGTCGGGGGAACTGGAAGTCAGACGTTACCACTGGTCCGCAAACGGTAGACTCGCGGCCGTCGACCTGCCGAATGGTCTGACGGTATCGTTCGAATACGACCCTTTCGCACGTCGCGTCAAAAAGCAGATAGCGCGCCGCCAGCCAGATGAGAGCCTACGGATCGTCGAGACCACGCGCTTCGTCTGGGACGGCGGCGCATTGGTGCACGAACTCGTCCAGCGGCCCGAGGCCGGACTCGAATCGATCGAGCGCGAAACGACTTTCGTGTTCAAGCCGGGGTCGACAATTCCCGTCGCTCATCGCAGCACGCAAACCGTCGGCGGAGCGCGGGTCGATTCTCACTGGTGGCACTATCTCAACGACGACGCAGGTACGCCAAGTGCGCTCGTTGCGCCTGACGGGCGCGTCGGGGCTGAGCTCGCAATCGACGTCTGGGGCAACGGCGGAACGAGTTCGGCAGCACGCACGCCCATTCGCTTTCGCGGTCAGTATGCTGACGAAGAGACCGGACTTCACTACAACCGAAACCGCTACTATGACCCAGCGGTCGGCCGATACATCAGCGCCGATCCTCTGGGTTTGTCGGGAGGTCTGAACCCATTCGCGTACTCAGGCAATTGCCCGACGTCGGCGATCGACCCGGAAGGGTTGATGTTCAGCGTCATCAAAGACGCCAGCGGGAAGCCGGTATTTTTTGGGCACAATCTGAGTGAGGGAGGCGGCGTGGGGGAAGACTCGATGCACCCTGCGTTGAAAGCGGCCGGCGCGCGCGGTTCGTGCTCGGAGACGACGGCGCTCAATGGTTTGGCCAATTCGCTGGGCCCGAACGCGACGAAGGAAGACATCGCCAAGCACTTCAACGAGCAGGGCTACACGATGGAAACCTATGAAGGGAACAAGGCCGACTACGACAAGGGGGTCAAGATTGGAGCCAACCCGTGCTCCGCGTGCGGCAAAATGCTGAATGAAGGACTCGGCATCACCAAGGGCGTGATGGCTCCAAACACGTCGCGAGACAAAGGAAAGATGAAGCCTTGGGACGGTAGCTCGCAGTACACGCCCGTGAGCAAATCTCAGATGGCTGACGCGCGTCGAAGTCGCCGACGATGAGCGGGTTCAGGCAAGACCAGCTGACGAGTCGGATCGAGACGTTGCGAGGGCCCAGCGGTGGCTTCGCCCACCGGCACCGGGGTCTTGCGGCGTTTTGGCGCGAACAAGTTCGGGAAATGGACGCTCGCGCAGCCACCGAGCAGGAAGCGACCGCGCTCGAGCGCTTGCAAAGTTGGCTTGGCGGACAATTGCCGTTCGCGCTCGTCATGGGTGATGACGAGGCTCGGCGAACGACGACGCTAGCTCGATTTGCGATCTCGGCTCTGGAACGCCCGAACATGACCGTGGTCTTCTTGCCCATCAGTGCTTGTTTTGGGACTGCCGCGGAGCACGACGCTCTACAGGTCCTGTACGGACTGCTCGCAACCTCTCCAAGCCTGCTCCGAGGGCAGCCCCGTAGCCCAAACGAATTGCGCTGGGCCATCTCGGCGGCGACACGCGGCGACATCGCCGAAGGAGAACCGCAACTACTCGTCATCGTCGACGGCATCGAACGCGCGGCTGACTGGGATCCTGATCGCGGAGTCCATTTTCTCGACGGAGGGGGGCACGGCATTCATATCCTCGTTTCCGCGGGCCAAAGCTCACCTGAGGAGGATCTGCGCGAATGGCAACGACGCCTGCAATGGGACAGCAGTCGATGTTTCGAGCTGAACCTGGCCAAAGAATCGCAAGACAGCGAGCGGATCGTAGCCTTTGCCAGAGCTGCGCTCGACAGGAACGAGGCAGCGGCACTGGACATGCTGGCCGTTTGCTTGGCACCCATCGCACCTGAGGAGCTCGCTGTCATCGGTGACTATGCACCTCCTCCGTCTATGCAAACGGCGAGTCTCGTTCCCGATCACCTCGCTGCCCTGACCGTCACGGATCCGGAGGGCACTTGGCATTTCCGAACCGATAGCTTCCGCAGCGCTTGGCGGGCGGCGATCGACACCGCAAGCGTCGAGGACCTGTTGCTCCAGAAAGCAACTGACCTGCTGGAGGGAAAGTCATCCGTAGCTACTGCTTCGGAGTATTTGCTGAGGTACGCTGGGACCTACTGCGCGCGAACCGAGGTCCCGCTCGCCATTTGGGCGGCGATTGGCAGTCCAAGGTGGCTCGCGGTATGGAATCGACTCGACTCGGGGCTGATCGGCTACGCCGCGGACCTGCGACGAGCGCGTGATGCTGCCCAGCAAGTGCTCATTGCTGGCTCCAGCTACGATGCCGAGTCACGCGAGGCGCTGCGGCTCGTGGTGTGGTGCGCTTTGCTCGAAGGTGCCTTGTTCGACGCGGAAGCTAGTAACCGCGAGGCGCAAACTCCAAAGCCTTTGGCTCGCACTCCAGGGCTTATTTTGAGTTTCGATGCCGAAGCAAGGCACGCGCGAGCGGCGGCATTACTCAAGCTGCAAAGTGCGGTCACCGGTAAAGAACGTGAGATCATCTCAGCGTGGGCCGATGAAGCAACGGTTCAGACATCCGCCGAGGCAGCCGTCACTCCCGTGTCGATTCCGGATGGGGATTCGCAGCAACCACGTGCGCCTGCTGATACGCATTCGGGCGAAGAGCTGCGCTCGATGTCTCCCGTTGCGCTCGGGGTCCACATCGTAAACGACGCGGCATCGGTGCTTCTAGCGCTCGGAGCCGAAGTCACACTGCGATCAGCGACAACCGCGCCGGCCTCGGTGCGGGCCGCCGCGCTCGCAAACCTCGTGCCCCATCTTTCGGAGCCGTCGCGCTCGTTGGCGGCCGGCGAAGCCGTGCAGGCGTTTCGAGAGCACCCGGATCGGGATGCGCTGCAGGCATTGTTCGCTTGCGCGCCTTGGATGAGTTTCGGCGACGCCGCCTGGCTACTGTGCAGCGAGCTGGGCAACGATTGGCACGACAGCGCGCTCCGCGATCGTTTGATCGGTTGGGCAGGCATCACCGAAATGATCCCGTTGCTCCAGCGCATCGGCGGCTCCCAAGCACTGGTCGATGGCGCGGGAGCGATAGCTCGCCTGACGCACTGGTCCGGCTGACACGGACGGCAACGGACACGAGGAACAGAGGTCGAATCAGGCTCAACGACTTCGCGGAGGTTTCAGGGCGGCTTGCATCTGCGCACTGAGCTCCGCATCCTTTGCCACTCGCGGTGCCCAATGCGCCTGCGTCGCAAGGTACCGATCGAGCGTCAATTTCAGACGCTCCAAAGCGCCCGGCAGAGTCTCTCCTCGCTGTAAGGCAGCCAGCACCTCCAGCCACTCTTCGAAAGACGCGCAGCCTCCGGCAAACTCGGCCTGGGATTCGGCAAATACCGCGGTAAAGCGTTCGAGCGCCGTCGTGTCTTCGCTCTCGTCCGAGACGTCGAGCGCGGCATCACACCGCGCCGAGAGCGCCGCCCATTCTGTTTCGCCGAGCCCGTGGCTTTCGAGCACTCGAAGGAGCTCGGTTTCGCCGTGAGCGAGTTCCGCCAAAATGCGCGCATACAGTTCGAGCTCCATTCCTCCTGTCACTGCGCGGCCTGATGGTGCATCAGAGGTGAACGCTCGGGCGGCCACGTTCGATGACGGCTCGAGGGACATTCCGATACTGCTCCGCGTCCAGATGCAATTCGGCGAGACTCGGGTGGTCGAAAATGTTCGCGGGAACGATCGACATCTCTGTGTTTCCACCGAGAAAGAGTTGAGTCAGGTTCGTCATCCCGCTCAACACCGCTGCCGGAATGGATTTCAACTGGTTGGCGCTCAAGTCGAGGGACACGAGCTCGGGCAGCGCCCCCAGCCCTTCGGTTAAGCGCTTGATCTGATTGAATCCGAGATCCAATGAACGGAGCCGTTGGAGCCGGCTGATTTGAGGTGAGATTTCGCTGATCTCGTTGTCTGCTAGCCCTAGTTCGCGAAGACTGTCAACGGCACAAACATCCCAGGGCCGTTTGAACTCGTTGCGGTTCAACTCGAGCTCGGTGAGCTGCACGAGATTCGTCAGGTTCTTGGGTAGGGCCTTCAGCTGGTTCCTCGAGGCTTCTAGCCGCTCGAGTTGCGTGAGCTCACACACGGACTCCGGCAGCTCGGTGAGTCCAAGATCGGTGAGTAGCAGGAACTTTTGGCGCTTTTTCTGGGCCTCGCGGACGAGCGCGTCCACAGTCTGCTTCTTTGCCATTCTTCACCCTGCGGCCTCGACTGCGGGTGCAGTGCGAGCCATTCCGAGGTGCGTCTTGCGGGTTCAACGAGACGGCCGCTCCCCAAACGATGCGGCCACCAACAACAATCGTACAGCATATTTTCGACGAAATCCCCATCGATCGAGCTTGCGAGCGCGAACAAGTTCGAGCTCCAAGCCGCGCTCACCCCGCCGCTTCGACGCGCAGCGCCACACGAAACCCGTCGTCGCTGCCCGCAAAACACAGCACGCGAGCATGCGGCGCATAACCGCGACGCCAGGCCTCCGTGGCCAGCGCGAGCTGCACGGGCACGGTCGCCGCGCCGAGGTTGCCGAGACGCTGCGCCGGCGCTTCCGATACCTGTGGCTCCTCCCAGACCGCCTGGGTGCGCGTCATCACGCTGATCCATTCGGACAAGCGATAGCCTTCACAGGCCAGATCGTTGAACTGCCAGCCCGCACGCTGGCCGTGCGCTCGGAGCTCCTCGGTCGCGCGGCGCACGGCGAGTGTCAGACCAGCCGCTTGAAAGGCCGATTCGTGGTTGTCGGGACGCGCCTTGTCGTAACCGGTGCCGAGCGCAATCAGCTGCGCGCGCGCGCTCACTCCCATGCGTCGCGCGCCCGTGGCTTCCAGCAGCGTGACGAATCCGGCGGCCTCGCCCGGCAGCACGCCGTCGCTGTTGTCGCTAGAGTAGAGCCGTTTTTGTTGGGACAGCTGCGCAATGCGGGCGGGGCATTGGTCGCTGTGTACGCCGCCCAAGATCACGCCTTCACACTCGCCGCGCTCGAGCTCGCCCAGCGCGTCGTCGAGGATGCGCCCGGGCGACGCGGCGCCCAGCGCGCAAACGTGCACCTGCAGGTGTTCACCAAAACGCCCACGTGCGTGAATGCGCAAGAGCCGACTCACCTCGACCGACGGCACGACTCCCTGTTCGTCACGTTCGGTGAGCCACTCGTCCAAACACAACCAAAGATGTAGTCGCCGTCCCGACAGCGCGGAGGCGCCGTCGGCCCACAGATCATCGAGCGCGAGCTTACCGAGCTCGACGACGCGCTCCGCGCCGACCAGTGTTGGGTCGAGCGTCGGCACACCGCCGACCAACAGTGCCTCGCCCGTTTCCGGATCGACCAACGCCGACAAGCGCAAGCCCGTGCCTTGAGCACGATAGACGAACGCGGTTTCGAACGCGCTCAGGCCCATGCTGGTCACGGCGCCGACATGGCTGATCAGCACCGGGGCGTTCATGGCTTCACCTCTTCGACGCGCACTTTGGCCAACTCTGGCTTGCGCGGCGCAGGCACCGCGGCTCGCCACACCATTTCCACGGCCAGGGGCTTGGTCAGGCTCAAATTCAGCGCGTCGATCAGCACCGTGTCCAAATGCGGGCGCGTGACGTAGCGATCACGGTCAGGAACGTCGAAGCTGATTTCGAGCGCGACTCGCGGCAGGTTGAAGCGCCGCGCGCCGCCACCGGGAGTCAGATTCAACAGCCCGACGAGTTCACCGCTCTGCAACGGCACTTGCGAGACGAGCCCGGGCGACGCGCATTGCTCGAAGCGATCATCTCGGTCATTCGGCGCGAGCGGCGCGCGCAGTTCTTTCCACGCCTCGTCGTAGGTGCCCGTGTACTGGCGGCGCGGCTGCCAATGGCGACCGATGGCACCAATGCCGGCCGGCGGCGGCCGCGTGCGAAATGAAGCGATCAGCGCGTCGGGATCCTCTAGGCACGGCGCCAGCTGATGGCTGAGCGTGGCGGGATCGAGGCGAACTCCCGTACCCACGGGATTGCGCGCTTCTTCGATGAAATTCGGCGAATCGACGCCATCCACCCCGCCCCAGGCGTTCTCGTAGCGCATCTCGACGGGCCCGGCGCTGCCCGGCGCCGACAAGCCCGCGCCGTCGGTCTGCCAAACGCGAAGCCCGAACACGCGCACCGTCTTCCTCAGTTCACCCACTTGCACGAACACGTCATAGTTGGTGACCGTGGGTCCCGCGGGCGGAAATGCGCTCGCCAGAACCACGACGTCGGTGCCCGGCTTGTACAGACAATGATCCGACGGGTACGCGATGCTGCTCACCTCGGGTTCACCCCAGGGGATGTCGGCGGGGCGAAGCGGGCGCATGCGATCCGCTGGCGCCAGCGTCAGTTGGTCGTCCGTCGGGTCGAGCAACTCGAAGCTGGCCTTGACCAGAATCACCAGCGCTTCACCCTCGCGACCCAAGAGGATCTGCGGATCGGCCGCAAAGGCCGTGCGATTATCGATGCGAGGCAGTCCCACCAAGTCCTCAGTTCAGCCTCAAAAGGCGCCCGATCAAACGCATCACACCGCGTGACACGGCGCTGATTCGACTGCCGACGAGTTCGACATCGCCGCTCGATCGCAAGCGCAGCGCCGCACCTCCCGAGCGCAACAACAGCTCGCGTGAAGCGTCAATTTCGATCTCTTCGGCCGAGAAACGCATTTTCGACGGTGGTTTGCTGTGAACCACGCCGACGACGAGCGGCGTGCCGCGCTCTGGCCACTCACTCAGCAACATCTGGCCGTCGAGCAGCGCCTGGTTCAACAGGGCACGATCGACCTCTGGCGCAACCGCGGCCAAGAACGAGTCCCCGGTTCGAAGCGCCACTTCGAGCAGCTGCTCGCCGCTCCAACGCAGCCCACGCAGCAACACCAGCCGCGGCGGCTCGGGCAACGCTGCGGCACGAAGCGAAGGCGCCGTGCTTGCGTCTAGCGCCGGGCTGTCGACGCGGTCGAGCAGCTGCTCGAGCGCGCTCGGTGACCCCTTCGCGATCGTGCGCGTCGGCAGCTCCGCCGATTGCGGGCCGCTCGAATGCACGGTGACCGGTCGTTCAGCCATCGGCCACGTTCTTGGTGTGTTTGATGGTGGCGCCGGTCAACGTCACGATTGGGCTCTCGACCGTGACACCGCTGCCGTCGATGACGACGCTGCTGGCGCCCACTTTGAAGGTGATCTTCGTGTTCGCGGAAAGTTTATGCATGGCGCCGACGAAGGTCGCTGCGACGTCGTCGGTCACACTTTGGTTGCCTTTGGTCTTTTCGAGCATGGCACCGCCCACGACGTTGCTGCGCGCGGCCTTGGTGGTTTCGGTATCATCGGCCAGCGACACCACGATCAACCCCACCGCCGTTTCGGCCTTGGCGCCCTCCACTGATTCAGCGCGATCCGCCAGGGTTGCTTCGAGGTGAGCGGCACCGACTGTCTCGGTCCGCGCAACGGCAACGTTGAGATTGATTGCGCCGAGCGCGCCCGTCATCTTGAGCGAGCCCACGGTCTCGGTGTGCGGCCCCGTCACCTTGTATTGGCTGTGTCCGGGACCCGTGGCGGTGTCGGAGTCGGACACGCCGCCCACGTCACCAACGGCGCCGCCTTTGTTCGCCGTGGATTGGCTGCCCCCGCCTTCGGCAGAGCTCGCACTGCCCTTGCCGAATGCGGCCGCGTCGAGGTCACTGCCCTTGGCAATGGCGCTACCCACGGCTTTGCCCACGGCTGCCTGCACGGCGCCGGCAATCGCCACTTCGCCCGACGAGTCACCCTCTGGCGTCGCAGAGCGGGTGGCTGCAGGTGGAGCGCCGATCGAACTCGCCAAGGCGCCCGCTCCCGGGAGGCCTGCCGCCATTGGTCCGAGCGAGAGCGCGGCCGACAGACTGCCACCACCGGCGGCCTGCGCTGCGCCGCCGAGCGCGCCCGCTTGGGCGGTGAGCGCATGCACCGGGCCGAGCGCCTGATCGATCTTGCCCTGCACCGCACCTTGCACCTGAGCGACGACATTGGCAGCCTTGGCCGCTGCGATTGCCGCCACCGCGGACGTCACGGTCGCGATCACGCCTGCCAGCGGATCGCCGTCCATCTCCATTTGGTTGCCGCCGACCATGGTCGTGGCAGAGCCCGTCGTCAGCCCATAAACCGCGTTGACCTCGAGCTTGCGATTGCCGCCGACGATCACCGTTTGGTTGGTCGTGGTGTGCGACCAACCACTGCCGATTTCGACCTTGGAATCCGCGCCTACGCTCACCTCGGCGTTGTTGCCGACGACCACGGTTTGATTGTTGCTGATCTTGCGATCGCGATTGTTCGCCGCGGCGACGTTGGTGTTGTACTGCGAGCTGATCGCGATCTCTTCCGCTCCCGCCTTGTCCTCGAAGCGGATCTCGTTCGAGCCACCGCCACCCGGCGTACTATTGGTGCGCAGCGCCGTACGCGTCCTGCCCTCGGGCAGTGCGTACGGAGGCATGAACATGCCGTTGTACAAGCGACCAGTGACCAGCGGTCGATCGGGATCGCCCTCCAGGAACTCGACCAAGACTTCCCAGCCGATGCGCGGGAGCGCGAGTGAGCCGGAGCTCTGAAGTTGACCCACGCGCATCCAACACGACGAGCGCTCGTGCGTCAGATCCGAGCAGTCCCAGTGGAAGCGCAGTCTGCAGCGGCCATGCTTGTCCGTGTGGATCTCTTCCGCGGGCGAGCCCTCGGGGGCCATCACCGTCGCGGTTTGCGGGCCGTAAATGACCGGTTTCGGCGTGACGCGCGCCGGTCGGTACGGAGTCGTGAGCGGGATCAGGCGTGCAAAACACTCGAAATGGTTGTGCTGCGCGGCGTCTTCTTCCGCCTTCAGCTGTTGCTCCACGGCGACCACGAACCAGTCGGAACTGCCGGCGTCGTCGGAATCAATCACCAGCTTTCGGCCGACCCGAATGTGCATGGCGTCTGTCTCGATGATGCGAACCGCGCTGCCCGCAGCAAGCTCCTCGAGCCGCAGCTGCGCGATCCGTGATCCGTCGGCGGGAGTGATGTATCCACCTGGGTAGTCGTACACCTCGAGATCGGTGTGCGCTTTGCCCGCTGCAGTCGCCGTCAGGTCCAGCGTCGGGTGTTCGAAGTCATAGTCGCGCAATGCGACCGCGCCGGAGACGACGGAGGTCGCGTCGTCGATGCCGTAGATGGCCTCCCCCTCGTCTTGTAATTGCGACGCGTCGCGGATCGGCAGGCTGTCCGGCGAGTCGATGACGGGGGCCGCGCTGGATCGGTCGAAGAACAAAACCTGCTCTTGCTCGTCCCCCAGCGGCTCCACGCTGTAGCCAATACCTTCCGCTTCCAACAAGCGATTGATGAATGCCAGGGCGCTTTCCTGATACCTCACGCAATATTCGCGCGTCGGATAGCTGCCGTTCAGGTTCCAAACCTGCTGTGCCGATAAGATGCCTTGGGCCTCGAGCACCGCGGAAACGATCTGCTGCACGGTCTTTTCTTGGAAGATCTCGCTACCCACGCTTCTATCC
>Ga0134124_10000761_pt1 | contig 25811 bp, 21 predicted proteins | sample KB304_FD_96880 | JGI IMG/M metagenome (GOLD analysis project Ga0134124, IMG submission 96880) | Terrestrial soil microbial communities without Nitrogen fertilizer from Kellogg Biological Station, Michigan, USA - KB3-0-4 | ecosystem: Environmental > Terrestrial > Soil > Unclassified ... | reverse complement strand
GGCTCGGGCTCCCGAGGCGAGCCAACGAATATCCAGTCTAGATCGATTGATCCGTCAATGACGGACGGCAAAAGCGGGCCGAAAGCTGAACGCGCAGCGCACCGATCGCTGCCTGCGACCCGAACCCAGTGTGACAGCTCTGCGCCTGATCGCGTTTACTCCGGGCGTGACTCCGCACTGTGTCCCGACTTCGTCGACGGTACGCATGTTTCTTGCGCGGGGCATCGGCGCTTGGAATTTTCTCGCGGGGCTCGTCGTTCGCTGGGTTTCGTCCGTGCCGTGTTAAAAATCTGACCCATAACGCTCGATGGAGGCTCAGCAACACACACGGAGCATTCCCTTGAGTCCTACGTTGAAACTTGCGCTCACTCTGGTCGTCGCTGTCGGCTGTAGCTCGAAGGCCGACGGCGGCACGGGCGCGGGTCCCAACGAAGTCGGCGTCGGCGGGGCCGGTTCGAGTGCGGGCTCTGGCTCGACTTCGACCTCCGGAGCCAACTCGGGGTCGAGCGCGGGCTCGGGCGCCGGTCCGGCCAGCTCGGTCGGTACCGGCATCGGCATTACTCAACCGCTACCGACCGCTGAAGCCTGCGCCAATAACCAAGCCTTGGAGCGCACCCCGCTGCGCCGCCTCACCCGCACCGAGTACGCGAACACCGTGCGGGATTTGCTCGACGTGGACGCGAGCGCAGCCGCAGATTTGCCCGCGGATGAAGTAACCAACGGCTTCGACAACAATGCCGGCGTGTTGACTGTGTCCTCGCTCCACGTCGAAAAATACGTGCTCGTGTCGGAGGCACTCGCCAAGCTCGCGGTCAAAAACTTGAGCGCACTGACGGGTGCCTGTGACACCGCGGCCAAGGGTGAAGATGCCTGCGCACAGGCGTTCGCCAAGAGCTTTGGTCGGCGCGCGTTCCGGCGTCCAACCACGGCCGAAGACGAACGACAACTGATCGCCGCGTACACCGCGGGCCGCACCGACGGCAGCTACGCTGAAGGGATCGAGGTCATGGTGCGCGCGGCCTTGCAGTCCCCAAACTTCTTGTATCGGTTGGAGCTGACGCCCGCCTCGGATGCCTCCGCAAAGCGCATTCCCCTGAGCCAGTTCGAGTTGGCGAGCCGCCTCTCATACCTGACCTGGGGCTCTGGGCCCGACGACGCATTGCTCGACGTGGCCGCCAAGGGTGGCCTCGCTACCAAAGATCAGGTCGCGGGCAAAGCCCGCGAGCTCTTGGCCGCTCCCAAAGCGCGCGGCGCGATTGGCAGTTTCTTCGAGCAATGGGCGAGTACTCGCCGGCTGTCGATCACGACCAAGAACACCACGACGTTTCCGGCGTTCTCGACCGAGCTGCGCGACGCCATGGTCAAGGAGCTGCCCGCGTTCATCAATGACGTGCTGTGGAACGGCGACGGCCGCTTGAGCACACTGCTGACCGCACCCGTGGCATTCGTCAGTGGGCCGCTGGCGCAGCTCTATGGGGTGAGCCAACCGCCCGCAAACGCCGACGGCAGCCCGGTGAAGGTGATGCTCCCCGCGAACCAGCAACGCGCGGGCTTGCTGACCCAAGCCGGCTTCCTCTCCGTCCAGGGTCACCCCGATCAGACCTCGCCAGTTTTGCGCGGCAAGTTCGTCAGCAGCATGCTGCTCTGCCAGCCGCCTCCCCCGCCTCCCAACGACGTCGACATTTCGCTGCCGACGGTCGATGAAGGCGCGACCGCGCGCATCCGCTTCGCCGCCCACGAATCTGCAGGCGCGAGCTGCAAAGGGTGTCACGTGACCATGGACCCGATCGGGTTCGCATTCGAGCACTTCGACGCGATCGGTCAATATCGCGAACTGGACAACGGGCAGCCGCTGGATGTGTCCGGCCAAATCTCGGGCGCTCCGGACGCGAGCCTGAGCGGTCCCTTCAATGGTCCCGCAGAGCTGGGCGCGAAGCTCGCAAGCAGCCAGCAGGTTCGCGCTTGCGTGGCCACGCAGTTCTTCCGCTTTGCGTCCGGCCGCACCGACAGCGCCGCGGACGCCTGCTCGCTTGCGGCGATGCAACGTGCCTTCGACGCGGCCAACGGCAACGTCATCGATTTGATCGTCGCAACGACCCAGACGGATGCCTTCTGGTATCGGCCCTTGGTGACGCCGTGACTCGAGGTCCAAAATCATGACTCCGCTCAGATTCACCCGACGCAACTTGCTCCGTGGCGGCCTCGCGGCGACCGCCGCCATCCCGCTCTTGAACGCGAGCCGCGCGGTGGGCGGTGACAGCACCGCGCCCACCCGCTTCGTGGTCATCCATACGCCCAACGGGACGCGAAACGCCTTGTTCTGGCCGACAGGGACCGAAAAGAGCTTTACGCTCAACACCATCACGAAGCCTCTCGAGCCGTACAAGAGCAAGCTCACCTTCTTGAAGGGCATCAAGCTCAACGACGCTCTGCAGAACGGCGCGCTGGGCGGGACCGTGGGTTCGGAACACGCTCGAGGCACGGGCGGCATGCTCACCGGCCGCCCCCTCAACTCGGGGAAGGACTTCGTGAGTTTCGGAAACACGACCTCCGGCTGGGGCAGCGGACAATCGCTCGATCAGTACCTGGCCACGAAACTCGCACCGCCCACCAAGTTCAAGAGCCTGCAACTCGGTGTCCATGTGCGCGATACCGAGGTTCGCGCGCGCATCTCGTACACGGGTTCCAATCAACCCGTCCCTCCGCGAGAGGATCCGAAAGACGTCTTCAGTGCGCTGTTCGGCAGCGGCACGGCGATGCCAACGACCCCCGGGGGCATGACCGATCCGGCGCTCGCGCGGCTCTGGGCACAGCGCAAGAGCGTATTCGATTCGACGATCGCCGAGACCGAGCGCTTGAAGGGCCTGGTCGGCGCCGATGATCGCGTGAAGCTCGACGCACACCTGTCCGCGATGCGTGACGTCGAAACGCGGCTCGTCGGCACTCCCGGAACGGGTACTGGAACCGCGGCGGGAACTGCGTGTACCTCGCCCACGCTGGCGGCGGCCGATCTGGGAGTGGACGATCAGTACCTGCAGGCCGGCAAGAATCAGATGGACTTGGCCGCGGCTGCCCTGGCCTGCGACCAGACCCGCATCTTGACCTTTCAGTGGTCGTACTCGGAGAGCGAGCACCTATTCCAGTTCTTGAAGGTGAACAACGCCGCCATCAGCGGCAATCACCACGCCATCTCTCACGATTTTGCGTCGAGCGGCACCAACTACAACGCCTACAATGCGATCCAGACTTGGTACGCCGAGCAAGTGGCTTATTTCCTGGGCAAGCTCGACTCGTACCAAGAGGGCGATCGCACGCTGCTCGACAATACGATCGTGCTGTGGGCAACCGAAATCGGCGAGTCGACGCAGCACGATCTGACGATGATGCCGTACGTGCTCGCAGGCAGCGGCGGCGGCGCCATTCGCGCCGGGCGCTACCTCGATTTCAGCAGTGCGCGCAAAGACAACAATCAGCTGTTGGTCTCGATCGCCCACGCCATGGGCGACAGCGGTCTCAATTCCTTCGGCGACGCCTCGGGCGCGGCCGGACCGCTGTCCGTGCTGACCGCGTAGTGCGCCGAGCGGCCGAGGACAGAGCGTGTCCTCGGTTCACACCGCATCCGACCCGGTCTCGACGCCAGCGAACAAGGCCGTCGACAAATAGCGTTCGCCCGTATCGGGCAACATGGCCAGGATCACGCTGCCAGCTGATGCTTCGGCTGCGACGTCGAGCGCAGCCGAAAACGTACCTCCCGAGGAGATGCCGCAGAAAATGCCCTCCCGTTGCGCAAGCTCGCGCGCGCAGGCGAGCGCGCGTTCGTCGCTGACCTCGATCAATTGATCGTAAATCTCGCGGTCGAGCACCGAAGGCACGAAATCCGGCGTCCACCCTTGGATTTTGTGCGGCGCCCATTGCTTGCCGCCAAGCAACGCTGCACCCGCAGGTTCACAGGCAACGATTTTCGTCTCGGGACGAGCGCAGCGGATCATCTGCCCTGCACCGGTCAAGGTGCCGCCTGTTCCCCAGCCCGTCACCCAATAGTCCAGTCGCATACCGGCAAAGTCCGACAAGATTTCAGGACCGGTGGTCTGGCGGTGATAAGCGGGGTTGGCTTCGTTGTCGAACTGACGCGCCAAGTACCAACCGCGCTCCTCCGCCAACCGCGCGGCGAGCCGAACGGCGCCGGATGCCCGCTCCGCCGCAGGCGTGAGCACCACCTTCGCGCCATAGGCGCGCATGATCTGTCGTCGCTCGACCGAGAATGATTCGGGCATGACGGCAACGAAGGGATAGCCGCGCGCCGCACAAACCAGCGCGAGCGCGATTCCGGTATTGCCCGATGTCGCCTCGACTACGGTTTGCCCGGGGAGCAAAGCACCGCGACGTTCGGCATCTTCGACGATGCCGAGCGCAAGCCGGTCTTTGACCGATCCCCCGGGGTTTGCCGCCTCGAGCTTGACGTACATGGTGACATGCGCGGGCGCCATTCGATTGATGCGCACGACGGGCGTTCGCCCGATCGTCTTCGAAATATCTTCGTACAACATGGGAACTCCAGATAGGGCGGCAAGCTTCTAGCCGTGCCCGCTCGCCGCGTCATTTTTCCGGTAGCAATCGCGAACTGCCAAAGTCAGGATGCGCGCCTGACATGGAATCCGCCGTGGAAATAACCATGGGAACCGCGACGAGGCGAGCGCGGTGAGCGTTTTTTCGGGCCTCTCGATCCGCCTGCTCGGGCCGAGCAACGTCTCTCGCGACGGCCTGCCCGTGGCCTTGCCGCGCTCGCGCAAGGTACGGGCATTGCTGGCATTCTTGGCGATCGAGCAAGGCCCAATCTCGCGCTCTCGACTGTGCGACCTGTTGTGGGACGTGCCGAACGACCCCCGCGGTGAGCTGCGCTGGTGTCTGAGCAAGCTGCGCTCCGTGCTAGACGACCAGGGTCAGCCGCGGGTGATCGGCAGTGGCGATTCGGTCGCGCTCGACTTGTCGGATTGCAGCGTGGACGCGCTGGACATCGAGCGCGCGGCAAAGAGTGGCTTCGCTGGCGCCACGGACGAGCAGCTGAACCAGCTCCAAGAGCGCTCCGGCGGTGACCTGCTCGAAGGCATGCAGCTCGACGGCAGCCCGGAATTCGTGGCTTGGCTCACGGCCCAACGTCAGCGCTTTCGCAGCACGCGCGTGTCGTTACTGAGCCAGCTCGCGGTGCGGGCGCCGCACGACTCCGACGACGTGTTCGGCTACCTGCAAGCTTGGCTACAACTCTCTCCCTTCGACCAAAACGCGCACGCCGTGATGCTCGAAGCGCTGTTGAAGCGCGCTCGCATCCGCGAAGCAGACGAACACGTGGCAGCCACGATTCGCTCGTTCGAGCGAGAAGGCTTGGATTGGTCGGGGGTACGCGAGGCCTGGCGGACCCTGCGCAGCAAACCCGCCGCGTCCACGCCTGCGCGAGTGTCGCTCGCGTCGAACGCCCCTGACCTTGCAGCGCCGACGAGCAACACGAGCAACCCCGCAGCGGCAATACGGCGACGGGCATCGATTGCGGTCATGCCGTTCCGCGATGAAACCCCGCGAACCCAGGTCGAGCATCCGATCGCGGAGGGTATGACCGAAGACGTGATCGCGCGGCTGGCCCGACTGCGCGTGCTGTTCGTGATCGCTCGAGGCACGGTCTACGCACTCGGTGAGCGCGGCATCGACGCGCACGAGGCCGGGCGCATCCTCAACGTGGACTACGTGGCGAGCGGCGTACTGCGCAGTCGCGCCGGACGCCTCAGCGTGCTGATCGAACTGGTGGAGACACAAGGTGCGCGCATCGTTTGGACGGACCAGATCGAGGGCGTCATGGGCGACACGTTCGCGATGCTCGATGCGATCGTCAACCGGATCGTCGCCGCCATCGCCGAGGAGATCGAAGCCGCCGAGTGCAACCGCGCGCTGCTCAAGCCGCCGAGTTCGCTGGATGCCTGGGAGGCCTATCACCGCGGTTTGTGGCACATGTACAAGTTCAATGGCTCGGACAACGCCCACGCCGCGCACTTCTTTCGCGCGGCCCTCGAGCTCGATCCGAGATTTTCGCGCGCACATTCGGGATTGTCTTTCACACATTTCCAGAATGCGTTTCTCGATCTGACGCGCGATCACGAGCGTCAAATCGAGCTAGCACTGGAGACGGCCAGTCACAGTCTGGCGGCCGACGATCGCGATCCGGCCGCGCATTGGGCGATGGGACGCGCATTGTGGCTGAACGGGAAAGACGGCGAGTCGTGCATCGAACTCGAGCGCAGCATCCAGCTCAGCCCCAACTTCGCGCTCGGCTATTACACGCTGGGCTTCGTTCACAGCCAATCAGGCGATCCACACGCCGCAATCGTAGCGGCAGACTATTCGAGGCAACTGAGCCCGTTCGATCCGCTGCAGTTCGGCATGCTCGCGAGTCGCGCGCTCTCCCTGGTTCGTCTGGGAGAATTCGCGGAGGCGGCCGAGTGGGCCGTGCGCGCAACCGGACGGCCCAACGCTCACATCCACATTTTGGCGATTGCCGCGCAGTGCCTGGTACTCGCCAACCGCGCCGAGGAGGCTCGCAAGTTCGTCGCGCGCATCCGTCAACGTTCGCCTAGCTATGGTTTGAGTGACTTTCTCGGGGCATTTCGCTTCGACCGCGAGACCGAAAGTGTGTTTCGCCGAAGTGCGCGCCAGATCGGCATGGACGGAGGCTCGGCCGCGAAAACGCGCCGCTGAACCTCTCGTCCCTCGGAAACGCTGGCTCACGGCTGCGGGAAGAACAGCTCCACGCTCGATGCAGCAGTGCCGTCCTCGAGTGCCACTCCGCCGAGCACGCCGATTTGCCCATTCGGAAGCAAGAACGCCGAGGCCTGCTTGCGAGGCGTGCGCAGCGAAAGCTCATTCAGCGCGTGACCGATGCCGGTGTCGAAAGTAAACACATGTGTTTCCTCGCTCGTCGGATCTTCACCCACCGCCAGTAGCTGATCGGCACTGAGCGAGAACAGGCGCGGGTGCGTGAACGGGAAGGCTGCCTTCGCTATCTCGACTTGGCTGCAGTTCTCGGCGCACGTCAGATCCATGCTGCGAAAACCGGCAATTTCGTCGTCAGTTGCTGGGTCGCGTCCGCCGGCCAACATCACGTTGTCGTCGTCGAGGGCGACCACGGCCGCACCTCGTTTGGCATCGGATTCGAACGGAAGCTCGGTGAATTCCGTGCCATCGGAGTTCGAGACCTCCGCCCCCGCGCCCGTGTCCGAGCCACCGACGACCAGCAGCTGGCCGTTCACGATCGTGGCCGCCGCGCCGAGCCGAGGCGTGTGGAGTTTCAACAGGTGAAGGGTTCCGTCCGCGTCGACGCGCAAAACCTGGTCCGTGGGCTCACCGGTCGCGCGCGTGCCGCCGACGATGTATTGCGGGTCCCCGGGCTGACCAATCGTCTCACCACCGGCGATCTCGTCGTAAGCGAGCTCGGCCGGAGGTTCGACTGCACTCGTTTTGTACGTCGACATATCGAGCCACAGGCCACCGGCGTCATCGATGAGCAGCAACTTGGTCCCAGAGACGGCCCAGCTATCAGGCGCCTTGGGCAGGGGTTGCTGCTTGGGCGCGGCCACCCAACGCGCCATGTCGTACACGTCGAGATTCGCGGACGCGCTGTCACCACCGGAGATCAACAAGTAGGCGTGATAAAGGATCGCCACCTGCGGGTGGCGCCACGGAAAAACCAGGTTTCCCGGTGCGCGTGACAGCCCCCCCACGCGGCCCATGAAGAGCGGAATGTTCGCGTCCTCGAAGCCGATGACGGCGAGATCAACCGACGAACCTTTCATCACCGCGTTGCCATCGTCGTCGAACGCCGTGGCTTCGAAACTCGCAACCGCCTTGTCCGGCCCCCCAGTACCGATCGAGATGCTCGTTGCCGGCGCGGGGACTCTGGCCAAGGTCGTTCTCGACGTGCCTTGCACCATTTCCAGGAGCACGTCTTTCGCCACCGGCTCCGCCGTCCACGCGTCCGACTCTTGCCCCGTGTTGAGCACGACCACTCCATCCGTCAGGTAGGTGCCGTCCGAACAGGCGGATAGCGCGAACAAGCCGAGCATTCCGAGCGCGCTGCCGCAGCTGGTCTTGGAAAAAGAAAGCGCTCGGCGCGTCACTTGAAACCCCACACGAGAATTCGGAACATTCGATAATCACCAATTTCACTGAGCCACGGAAGGCGGGTAGCTTAGCGGACCCGACAGAAGCGACAACACCGGCCGAGATTCTCGGCCCGGCATTGCGCTCCTTTTGCACGCGGATGTCGACTTATTACGAGGATTTTCAGGGAATGCCCTCGCCCCGAGTCACTTGGCAGAGAGGGTTTCCAACGCCGAAACTTCCTGCGCAGACAGCTCGAGCTCGCTCGCAGCCAGATCCAAACGCATGTGCTCCAACTGAGATGTACCGGTCAACGGCAGAATCCCGACTATCTGACAAAAGCGAAACACGACCTGCGCAATCGGGCGCCCCACGCGCTGCGCGATCCGCCCAGCTACGGGCCCAGCGAGCTCGGCGCGATTGGCAGTGAGCAACGAGAAGCCTTGATAGACGCTGCCGTGCGTGCGACACAGCGCACGCACGGCGCTATCCCAACCCGTCCGCGCATAGCAGCGGTTCTGGACGAATTTCGGCGGCACCTTGGCTCCGGCATACAACGCTGCCAGCTGCTGGGGCGAGACGTTGCTGACGCCGAGCCAGCGAACCCGCCCCGCTTGTGCCAGCGCCTCCATGGCACGCCAGGCCTGAAGGTCCTGCTCTTGGAGCCCATGGCGCGAGGAGGGGCCGTGCAAAACATAGGAGTCGAGGTAGTCAGTGTCGAGATGCTCGAGCGAGCTCGCGAATGACTGCGCGACCTGCTCCTCGATCGCCGCGGCGCGGTCGTAGGGCAAGCGCTGGTCTTGGCCGCCAACGAACGTGAACTTCGATTGTAAGAACAGCTCCGCACGCGACACCTCACCGCTGCGCAGCGCATCGCTCAGCGCGGCCCCGACGCCGGCTTCGAAATAGTGCTTGCGCTGATTGGCGGTATCGATGCCGCGAAACCCGGCCCGAATCGCCAGCCGTGTCAGCCCCTCCGTACGGTCCTCCTTCCAGGCAGTGCCATAGATGAACGACGGGGTCGGCGCGGCCTGAGCCCACTCCTGCAAGGTCCTCGGCATTGCCTGAAGAGAGCCCATCGAGCTCGGCCGAGCAACGCGCTCTTGTGTCACATTCGAAACCCTCGGACCCAGAAGAACCTAAGCGGCTTGCTCGGCCTGGGGCCGAAGATCCGAAATGTTCTTTTTGTGCGAGCTCACCTGCCTGGAGGATTGGGTCGGAGGTTACTTCACCTAAATTTGGCTTCCGTGTGCGCCGGCGCGCCACTGGTTCCCGGGCGCTGAAAGGTATCGCGAAAGCCCCCGCCCCGAAGCGCGTTGCTCCAGAGGCCGCGACGACAGCAACACCTGGCATCCAACCGGGGGGACCCTTCTGTCATCCCCCTGCGCGCAAAAAAATTCGACCCTCCTTTCGCTCGCTGGCTCGAACTGGACATCCAGCGCGCGTTGGTTCGTTGGAGGAGCGAGCGGAGCTGCGCGCGACACGAAATCCAATCACGGACGAGATTTCGCGAGTACGCGCGATCTCGAAGCAACGATGCCAATAATCGGATTCATTCACACCGCTAGCCATTGAATCGGACGATTCTAGATCGTAAGGTCCCATTACGCAGTTGACCGCATCGCTCCGAAGAGGGCGCGTGCGCGTGAGCCGGCCCGCAACCGCCCGGGGTGGTCCACCCAAATCGAGCGCAGGAAGTCCGAAATGAAAACCATCCCTTTCTCTTTGTGCACCGGCGTCGCGCTGCTCGGCTCAATCGCCTGTGGGAATTCCAACACTCCCGGTAGCGGCATCTCGACGGGTGGCTCCGGTCAAGTTCCGGTCGTCACCGGTGGCACCGGGAGCAGCGGCCCCGGTCCAATCGTCGGCAACGGCGGCAGCGGCAGCGGGCTGAACATCGACCCGGGTGCGAGCAGCGGAGGTGCGGGTCCCAACGGCTGCCAACCGGGAAACACCACCACCATTAGCGGCGTCGTCATGGACCCCGCCGGCAAAAACCCGCTCTACAACATCTCCGTCTACGTGGCTGACCCGACCTCGCCACTGCCAGACTTGGACAAGGTCCCGGTTTCCTGCGGCTGCGCCCAGCTGCTCCCGGAGAAGGTGAAAGCGATCGCCGCTCCGACGGATGCCACCGGCCACTTCCAGATCGAGTGCGCCCCCAGCGGTAACGTCACCCTGGTCGTTCAAACCGGCAAGTGGCGTCGGAAGTACGAGAACGTGAACGTCTTGCCCAATCAGGCCAACGTCATCCCCAATCTCCGCCTGCCGGCGAACTCGAGCGAGGGCTCGCTACCCAACATCGCCATCTCCACCGGCGGTTCGGATTCGTTCGAATGCCTGCCGCTCCGCATCGGTGTCTCCGAGAGTGAGTACGTCGCGGGTTCGGCCGCGGGCGGTCACATTCACATCTACTCCGGTCTGCGCGGCGCCACGCCCGCGCAGGGCGCTGTCGACTCGTACAGCTCACTGTGGGATTCGCAGGCGCACCTGAATGAACACGACGTCGTCATCCTCTCCTGCGAGGGTGCGGAGACGAGCAACGGTGCAGCGACCGGCATGGGCAATGGCCCGGCGCTCAGCACCGCCGTTCAGCAGTACCTCATGAACTACGCCAATGCGGGCGGGAGGGTGTTCGCCTCCCACTACCAATACGCCTGGTTCAACCGCGGCCCCTTCAACACGGGCGCCAACAAGTTGGCGACCTGGACGACGGGCATGGGCTCGGTGAGCAATGATTTCGACGCTGCGTTCCCCGCCGAGGTCAATACGACGCTCAAGGGTGGTGCCCCGTTCCCTGGCGGCACGGCGCTTGCCAAATGGTTGGGCGTGGTCCACGCGCTCGATAGCAACAATCAACTTCCCGTTCGTTACGTGCGCAACAACGTGGCGGCGCTGTCCGAACCCCCCTCCACCGAGTGGATCCACCTGGCCGCCAGCGTCACGGGGGCTCCCAACGCTTCTCAATACTTCTCCGCAGACACGCCGATCGGCTCCGACAAGGTCTGTGGCCGCGTGGTGTACAGCGCCCTGCACGTCAGCGGTGGCCCGGGCAAGAGCGATTCCGGCAAGCTGGAGGATGCCGATTATCCCGAGATGGCGGCGGGCACGGGCGGCGCGCCCGGCACCGGCACGGGCGGCGCCGGTGGCCGCGGAGGCGGTATGATGTTCCCGCCGGCGGCAGGCCCGACACAGGGCGGCACGGTGCCGTCCGGTTGCGCGAAGCGCGCGCTCACTCCACAAGAGCTGGCGCTCGAGTACATGTTCTTCGACCTGTCTTCCTGCTTGGTGCCGGTCGGCGAAGAACCGCCCGTCATCCCGAAGTGAGTCGCTCCCCAGCGGCGCGCGACGAACGGCCTGCTCGGTGCGGGTAGGCCGTCAGCTACTGCTGCGACGTTCGCTGGATCATTTGCGGAGAACACGTCGCAAGGTATTGCGGTCGGTGTGCGAGATCACACCGCCGACCGAATGCGTATACGTCGTGCACGAGTCGTAGCTGAACGAATCCCCGTCCAGCGACACCTTGCACCGGTAGTGCGTGGTCCGCGCTTTGGACGCAAGGTACTGATTCGACAAGATCCCACACACCTCACTACCCACGTGCGCTTCGAGTGAAAAGCTGATGTCGGACGCCTGGGCAGTGCCGCCGGCAAGCACGGCCGTGCCGCGCGGCACCATGAAGCAACGCATTACGTGTTGCAGCTCCGCGTCCCATAGCCAATAGCCGACCTCGGTGTGGAACGGGCTATCCCCGTTCTCCGGCCAGGCGGACATCCGGTAGTCGAGACCGTACAACCGCTGCGTTCCGTTATCGACGGGTCCGAACGGATCGAGCGTGACGCGCTCGCGGTACTTCGTCTCTCCCAGCGCGCCCTTGGCGTTGTGAAAAGCGACGTCGATGCCGTCATTGCCCTCCCATTCACCGATCAATCCTGCCAAAGGGCCCCAAAGCTCGTAGGTCGTCATGCGCCCGAGGCTATGACGGGAAAGCTACGCTTGGCGACGGTCTAGATCGGCTACCGGCAATCACCCGGAAATCCGTGTTCTGCTCAGCTCGGGTGACGATGACCGACCTCGAGACGAACACCGGCTTCCGTTGGGCGATTCGCCACGAGACGAGCTATCGGTACGACACGGCCGTCGCGTTCGCGCCGCACATCTTGCGCCTGAGTCCGCGACCCGACAGCGTTCGCACGCTCGCACGCAGTCTGCAGATCACGCCCACGCCGATCGAGGTGAGCGACTTCAGCGACGAGTTTGGCAACATTTGCACGCGCCTGAGCTTCGACGCGAACGCGGTCGAGCAACTGAAAATCGAAAGCCGCGTCGAAGTGCAAACCTACGCAGCGCGTGCGCATTTGCTCGCCGCGCTCCGCTTGCCGCCCCTCCCGTGGACACCGCCCACTTTCGACCTACTTTCGACTTTTCGGCAAGCCGACGGCAGCGGCGAGGTCGTCGCACTCGCGCAGCGCCTCCTGGCAGAGGTCGGCGGGGCTCCCCTCGCTTTCTTCGAGCACCTGAGCACCACCTTGTACGCGATGATCGACCGACAAATTCGCGTCGAAGGGTCTGCGCAAACCCCCGCGCAGACCCTGGCGCTCGGTCGCGGCGCCTGCCGTGACTTGACCGTGCTCTACCTCGCGGTTTGCCGGAGCTTGGGCGTCGCGGGCCGTTTCGTCAGTGGCTATCAGGGACAGGAGGCCTCGCCCGACAATCAGCGTCACCTCCACGCCTGGCCAGAGGTATTCGTTCCCGAGCACGGTTGGCTCGGCTGGGATCCAACGCACGGCGTGCCCGTCGGGCCAGGCCACGTCGCGCTGTCGGCGGCTCCGGATCAAGCCGCCACCATGCCGGTCGATGGCGGCTTCTACTTCAACGGCCCAACCGTCACATCGACCCTGAGTTACTCGATCACGTTCGATGCGCTGTGACGCTCACAGCATTTGCCCGCCTGAAACTTCGATGCGCTCGCCATTGATCCAGCCGCTCTCCGACGCGAGCAGTGCGGCCACGGCCTTGCCGACGTCATCCGGCAAGCCAACGCGGCCGAGGGCAATGCCGGCCGCGACCAGCTTGTTCAGCTCGCCGTTGTCGCGCACGCGTCCGCCGCCAAAATCGGTCTCGATCGCGCCGGGTGCCAAAGTGTTCACGCTGATCCGCCGCGCTCCGAGCTCCTTCGCCAAGTAGCGAGTCAGCACTTCGACCCCGCCTTTCATGGCCGAATACGCACCGTAACCGGGAAAGGTGAAGCGCGTGAGGCCGCTCGAGACGTTCAGGATGCGGCCGCCGTCGGCGATCAGCGGGAGCAACTTCTGGGTCAAGAAGAACGGGCCCTTGAGGTGCACCCTCATCAGTTCATCGAATTGCGCTTCGGTCGTATCAGCGATGTTCGCGTGCACGCCGACCCCGGCATTGTTGACCAAGAAATCGAAGCTCTGGCGCTGCCAGGTGCTTCCAAGCGCGATCTTCACCGCCTCGGCAAAGGCGCCGAAGCTCGAGCTGTCCGCCGCATCGAGCGCCAGGGCCACGGCCTTGCGTCCTTTTCCTTCGATCTCGTTCACCACGGCCTTTGCCTCACCCGACGCCGAGCGATAGGTGATGATGCTGTCGACCCCACGCTCGGCCAGCTGGAGTGCCATGCTCCGGCCCAAGCCGCGACTGCCGCCGGTGATCACTGCGATTGATTGCTGCTTGTCGTTGGTCATCTTCCTGTTCCCTTTCGTGACGTCCTGGGCTCAACCTACGACGGCGAATGCGGGCCGGAAGATGCTTTGATTTGACACACTGTTTCGGAATACGAAACAATCAAACCCATGGATTTGGATGCGCTACGCGTGTTCGTCAAGGTCGCCGAGCTCGGCAGTTTCACTCGCGCGAGCCAGCACTTGGGTCTGTCCAAGGCACGCGCGTCGATCCGCGTTCAAGAGCTGGAGGCGTCGCTCGGTAGCCGCCTGCTGCATCGCTCGACGCGCACCGTGCGGTTGACGACCGACGGCGAGCAGTTCCTCGTCCGCGCGCGGCGCCTGGTCGCCGATGCCGACGAGCTCGCGGCGATGTTCTCGGCGCCGAGCAGCTTGCGCGGTCGTGTGCGTTTGGATTTGCCGATCGGCTTCGCGCGCAACGTGGTGATCCCACGCTTGCCGGAGTTTCTCGCCAATCACCCACAACTCGAAATGTTGGTGAGCACGACGGATCGGCGGGTGGATCTGCTGCGCGAGGGCTTCGATTGCGTGATGCGCGTGGGTGCGCTGTCGGACTCGGGGTTGGTCGCCAAACGCTTGGGGTTCGTGGACATGATGAACTGCGCCAGCCCCCGCTACCTCGAGAAATACGGAACGCCGCGCAGCCTGGCTGATCTCGCTCAACACGTGATCGTGGATTACTCGCTGACCTTCGGCAACGAGCGAGTGATCGTGGATTACTCGCTGACCTTCGGCAACGAGCGTCCGAGCTTCGAGTACTTCGACGGCCACAGCTATCAAGAGCTGGAAATGCGCAGCACGGTCACCGTCAATAGCAGCGACGCCTACCATTCTGCCTGTTTGGCCGGGTTGGGCATCATCCAAGCCCCGCGTTCGGGCATGGTCGCGAGCCTGGCGTCCGGCAGTTTGGTCGAAATACTGCCTGACCTGCGCGCCGCCCCGATGCCCGTCTCACTCGTGCAGGGTCATTCGCGGCAAGCGCGCGCTCCGGTCCGCGCAGTGATGGCCTGGCTGACCGAGATCATGAAACCGCACCTCACCTGACGCTTGCGTTCAGCGGCGCTCTGCGACCACGAGCGCCAGGTGCTTGGCGACTCGGGTGTCGGCACCGAGCTCGGCCGAGATGCCCGCTCCGATTTCCGCCACGTTCTGATCACGCACGACCTGGAAGCCATGGCCGAGTAGCAGGGCTCGGATCTGTTCGGAACCAAATGCCGAGCGCAGCGGCTCGCCCACCCAACGCAAGACGGGGCCGAGCACGCTGACGAGTAGCGCGGGACGGTGATAAAGCACGATCAGCCGGGAAGGTGGCAGAGAGCGACGCGCGATGACGCTGAGCGTGGCTTCAATCGCCGCGCGCGTGAGGTACATGACGACCCCTTCCCACACCCAAGTCGTGGGGCGCAGCGGATCGTGACCGGCGCTAGCGAGCGCTCGCTCCAGGTCGTCTGTGCCAAAGTCGACCGGCACGAAGCGAACGTCCTCTGTCTGCTTCGTGAGTGTCGCCACGCGCTGGCGTTTCTCGCGCTGAGAGTCGGGGTGATCCACTTCGAACACCGTGACCGCGCGTAGCTCGGGCATGCGCCAGGCGCGACCGTCGAGCCCGGCGCCCAGAATCACCAGTTGAGGTGCTGCGGCTTCGCGAATGGCAGCGTCGATCGCAAGCGTGCGCACGGCCGTGATCTTGGCCTGGCGTACGAGATAGCCGTGTTCGATCGCGCTTTTCAGGCCCTTCGGCGGGCTCTGCGCGAGGACTCGGTCCACCCGACGACGTGCTGCTTCCGGTAGCAGCGAGCGCGCCGTCGGGTCCGAAAACATGGCTAGATTCGCATCGCTATCAGCGACCGCGCGGCCCATGCACACGAGCACGGCGGTCTTGCTCTCTTGCCCAGCCTTCATGCCGGCAATCTGCCACAAACGGTGCGCGACGCCCGCGTTCGTTCAGCTTCGCGTGAGCTGGCCGAGGTTGGTCACGGCGGCGACGCTCGGTTCGAAGAACTGCTTGCGAACGGCCAGGTACTCGGGGTTCGAAAAGAAGGCCTCACGCCGCTCCGGCGATGGGAAAATAATGGTGAACATGCGATTGAACGGCTTCTGATCGGGCGGCGCACGCAGTACCTCGCCCACCCACAAGTCCAGCCCGAATCGGCCCCCATGGGCCTCGAGCAAGGGTGCCATGGCCGCGCGGTATTTCGCGTACAGCTCTGCGTCCACCACGTTGAGCGCCATCAGAGTTTCGATCATGGAGAGTCTCCTCGTTGGTTCGTCATTTTCAATACCATGCCTCGCATCAAGACCACCTCCCGGCGTGCGAGCCGCCGTCCACGTGCATGATTTCACCGGAGACGAACGACGCAGACTGCAGGTAAAGCACCGCCTCGGCGATCTCGTCCGCGGAGCCGAGGCGACGCGCGGGGCTGAGTCCTCGCAAGAATCCGTGATTTTCCGGGGGGTGCATCGGTGTATCGATGAACCCGGCCGCGATGGTATTGATGCGGATCCCGCGACCGGCATATTCGATCGCCAGCGATCGCGTCGCGGCTTCGATGCCGCCTTTGAACATGATCGGCAACGCGCCCGGCACGCCTTCGATGGGCTGCGCGACCAGCGAGGTCCCGATGTTGACGACGTGACCCGAGCTCGCTTTCGACATTTCGCGCAGCGCGTGTTGAGTCATGTGAAAAAAGCCGGTCAGATTCGTGGCCAGCAGCGACACATAGTCGCGAGCGTCGTATTCGGTGAACGACTTGGAAAGGAAGCTGCCGGCGTTGTTGACGAGCAAGTCGAGCCCACCGAAGCGCGAGCGAGCTTCTTGCACGACGCGTTCGGCGGTGCGCGCGTCGCCGACGTCACCATCCACGATCGCAAGACGCGCCGAGGCGACGAGTTCCCTGCTGCTGGTTGCCTGACGCGAGGTCGCGACCACCGAGTAGCCTCTGGCCAACAGCGTGCGCGTTACGTTCAGACCGATTCCGCTGGACGCACCGGTAACGACTGCAATTTTGCCGTTCATCACTATTTCTCCGTTTTTTGCCGGGCGCCGCGCCCGTGCACTCAGCAGAGATAGGTCGGAAGCGAAGCGCGCGTTACATCGCGCGCAGCAAGTCGTCGCCGTCGGCCGAACCGCGCTGGCCGCTACCCGAGTCCGAACAAGTGCGTAGGTGCTCGCGCGCTCGATGCAGCAGCACCCGAACATAGCCGGCAGAAATGCAGAGCAGCTCCCCGACTTGCTCGCGCGGCTGCTCGTCCAACAAGCTGAGCATCACCACCTCGCGATCCAGGCGCGCCATGCGCTGCATACAGCCGTCCACGCGCGCGAGCTCCTCTGCGTGGGCAATCAGTTGCTCACTGCTGACCACCTCGTCACGTGCGCCGTCGCGGCTCAAGCGCTCGTGAGTTCGAGCATGACGCACGCGCTTGCGTCGTTGATTCTGCACGTTGTGACGCAAGATGACCGTCAACAGCTTGAGCGACTGCAACTGATCTTGCGCAATCGCCGGCGCTTCCGCCAATCCCAGGAACGTGATGAAACTGTCCTGCACCGCGTCGAGGGCTTCTTCGGCGTCCAGGCCACGCCGTCGCGCGTAGGCCAGGAGACGTGCGCGATGCGCATGCACCAGCGCCGCGACTCCGGTCAGAAATCCCGGGGCGGTGCGGGCAGGCTTTCGGCCGGTGGGTTGAATCAAGAAGCGTTCGACCATGGCACTCATGGTCGTATAGGTCGCCACGTCCGGTTTCGTTACCCCTCGCCTCCCCGACTGCGGACGAATCCGATAAGCGGCGAATACCACGGGCTATTTCACTGGAGGGGGTTGGGATTGGGGGGGCGCCCGCGGGTTCGCCTCGCAGCTCTCCGTCCGTCCGAGGGCGCGCGCTACACGGCAACCACGCGGCACATCGAGGTGCGTGGCTGGAACGCGATCGCCCAATTCTGCTTCGAGCGCGAGGCTCGACTCCAACTGCGCGTCAGCGCGTTCGATGCCTGACACATCGAACGCGCTCTTCGCTGCCTACGGCTTCATGCCGCAGGCTGACACGCCGCTTTGGCGATCAGAGGTACTCGTTGAACAGATTCTCGAGCATTTCCTGGCGGCCAGAACGCGCCTTCGGGTCCAGGCCAGTGGAGAGCGCGTGATCGGACAAGTCCGCCAGGCTCGCCTTGCCGGTCGTGATGCGCTCACCCAAACCAGTGTTCCAACCGCTGTAGCGCTGCTCCAGCGCGCGCTCCAGCTTGCCGTCGTTGATCGCGCGCTCGGCGACGAGCAGACCGCGAGCCAACGTGTCCATACCGCCGATGTGAGCGTGGAACAGATCTTCCGGATCCATGCTCTGGCGACGCAGCTTGGCGTCGAAGTTCATGCCACCGGAACCGAGCCCGCCGCCCTTCAAAATCGTGTACATCACCAGCCCGATTTCGGCGATGTCGTTCGGGAATTGGTCGGTGTCCCAACCGAGCAACGAGTCACCGCGGTTCATGTCGATGCTGCCCAGGAAGCCGTTGGCGATCGAGTACGCCACTTCATGCTGGAAGCTGTGGCCGGACAAGATGGCGTGGTTGGCTTCGATGTTGACCTTGTATTCTTTCTCCAGGCCGTAGCGCTGCAGGAACGCGTACACGGTGGCACAATCGAAGTCGTACTGGTGCTTGGTCGGCTCCTTCGGCTTGGGCTCGATCAAGAGCGCGCCCTTGAAGCCGATCTTGTGCTTGTGCTCGGCGACCAGCGACAAGAAGCGACCCAGTTGATCGCACTCGCGCTTCATGTCGGTGTTGAGCAGGGTCTCGTAGCCTTCACGACCGCCCCACAGCACGTAGTTTTCGCCCTTGAGCGAGAGCGTCACGTCGAGCGCCTTGCGCACCTGAGCGGCGGCATAGGTGAAGATTTCCGGATCGGGATTGGTGGCGGCGCCGCTCATGTAGCGGGGGTGGCTGAACAGGTTCGCGGTGCCCCACAGCAGCTTCACGCCCGTGCGAGCCATCTCGCGCTCGGCGCCCGCGACCAAGCGGTCCAAATTGGCGTGACTCTCCTTCAAGGACGCACCCTCGGGTGCCATGTCGCGATCGTGAAAGGTGTAGAAGGGCGCGCCGAGCTTCTCGAAGAACTCGAACGCGACCTTGAGCTTCAGCTCGGCGGCCTCCAACGGATTGCTCACTTTGAACCACGGCCGATCGAAGGTGCCCGCGCCGAACACGTCACTGCCCGGCCACGCGAAGGTGTGCCAGTAGCAGACGGCGCAACGGAGGTGCTCGGCCATGCTCTTGCCCAGGACCTTCTGGTCCTTGTCGTAGTACTTGAACGAAAGCGGGTTCGTGCTGTTTTTGCCTTCGAACTTGATTGGAGCAATGCCTTGAAAGAATTCAGCCATGATTTTACCTGTTCTGTTTTCGCGATCTGAACCAGCGCTAGCACCTTAGCAGGTCTTTGGCCGGTGTGGTAGCGTTATCACGTTAGACCGAGCATGAGTAGGTTGCGGCGGACCCGCAGATCCGGCGCGTCGGGGTGGAGTACTACACCCAGGCTACACTGCAAGCGCCCCCCTGAGCGGGCGCGGCGCTCGCTCAGCCGTCGCGCAGGAACGGGGGCCCGGCGCCGCCGGATGGTCGCGCGACACAGGCAAAATGCTCGTGGCGCGGGGGGCACTCCCGCACCGCCGCGCCCTGGCACACGGCAGTTCATGCCTCGACACGATGCGTTATCGTTAACAGCTTTTCGTGGATCGACGCTCACCCCGGCGGTTGGAAGCTGGCGCGGACGACCCCAGGCGCGGTATCGTGCTCGTGATGAGAACCCGGCGAGGCAAAGGCGACACGGCGACGATCACCACCGTCGCCGCCAAAGCCAACGTCGCGCCCATGACCGTATCGCGAGTGATCAACGGCGGCTACGCCAGCCCCGCGGTGCGCGCGCGCGTCGAGCGCGTGATCAAAGAGATGGGTTACGCGCCTTCGTCCACGGCGCGTAGCTTGCGCTATGGTCGCAAAGGCTGCATCGGCGTCGCGGTCGAGTCGATTCACGACGCCTGGTTCATGGGGTTGCTCGGCGGTATCGAAGAAGAGTTGGCCAAGAGTCACGTCGGGCTGATGCTCGGCAGCTGGAAGCCCGCTGACGGTCCCTATGATTCGCGCACGATCGCCGCGTGGATTGACGAACGTCGGGTCGACGGCTTCGTCATGGTTCGCTCCACGAAGCGAGAGCTGCCGTTGCTGGAGGCGGCCGCTGCCGCCGGCGTTCCGGTCACGTTGATCTGCCCGGACCAGGCTGCCGAGGTCGGCTTCACGGTGCGCTGCAGAAATTTCGACGCGGGTAAGGCACTGGGCGCGCACTTGCTCGCCCAAGGCCATCGCCGCCTGAGCTTCGTCGGCGGACCCAAGGACTCGATCGATTCGATCGACCGCTTGCGCGGCCTGCAAGAGGTCGTGGCCAGCGTCAAAGGTGCGACGCTGCGCCCAGAGGACATTTCGTTTCAGCCTTCGTACATGCCTGCGGCGGGCAAGGCGGCGGCGCTGGAATACCTCAAGCGCCCTGCGGCCAAACGCGCGAGTGCGGTGGTACTCGGCAACGACAGCATGGCCATCGTCTTCATTTGTGAAATGCTACGCGCTGGCGTTCGCGTTCCGGAAGACGTGTCCGTGAGCGGCTTCGACGGCATCGAGGAGGGCGAGCGCTGCTTTCCCACCCTGACCACCGTGGCTCAGCCGATGCATCGCCTCGGCGCCGCAGCTTGTCGCGGGCTGCTCGATCGCATCGATGATCCCACGCTCGATCCTGGAATCACCGCAGAATTTCCGATGCTGCTGATCGAGCGGGAAAGCACGGTGGCGCCGGAAGCCACGCCCAAGACCCGCAAGACGCGCAAACAGGCCGTCGTCGGCGTGAGCTGACGAACCTGTCACGACTCACTGCTCGGCGCGCTGCCGGGTGCGGGCGGCGGGGCGACCGATGACGGTGTCGTTCATACCGTGATCGTTCGCCGTGACGGGTCCGCCGCCTTCGGAAGGAGCCGCGGGCTGGCGGCGGGTGCGCGGTTCGTCTGCCTTCGCTGAATTCGGCCGGGGCTACCAAACTTTTTACTAGTCGATGACTACGCCCCCTATTTGTAGGCCGAATGCGCGACGCGGAAATGGGCGGGAAACCCTCCCGACGGTGTGGGGTTTAGAAAGTGGCAGATCAATTACGGTATCTGTGCGATTGTTGGATGGCAGACTAATAGTTTCCGCTCTCGAGCGACGTCCGAATAACATTGGGTCGAGGATCAATGAGCAGCGAAGACGCTGTAAGGCAGATGTTTCTCGAAGGCCAACGCAAGTGGCCACTCGTCAAGTTGGGCTTCGACGTGTTTTTCGGGCACTGCAGGCGTGTGCTTCCTTCGGAAGCGGACGCGCCGCCCGAGGCGGCAGATCTCTACCTGTGCTGCGCATGTGCCGAAGCTCAGCCGGAAGCGTTGCGGCTGTTCGAGAGCGAGGGCTCCGGCGTCGCCAAGGCGGCTATCGCACGTATCGATCGCAGCGCTGATTTCGTGGACGACACTTTGCAGGAAGTTTGGGATCGCCTGCTGCTCGGTGCGGAGCCCAAGGTCAAGCTGTACTCGGGCCGCGGACCGCTCAAGGCCTGGGTGCGCGTCGCGGCAACTCGCGTGGCGCTGGATCGCCAGCGCGCGAGGAATCGCCTCGCGGGTCACCACATCGAGCTGACTGATCGATTGGCGGCCCCTTCCGGCAACCCGGAAGCAAGGCTGCTCAAAGCACGCTTCGGCGAGGCCTTCCACGCGGCGTTGCGCGACGCCGTAGCCCGGCTGTCCAGACAAGAGCGCAACGTGCTGCGCATGCACGTCGCCGGTCATTGCAGCATCGACGAGATCGGGCGGGCGTATAGCGTGCACCGGGCAACGGCAGCGCGCTGGCTCGAGCGCACGCGCACCTCAATCTACGAAGAGGTGCGGCAGGAGCTGTGCGTGAAACGCGCTCAGCTGACCCCCAGCGAGTTCAAGAGCTTGGCGACCATCATGGGCGCCGAGCTCGAGCTGAGCTTGAGTCGAAGTGCGGAGCGCCTGTCCGTCACTGGCAGCCAAGGGTTGGGTGCGTAGCGTCCCATGGCGGCTCCGCTGATCTCAGCCACGCTCGACACGCTCGAGTCGGTCCCGGAGAGCGCGAGCGGCGAGTGCTTGAGCGACGAAGACATGCTCGCCTTCGCTGGCGGCACGCTCGACTCCTCACGCCATCTCGAAGCACACACTCATCTCGATCAGTGCGAGCTGTGCCAGCGCTTGTTGAGTGAGGCGGCGCACGCCCTGGCGACCGCTGTTACCCAGCCGACCGTGGAGAGTGACGAGCTGAGCTGGCACACCACCTTTCAAGCCGGCACCCTCGTGGGCCATCGCTACTTGATTCGCCACTTCATCGCGCGCGGCGGAATGGGCGAAGTCTACGAGGCGTTCGACCGCGAGCTACAAGAGCGGGTCGCGCTGAAGACGGTGACCTCTACCGCGTCCGACAGCCCTGGGGCGGTGCGCCGACTGAAGGCCGAGGTACAGCTCGCCCGCCGGGTGAGCCACCCGAACGTGTGCCGTATCTACGACTTTGGCACCCACTTGATGGCCGAAACCGGTGCACAGATTTCCTTTTTGACCATGGAATTCGTGGAGGGTAGAACGCTCGGACAACGCCTGCGTCTGGCCGGCCCCTTGCCCGTCGACGAGGCACGAACGCTCGGGCGCGAGCTGCTCGCGGGGCTGAGCGCGGCCCACGCGGCGGGCGTGTTGCATCGTGATTTCAAGAGCGAAAACGTCATGCTTCGCGATGAGCCGGACGGCGGCTGCTCGCCGCTAATTTTGGACTTCGGGCTTGCTCGAGCACTCGGCGAGGGGTCACGCAGCAGCAGCGCGAGTACGCCCAATTTGCTGGGGACCTTCAGCTACATCGCACCCGAACAACTGCAAGGTCGCCCCCACACGACGGCGAGTGACGTCTATTCGTTCGGCTTGGTTTGGTTCGAGATGCTCACGGGCGAGCTCCCCTTCCAGTCGCCATCCTCCCCGGTGAGCGCAGCGCTGGCGCGCCTTCAGGAGTCGGCCGTTGCACCGAGCAGCAAGAATCCGGCCGTCCCCCGTGAGCTCGACGCGATCGTGCTCCGCTGCCTGCGTCGCTCCCCGAAAGACCGTTTCAAAACCGCACTCGAAGTGTTGAATGCGCTCGACGCATTCGAGGCTGGCGCCAAGAACACGACCCTGAAGCGAAGGCTCAGCCCCCTGTGCATCGGCGCACTCTTGGGCGGCGTTGCCGCGTACGTAGCCACCATTCCGTCGAAGCAGCCGCCGATTGCGAACGCCTCGATTCATCCGAGCCTCACCGCGCCTGAAGCGCCCCCCCCGACGCCAAAAGCCGTGCCGACATCCAGCCCGACGACGGCGCTCGCCGCGGAGTCGGCCCCGACCATTTCCGCCATGCAGCCGGCAAGAGCGGGCCGGGGACCAACCGAATCCCACGAAAGGCCGCGATCGAAAGCGACAGAGTCGGCCCCTGCGCCATCGGCAACGGCATCGAGCACGGCGTCAGAGCCAAATCCCGCAAAGGCACTCCCCGGCGCGGATGCTGTCGCGCCGGCGCTGAAGACGCCGCGCATCAAGGATTGGGAAAATCCGTTCGACGTGAGCGCGGCGGCGCAAGCCGGAGGCGGTTCCGCGCCTCAGTGATGGCTGACACTGTGTTGAATCAGCCGGTGCACGACCGCTCCACGCCCTGAAACACCGAGTTTGCGGAACACCATCGCCAATTGATTGGCAACCGTGCGGCGTGAGGTGGCACGCAAGCGCGAAATCTGCTCGTGACTACGGCCAGCGACCAATTCGCGCACCACCGCCGCTTCGGCGTGCGAAAGCGGCACGGGAAAATCGAGATCCGGCCGCACCACGCTGACTACCCAATATGCCTCGCCATCGATCTCCACCCGACTCAGGCGCCCGTGCGTGGGCGAAGATTCCGGACGATGTGCTGCGCAGGCAGCCATCGTCAGTAGGACGGAAGCTTGAGAGAGCCGGCCCGGAATGCCCATACTGAGCAAGCAGTCTTGAATCGCGGCTGCGACCGAAGACAGGCCCATTCGCAGCTCGATCGCGACCGCCTTGGGGGCCTCCCCCAGCAGCACCCGCTTGAGGACTCCCAATTTGCAGGCCTTGAGCGGTTGCGGAAACCGCACACTCGGCTCTTCGATCAAAGCGATGTATCGGTCTTCTGTCGGGAACGTGTCGTGAAAGCGCCAAGTTCCACGGCAAAGCTCGAGCCAGAGCCGCGAAAGGTCGAATATCTGGCTGAGCGCCGCATCGCGCTCGGCAGCCAGATGCCGAAACATCGTCAATGAATCGCGCTCGGGATGGGCGGAGCTTGAGCGCCCGTTCAGATGAAAGTCGAGGTCTGCATTCTCGTCGGAATTGGACACGGGCTCGGGAGCGATCGGCATTGCCTGGCGGTCGGTCATCGGTTCTTCCCTCTTGTTGAATTGACGCTCGACCGACGCGCATGTCGCACGAGATTCCCATCCCCGGGTCAGTCGCCGACTATTCGCTGAGGGACCCCCGTGCTAACTGACGGCAAAAGTGAAGCGAGCCTTGCGAGTGCTGAGTACGGCGTCCGTTTGGGCGTCGTCCCTATCGTCGAGCACGCTCGCGCTCGCCGACGATAGTCCTACGCAAAAGGTGCAAAGCGCGAGCACCGGCGCCAACTCCGCAGTCGGCTCGGACCGAGCGCTCGACGCCGCGCCCGCGAGCCCTAGTTCGGAACAACTCGCAGCCATTGCATACAAGAAAGCACGTGCAAGTTACGCAGACGGCGACGTTCCGGGCGCCTTGACCAGCATGCGCGAGTCCTATGAACTCTCGAAGAAGGCAGAGTTACTTTACAACTTGGCCCAGCTCGAACAGGAGCTGAATTCATGTGCGGACGCGCTGGCGGACTATCGTCGGTACCTGGAGCTGGTGCCCCATGGGCTCCATCGTGCGTCCGCTGCGCAAGCGCGAGATAGCCTCGAGAAGATCTGCCCGCCAGCTGCGCCGACATCGACGGTTCCTGCACCTATTTCGGGCGCTCCGAAACCGGCCACGACCGACGGGCGTGGCCAGACTTCGGTTGGCGAAACCGGGGACACCGGATATTGGACCACGCCGCGCGTGATCGGCTGGTCCGCGATCGCCACGGGGACGCTCACTGGCACTCTGGCGCTGTACTTTCAGCTGCAGGCAATTCACGCCAAAGACGAATTCCAGCAGAGCAACGACGCTGCGGAGGCGGGCGGACCTGCAGTGGACACGAGCCTGGAAGATCGACAACACAAATACAACCGGATGGCGATCGCGTTCGGAATCACGGGCGGCGCCCTGGTGGCGAGCGGCGCGCTAGTTCTCCTGTTCGATCCGGGCACAGGCGGACAGCGCTCACGCAGCGTGAGCCTGTGCGCGCTTCCGGGCTTGGTCGGCGCGAGCTACACGCAGCATTTCTGACTTCACTCGTCGTAGTCAAAGTTTCTCGGGCCCTTGTCGAACTTCGCCATTGGGGCGCATGCTTCGTTGCGACAGTGCGCACACGCAGTGCGTGCGACATCGCCCTGCACATTTCGTCAACGAATCAACCGATGATCAAGCACACCGTTTCCGCATTGCGCTCGGCTTCAGGGCTGCGCGTCCGAGGGCAGATTTGGCAGCGTCCCCTCTCGGTAGCGTTGCTGACGCTGGGACTCGTGTCGAGCGCCTGCTTGTCGGACGTCGAGGTTTCTGAATGCGCCCGGCAGGGCCTGTGCGGCCACTCTGGTGCGAGTGGGAGCGGCTCAGTGCCGAGCGCTGACGCCGGCAGCGGAGGAGAAGTCAAGCCAGGGGCCGCGGGCGACGGGGGAGAATCAGACGCAGGAGCTGCCGGAAGGGAAACCGGCACTGCCGGTGGGGGAAGCGGCACTGCCGGTGGGGGAAGCGGCACTGCCGGTGGGG
>Ga0134124_10000760_pt1 | contig 25836 bp, 23 predicted proteins | sample KB304_FD_96880 | JGI IMG/M metagenome (GOLD analysis project Ga0134124, IMG submission 96880) | Terrestrial soil microbial communities without Nitrogen fertilizer from Kellogg Biological Station, Michigan, USA - KB3-0-4 | ecosystem: Environmental > Terrestrial > Soil > Unclassified ... | reverse complement strand
GAGGTCGCCCTTGCCGGCCCCACTTCAGCTATCCTGTTGATCGTGTAAATCCTGTCGATTTGTCCTCGGGGGTCTGGACAGGATTCACAGGAGGAACACGATTTAAGAGGACGCCCTTGCCGGCCGCACTTCAGCTATCCTCTTGATCCTGTAGATCCTGTCGATTTGTCCTCGACTGTCTTAACTCACCGCAGCAATTGCCCCGGCCGATGCGGCCGAATCCATGTGCATCATCACAATCAGATACCAGCCAAGCATAGTCAACCAGGGCAGCTCGGCTAATTCGATTGCTTGTGGTTCGATCTCGACCCGCGCAGACAGGTGTATCAAGCCCCCGCTCTTGAATCGAAGCAAGGTCTCTCCGGATTCGGTTTTGAATTCAAGATTGGTCTGCCAAAGATTTGTAGTCGCAAGCAGCCTTCTTCCGCCGTGCAGTTCCAATGTCCCACCACCGCTCCAGGTGTTGTTCCTGAATAGCGCGATGTCTGTTTCTTCTTCACAGGGGCGGACGGTCACTCTGGTCTGAAAGAAGCCGGTGCGCTTGAAGGTCCAGCAGCCATCGCCGCTCTGTCCCATCGCAAACGAACCGAACGAGCTTCTAAAGGCCAGCCTCGCTGCAAGCTCTTCGCCGGCGTGCAACTCATAATGCATCTTCAGTGCTTTGGGTTGTGTCCACTTCAATTCACAATCGACAAGATCCGCCGCTCTCTTCATTGCGTCTACTCCTTTACGTCTTACACCTTGATGCTATCAGAGCTGCCCCGTTTTTGCTGTATTGAAAATAGTCAACTCGTCCCGCCGAGTGAATGATTAGCAAGCGGGCACAAATGCCACCGGAGCCTTTTCGTTAGAAGACCGCCCGCGTCCGGTGCTGGCATCGCCGTTGCTCTTTAACGCCAGTCCGGCAAGCTGCCAGCTTGTCGTGGACTTCGGGTGCGGCCTGTGGCGGAGACGCCGACAAGCTGGCAGCTTGTCGCACTAACACAAGGAGGTCAGATTCATGGCGACATTAGTAACCGGATTATTTAAGGCTCGATCGAGCGCGGAGCGCGCGATCGAAGACCTTGTAGCGCATGGCTGGTCACGCGACGATATAAGCCTGTTGATGAGCGACGCCACGCAAGGCCGGGAGTTCGGGCTGGCCATGGCGACCAAGGCGCCGGAAGGCGCGGCGACTGGCGGAACAATCGGCGGGGTCATCGGCGCGATCGCCGCTGGATTGGTAGCTCTGGGCGTGGTTGTAGTACCGGGCCTTGCGCTGGTTGCTGCTGGACCGATCGTGGCCACTCTGGCGGGACTGGGAGCAGGCGCGGCCGCGGGAGGATTAACCGGCGCCTTGATCGGGCTCGGGTTCCCCGAACACGAAGCAAGGTTCTACAACGAGCAAATCGAGCACGGTGGAATCCTTGTCGGCGTTTACACTCATGACGACCGCGCCGGTCAGGCGGCCAAGATTCTCGAGGCGGCTGGAGCTGACAAGGTCAAATGAAACGGCAGCGTGTATTGATACGTCGGCCTGCGAATGTCACCACAACTACAGATGAACGGGTGACGATCCGACGCGCGTGACGGCATATTTGGACTGCGGCGCGGTCTGTGCGTACGCGCCGCTTTGACTGCTTTGATCGCCACCAAGAGCCAAAGCGGCGCGTACGCACAGACCGCGCCGCACTCCAAAAGAACCCGCGCCGGTTTCCTCGTCGACCAACACAACTTGAGGACACTGCCCAACCGAAAAGGCCGCTCCGGTAAGGAGCGGCCTTTCTCAATTTCAGGCTGTGACGATCTTAGCGGCTGGTGCCCGACGAATGCCCTGTCGAAACCTCGATCGACTTTGTGTGGCCGGCGAAGTCTTGCACGTAGTCCTTCAGCGAACCGTGTCCGAAGCGTGTGTAGAAATCGTAGTTTTTCATCTCTTTGTAAGCCTGATCAAAGCCCCACCCGTCGTGCGTCACTCGATAGACTGCTCCCATCACGCCTGTACGATGGCGGCCGCCGGCGCAGTGAACAAAGAAGCGACCGGTTGCGGGATCATTGGCGAGCTTCAGAAATTGATCGATCTGCTCGTCCCGCGGGCGGCTGGAATCGCTCATCGGAATATTGACGTAGCGAATGCCGGCGGCTTCCGCCTCGCGCTTCTCATAGCTGGTGGGATCATCACGCAAGTCGATAATAGTTTTTATGCCAAGCGCGGCTAGCGACTTGTAGTCTCCCTCTCCAGGCTGGGCGCCTCGAAAGAAACGCTCGTCCATCTGACCAAAATTCTTGATTGCGATGTTTGGAAATGCCGGCGCGGTTTTGGCGCTTGCCGAAGCGACCGATATGAAGTTGATTGCCAACGCAAGCACTCCGGCTTGCAGGATTCTCCGTGTAATATTCTCAGCTTTCATCCGACACCATCCTTCCCTTGTTCGTATTGTTGGATTGTTCCCGTAATAAGGAGCCACAACTAAGATTCGCATTTTTGATTTTTGGTTGCTGCGCGCCACATTGTTGCAGCGATTGCAAGAATGATGATCGATTCTGGGCCAGCTCAGTCGCCCGCCGCTGGTTTGGCTGTACGATTCCGCCCGCTGCCTGCCAGGGTCGAAGAACCATCGCTTCGTCTTAACGAGTCGATACCGTGAAGAAACTGCTCTGCGAGCTTTGCGGTACTTTGCGAGCTTTGCGTTCAACGTATCTCTCTTTACTCGAGCGAATTCCTTGCGCAAAGCTCGCAAAGTACCGCAAAGCTCGCGGCCTCGGGTGGTTTCTGTGGAGGGACGCCCTTACGGATCCATCACCTTGAGCGTGACTGAGTACTCGTCCATATTAATGACGCGATTCTTTCATCGTCTCGACGAACTTGTCGAACAGGTAAGAAGGATCGTGCGGACCGGGCCCGGCTTCCGGGTGATACTGGACGGAGTAGACGGGAAGATTGCGATGCCTGAGGCCTTCAACCGTGTTGTCATTCAAGTTTATGTGCGTAACCTCACAATCGGCAGGCAGCGAGTCGGCATCCACCGCGAAGCCGTGGTTCTGCGCGGTGATCTCGACGCGTCCGGTCGTCAGATCCTTCACCGGCTGGTTTCCCCCGTGATGACCAAACGGCAGTTTGTAGGTTCGGCCACCGAACGCGAGACCCATCAGTTGATGCCCAAGACATATCCCGAAAATCGGATAACGGCCGATCAGCTTCTTGAGATTCGCAACAACTCCTGTGAGCGGCTCTGGATCGCCCGGCCCGTTCGATAGCCAGACGCCGTCGGGCTTCAGGGCGATGACATCCTCCGCCGAAGTAAGCGCGGGAATCACGGTCACCCGGCAATTCAAGGCTGCAAGATTCCGCAGACTGTTGTGCTTTAAGCCGAAGTCGTAAGCGACTACGTGGAAGCTCGGCTCGCTTTTCTCGCCGTCCGTTTGCGGCTGCTTCGCGCGCGGATGCAACAAGACCGGCGAGCCGTAAGCCGCCGCCTGATCGTCAGTCCACACATAAGGCTCTTTGCAGGTGACTACTGAAGCCAGATCGAGACCGATCATCTCCGGGGCCTTTCGAGCGCGCTCGACCACGGCTTGCTCTTCGGTGTGCAAGGTTGACAGACATCCGCGCATGGAACCTCGCTCGCGAATGTGACGAACCAGAGACCGCGTGTCTATGTCCGAGATGCCGGGCACGCCTGCGTCTTTCAGGTATTGATCCAGCGACTGGCCGGCGCGCCAGTTTGAATAGACCCGTGAGAGTTCGCGCACGACAAAGCCTTCGGCGAACACCCGGCGAGACTCGGGGTCTTCTTCATTGACACCGTAGTTGCCGATGAGCGGATAAGTCATCGTCACGATCTGTCCGGAGTAGGACGGATCGGTGAGGATTTCCTGGTAGCCCGACATTGAGGTGTTGAATACAACTTCGCCGGCGACTTCGGCTTCAGCGCCAAAGCCGCGGCCTCTCCAGGTTCGTCCGTCTTCAAGTGCAAGGATTGCTTCCAATTAATTATCCTTTCATCGATCCAGGCTCCTCAATTCAGCTCCACTGGCAATGCGGGGCTCATACTCGCAGACCGAACGCGCCTCGAATGACGCGGCGCACTTCTCGACAGTTCTTCAACGCAACTCTTGCATCGAGCCTGGTCGCTGAGATGCCGGGATATCGATAAGCCACAGCGTAGGGACCAAGGACAATCAGAAACGATTGTAAGACGATCCAACTGGGCTCGGCAGTGAGAGTTTTCTGATGCAGCAACAATAGATCATGTGTCCGCAAGAATGGGATGCCGGCTTCTTCGAGTCTTGCCTTTAGATACTTCTCGGCGCACTGTTGACAGTGAAAAACGGCGGCATCGTAACTCGGATGCCGCCGAGCGCGATAACTCATTTGGGCGACGTGAAAATCATCTTCTGCTTTGCTAATCCACTCAAGAGTGGTCGGCTTCATACATCACCCGCCCGCGCTCGATGACATCGCGCATGAAAGTATCACCCATCTGAATTCGCTCTTGTACTTGTTCGGCAGTTCGCACCAGGAGATCGAGTGGGAGTACTCCCACCGCGCGGACCACGTGATCGAGGATAACGGCAGCTTGTCGAAACGGGCTTCCCTCGAACGGCATTACAACCAGCAGATCAACGTCCGACTCTGGACGAGGTTTGCCGTGGGCGTGAGACCCGAAGAGTACTATCTTGTCGGGATGAAACCTGCGAGAAATCGCGCGACACACAATTTCGATCTGTTTCCGCGGCTGCACTCCGGTAATCGACTGCGATGAACCTATTCCGCTAGAGACTACAGGCTTTTTCAGAATGATCCGACGACTCATCAGCGATTTCCTGTTCTCAAATTCTGAGCGTTTCAGTATAACAAACATGCAACGAAATACTGCTTCGGCGCGAATCGTTAAAGCAACCTACTCTCAATTGATCGTTCCGCAAATCTGAAAACTACAACGCGAGTCTACTGCCCGCCCGCCGCTGCGCCCTGCGATCGCAAAAAAGATTGTGCTTCGCTCGCCCAGTGTTTCTCGGCTCGATACTTATAAGACGGCGATGTTCGAACCGCTTCGATGCAAGCTTTCATCTCAGCCGCGGCTTCATCAGCGCTGCCCAGTTGATGAAGCGTCAGCCCGTAGCGGTAACGACCTTCGGCGTCAGACGGGCGCTTGTCGATGAATCGCTCGAATGCCGCGCGCGCGTCTTCGAATTGCCCGGCCTGAAAATAGGTCCAGCCGATCTCGCGCCACGCTTCGCTTTGGCTGTGTTCCGGGTTGCGGCTCACAACTGCGTCGAAGTGATTAATCGCATCGGCGAACCGGCCCTCTTCACGCGCAATCCTGCCGAGCTGATAATGCGCGTCGGTCTCTTCGGCGTCGATCTCAATCGCCCGTCGAAAGCTCGCCTTTGCTTCGTCGAGCTGGCCGCGTTGTTGATAAATCAGCCCGAGGTTGTAATGCGCGGACGCGTCCGCCGGATTCAAGGTTGCAGTTTCGAGGTTGCGTTTAAAGTCTTCCCGCGCGCGTTGGGCGCTAACCAGGTCGCCAAAAATGTTCCTTAGAAGCAAGATCACGAAGATCAGCAAGAACGGAGACGTGAGCAAAAACAGCAGCCTCGGCAAAAGCGGCAGAGCCAGAAACGAGAGCGATGCAAGCGCGACAACGCCCGCGGACCCTCCGTAGCTGACTCGCAAAACGGCTCGCACTCCTATCACCATGAGAAAGATAAAGTAGGGCAGAGGCACGAGTCTTAGCGCCGACTCTAATGCACCCGCGTTGGGCCCGCCCGACTGGAACGTCAGCGTCGCAGGAATCAACATCACCAGGTGAGCAGCCGTCCAGCCATAGAGCGCGCAACTGGCAAGCGGCGCGTATTCCTGACGAAGCAACACGCTGAAGCTCGCTCGCCGATGGATCATGCTCGTCGACATCAGGCACGCCGGAACGAACACGACGGTCAAAAACAACACAGGTGAAGAATCGCGGATCACGCCTGCGATAAGCTGGTATGTAATGATCATTATCGGCGCAAGCAATCCCATTGACCGCTCTCGCGCGAACCCGGCGATGATCCACTGGAGTTTTCCGCTAAGCAACTCGTAATAAGCGAAGGTGGAGAGCAAGGCGAGCGCAGCGCCCGCGACATAGGGCGCGCGCGCTGAGATTTCAGTCATGGCCTGGAGCGGATTGTAGAAGAGCTTGAATAGGGGCGTCAGCCTTGAGCGCATTGGAAGAGGATTGATCCAATCTCAAATCTCAAATCTCAAATCTCAAATCTCAGATCTCAGGTCTCAGATCTCAAATCTCAGATCTCAGATCTCAAATCTCAGATCTCAAATCTCAGATCTCAAATCTCAAATCTCAAATTTGAAATCTGAATTTGAAATCTAAACTTTGAGATCTCCGAGCGGATCACCGTTCGTCGTCCGTATCAACCGTGGTGTTGAGCGACCCGATGCGCGGAAGCGGCCAGTACCTGAACATCGCTTTACCGTAAATGTATTTTTCGGGCACCAGCCCCCACGAGCGGCTGTCGTTGGAGGCGTCGCGATTGTCGCCCATCACGAAGTAATAGTGCGGCTTGACGTATTTAAAATCACTCCGGACCTGGTTCCACTTGGCGCGAGCCATCTGGTTGCGCTGTGGCGCCAGATACGGTTCCGGTATCACCTGGCCGTTAATCGTGACGTGCCCCATTGCGTCCATGTCGATGCTCTCGCCCGGCAATCCGATCACTCGTTTGATGAAAGACTTCGTCGGATCTTCCGGGTACCAGAACACGATGATGTCTCCGCGTTCGATGCTCCAGAAGTTGTAATCGAACTTGTTAACGAAGATGCGCTCGTCATTTTCCAGACGCGGTTGCATCGACGTGCCCTCGACCTTGACCGGTTGCACGACGAAGACCACGATCAACACCGCCATCACCGCCGCGAAGATTATGTCGCGAGTTATGGATTTGACTTCGGCCCAAAGCCCGGCTGACGCCGAAGGCTCGTCGATGTAATTGATCTCAATGTCGGGATCGTCTTCAGGAGCAATGCCCGGGTAAGCTGGAAAAACTCGTTGATTCATATCGGTGAACAATACAACGAATCTTTGCGCGATTCGTTCAACAAAAGGTTACGTTTGGGTTCGGGGTTTGTCAATGAAGCTCGCTTTGAATCGAGAGGACTTAAAGGACCTGAAAGGCTGAAAGGACTTAAAGGACCCAAAGGACTGAAGGGACTGAAGGGACGCTTAACTCCGCACACCTTTTCAGTCCCTTCGGTCCTTTTCAGTCCTTTCAGTCCTTTCAGCCTTTCAGGTCCCTTCAGTCCTTTCGCTTCTCCACCGGCTTGACAAAATCAAACACTTGTTTTAATCCTTTGTTTAGATGTCTCGCGAAGCTATCAGATCAGGCGGTCACGGCTCAAAGCCCGCATCGCAACCTATCGCGGCCGATCGCACTCGCGCCAAGTTGCTTGACGCCGCGGGAGAGGTCTTCGCCGAAGTCGGCTACTATGACGCGACTGTCCGTCAGATTTGCGCTCGCGCGGGCGCGAACGTCGCCGCTGTTAACTATCACTTCCGCGACAAGCTTGGCTTGTATACGGAAGTCCTTAGGCAAACCGTTGGAGCCGTTCAGAACGAAGCCATTCGAAAAGCGCTCGATGACGACGCGGCGCCGGAAGAAAAGCTGAGGCATGCGATTCGAGCGATGTTCCAGAAGATGTGCGGCGCCGATCGCCCCGACCTTCGTTTCGGTTTAATGGCCCACGAGCTCGCGCATCCGACGCCGGCGTTGTCACGCGTGATCGATGAAGCGATTCGCCCGATCTACAGAAGTCTGCGCGAGATCATCGGCACTATACTCAATTTGCCTCCTGACAACGCAACCACCCGGCTCTGCACTATCAGCGTGGTCGGACAAATAGTGCATTACGCCCACGCGCGTCCGGTCCTCACACTACTCTGGCCGGCGCTGAAGATGACGCCCGCGCAGGTAACGCAGATCGCCAATCACATCGCAGACTTTTCACTTGCGTATATCCAAACTGCCGCGGGATCGGCTGGTGATGCGGCCACTTCACCGCGTGATAGCTCACGCCGCCAAAGAACACGGAGAGGCGGAAATGACAGACCAACAAAAAAACGAACGCGCCCCCGAACAAAGTGAGCGCTCCTCGCAGACAGACGTCGTAGCGCCAACCCGCGTCCGCCCGCTCGCACGGCGGCTGGCAGTTCTCATCCTTGTGCTGGTGTTGGTTGCCGCCGCGTTTTTGATTTGGAAGATCTTCTTCTCGGCCCCGCACGCTCCGGATAGCGTCATCAGTTTGAGCGGCCGCATTGAAGGTGATGACTCAGCGGTCGCGCCTAAAACTAGCGGCCGTATACTCGAGGTCCGCGTTCGGGAAGGTGACAGCGTCAAGGCCGGTGACCCGATTGCAATCCTCGACGACCAGCAGATCCGCGCTCGCGAAGAGCAGGCTCGCGCGGAGCTCTCGCAGGCAGACTCAAAGGTGAAGTGGGCACAGGATCAGCTCACCATACTTCAGGAGCAACTGCGACAGAGCCAGTTGCAGACCGAACAAGCCAGGGTCGACTCTGAAGGTCGCGTCAGGCAAGCCGAGGCCGACCTGGCTGGCGCGGAAGCCGAACTCGCGCGCCAGGAGGCTTCATATCAGTTGGCCTCGTTCGATAAGGAAGCCTATACGCGGCTTGCTGAGACGGGCGCAGTCGCCGAGCGCAAAGGTCAGGAGGCCGCTTCAAACGCGGCTCAACAAGCGGCAGCGGTCGCGGCGGCCAAACGTCGAGTTGAAGCTTTGCGAGGCGCGCTCACCGTCGCGAAGGCAAATCTGGCGAACCCCGGTATCCGCGGTTCTCAGGCCGAGACGGTTCGAAAACAGATCGTGCAGCAACAGGCGGAAATCTCGCGCGCAAACGCGGCCAGCGAGCAGGCCCGCGCTCAACTGGCGGAGGCCCAGGCGAACCGGCGCGATCTGATAGTCACCGCGCCGTTTGACGGCACGATCATGACTCGAGCCGCTCAACCGGGAGAAGTCGTAACCGCGGGCGCGACCATTGTTACGCTGCTGGATCTCAGTAAGGTGTATCTCAGAGGCTTTGTCCCGGAAGGACAGATCGGACACGTCAAGACGGGGCAACCGGCAAGGGTCTACCTTGATTCCGATCCAAATCAACCGGTCGATGCTTACGTCTCGCGGGTCGACCCTGAAGCCACGTTCACGCCGGAAAATACTTACTTCCGCGATGAGCGCGTAAAGCAGGTTGTTGGAGTCAAGTTGCAGCTCAAGGGCGCGATCGGAAATGCCAAACCCGGCATGCCCGCCGACGGTGAGGTCCTTGTCCAGGGCGACGACTGGCCGCAGGGCAAACGGATGAAATGAAGATAGAGGATAGAGGATTGAGGATAGAGGATTGAGGATAGAGGATTGAGGATAGAGGATTGAGGATAGAGGATTGAGGATAGAGGATAGAGGATAGAGAATGGATGATCGTGAATTGAAATCTGCGCGCGCTGTCGAACGACGGTCCTTGACCATAGATCCTCAATCCTCGACCGTCGATCCTCCCTCCTCCATCCTCCATCCTCCATCCTCCATCCTCCCTCCTCCCTCCTCCCTCCTCCATCCTCCATCCTCCATCCTCGATCCTCAATCCTCAAGTCTCGCGATCCGCGTCAGCGATCTCTGGAAGCGCTACGACGCAGTCGAAGCTGTTCGAGGCATCAACCTCGAGGTGCAAGAGGGTGAGATCTTCGGTCTGATCGGTCCCGACGGCGCGGGCAAGACCTCGACTTTCCAGATCCTGTCGGGTGTGATGGAAGCTACCTCGGGCCGCGTCGAAGTTTTTGGCAGACCCGCGCGCGAGGCGCGATCGCAAACCGGCTACCTCACTCAGGCGTTCAGCCTTTACCCCGATCTGACCGCCATGGAAAACATCCGCTACATCGGGGATCTTCGGCGCGTACCGCGTGAAGAAATCGAGGAGCGAGGCCACCGCTATCTCGAGATGTTTGATATGGACCGTTTCGCGGACCGGCTCGCGGGTCAATTGAGCGGCGGAATGAAGCAAAAACTCTCGCTCGCCTGCGCGCTCGTCCCCAAGCCTCGCGCCCTGTTGCTGGATGAGCCGACGACCGGGGTTGACCCGGTGTCGCGCCGAGAATTCTGGGACACGCTCGCTCATCTTGCCGCCGACGGCCTGACCATACTCATCGCGACGCCTTACCTGGATGAAGCCGAGAGATGTAACCGAATAGCGCTCATGCATCTGGGCGAGCTGAGACAGACGGGCACGCCCGGCGAGCTTCGCGACAATCTCAAAGCGAAGCGCCTCGAGGTGCGCGTCTCGAATCTGGGTGAAGCAGAACGAGTGTTGTCCGAGATAACCGGGAACGAAAACCAGATCATCGATGTCCAGCGATTCGGTGATCGGCTCGATCTCATTGCGCGCGAACCGGAGGAAGCTAAAAAGATTCTGCAACAGGAGATGGCCGCCGCCGACATTCGAGTCGAAGAAGTGCGCGTCGATGAGCCCGCCCTGGAAAACGTCTTCGTTGCAACACTGCGGCGGCTCGGTCAGGAAGTTCGAGCAACCCCGTTCCCGTCGCGTCACGATCACAAATCCCTGCGAGGAGAGATTGCGATTGGAGCGACAAATCTCACAAAAGAGTTTGGCGCGTTCGCCGCGGTCAAGAACGTCGGTTTGCAGGTTCGATACGGAGAAATCTACGGACTTCTTGGCGCGAACGGGGCCGGCAAAACGACAACCATCAAGATGTTGTGCGGACTTCTCGAGCCGACGCGCGGCGATGTTCAGCTTGCCGGCGAGCGCGGCAGCCTGCGGTCGAGCCTGGTGCGCCAGCGCATCGGTTATATGTCGCAAAAGTTCTCGCTCTACAACGACCTGTCGATCAAGGAGAACCTCGAGTTCTTCGGAGGCGTCTATGGCGTGCCCGCCCGAGAGCGAGAAGAAAAGAGAAAATGGGTCCTGTCATTCTCCGGACTCGAAGGTAAGGAAGACCAGATAACCGGCAGCCTGCCCGGCGGCTGGAAGCAACGCGTCGCGTTTGGCGCGGCGATCATGCACGAGCCAAGCGTGATCTTTCTCGACGAGCCGACTTCGGGAGTCGACCCGCTTGCGCGGCGCGCTTTCTGGAGCATGATCAATCGGCTTGCGGACTTTGGCGCCGCGATACTGGTGACCACTCACTATCTGGAAGAGTCGGAACAATGCAATCGACTCGGACTGATGGTGGCCGGTGAGCTTGTGGCCGAGGGCGGACCCACGGAGATCAAGAACAGACAACGAGGACATTTGTTGGAGTTCATCGTCGACCGTCCGCAACGCGCGGCCGACCTGCTGAAACAAGCCGGCGACCGCTGGCGAGTTTCGCTGTTCGGAGATCGGCTTCACATCATCACCGATGATGACGCCGAGACAGGCAAGCGAGCTACCGCGGAGAAGCTGGAAGCCGGGGGCGTCCAGGTACTCAGCGCGCGTGAAGGACGTTTCTCGATGGAGGATGTGTTCATCAGCGTCGTCGAACAGGCGCGACAGAAAGGCTGAAGTAATTTTCGATTGCCGATTGTCGATTGCCGATTTCAAATTCGGATTTCAGATAGCGGAAGTTGGATCTAAAGTTTTAATCGGCAATCGGCAATCGGCAATCGGCAATCGGCAATATCATGAGGCGAATATTCGCACAGACGCGCAAAGAACTGACCCAGATCGTCCGCGACTGGCGAACTCTGGTGCTCGCGCTCGTGTTGCCGCTGGTGCTGCTCATACTCAACGGATCAGGGATCTCATTGACGGTTACCGATCTGCCAATCATCGTCCAGGACTTTGACGACTCGCCCGCCTCACGCGAGTTCATCGATGCCTTCCGCGCTTCGTTGACGTTTCACGTTCGGGAGTGGCCGGTGAACCGGCATCCGGAGGAAGCGTTTACATCCGGCGCCGCCGACGCCGCTCTCATCATTCCAGTTCATTTCGGACGCGATATCGCGCTCGGAAAGAACTCGGAGGTCCAGATGCTGGTTGACGCTTCGGATGGAAACACGGCGAAGCTGATCTCGGGCTATGGATTGCAGATTACTCGAGCGTTCAATCGCCGGCAGATCGGCCCGGCTCGTTCTGAACCGGTGAAGGCGGCGGTGCGGCTCTGGTTCAACCCCGGGCGGTCGTCGAAGAAGTTTTATGGGCCGGGCATTTTCGTCCTCGGTTTGTCGATGTTCCCTCCCCTGCTTGCGGCGCTGGCGATGTCAAAGGAGGGAGAGCAGAAAACGATCCTGCAGGTGTACGTCTCGAGCATCTCGGCGCATGAATTCGTGCTTGGAAAGATCTTCGCTTTCATGATCGTGACGCTAGCGGAGTGGGTGCTCGGGTTGGTGCTGCTGTTCACATACTTTGGGCTGAGCCTGGCCGGCGATCCTACGCCATTTATCGTGGCGACCATCCTGTATGCGTTTTGTGTAGCGTCGTTTGGAACAATGGTCGGCGCGTCCATTCCCAATCAAGCGGCCGCGATGCAGGTGGTAGCGCTCTTCGGTTTCCTGTTCGTGTTCCTGCTCTCCGGGCTGATATTTCCAGTCGAGAATATTCCCGCCAGTTTGCGTTGGTTATCTCACTTTATCTGGGGCAGGTATTACATCGAGATCGTGCGCGATGCGTTGCTCCAGGGTGGCGGTTGGCCCGCAATGTGGTTCAAGGTCCTGATCATTGGAGTCATCGGCACGATCTTCTTCACGCTGGCCTGGCGCAGCATGAGACGCATGCAACTGAAGGCGTAACAAATGAGATCGATCCAACAACTCTTCAGCCGTCGCGTTCGAGCGCTGGTGCGCAAAGAGCTGAACCAGATCAAACGCGACCGCCGGCTGGCGCTTTCGCTCATTCTGCCACCGGTGCTTCAGTTGACACTTTTCGGATTTGCGCTCAGCGCTACAGTCTCGCACCTGCGGCTTGGAGTCATCGATGAAAGCAGGACGCCCGAAAGCCGAGAGCTTGTTGCCAGGATGAGCGAGAGCAAGAGTTTTCAGTTGGCGCGTTATTATTTTGCGGTCGACCAGTTGGGCGATGCGATCAGTCGAGGCGACCTGGACGCAGGACTGGTGATCCCTGAAGACTACGCCAACGATCTTCAGCGCGGGCGCTCAACTACGATACAACTCATTTTGAACGCGATGAACGCCAACACCGCCGCCATCGGCCAGGCTTATGCTGAAGGTGTAATTCAGAGCTACAACAACCAATTGCGGATTGCGGATTTCGGATTGCGGAACAGGGACATGGGTAATCTAACGAGCCCTGGGATTCAACCAACCCGCAATCGGGAACCGGACAATCCGCAATCCGCAATCCCCAATCCGCAATCCGCAATCCCCAGTCCGCAATCCGTCATCCGCAACCAGCCATCCGGCCGCGTGCTCCTGCTGCCGGCGTTTCTTTATAATCCCGGTCTTGTCGATTCGTGGTTCATTGTGACCGGCGTCTTCGGCCTGCTCCTAATCTTGAACAGTTCCCTGGTCTCCTCGGCGGCAATGGTGAGAGAGCGTGAGGCGGGCACGGTAGAGCAGTTGTTGATGTCGCCCTCGAGCACTTCGGAGATCATCATTGCCAAGATCACGCCGTTGTTTTTCCTGTTGTGCATGATGATGCTTCTCGCGGTTGCCGTCATGAAGCTGGTCTTCGCCGTTCCTTTCCATGGAAGCTTGCTGCTGGTTCTCGCGGGCGGCGCCCTGTGTATCCTGTCCGGCATCAGCATCGGGACCGTGATCGCTACCTTTAGCAGATCCGCGCAACAGGCGCTGCTGACGAGCTTCTTCGTGAATCCGCCGCTGGCGACGTTGTCGGGGGCTTTCAATCCGGTTGAAGCAATGCCGAAGTGGCTGCAGCCGTTGACGATCGTGAACCCAATTCATCACTTCGCCGTTATCGCTCGCGGCAGTCTGCTAAAGGGAAGCGGGTTCACATCACTATGGACCAATTTCCTTGCGCTGCTGATCATCACCTTGATTCTCTTTTCGCTGAGCATGTGGCGGTTTCGAAAACAACTCAGCTAGTGGGCTGCGTGGAGGGTTGTTGGCGACATGTAGGGGCGGGGTTTGTTGGCAACATGTAGGGGCGGCCCTCCGTGGCCGCCCCTCAGCCGCAGCGGAATAAAACGTTTACCGAAGAGGGGCGGCCACGGAGGGCCGCCCCTACATGAATTGCTCTACAAGGAAGGAAGCAATGACAAACACGGCGCGTGCCACTTCGATTACAACTCATGTCACTTCGATTACAACTCGTGTCACTTCGATCACAACTCTGGATAAAGGTCGCGGCGCTCCGCTATCGTCCATCGGCAATTCCCGATCATTATTCATCCTCGTCCTCTTCCTCATCGCGGCACCGTGTACGTTTGGCCAGATCAGGGCCGGGCAGCAAACGTCCCCGTCCCAGGCTGCCCAGCTTCCGCTCTCGGGGCGGAGCGGCCAAACCGGCTCGGTTACCGCGACTGAAACGGCAGTCCCCGGCACGACGACAAGCGTCAACACTATCAACCCGGCGATTCAGGTGCAGGGCCCGTATTCGGGCAGCGTGCCCAGCACCGGAAAGCTGTCCTTCTCGGGCAAGCTCTCGCTGCAGGACGCCGTCGCGAGAGCGGTCGAGTACAATCTCGGCGCGATCGGGCTCACCCAGGCCGTGCGGCAATCGCGCGGCCAGGCGCGAGTCGCCCGAAGCTCGCTGCTTCCTAATCTCACTGCAAACATAAGCGAGACGGCGCAGCAGACAAATCTTCGCGCGCTGGGTCTTCGTGTGAGTGTTCCGATTGCCGGCTTCTCGTTTCCGACAATCGTCGGACCGTTCAACTTCTTCGACGTGCGCGCGAGCCTGTCTCAAACTGTGTTCGATCTCACAACATGGAATAACTATCGTTCGGCTCGTGAGGTCCAGCATGCGAACGAGCAGTCCGCCGAAGACGCTCGAGATCTTGTCGTCTTTGCGGTGAGCGGAGCTTACGTCCAGGTCATCGCGTCAAAAGCAAAGGTCGACTCGGCGCGAGCGCAGCTCGAAACCGCCAGTACGCTGCTCCGCCAGACATCCGAGCAGCGCAACGTAGGGCTCGTCGCTCAGGTCGATGTCAACCGAGCCCAGGTGCAGGCTCTCACCCAGCAACAACGGTTATTGTCGTTACAGAACGATCTTGCAAAGCAGAAGATCAACCTGGCGAGACTGACCGGTTTGCCGCCAACCGAGCTGTATGACATCTCCGACGCCGTTCCGTACTCGGCGCCGCCTCCGATCACCGTCGAGACCGCGATTCAGCAGGCATTCGAGCACCGGTCCGACCTGAAAGCCGCGGAGGCCCAGGTTAGAGCCGCAGAGCGCTCGAGTGCCGCCGCTCGAGCCGAACGGCTGCCCTCGTTTTCGGTGAGCGCGGACTATGGAGTGATCGGGACCAATCCGTCGCAATCTCACGGGACCTTCACCGTCGCCGGGACCATTCGCATTCCGATCTGGCAAGGGGGCCGCACCGAAGGAAACATCGAGCAGGCAGACGCAACGCTGATTCAACGCAAAGCCGAACTCGACGACGTCAGAGGCCGGATCGAAGCCGAGGTGCGCAACGCTTATCTTGATTTGCAGGCGGCGACAAGTCAGGTCGAGCTGGCGATGAAGAACATCCAGGTTTCGGACCAGAACTTCGACCTGACGCGGCAGAGATTCCAGGCCGGAGTCAGTGATAATCTGGAGGTCGTGCAATCGCAGGAGGCAATCGCGACCGCGCGGCTGGACTACATAAACGGAGTGTTTGCGCACAATCTGGCGAAGCTCAGTCTCGCGCGCGCCATAGGTCGCGTCGCTGAGAACCTGCCTCAGTTCCTGAAGATGCAATGAAATGGTGGTGTTCGGATTCTGCTTTGCTTAATAACCTCCGCGTGCTTTGCGGTCCTTTGCGTCTTTGCGTTGAGTATTGGGTCTTGCTCCTTCAATACCGAATACTCAGCGCAAAGCCGCAAAGGACCGCAAAGCAGCGAAGGACTGACCGGATGTTACAAGTCAGCAACCCAATAGCGGCGACTACTCAATCGTCCTTGCCAAGGAGACGCGGCTGATGGACATTATTGGTGCGTCGTAGAGAGGTAATATGCCAATCGTTGATCAAATAAACCGCGACCTCATCGAAGCAATGAAAGCCAGGGAAGCTGAACGCCTGAGCGCGCTGCGCATGGTGAAGACCGCGCTCAAGCTGCGCGAGACCGATCTGCCCGGCGACGTAGACGATGCCGAAGCGATAAAAGTGCTCAACACTTTGCTCAAGCAGCGTCGCGATGCGGCCGAGCAGTTTCGCGCGGGCGGACGCGAAGAGATGGCGCTTAAGGAAGAGAACGAGGCGGTCATCATTCAGAGTTACTTGCCTGCGTCCGTAACTGAAGAGGACATGGCCCGCGCGCTCGACGAAGCGATTGCAGAAACCGGCGCAGCCTCAATGAAAGATATGGGCGGGGTTATGAAAGCAGTGCGTGCGAAACTTGAGGGAATGACGATTGATGGTAAGGCGTTGAGCGACCTTGTGAAATCCAAACTCTCCTGACTGCCTTCGCCGGGCGGTGTCCGACAAGCTGTCAGCTTGTCGAAGCCCACGCAACGACCCAGGAAGACGACAAGCGGGCAGATTGTCGGACATGTCGAAGCCCCGCAACAGTCGCGTTTGAAGAAGACGACGAGCTGAAGCTTGTCGGACATTCGTTCTGATATTCACCAGTAGCGTTCAAGATCGTCCTCGCCATAGCAGACGTACAACTCACCTATGTTCGGGAACCGTCCCTCGAATGTCGCCAGCGCTTCACGAATCGCAGCTTTGTCGATACTTCCGCGCATCCTGCCGATGAGAAGCGCCCGCCGGTAGGCGATTGCATCAAGTTGATCGTTCATCCTGGCCAGTTTCTTCAAAAGCATCCCTGACATCGCCGACACATCTGAGACGGGATTACTCCAGCCGAACCCCGAAGACGACGCAAACAACAGAGACTTGTCCCCTTCAATACACGAGATTCGTACGGCGCCAATTGACGTTTCAACATCGCTGTGTTGGCCAGGCTCTAAATCAATTGCCGCATCCAGCACGCTGAGCGCCGCCGTTTTCAAATTCCTTATCTCGGATCCTGTAGGGTCGAGTGGGATCTCGATTACTAAACCGCCTGAGAGTTCGTGCATGCGCGGTCCTATCGTCTCTTGCAGGCGGCCCTCCATGACTTCTCTCAAGCCGCCGTAAGCGAAATCGTCTTCATCGTCGGACAGCAGAGTGATTCCCAGCGCTAATGTGTTCCTGGAGTCATCCGCGCCGAGCAAGTAGTCAAAGGTCCGATTCCCTGCCAGATTTTTGACGTTCTCTCCGATTACCTTCCACTCGTCGCCGTCGGCCTGCCGGAGAAACCTGAGGAAGATATCCTTCAATATAACTTCATCGTTTTTTTTCACCATACGATGGGGCTCCGTTTAACCTATCTCGATCACCGGGCACTGAGCAGTTTGGAAAAGGAAATAAATCTCTACGGCCGCGCACATCGGCATAAATTCGAGCGACTAATTGCTTGTAACACGCATTTCCCTAGCGACCAGGGACACTCCTGTATGGGCGGTCCTCCGCGGCCCCCTTAGTGGAGGAAGCGCTTTCTCGAAGGAGGGGCGGCCACGGAGGACCGCCCATACTGGACTGGCGAATTCTCTGGCACACTCCACTAATCGCTTCTTCGACGATTGATCAAGCTCGCCACGAATCCCGCGCCAAAGCCATTATCGATATTTACTACGGTCACATTCGAAGCGCACGAGTTGAGCATCCCGAGCAGCGCCGCCAGTCCGTCGAATGAAGCTCCGTAGCCGATGCTCGTGGGCACCGCGATCACCGGCACAGATACCAGCCCGCCCACCACTGAAGGTAACGCACCTTCCATTCCGGCCACAACTACAATCACGCGAGCCGACTCGAAATCCGGACGCGCTCCGAAAAGGCGATGAATGCCGGCTACGCCGACGTCATAAATGCGCGACACTCGATTCCCCATCGCGGTCGCAGTAACGGCGGCCTCCTCAGCTACCGGGATATCCGATGTACCGGCGGATATGATCGCGATCGCACCGTCACCACGTTCGGTTCGATCTCGCAGGACGGAAATCATCCGGGCGTCGGAGTGAAACTCCGCTTCGGATGCCAGCTCGCGTATTCTCTGAAACACTTCTTCGGAAGTTCGCGAGATCAACAGGTTCGAGCTGTTGTTGAGAATGCTGTTTGCGATTTGTGTGATTTGTTCCGGAGTCTTTCCCTGTCCAAGAATCACTTCGGGGAATCCGAGCCGGAGGTCGCGATGGTGATCGACGCGCGCGAAAGCTATGTCCTCGTAAGGCAGGCTCGACATCTTGTCAGCGGCTTCTTCGACATCGATGCGTCCGGCTTGTACTTGCTCGAGCAGCTTTTTGATTCGGTCACGGTTCATTGAGGGGATTGTAACATGATAAGAACGGCCTACTTTCACTCTGCAGTCTTGACTAGTATTCGGTTCCAGGGTTGCTGGCTTGTAACGGTCAGCCCTTCGCGTGCTTTGCGGTCCTTTGCGACTTTGCGCTGAGTATTGGGTCTTTCAATACGCAGCGCAAAGTCGCAAAGGACCGCAAAGCGCGCAGAGGCAATTAAGCAACGGCCCGCGCTAAGCAAACCGGCTTTGAAGGGTGTTGCTTTTCACTTTTGCCATAAGCGTCGCCCATTCGATATTATCCTTGCGGCCATGATTAGAACCATCGAGTGGACCGACGAAGGCGTCGTAATGATCGATCAGCGGCGGCTTCCAACCCACGAGCTATATCCAGTCTTCAAGACTCACGACGAAGTAGCACAGGCAATCGAGGACATGGTCATCCGAGGCGCACCGGCAATCGGGGTAGCTGCGGCGATGGGCATCGCGCTCGGGATGCGTAACTCAACCGCGGAATCACTGGAAGACTTCGATCGTGACTTTCACATGATCTGCGAGCGCCTGTCGGCGACGCGACCCACGGCGGTCAATCTGTTCTGGGCAGTCGAGCGTATGCGCTGGGCCTTCAATCACGCTCGTCGCGAAGGCCTCGCGATCGACGCGATACGGAAGCAGCTCATCGACGAAGGCCTGGCGATTCACCGCGAAGACATTGAAGCCAACCGGCGTATGGGCGCCTTCGGGGCGGAGTTGATTCCCGACAACGCCACGGTGTTGACGCACTGCAACGCCGGTTCGCTGGCGACCGCGGGATTCGGAACGGCGCTTGGCGTGATTTACGCGGCGGTTGAAGCCGGCAAGCGTGTGAAAGTCTACGCCGATGAAACGCGGCCATTCCTTCAAGGCGCGCGGCTGACGGCGTGGGAACTTGCGAAAGAAGATATTCCGGTGACTATCATCACCGACAGCATGGCCGGGCACTTTTTGAAATCGGGCGAGGTTGATTGCGTGATAGTCGGCGCGGATCGGATCGCGGCCAATGGAGACGTTGCGAACAAGATCGGGACTTACATGGTTGCGATTGCCGCTCACGAGAACAGCATTCCGTTCTACGTCGCGGCGCCGCTTACGACCGTTGATCTCGCGGTCAACTCCGGCGATCAGATTCCGATAGAGTCTCGCGCCGATAAGGAAGTGACGCATTTCCACGGCGAGGCGGTCACGCCGGAGGGCGTACGGGTCGCGAACCCCGCGTTCGACGTGACGCCGCATCGCTACGTCTCGGCCATCATCACCGACGCCGGCGTCGCGCGCGAGCCATACGACACGAGCCTGAAGGCATTGTTTGAGAATAAGCTGAGAAATAAGACTTGATTGATGGGAATTGACCTCCGCGTCCTCAGCGTCCTCTGCGGTTTAATGAGACATAAACCGCAGAGGACGCGGAGGACGCGGAGGTAACTAAAGATGAAATTAGAACACCGAATTGGACAGCTACTGATAATCGGATTGCCCGGGCCGCAGCTCGACTTGATGACCCGGAGTCTGCTGCAGAGCATTCAGCCGGGCGGCATACTGCTCAACTCACACAACCTTGAAAGCGCGGCGCAAGTAGTCGAGCTTACGTCGGCAATACGCTCGCTGATCGAGGTGCCTCCCATCATCGCCATCGATCAGGAGGGAGGCCGTGTCGATCGGCTCAAGCACATCTACACTCCGATGCCGTCGGCCGACCTCCTGCGCGCATCGGGCGATGCGGCGGTCGCCGCGCGCACGGGAGAGATCGCCGCGGAAGCGCTTCGTACATTGGGGATCAATATGAATCTCGCCCCGGTGCTCGATATCGCGGTGGAGGACGCGGCCGACAACGGACTGAAGGGCCGCTATCTCGGAAGCTCGGTTGCCGAAGTCGTCAGGCTGGCGGGCGCTTATTTGGAAGGCTTGCAACACGGTGGCGTTGCCGGCGCAGGAAAGCACTTCCCGGGTCTTGGCGCCGGAACCATTGACTCTCACTCGCAGCTTCCGACGATCGATCGTTCGCGCGACGAGCTGCTGAGGCATGAAATTGCGCCTTACGTCGAACTCTTCAGCAAGATCAACGCGCGGTTGAACACCGTGGTCATCGCGCATGCCCACTATCCTGCGTTCGACGGTCCCGCGCCTTTGCCGTCGTCGCTGTCGAAAAACATTATTACCGGTTTACTCCGCGAGGAACTCGGCTTCAAGGGACTCACCATTACCGATGATCTGGGTATGGGAGCGATCGTCGCGGCGCGCGATCTGTCCGAATCAGCGGTTATGGCCATCGAGGCAGGGGTGGACATGGTAATGGTCGCGGACTCGACCTCGACAGAGCGCGCGACGACAGCCTGGGAAACAATGGTGAGAGCGGCGAATGAAGCGCGGATCAACAAGACGCATTGGAATCGCGCGTTCGATCACCTCGCGCGGATCAAGTCGATGCTCTCGCCTCCCCTGGCTTACAGCGAGCAGGCCGTCGCTCGCATTCGCGAACGCATCGGGGAGCTGAATCTGACGCTGCAACATTCAAAATGAACAGAAGGCAATCGGCGAAGGTGAAGCGGAAATACGATTTGCCATTTTCCAATTGTCATTTTTCATTTGTCATTGGGTGCGCGGCGACTCAGTAAATGGCAAATGAAAAATGACAATTGGAAAATGGTAAATTGCGCCGCTTCTGCCTGCTGCCTTCTGCCTTCCGCTTACTGGCTCCTGTCTTCCGCCTTCCGCCGACTGCCGAGTGCTTTCTGCCTTCTGCTTTTCGTAGTGCTTCTTGCGCCGACTGCCGGCTGCCGTCGCGGCGGAAAACCGGGGACTCTGGTCGTCGCAATCGAGATCGCTCCCAGAGGATTCGACCCGAGATTTTCAACCACCTTCCCGACCTCAGCTCGAATAATGCAATTGATCTACGACACGCTCGTCGTCAAGAACGAGAAGTTCGATTTCGTTGGGTCGCTTGCCGAAAGCTTCGAAGAATCCCCCGATCATCAGACATTCACATTTCATCTCCGCTCGGGCGTGACCTTTCACACCGGCAAGCCGCTTACGTCCGCCGATGTGAAGTACACGTTCGAATCGCTTCTCTCGCCCGCGCTGAAGTCGCCCATTCGCGGAACGGTGGACAAACTCGACTCGATTGAAGCGCCCGATCCGCTCACGGTGATCTGCCACGCGCGCGAGCCCTTCTACACGTTCATCGGCAACCTGCCCGCCATCGGAATAATTCCGGAAGGCTCCGGCGCCGAGATTATCAATGCGCCGATCGGTAGCGGTCCTTACAGATTTGTTTCGTACAACGAGGGAGACGCCGTTCACCTCGAGGCCTGGCCGAATTACTGGGCCGGCGCCCCAAACATTCCTCACGTACACATAAAGGTCGTGACCGACAACAGCACCCGCCAAGCAGAGCTTATGAGCGGCGATGTCGATCTGGCTTACAACGCGCAGTTTGATCCCGAAACAATTCGCGCGCTCGGAGGCCGCCGCGACATGCAAGTGGTCATCGGCGACGGAGCGAACATCGGCTATCTCGGCGTAAATACTTCCCCAACGTCGGTGCTTGCGAATCAAAAAGTCAGGCAGGCGATCGCGTACGGAATCGACCGCGATGTGATCATCCACCGCCTGTTGAGAGATCAGGCTCGCAAAGCAAACGCAATCATGCCGCCGGGGCATTGGGCTTATGATGCGAACGTTACTGTTTACGATCCCGATCAGGAAAGGGCGAAGCGGTTGCTCGACGAGGCCGGCTTCCCCGATCCGGATGGTGATGGTCCGCGGACGCGTATGACGCTGACGATGCTGACTACCACGACGCAGCTCTCGAGAAATATCGCCTCGATAATGCAGGACCAGCTCAGGCGAGTAGGAATCCAACTCGAGCTGCAGTCGCTTGAAAGCGCTACGCTGTTCGACAAGCTCAGCAAGGCGCAGTTCGATCTTTATTACCTGATCGGAATCGGCTCCAATCAATTGGTTGACGTCTTTCAGTTTGTCTATCACAGCCGCTATCAGGACGCGCAATTCAACGAGGCGATATCCAGGCTCCGCGCGGCAACAGAGCCCGGGCAGATGCGTGCACTTTTTGAACAACTTGATCTTGTTCTTTCGCGTCGACAGTATTGCCCAAGCGACGAAGTCAGCAAGCTCGCAGAGGAGGCGGCGACAACTGAGTCGCTGCCGGCAAGGAAGCAGTTGTACTTTCGGATTTCCGGGTTACTCACGGATCGTGGCGGGCAGAACCGTATGCGCTACTGCAACCCGCAGGTGGACGACTGGATTGTCGGGGCCGAGCGAGCAAACGGTCGCACAGAAAAGCTCGATCTCTTTCACAAGATTCAAGAGGCGGTGTCCACTGAGTTGCCGCAGATTTATCTCTGGTATCCGGCCAATGTGCTTGCGGCGCGCAGTCGCGTCGGCAATATTCAAATCGAGCCATCCGGCTCGTGGTTCTTCATTGCGAAGTTGACGCTCGACGAGAAATGAAAAACAGCAGAGGAGCAGAGGAGTGGAGGGGAGACGGGGCGACAGGGAGACGGGGAGACGCGGCGATGAAGTTGCCTTGTCGCCCCATCGCCTTGTCGCCCCCTCTCTCTTCACGGGCTTGTCGCGCAGCGCGATTATCATAGGGCTGGTGAGCCTGCTCTCAGACATCAGCGGCGAGATGATATATCCGATCCTGCCGCTCTTTCTCACCGAGACGTTGCACGCGCCGGCGACGGTGGTCGGGCTGATTGAAGGAATAGCGGTTGGCGCTTCCACCGCTATCGGCGGCCTCTCCGGTTGGTTGTCGGATCGGCTCGGGCGTCGAAAACCGGTTGCCTTCGCGGGCTACGCGTTGACCGCGGTGACGCGACCCGTGATTGCCGCCGCGCAAGTCTGGCCTGTCGTGCTGGCAGCGCGCTTCGTGGAGAGATTTGGTAAGGGAATTCGCAACGCGCCACGCGATGCGCTCCTTGCCGAGTCGACGCCCCAGGAGCACCGCGGCCGCGCATTCGGTTTCGAGCGGGCGATGGACTCGGCCGGCGCAGTGATCGGGCCCCTGATCGCTCTTGCGCTTGTAGGCTGGATCGGACTCGGCGCGAGAAGCATCTTCCTAATCTCCGGCATACCGGGCGCGCTTGCCGCATTGTTGATACTAACCGTGCGCGAGCGCCGCAACGATGCCCAGTCACCCGCGACAGTGACGAAGTTCTCACTTGCGGGCACGACCCCTGAATACAAGCGCCTGCTCCTGGTGACCGCGGTGTTCGGAATCGCGAACTCGGCCAACGCATTTCTGATCCTCCGGTCGCAACAGCTTGGGCTCGAGCGCAAATGGACGATCCTGGCATACACGCTCTACAACCTGGTGGCATCGCTCGGCGCTTTGCCTGCCGGAGTGGCCAGCGATCGGTTCGGCCGGCGCAACGTCTTGATCGCCGGGTTTCTGGTTTACGCGGTCAGCTACGCCGGCTTTGGCGCCGCCAACGCAGCGTGGCTCGTTTGGCCGTTGTTTGCAATGTACGGTCTATTCCCCGCCTTAACCGAAGGAGCAGGCAAGGCGCTGGCGGTGGACACCGCCGGAACCGCCGGACGGGCGACAGTTATCGGGATCTATGCGATGGTAACTGGCATCACCGAGATAGCCGCAAGCTACATCGGCGGTGTGTTGTGGGACAAAGTAGACTCCCGAGCGACTTTTTATTTCGGCGCCGCGCTCGCGCTCGCTGCAGTTGCCCTCTCTTTCGCGCTCTTGCCGTCAAGCCGGCGCCTCAAGCCGAGCTGATCTTCTTGACCGACATTTCCCGATCTCTTAACGGCATAAAAACCGCAGTCAAAAAAAGCAGAGCCCGCGAACTGAGTGCGGGCTCTGCCTGTTGGAAGAGCGTGCGGCGACGATACGCCAATGCGCGGGGCGCTTATGGGCGTCGCGCAGGGCCGTGATGACGATGATGGCGATGGTGCCGCCTGCGATTGCGATGCATCGGCCTGACGATCGGTGGTTTCCGCTCCTCCACGCCCGGCCGTTGACCCGGTTCCGTGGGTCCGCCTGAACTTGCAAACGCCGATCCTGCAAACACTCCAATCAACATCAAAAACATTACTGATAGCTTTTTCATGTTTCCCCTTCCGTTCTCACTTCGCTATCCACATCGTCGATCCAAACAAATGAACCTGAAGCAATCCTAACAGGTCGGACCACCTCTCCAAAATGAATCGAGACATGGGTTATGGTTCAGCCTGCTCTTCAGTCACTAAGCTAATTAACCGCTGATTCTCGCTGACTGCGTTTCGCTGATCTGCGCGGATCTGCGTACCAAAGGCGGCGCAAATCAGCGGTTAATTGCCTCGGCGAGGGAAACCTGAACCACTACGGAGACGTGACTCGGTGATGTACGCCGGCGAGAAGTGGATTGCAGACGGGCGGGCGTTCAACATAAGAAAAAAGCCGGAGAATTTCTCCGGCTTAATGACTCACCTGGACTCACTTGCTACCAGTATGTTTATTGACTGGGCGCCGGCGAAGTCACCGTGATCGTCTTTGCTTTGAAGCCGTCGGTTGTGTCTTCGCACTCGCTGGTTATCTTATCGCCGGCCTTGATGTCGGCGAGCGTGATGGTCTTGCCGCCCCGGGTAATCGTCGTGGAACCGCTTATCAGAAGATGAGTTTCCACACCCGCGCTATCCCTGATCACCAGCTCGTTCTTCATCGCGTCGATTGACACGACATCACCGGCAGCTTGAGCCAGCGCAGGCTTCTGGGTTTCTTGAGCGGCTTTTGGTTGAGCCTTTTCTGGTTGAGGCGGAGTGGCTTTCTCCTGCGGAGTCTGTGGTGCTGCCTTCTCTAGTGGTTTTGGTGGAGTAGGCTTCTCCTGTTGAATCTGTTGTGTCGCCTTTTCTTGTGGCTTCGGTGGAGGTGGTTGCTCCTGCGCAATCGCCGCTCCAACCAACACCGTGCACACCATTATCGAACCAGCCAAAAAGTATTTTGACATACAAGTTACTCCTTTCTTTGTTTGGATCTATTTTGGCAACCACCGTGCCGCCCGCCAGTAGCACCCCCTAAGCGCCGCGACGGGCAATAAAGACGTAGCTTTACTTGAGTCAGTAGTGATCGCAGCGGCAGGGATTTCACCATGCACGGTAAATATTTCTGTACTAATTCTGAACGTCGTTGAAGTCAGAAGTCAGAGGTCAGAAGTCAGAAGTCAGAAGTCAGAAGTCAGAGGTCAGAAGTCAGAAGTCAGAAGTCAGAGGTCAGAAGTCAGCTGACTAAGTTCAGTGTCTGAATTCTCATTATATGCGAAGCAAGTTTTACCAACCTCTATTCATCACCGCAGTGTTGCTCGCGTTAGTGACCTGGATACCCGAGCGCACTTATTCGCAACAAAAGGGCT